>ERZ777010.276-NODE-276-length-61297-cov-10.093857_pt1 | contig 61297 bp, 53 predicted proteins | sample MGYA00374963_ERZ777010 | MGnify/ENA primary metagenome ERZ777010 (study PRJEB29309, sample SAMN06268256) | bioreactor metagenome | isolation source: Joint BioEnergy Institute, California, USA | place: USA:Joint BioEnergy Institute, California, USA | collected...
CGGTCGCGGGAACCGTTCCGTTCATCCTTTTCCCGCCGGACGTTCCTTATTGGCCGATCGGCCTTGCGCTGTTTATTCGGGGAATCGGCGTCGGGGGCATCACGATTCCGGTGATGACGGATTCCTATACGGGGCTCGCCGGCCATCAGGTTCCGCAAGCGAGCGTTGCCACGCGCATCTTCCAGAATATCGGCGGCGCCTTCGGTTCGGCCGTTCTGGCAACGGTCGTGGCCCTGCAGTTGCGGCAAACCGTTCCTGGTCTCCCGCATGAAACCGCCTATCACACCGGCTTTCTTGTCGCCACCGTGCTGACCGCGGCAATGGCCATACCCGCCTTGCTCTTGACAGACAAAGCGAAGGCAAAGGCCGGAACGTGACCGGGTGCTATTGACGAAACTTGAACCCTCGGACATCGCTGTGTTGCTCCGCCCGGCCTGCAGGCCCGGCGTTGAATTTTCAATCTTCCGGGCCGGGAACTCTTATGTTCCGCGCCTCTTCTGCCCAACCGGTTGCCGTGCTATCCGGCACGGGCCGCGTAGACTATACACACCGGCGGCATGCCGGAGCGGCACGGCATGTTTTGTCTGTCGCCGCGAGAGACCGCGTCCGGAGAAATGTGAAACGACGCGCGGGGACCCTACCGCAAGGCTCGGGGCAGTCTGCAAACAAGCGCAAACAGTGTGCGGCAAAATCATCCCCGTATGAAGTGGCTCGTATCTGGATGAAGTCTGACGAATACCAGTCTTCAAATGTTCCAGCCAACGCCTTTCGGTGTCCCGAAGGCATATTTGGAGCCCAAATGATGACGGTTGCTCCGCCATGTCCGTAAAAAAAGCAGACCTGATCCCGATGGTTATCGGGCCAGATCTGCCATTGCGGTTTTCCCGCTACAGCACGTTGTCGATCAAGCCGTAATCCCTGGCTTCTTCTGCGGTCATAAACCGGTCCCGCTCCGTATCCTGGGCGATGCGTTCGAGGCTTTGCCCGGTATGATGGGCCAAAATTCGGTTGACTTTTTCCCTCGTTTTCAAGATCCAGTCGGCATGGATCTTGATGTCCGATGCCTGCCCCTTGGCTCCTCCCAACGGCTGGTGGATCATCACTTCGCTGTTGGGCAGGGCGTATCGCTTTCCTTTCGCGCCTGCGGTGAGCAAGAGCGCACCGAAACTGCCGGCGAATCCCATGCAGATCGTGGAGACGTCCGGCTTGATGTGCTGCATCGTGTCATAGATGGCAAAGCCCGCCGTCACCAATCCGCCCGGACAGTTGATGTACATGTGGATGTCTTTCTCGGAATCTTCCGCGGCGAGAAACAACAACTGCGCCACAATGCTCTGCGCCATATTGTCGTTGATTTCCCCGCCGACGACAACAATGCGGTCCTTCAGCAACCGGGAGTAAATGTCGTAACTCCGTTCGCCGCGTGGAGTTTGCTCAACCACATAGGGAACCAGATTCACAGTCATCTCTTCCTTTCCGTCAGGCAGCGCACCGCATGAACGGACAAGACATCGTCGGGACGGTTTGGTCCGGCGCGGATCGTTTTCCTTTTCTCACCGCGAAACCGACCGCACGGGCTGCCTCATCGATCCGGCCGACCGACGGTGCAGGCATGCCGGCCAGATTGGACAGGACCGACACGCGGTCCGCGATCGCGTCGGAAATCGCCGCCGATTCGTCACGATACAGCCGGACGATCCGCTCCGCATCGCCATCCCGAATCGCTTCGGCGTAGGCCCGGACCAGCATGGCATCGCGATCCGCCGACGGTTCGAAAACCACTTCTTCCTCCGGTGTCCTGCGCTCTTTGAGCGTTTTTCTCGCTCTCTGCAGCGCAGCTTTCACCGCGCCTTCGGTCGTGCGAAGCGCACGGGCGGTCTCGTGGGTCCGGTATCCGAGCACTTCCTGCAATAGAAACACCGTCCGCTGCAAAGGCGACAAAACGCGAACGGTGACTCGCAGCGCCGGTTCCAGCTCGACAGGATACGTATCCTGACGGGAAGCCGGGCGCATCCCGGTTTCCCAAGCCACTTCCGAACGGCGTTTCCGCCGCAGCTGATCGATCCACGTCGTTTTGGCAATGCGTTTCACGTACGCTTCCGGATTGTCATGCGAAAGACGGCCCGTCAACACCGGCATCGCCTTCACGCAGGCGTCCTGGGCCAAATCTTCGGCATCCCACGGCGAGCCTGTCACGGACATGCAGTATTTCAGCAGCCTGGTGTGAATTTGTTGCATTTGTTCCACGATTTGCGGTTCCAAAGTACGCTGTTCGAAGGTCATGGGGCGCCCTCCTTGAAATGACCTTACACTTAGTAAACGTTTGACAACAACAAAAAGATACGCACCGCGCAGACCTTCTCCCGCTTCGTCGCTTGGAGGCGCGCTCGACGCTCCTTTGAACCAGCAGCGTGTCGAGCACGAGCGGGTGGTAACATACATATGGTTGGAATGAGCTGGATTCCTCTCACCCTTTTAACCGCTCCGTCTGCCGGGCGAGCACTTGCGCGGATCGTTCGAGATAGTCGAGGATTAACCTGAGTTCGTCAGCGCCGTACCGGTTGTACAGCCCGGCCATGGCCTCGGCGAGCGGCGCGAAGACGTCCTCGAGCGGCTGCAGCCGTTCGGGAACCGGCTCGACATAGACGACGCGCCGGTCGTTTGGATCCTTTGCCCGGCGGACATATCCCGCCTTCTCCAGGCGGTTGATCACGTTGGTGATGGCGCCGGTCGTCAACCCCGTGAGATCAGCCAGCTGTCCGGCCGTCGCCCTCCCCATCCCCAGCACGATGTCCAGACATTTGTGATCCGTGATGTTGAGACCCAGATATTTGGCGACCGCCTGGTGAAAAAATACGGTTTGCGTGGACAGCCGCCTGGAAGCATCCTGCAGGGCCGCGTACAGGTTCTCTTGCGCCGTTTCGCCATGGTTCAAGGCTAATTCCTCCTTCACGCCATTCACGCCGCATCCCCGACCAAAGTCTTGGAGCAAATTCAGACCGCAGCCGGTTCCTCGACGATTGCATTCCGCATAAGATAGAGTCAAAAATCTTAATAATTAAGATATCGAAAACCATACGCTGATGCAAATGCCCCTTTTCCGCCCGATATCTTAATTTTTAAGATAATTTTTCGCCGCGAACGGTAAGGAAGCTGCCGAACGCAAGATGCCAACCGGCGGAACGTTCCATGGAGCCGGGCGGAAAAAGGCCATCAAAGGGGGAAAACGGCATGACAAGAAACAGAAGAGCGCTGGTGATCGGCTGCGGCATCGCCGGCCCCGCCGCCGCGATTTTTCTGAAGCGGGCCGGATACGAGCCGCTCATCTATGAAGCGCAGAAGGGCCATGACGATTACACCGGCCTGTTCCTGAACGTGGCGCGCAACGGCATGCGGATCTTGCGCGAGCTGAGCGTGGACGGCCGCATCCGCAAAGAAGGTATTGAATTGCGGACCATGAGCTTCCGCAGCGGCAGCGGCAAATGGCTGGGCAAGATTGAAGACCCGTCCGGCGAGCCGCAAGGGTTCACGGTCAAACGCGGCTTCCTGCACAAAGTGCTGCGCGAAGCAGCGCAGCGGGAAGGCATCCCGGTCGAATTCGGCAAAAAGCTGGCGGATCTGCGGATGGCGGGCACCGGGGTGACGGCCGTCTTCGAAGACGGAACACAAGCGGAAGGCGATCTGCTCATCGGCTGCGACGGCATTCATTCGCGCACGCGCAGGCTGATTCTGCCCGGCGCCGCGGAGCCGGACTACACGGGCCTGATCAGCTTCGGCGGCTTCTCGCGCGGCGTCAGGATTCCGCACGAACCGGCCCAGCACATGGTGTTCGGCAAGAAGGCGTTCTTCGGCTACCTGGTCAAGCCGGACGGCGAAATCTACTGGTTCGGCAATCTCGACTACCCGGGCAAACCGACGCGCAAGGAATTGCAATCCATCCCGCAGGCGCAGTGGCGCCGGGTGCTCGAGGATCTGTACGGCAACGAGATTTGTCCCGTCCCGGACATCATCCGGGCGACGGAGAGCGAGATCGGCGTCTATCCGATCTACGATCTGATCTCCGTCTCCTCCTGGCACAGCGGGCGGGCGGTGCTGATCGGCGACGCGATTCACGCGACCTCGCCCAACGCGGGGCAGGGAGCTTCGCTGGCATTGGAGGACGCCTTGGTGCTGGCCAAATGCCTCCGGGACAGCGGCCGTCCGGAAGAAGCGTTCCGGCGGTTCGACAAGCTGCGCCGGGAACGGGTGGAGAAGGTTGTCAGGTATTCAAGAAGCATCGGCCAGCGCAAACATGCGACAAACCCGGTTCAAGTGTTCTTTCGCGATCTGATGCTTCCGCTCTTCCTAAAACAGGCAAGCCGTCAATCAAACGCCTGGTTGTACGATTATCGAGTGGATTGGCAAGACAAGGTGACGGTTTGAAAGGTTCCGTCAAAAAGGCGCCCGAGGAGGGATGGACCACTGTCACATCCTGGAGCATGCGGCCTGGGGGATGTCGATGCATTTGATTTACGCCAATGTCACGACCCCCTATACGGCGGGCGAAGCTTCAGGCAATCATCCGGAGTAAAAGGAAAGGTGAGAATCTGTGAACATCAACATTGTCGAACTGAGCATTCCGTTTTCATTCAACGGCCAAGCCGGTCTCATCCATTCCAGCCTGATTGCCGCAGAAAATGAGCTGGCCCCCGCGGATCCGGATCATGGCCAGCGAGCGAGAAGGGCGCATTCCTCTTCCCGGATGGTGGCTATTTGACCGTCAAACCAAAGCCTCCGCGAGAAACTCGGAGAGCATTCCCCTTTCCTGATCCGACAGGTCATGAATCGCCTGCATGTACCGTCCAACCAGACGAGTCACCTCGATGCCAATCTCCTGGTTCATCGTTTGGATCATCGTGCCCAGTGTGGTGCCCACAAAAATGGTTGTACGCATTTCGTGGCTTGGCGCGTTTTGCACAAGACCTTTAATCAAGGATTCGCTTCTTCCTCCCAGTTTTTTCAGGTAAACAAGAAAAAGCCCGATCATGTGCGCACAAAAGGAAACCCGAACCTGCACTTTCGGAATCTCCTCCAACATCCTTTGAACGGCATCGCTCAGGCTGCAGGTTTTTAAACTGTTTAGAAACGCAAGAACTTTCGTTTTGATCCGCTGCCACTCTTCCGGATGCAAGGCTTCAGAACGGCTTGGTTCAAACAAGCTTGAAGTTTTGGCCGTTGGTCGAAATACAATTTGGGAACGTCCGGTTTCTCCCGGATTGACAATGTAATCCCGGATCAGATAGCCAAGTTTTTCAAGTTCTTTCAGCATGTCGTAGGACGTCCACTTGCTGACGCCCAGAGCTTTCGCCAATGTTTCGTAATGAACAGGCACGTTGGTTCTCTTGTACAATTCGAACAACTTCTGGAGAAATTGTTTCCGGCGTTCGGACAAAATCAACTTGCTCCCCCCAAAAACATTCTGGATATTACAATAATAATGGAAATCGGCCATCCATCAAACTTTGCAACGTCTGATTGCGCTTGATCCCGCATGGAAACTGTCGTCCGTCACGCGGTCAATTCTCGGCCTGAGACGGACGACAGAACCAAAACTCCCATCGGGCGTAACGGATTCATCCTCACCGCGGCTTCCTCTCTTGATGGGGCTGCGATTCAAACTCCAAATTGAATTTCATTGACACTGATTGACCCTTGGAGCCGGAAGCCTTGGAAGAGCCGGGTTTGTGTGTACCGAACACGTAGTCCAGTGCGGGGTGGGATACGCCGTACCAGGAAAACTCGTCTTGAAAATGGTGCAAAAGGTGTTTTTTCTTCAGCCACTTTCCCCACGGGGTTAACGGAGTAATGGGACGATGGGCAACGTAGTGCATCCATTGATAATACAGTTGGTAGAGGGAGGTGCCGGCTATGATGGCGATCACCAGCGAAAAGTTTCGGAACACCGCCCACAACAAGGCAAAATAAACAATGTAAATGACAAGATCATACCACAGGGGACTAAACAAATAGTTAAAATCCGTCGGATGCTGGTGGTGTTTGGCATGGCCTTGATACAGGGGGGGAATGGCTTTCGGAAAGCGGTGCAGCAAATAACAATGGACCAAATACTCCAACACTGCAAATATTCCTGCGCCGCCCAAAAAGGCAAGGACCGTACTGAATCCGTCAAAATTCAGGATGGTGAAAATCAGACTGGTTATTCCCAAGAGGATTACGAAACGAATCATGGAACTGGACAGAAACTCTCGATAGTACTGCAACATGTGAAAGCCCACCTCTCCCATTGCAGTATTGTTCTTCACCAAAAAGACCCAAAATCTGTTCAGAGTAAAAAATTTTTCGCCCGTCTCTTTCTCTTGATCCACCTCCTTTTTTCAACTTATTCAAGCAAAAAAGAGAAGGTTTTTGGAGCGAGACTTTTTTTGTTTTTTGGGTTTCGCTGATTATGATATTCCTTCCTGGAAAAAAGTCAATAAAGGTCGCCGGAAAAACTGCAGGAGCACACGTCAGACAATCACCTTGTCCTGCGGCGTGCGGAAAGGAAACAAAACAAGGACCCCAATGCCGGGGCCCGCTTGGATTGCCGTACGCCAGCTGCAGTTTCTTTGCAACTGGGCTGTTCAAGCGCTGCAACAGACGGTATCCTCATCCTTCCTTGGGACAATGGCTTGCTACCGGCAAATTGCCGGTTCGTAAATGTTCCGGCAAGTTCACATTGTTTCGAGAACAACCAGGGCGATTGCATGCGTGCGGCTGTGGGAAATGCTGAGATGCACGCGAACACGTGCCGGATCCAAATCCAGCTTGCGCAATACGTCCGGACTGACTCTCAGTTCCGGCTTGCCGCTTTCCGCCGGCAGGATTTCCAAGTCGAGAAAACCGACCGTCTTGCCGATCCCCGTCCCCAACGCTTTCGATGCAGCCTCCTTGGCGGCGAATCTGCCTGCCGCAAATTCATAGCGCGCCGCCCCCTGCCGCCTGGCCAGCAGCCGCTGTTCCTTTTCCGTCAGAAAGCGGCTTGCCGCACTTTCCCGGCGCTTCATCATCGCCTCAATCCGTCCGATTTCCACAATGTCAATGCCAATGCCCACAATCATTGCCTTTCTCTCCTGTCCGCATCCTGTTTTCTCTTGCCACGGTACCATCCTTTTCTCATTTTTGGCAAGAAAATTCTTCCTTTAGCCCGCTTTCCGCCAAGGCTTTTGGGGCAGGCAGGCCTTTTCACCATGCACGATACACGCCGTACACGTCAAAAGACCCGGCATCTCACCGGGTCTTTTTTTCGTCACAAGAGAACCCCCGCTGAACGGGGGTTTGGTTTTTTCCGGTTATTCCGCTTACTGATTGTTTTGTTGCTGATTCGCTTGTTGCTGATTGGCCTTGTTTGCCGATTGCTGGTTTTGACGACGCACTTCGGAAACGTTGGTCTCGCTTGCGAATTCGGTCGCAGCGTTTTGAGCAGCCTGGTTCGCTCCAGCTTGTTTGTTTTGTTTCGTCATGGTTGTTGTCACCTCCTCGACATCGCTGTATTTAATTTGCACCGCGCGTGCGAAGACTATACCGAAAAAATTTTCCATACCCTGGCCGCAGGGACGCACCCGACATTTCGGGCATGTTAGAAGTGTTGGCGCAAGCAGGGGTTTTCGGTAAAAAAGACGAATACCTCTTCGCTTGCCGTATCAGAACCTGTCCTTGTAGCCATTCCCGCCGCATGCCGAGAACGCGGAAGAAATTCCCGGGGGAACGGTCATCCAGGGCAGGCAGGAAAACAAAAAGCGCTGGAACCGTTCCATCCAGCGCTTTACATCAGACAACCGTCGCAGTGTTTGCGGCTGTCCGTTTTTTGATGACATTCGACATATCCGGCAAGGTTGACAAAATTCGCTTTACTTCCGGTGCACACTCCGGATTGACTGAATAATACACCCATGGTCCTTTTCTCTTTTCCCGAACCAACCCATGCGTCTTCAGCTTGGCCAAGTGCTGCGAGACAGAAGGTTGGGATGTTTGCAGTATCTCCACCAGATCACGGACACACAAGGTCTGAACTTGCAGGAGGGCCATGATCGTCAATCGGGTTTTGTCACCAAGCAGCTTGTAAACCTCTGACAAAAGCAGTATCTGCATTAAATCCATTTCCATTGGGAACCCACCTTCTTAGCCTTGCGTTTCAAATACATCTAGGTTCAGTATACTATACGGCATATTCGGTGGGAAAGATGTCATCAAAAAACTTCCTTTTCCCTGTACGTCCCTTCATACGTCCCTTCGGCTCATCGCTTCCACCAGCTTGTCCGCCGTTCTGGCGGCAAGCGCCATGACGGTATTGGTGGGATTTCCCCCGCCTGACGTGACAAACGTCGAGGCCCCGGCAATGAACAGATTGGGAATGTCATGCGTCTGCCCGTATTCATTGACCACAGAGGATCGCGGGTCTTTGCCCATCCTGCATCCCCCCATGAGATGGGCCGTGTCGGAGACCACATGCTCCGGCGTTCCGCCCATGGCTTCCACGATCCTTTTCATCTGCTCGATGGCGTGTTTGATGAGACGCCGGTCGTTTTCCTGGTAACTGAAGGTTACCTTGGGTATTGGCAAGCCGTATTCATCCTTCAAATCGCTCAAGGTAACCGCGTTGTCGGGATGAGGCAGCACTTCCCCGACGAGGGTGACGCGCGCGTACAGATTGTAGTCGAGCATGCTTTCGCGCAGCTTCTCTCCCCATAAAAAGGAACCGTCCTCCCGCTCGGCGGCGATGGCCGCAGCCATGGCAACCGGTCTCGCCCCGTGCGCGATCAGGGTGTATCCCCTGGCGAAATCGCGGTTGGGATCTGTTTCATAAAAATGCTGGGTGAGTGCCATTACGGGCGTTCCTTTGTACAGACGCACTTCATCCGTCAGCCGCCCGTACACGTCGTGGCTGGAATGGGGCATGATTCCCTTGCCGACCCATCCGCTGGAGTTGGCCAAGCCATCAGGGAATCGCGAGTTGGCGCTGGCCAAAAGCAGGCGCGGCGTCTCGATGACATAACCGGCGAGAATCACCACGCGGGCGCGCTGTTCGTACGACTGTCCGCCGTGAGAAAAGACAACCCCGCTGACCCGGTCCCCGTTCATGCGAATTTCCGTCACCATGCAATCCGACAAGACTTCCGCCCCTTCGGCAATCGCTTTCGGGATGTGGTGGATCAATCCGCTGTATTTGGCGTTGGGCATGCAACCCTGGTTGCAAAATCCGCGGTTGATGCAGGGAGGCCTGCCTTCAAAAGGGGCGGACAAGATCGCCAGCGGCGCGACGACGCTCTCGATGCCCAGTTTCTCGCACGCTTCGCGAAACAGCTGGGAATTGGCGCTGATCGGCTCCCGCACCGGGTAAGGATAGGGACCGTGAAACGCTCCCCAAGGAAAGTAAGCCGGGCCGGAAACGGCGATCTCGCGCTCAATCTTGTCGTAATAGCGGGCCAGGTCCTGGTAGCGGATCGGCCAGTCTTCCCCCACTCCATCCAAGGTTTTGGTGCAGAAATCGCTCTCGTGAAAACGCAGGAAGACACCGGTAAAATGGACCGTCCCGCCTCCGACGCCCCTGCCGGAGTTGTTGTGCCCCAGGCGCAACGGATCTTTGCCGTCCACCAGGCGCGTCTCCTGCCAGCCCAGCCTGCGCATGGCCAACTCGTCGCTGGCAAAGTCCGTTTGCGGGTCCCAGAACGGTCCCGCCTCAATCACCACCACGCGCAACCCCGCTTTTGCCAATTCATAGGCCAGCACGCCTCCGGCCGCCCCCGCTCCGACGATGCAAACGTCCGCTCCTTCCGCGTATTTGCGGTCCTTCATGCTGGCGGAGCGGACCCCGGCATGATGGACGCAGTGTCGCTTTACGCCTTCCTCATGGTTCATTCGCTTTCGCCTCCCAGGGATCTGTCAATCCTTTTTCCACCCGCACATACCCGCGCGGATAGGCGGGGCCGCCGTAGCCGATGTCCGACCAGACCAGCGGATGCGAATAATAGGCGCTCACCGCATCGTACAGCAAGCGTTTGAAAAAGTCGACGGGAGACAGTTGTTCCCATGCCTGCCGGTCCAGGATTTCTCCCTGGGACACGGCTTCCAGCACCGCCTTTTGTTCTTCCTGCTTCAGGGACAGGAAACCGCTTTTGTACCTTTTCCTGCTTTCTGCATCCACACCGGCCAATCCCTGACGATACAGTTCCTGTTTGGGAGGTACTCCAACCTTTCGCTGCGCCTCGCCGATCGGACTGGCCACCGATTCATCCAGGTGCTGGACGATGAAGGTAAGCACCTCCAACCGATAATCGTTCACCAGCTGACTGACAATGGCCTGCAGCAGCAACGCCTGGTTCGGGTCAAAAAACTGATGCTCCACCTGCGCCGCTTTCCGTTTCACCACGATTTTCCGCGTGTGGTCATCCCATTTGTCGTTTTCCTTCCATACATCATAGTCCGGGTACCTGCGTTGTTTGGCCACGTTCTTTCACCCCCAGTACAGAGCGAGCAACCCCAACGCGGAAAGAGCGGTCATAAACAACGGCAAAATGACGGGAGGGCCGACGAGAAAATTCTGACTCTCTCCATACCCTCCCACTCTTTGACCGACGCCCGCCGTATGCAGGTATGCGCCATACAGTCCTCCGACAACGCCAAGCACCATCCACACGGCAAACACCCAGCGTAGCCAGCCCGCGTTCCAGAATGTCAAGACAATGGCAGTCAGGGCGAAGACAGGAAGTTCCAGAACGGGAAGCCACATGGCCCAATGGCGAAAATTCTGTCGGGAGTGGAACATCGTAACCTGAATGGCAAGCAGCACAAAAGAGACCCCGCAAAACAGGATGAGAACGCGTTCAATTGGCCAGCCGTGCCACATGGAAACACCCTCCTTTTACCGTTACGATAAACCTATTTTTTCCACCAACCAAACAGCCTATTCCGTCTTTGGACAGGAAAAAGCCCGCTCTCGTCCTGGCGAAGCGGGCGGTGCCAAATCGGCTCTAACCGAATCTTCCCATGATGTAGTCTTCCGTGCGCTGATCGGCAGGATTCTGGAAGATCATCGGCGTGCTGTTGTATTCAATCAACTGTCCGTGCAGGAAAAATGCAGTTTTATCGGAAATGCGCGCGGCCTGCTGCATGTTGTGTGTAACAATCACAATCGTGTAATGCTTCTTCAATTCCTTCAGCAGTTCTTCGATTTTTGCCGTAGAGATCGGATCCAAAGCAGAAGTGGGTTCATCCATCAAAAGAATCTGCGGATTCACGGCAAGCGCCCTGGCAATGCACAAGCGCTGCTGCTGCCCGCCCGACAAGCCGGTTGCCGGTTTTTTCAGCACGTCCTTTACCTCATCCCAAAGCGCAGCCGCCCTCAGGCTGTTCTCCACAATCTCGTCAAGCTCTTCCTTCTTTTTTCTTCCGTGCAGGCGCGGGCCGAACGCGACATTGTCGTAAATGCTTTTCGGGAACGGATTTGGCTGTTGAAACACCATGCCGACATGCTTTCGCAAAACTTCAACATCCACGCCAGACTGGTAGATGTCGTGTTCGCCGATCTTCACCTGTCCCACGATCCTGACGTTTGGAATCATGTCGTTCATTCGGTTGAGGGTGCGCAAAAAGGTGGATTTGCCGCATCCCGACGGCCCGATAAAAGCGGTAATCTGTTTTTCCCGGATGTCCATATCGATGGACTTCAGGGCATGCTGTTTTCCGTACCACAAATTCAGGTTTCTTACCTTGACAATATTCATCTGCATCCACCTCATCCGGAGCATCTCAGGTCCTACAAACGTTTTTGAAACTTGTTTCGCAGCCAGACAGCCGCGGTGTTCGTCGCAAAGAGGACGATCAGCAAAACGATGATGCCGGCAGCGGCCAGCGAGCGGAATTCATCTTGAGGGCGTGAAGTCCAGTTGAAAATTTGAATGGGCAGCACCGTAAAACTGTCCAACGGAGAGATTGGCACGAAAGAAACGAAGGCGAGAGCCCCCACCACGACAAGGGGAGCCGTTTCCCCGACCGCTCTCGACAAGGCGAGAATGACCCCTGTTAATATGCCGGGGAAGGCAGCCGGAATAACGACACCCTTGACGGTCTGCCATTTGGTCGCCCCCAGCGCGCAGGAAGCGTCGCGAAGATGCTGCGGCACGCTTTTGATCGCTTCCTGCGAGGCAACCACAATGATGGGCAAAATCAGCAATGACATGGTCAAAACCCCGGCCAGGACAACTTGGCCAAGCATCATCCCTTTGACAAACAGGCCCAGCCCCAAAATTCCGAACACAATCGACGGTACGCCAGCCAGGTTGTTGATATTCACCTGGAGGAAACGGGTAAACCAGTTCTTTTTGGCGTACTCCTCCAGATATACGGCAGTCCCCAGGCCCAATACGAAGGCGATGGGAGCCGTCAAGCCAATGACCCACACGCTGCCGGCCAACGCTGACAAGATGCCTGCCTTATCCGGAAAGCGGGACGGAAAACTGGTCAGGAATTGCCAGTCAAGGCAGCCGATTCCGACGGAAACAATGCGATACAACAGAATCGCCAGGGCCGCGACTCCTGCCATCGTGGACAGAAAAAATACGACCCTTGACACTCTGTCCAAAATTTTTCTTATTGCCGCTTTCTTTTCCATCCTCAATCTTTCTCCTTGAAACGCCGTGTAATCCATTGGGCAATGACGTTCATGGCGAGAGTAAGCAAAAACAACGTCATCCCCACCGCGAAGATGGTCTTGTACTCGATGGAGCCGTACTGGATGTCGCCCTGGCTCACCTGGACAATGTACGCCGTCATCGTTTGCACGCTTTCCAGCGGGTTCAGCGTCAATTTCGGTGTGGAGCCCGCTGCAATGGCCACAATCATCGTCTCCCCGATTGCCCGTGACAATGCCAGCACAAAAGAGCCAACAATGCCGGACAAGGCTGCCGGAACCACTACCTTTGCGGCGACTTCCAGCTTGGTAGCCCCCAGCGCATAGGCGCCATCCCGCAGCGAACGGGGAACGGCTGCCATGGCATCCTCACTCATGGAAGCGACCATCGGCAAGATCATAATCCCAACGACAATGCTCGCGCTCAGTGCATTAAATACGCCGGCATACGGGAAAATCTGCCGTATCATCGGGGTGACGAAGGTCAGGGCAAAGTAGCCGTAGACAATGGTCGGAATCCCGGCCAATATCTCCAGCACCGGCTTGAGCATGCGCCGAATGCGGTCAGGGGCGTATTCGCTCAAATAGATAGCCGTCATGAATCCGAATGGAAGCGCGACGAGACTGGCCCCCAGCGTGATCAGAAAAGTGCCGGACAGCAATGCAAGGATGCCAAAGTGCTTCGGCACAAAAAGGGGCGTCCATTTCGTATCCGTCAAAAATGACCACAATGACACTTCTTGAAAGAATTCCATGGTTTCAAACAAAAGAACAAACACGATGCCGGCCGTTGTGAAAATGGACACGGCAGCGCAAAGCATCAAAAGAAAGCGCAAAACAAACTCGAAACTTCTCCGTTTGCCTTTCACGGCAACGGATTGGTTGGCGGATTTTCCCTCTTGTCTTTCCCCTGCAATGGATATGCTCACAAACTTTGTCCCCCTTGCTTCTCAGTAAACACGCCGATGCGGCGTTGTCAAAACAATCCCGCATCGGCTCTGTGCGCGCCTGTCAGGCAGAGAGCGGATTATTGAATTTTTGCGAGGGAAGCCTGATATTCATCCGGATTCAACGGCACATAGTACACGGACGGAACAAGCTCGGACGCGTTTTCAAGGTAAAATTTCACGAATTCCTTCACTTCCTGTCTTTCCAGGGATTTCTTGCTTACGTAAATATAGAGCGGACGTGACAACGGATTATAGGATCCGTCCATGATGGTTTCCTTGGATGGCAGCACGGCTTTTCCTTCCTTGTTGACGATCGGCACCAGTTTCAGCTTGTCGGCATTTTCTTCATAGTAAGCATAGCCGAAGTAGCCAAGGCTGTACTTGTCGCCAGCAACCCCCTGAACCAGCACGTTGTCGTCTTCGCTGGCGGAGTAGTCGGCTCTGCTCTTTTGCGCTTCACCGTTCACAACTTCCGTGAAGTAGTCAAACGTACCGGAGTCGGTGCCCGGGCCGTACAATTTGATTTCTTCCTTCGGCCATTCCGGACGAACGTCGCTCCACAATTTCACCGTGCTTTCCGGGGACCAGATTTTGTTCAGTTCTTCAATCGTAAGTTGATCCACCCACGTATTTTCCTTGTTCACGATCACCGACAAGCCATCGTAGGCAATCGGAATTTCGATCACTTCCATGCCGTTTTGCTCAGCGGCAGCCTTTTCTGCATCCTTGATTGGACGGGAGGCGTTGCTGATGTCGGTTTCCCCGGCGCCAAACTTCTTGAAGCCGCCGCCGGTGCCCGATACCCCCACGGTTACGCGCACACCTGGATGGGCGAGTTGAAATTCTTCCGCAACAGCTTCGGTGATCGGAAACACCGTGCTGGAACCGTCAATTTTGACCTCGCCGGAAAGTTTTGTTTCAGAAGCGGGAGTTTCCTGCGCCGGGGCAGATTGTCCTCTGCTTGCGGCGTTGCTGTTTTCCGGAGCAGCCGATTGTCCGCACCCCGCCAGCACAGCGCCGGAGACTGCCAATACCAGCAGGAAACTGCCAAACTTTTTTTTCATGATGGAAAACCCCTCCACTCGTTATTTCATCGTCCCACGTTTTTGAGAATACCGAATCTTTATGAATGCAGTGTTTGGCTTCTATTAAAATCGTGTAAAGATTTCCTCTCATGTTCAGCATGGATCATGTTCAACATGGGCAAAACTCATGGCAAACCAGGGAGGGGCAGGCAACAAGATAAAAAAAAACGGCACATCTCTGGGCTTGTCCGCAGGATTGTGCCGTATGATGTCCTTCCTGTGTTCTGGTTTTTCCGTCATTCCCGTGTAAAAGGTTCCGTGATTTCCACGTGTCCCATTAAGGTTTCCACCTGCCGCCCGTCTTCCAGAATGACGATGCTTTCTACTTCCGGAAACTGGAACAGCGTTTTCTTCAGCGCCTCCAGCGCCATGCTCTCTCCACTGGAACCCAGGTTGTAGACATTTTGGCCGTCGGCGTCAATCGTCACCTGGCCGTTGGCAAATGTGACCGAATGGTAGTGAAAATTGTTCCAGAGCGGAAAATGGGTTTCCGTTTGCTCCGGGCTCTCCAGCAGGGCGATTGCCTTTTTGTACTTGTCCACATCATCGGTATAGGAAATCTCCCGTTTTTCCTCCTGCAACTGCAGCAAATCGCTGTCCGCATAGAACACGGAAATCGTCTGCCGAGTCTCGGCGGCCGTCGACGGCTGCCCGACGGAAGCTCCCGATCCTCCGGCGGAGTCCGGCTGTGGCGATGGCGCTGCCTGTTGTCCGCAACCGGCGAGCAGCAGCACGCTGAAAATTGCGGCCCCCAATGCCTGAAATCTCAATTTCATCGAATTCCCCCTACCTGTGCGATTCGTAATACTCCCGGATGGCGTTCGCCAGCGCCCTGGCCACTTTCTCCTGGAAAGCAGGCGAAGTCAGCTGGCTGTTTTCCGAAGGGTTGGTCAGAAACCCTGTCTCGGTCAAAACCGCCGGCATGCGGGTATTCTTGATCACATAATAACCGGCTGTCTTGACGCCCCGGTCGGAAAATCCGGTCGCCTGTTGCAAATGCTTGTGAACCACCTGTGCGAATTCCTTGCTGTTGGCGTTGTAGTAGTACGTCTCCGTCCCGCCGGTCTTCGGATTGGAAAACGAGTTGGCATGAATCGACAGGAACAGGTCGGCTTCCCGCTCGTTGGCGATTGCCACACGTTCCGCCAGGGTGAGAAAGACATCGGTGGTGCGTGTCGCCACAACCTGAAATTCGGGGTACTGCCGCAAAAAGCCGACTAACTTGTTGGCCACGGCCAGGGTAAAGTCCTTCTCGCGGTTGCCGGCTGTGCCGATGGCGCCCGGATCGTTGCCCCCGTGTCCGGCATCCACGACAATCAGATAACCGCTCTTGGGCTGAAGTTTCAGTTCAATCCCTTCATCCGTGTACAAAATTTCGTACGGGCTTTTTTGCTTCAGTTCGACCACGACGCGAACCGTGTCAGGGGAACTTCCATACTGGCTGTAGCGCAGATCGGCGACAAGTTCCGCCTTTTCCTCTTCCTGGCGCAATCCGTCCGGCTCATCGCCCGCATCGCCTTCGTATTCCCGTTCATCCTGTTCATCCGAACGTGTCAGGCTGTCAGCAGCCGTGCTTTGGCCGCCTTTCTTTCCGGAGAGTTCCTTGCGCAAACCGGCTGCCAGCACCGTATGCGGCAGGTCAAGCACGATCCGGTTCGGATTGGTCAGGACAAAATCCTTGGGCGTAACCGGATAGTCCATCTTCACTTTTACGCGGTCCCCATCCAACGCAACGCCTGTGAAAGTATTGATCCGTTCCATCCTGACTTTGCCTTCATCCGGTTCCCAGGAAAAGCTTCCGCCCAGTTCCGCCTCCATCCGCTCCAAAGGCAGCACAAGCTGTCCGTCAATGGTCAGGCCCCGCTCCGGCTTCTTCCAGGTCACTTGCGTTTGCCCGAGGGCGTCCGCCACGGCCTGAGCAGTCACATAGAGCGTCCCGTCCATCTGATAAAATTTGATCGTTTCGGGAGCAGGCTGTCCGTTCAACAACGCTTGCGGCGTCTCGTTGGCCACTACCGTGCGGGTGCTTTCCACCCATCCGATGGTGATGCCCAGCGACTCGCTGACGAAGCGAATCGGCAGCAGCATGCGCTGGTTGGACATCAAGGGAGGGGCATCCATCTTCACCTGTTTGCCGTTTACCTGGGCCAGATTGGAACCCACGCGCAGAACCAGTTCCTGCTTGTCCCGGCGGATGACGGCCGTCCGCGTCTGCTGGTTCCAGTCCACATCCGCTCCCAATCCTTCCGCAATCACGCGAACCGGCACGAGCGTTCTCCCCGACGAAATGACAGGCGGGGCATCAGGTACAACAGCTTGTCCACCAATGACGAGGTTGACCGTCTGGGCCTGGGTTGCCTGCGCCTGCGACGCCCAGCCGGGGATGAACCACAAGGCCAGCAGCGCCAACATCATGATGCAAAAACTTCTTTTCATCCGTACCTCCTCTGCGGTCCGCGTCATCTCGGCGCTTTTTTTCTCCTCCTGTTTAGACGCTTGATAAAGTGGAAAGTTTTTAGTCTTTTGGAACCAATCTCGAAACCGTCGAAAAAAAGACTGTCTCTGTCTGCCCCAGCAGAGAAACAGTCTCACAACATGGCCAGTGCCGGCCATCCATTCATGTGCGCGTTCAGAAAAGAAGCCTTCGCTCCCGGCGGTTGACCGGCGTTGCCGTCCTTCCTTTCAGGCTTTGCAAACCGCCATTGGCGAGAAATTGCTGAATGAGCGAAAGAACGGCCGGGTTGGACAAAATTTTGAGGGATTCCGCAACCTTGGGATTTTTCAGTTGGGGGAAGGCATTGCTCAAATGCGGCAGAAGCGTCAGCAAATCATCCAACGACACGGCAGGCTTCGGCTTTTCCTGCTCGGCTGGTTCAGGGGCGCTGCGGCGCGAGCGAAAAAAAATGCTGCGCCGCCGCCGGGCAGATGATCCGGACCGGGAATGGACGCGGTTCAACATTTCCTTCATATCCCGCAGTTCCTGACGCACCTGGTTCATTTCCCGCGTCAATTGGACACTGCTGAGCGTTTGCGATTCCGAAAGCCGGTTGATCATCTCGAGCAGGCGAGCGGAGGAGACGGCCTGCTTTTTGTTGCGTTTGCGCTTGGCGGCGACGATAAGGACACCTCCCTTACTTGAAGCGCTTTTTGATTTTCTCCAGTTCCTTCGTGTCAAAACCGCTTCGGGAGAGCTTGTTCAACAGGCTTCCCACGTTTTCGTTCCGGTACATGCTCCGGAATTGCGCGACGTATCGGTTCAGCTCCTGATCCGTAAAGTTTTTTCCGGTGCGCCTGCCCAGTTCGCGGATCACTTCCCTGAGCCCGGCGTCTGTCTTCAGCTTTTCTTTTGGAATGGATCTGACAAAACTCAACAGTTTGCCAATGTCCACAGCGCTTCCCCCCTGATAAAATGGTTCTTTTCACTTTATGCCGAAAGAAACCGTGTGGCATGGTCATCTGTCCTGCCGCCGGAAAAATGCGCTGGCGAAAAAGCGGGACAAACGAACCGCTCTCCCTTGAACCCAAAAAGCCGGGCTGAATCAGGGACACGCCTGAACCAGCCCGGCTTTCTTAATGATGAATCGCTCCTTCCCGCAATCTCAGCGAAACCCCGCTGCCTTTATTCACGTGACAAAGAATCTCCGAGAGGATGCTGATCGCGATTTCTTCCGGAGTCTCCGCTTTCAGGTCTAGCCCGATGGGAGAATGAAGCGTGAGGTGCGCCGGGACCGTCCTGCCCTCCAGCAACTGCTCCGTCCGCTTACGGGGCCCCAGAACGCCGAGATAGGAAACGGATTGTGAGAGCATGTGATGCAAAAACAGCTGATCCTGTTGAAAATGATGGGTCATGATCACGGCGTAATCCTTTTCCTGAACCTGCAGATCGGGCGGGACCGTCCCGATGGGAGAAACCAGAATCTCGTCTGCTTCCGGAAACTGATCCCGGTTCGCATAGCCCGGCCGATGGTCGACAAGCGTGACCAGCCATTGCAGCAGCTTCGCCCCGCGCACAAGCGGAACGGCATCCGGCCCCGCTCCGAAGATGATGAGCCGCGGAATCGGTTTCAATTTTTCCACGTACAGTTCCAACCGTGCGCCGTTGTGGTTGACGGTGAACAGTCCCGTTCCCGGGGGAATGGGGAGATCGGTCTCGGTTTGCCCCGGCACGATACGGGTTCCGATGGCATAGCGGTCCGGCTGGTCGGATGAAATGATCGTGGCCGATGGCAGTTGGTTGCTTAAGATTTCCAGCGTTTGCCTGGCCTCGCTTTCTTTTCGCACCGGGTCAAACGGCTCGATCCAGATTTTCAACGCCCCGTTGCAACCCAGGCCCAACCCCCAGGGAAGATCTCCCGAACCGTAAAAGTCGTAGAGCTTGATTTGCGGCATGCCGGTTTCCATCACCTGCCTGGCATGTTCGTAAAGATCGCTTTCCACACAACCGCCGCTCAGCGTTCCCCGGATGGTGCCGTCCGGCAGAATCAGGCTCTTTGCCCCCGTTCCCCGGTAGGTCGAACCCCGTTTGTCAATTATCGTCGCAATCGCCGCAGAAGAGCGATTTTCCCAACAGGATTGCAACATGCGCAAAAGATCCAGCATGACATGAACCCCTTCCCTCTATTGTTCAGATTATTCTAAACTTTATACCGAAATCAAATTTTGGGCAAGCCATACACAAAAAATGACGACTTTGCGGCACCGCCGAAACCGCAGCGCCCAAAATCGTCCCAAACTCATCCGCCCTGTGTCTGCCCGTTGGTTTCGGATTCAGGTCCGGAAGGCGTCACGTTTGCTTGCCGGACTTTTTCCTGAACAAACTCCCGCACCTGTTCGATGTCGGGAATCAGGACAGAGCCGGCCCGGTTGGATTCGCGAAACATCCCCATCGGGGGAATCTGGTACTTGCCCGGGTTTTCGGTATCGATCGTCAGCCCCAGTGCGGCAAGCTTCAGCATTTCCATCGACGTAATGTTGGTTTGGATGTACGGGGTGATTTCTTTCAAGATGGCGGGCAACTGGATCAAGGTGGTTCCCTGCTTCAACTGGTCCGCTACGGCAGACACCAGTTTGCGCTGCCGCTCCGTGCGCGTGTAGTCGGAAGTGGCGTCGTAACGGAAGCGGACGTATTGCAGCGCCTTGTCCCCATCCAGCGTTTGCAGCCCTTTTTTCAAATTGATGTCGTATTTTCCATCATCCGTGGGGTCGTGGTAGTACATGTTTTTCTCCACGTCCAGCGTCACGCCGCCCATTGCATCAATCAATGCCTTGAAGCCCTCGAAGTCGGTAATCACGTAGTGTTTGATCGGCAGGGAGGTAAGCTGGCTGACGGCTTTCATCGCCAGTTCGGGGCCGCCTTTTACAATCGCTGCGTTGATTCGCGATTCGCCGTGTCCGGGAATCTCCACATAGGTGTCGCGCAGAATGGAAAACAAATCGTAGCGTTTGTTCACCGGGTCGACGCTGACCACCATCATCGTGTCGGAACGCGGCAATCCGCCGTTTTTCGTCCCACGGCGGTCAACCCCCAGCAGCAGGATGTTGACCCGTTCCTTACCGTCCCATTGGGGAATCACCGGCTCTGCGGAATCCTCATCGCTCTGAAGCGGCTCCGGCTGTTTCGCCTTGGAAACCAGGTTGGGCTGCTGAATGCCTTGGGTAAACTGATAAAAAGCATAACCGTAATAACCTGCTGTGCCAAAAATCGCCAGAAACAGCAGAACCATCACGCGTTTCCATATTCGCATGCTGAAAAACTCCCTTACTCTGTTGCACGCAAAAAAGTTGTGTCTCGTCCTAGTATACTCGAATGGACAGAAAGTGGGGCAGCCTTTATTTGGCGGGAGTAAAAAGGAAAACCCCCGTACCTGGAGGCACTGGGGTATTTTTACGCCGATCGGGTATTGTGTCTGTCTTGCCGGACTTTTCGTGACGGACGCATTTTTGGCTTTCCTGCCCTTAGTCGCTGTACTTTTCGTACAAGCTGGTAAGCATGTTGGAAATGGTCTGCAGGTCGTTATTTTCAATCTGATGGCGCTCGATCATCTCCAAAAACTTGCCGTCCTTCATGATCGCAAACGACGGGGAGGACGGCGGATAGCCCTCAAAGTATTCGCGGGCCTTCGCGGTGGCTTCCTTGTCTTGACCGGCAAACACCGTGTACAGGTTGGCCGGCCGTTTGGGATGCTTCAGGGAGTGAACAGCAGCCGGCCGAGCCAGTCCTGCCGCGCAGCCGCAAACGGAGTTGACGACCACCAGGGTCAACCCTTTGGCGTTCGGCAATGCCTGCTCAACTTCTTCCGGTGTCCGCAGCTCGATGAAACCATTGCTGGTCAGTTCGTCACGCATCGGTTGAATAACCTGGTTCATGTACTCTTCATATGACATCATGGAGCAACCTCTCCTTTATTAAAAAATACTCGCATTTCACTGCCCCTATTATAACCCTTCGGATTCCCCGGGAGAACCGGCGAAGTGTGTCGGCTTACACTTCCATCAAAATGGTCAGAATCATCGGGTTGCGCCCCGTCTTTTCGTAGATGAACGGCTTGATCACTTCGTTGATCTGCGCCTTCAGTTCCGACCATTCCTTGATCTTCTTGTCCAGCGATTCCTGCAGGCGTTGCCGCACCAGGGCCGTCGCTTCCTGAATCAGCGATTCCGAACCGCGCACGTAAACGAAACCGCGGCTGACGATATCCGGACCGGTGAGAATTTTGAAGTTTTTCATGTCCAGGCTGACGACCACGACCATCAGGCCGTCTTCCGCCAAATGCTTGCGGTCCCGCAGCACAATATTGCCCACGTCTCCCACGCCGCTGCCGTCGATCAGGACGATGCCCGCCGGCACTTTGCTCAGCCACGCCTTTTCCCGCGTGCAGTTGAGCACATCGCCGTTGTCCAAGATGAAAATATTGCTCTCTTCAATGCCCACCTGCTGTGCCAGTTTGGAGTGGGCCTTCAGCATCCGGTATTCGCCGTGAATGGGAATGAAATAGCGGGGGCGGATGAAGTTCAACATCAGTTTCAGCTCTTCGCTGCTGCCGTGACCGGATGCGTGAATGTCAAACACGCTGTTCAGCACGACCTTGGCTCCGGCCCGGTACAGCTTGTCTATCGTGCGGCTCACGTTTACGGTGTTCCCCGGAATCGGCGAAGCGGAGATAATGACCGTATCCTCGGGATAGATCGAAACGGAACGGTGCGAGCCGGAAGCGATCCGGGTGAGCGCCGCCATCGGTTCCCCCTGGCTGCCGGTGCAGATGATCATCACCTGATTGTCCGCGTAGTTGTCGATGTGTTTGATGTCGATCAGCATGCCCTCCGGCACCTGGATGTATCCCAACTCCTGGCCGATGAGAAAGACCTTTTCCATGCTGCGCCCGATGACCGCCACTTTGCGGTTGCACTCCCGCGCTGCGTCCACCACTTGCTGAAGACGGTGCACGTTGGAAGCAAAAGTGGCCAGAATGATCCGTCCCCGCGCTTTCCGAACCACTTCGAGAATCCCTTCTCCCACCGTACGCTCCGACATGGTAAGTCCCGGACGCTCGCTGTTGGTGCTGTCCGACAAAAGCGCCAGCACATCGCCGCTCGCCCCGATTCTGGCAATTTTTCCATACTCGGTAGTCTGTCCGACCGGCGTCATGTCAAACTTGAAGTCGCCGGTATGGACCACCATTCCCTCGGGAGTGTGGATGACAATTCCAAGCGAATCGGGAATGCTGTGGTTGGTGCGGAAAAAGGTGGCTTTCAGCCGGCCAAAGGTAAGTTCCGTGTCTTCCGTGATCGGAATCAGCTTGACTTCATTTTGCATCCGGTGCTCTTCCAGCTTTGCCTTCACCAGTCCCAGGGTGAGGCGACCGCCGTAAATCGGCGCCTTGATCTGCTTCATCACATAGGGAATTCCCCCGATGTGGTCTTCATGGCCGTGCGTCAGCAGCAGGGCCTTGATCTTGTGCTGGTTGTTGACCAGATGTGACACGTCGGGAATCACCAGGTCAATCCCGAACATTTCGTTCTCCGGAAATTTTACTCCGCAATCAATAATGACAATTTCATCTTCGTACTCGACACAGTACATGTTTTTTCCGATCTCGCCGAGTCCGCCCATCGCGTAAATCTTGACTTCGCTCAAACCTTCTCCTCCTACTTTGCATGATTTTGGAAACCCGAACCAAGCATGCCAGTTCTATTGTATCACATTGCCGGCAATCCGTTTCACCCCCGCGGCGGATTCGCCGGAACGCATCCTCCACGGCAAAAGCGGGGCAAACCGCTGGCAAGGCGGACTTGCGAGCCCGGTGCGCGGAAAACAACACCCGCTTGCCAGCCGTAAAGCGCAAGCGGGCGTTGAGGAAAGTCAGCGGTTTTTCCGGATCAGTCAGCCAAAATTTTCATTTCCCTTAACATCTGGTCAAGATCCATGTCCGCTGCCATGCCGTATGCTTGCCGCATGTTGCCATCCCCGTCGACCAGAAACATGCGTGCGGTATGCGTGTAGGAATAGTTGCTCGGCGAGTTGGCATCGGGGAGCTTCATTACGGCGATGCCGAAATCCTTGGTGACCGCTTCAATGGCAGCGCTGTCGCCGCGCAGGAACTTCCACCCGCTTTGGTCGGCGCGGAATTTGTCCGCGTACGCCTGCAACACTTGCGGCGTGTCGTATTCCGGATCAAAGGTAATGGTCAAAAATTCCACCTTGTCGCCGAACAGCCCCTCCGCCTTCAGCTTATCCTGAAGCAGCGCCATGTTGTACGTCGTCGCCGGGCAAATATCCGGGCAATTGGTAAAAATAAATTCGACGAGCCGCACCTTTCCCGTGCTTTCGGAAAACGTGTAGGTCGTTCCGTCGATATTCTCCAGTGTAAAGTCATTCATCGCCTTTAAAACGGGAATTTGCTGCTTTTGCAGGTACGGGTAGGCGACAACGATGACGATGGCCAAAATCAGTACGCCTGCCAACACCGGAAACCAGTGTTTCCGGATCGATTTCTCCTGCTGCATGCTTTCTCCACTCAAAAAAATCCTCCCCCTTATATCTTTGCGAGGAGCCTGAAAGCCCCCTTTCTCTCTTTTGTCTTCTAGTCCACTGAGACTTCTCCCGGCCAGGCCAGCATGCCGCCCACCATGTTGGCGGCGTCAAAGCCCTGGCTGCTCAAATACTGGGTCGCCATATGGCTGCGCCCGCCGCTGCGGCATACCAGGACGACCGGCCGGGTCTTGTCCAGCTCATTCAGGCGGTACGGCAAGAAACCAAGCGGGATCAGCCTGGCCTGACGGATGTGCCCGGCGTTCCATTCCTCCACTTCGCGCACGTCGACAACCTGAACATCTTCACCCGCTTCCAGCTTTTTCAGCAGCTCTTCCGGGGTAATCTCCTTTACCTGGTCATCCATTCAGATTCCTCCTGTTTTTTGCCATTCCTGGCTATTCCGCATTCCCATCTTTTCCATACCCCATCATAACACATGGCATTTCTGTTTTCTAACCGCTGGCATGCCCGATCTGCAGCGAACCGCCATCTTCCGAAATTTCGTCACAAATTCAAACACAAATACGGAAAAACCAAGTTGATAACTAAACTTTCCCATTGACACATGACTAGTATTTTCATACAATCATGGCAAAGGAAAACAAACAGAGAATTTTCATCAAGAGCGGTGGAGGGACAGGCCCAATGAAACCCGGCAACCAGCACGATTTGTGCATGGTGCCAATTCCTGCAGAATCAATTGCGGATTCTGAGAGATGAAATGTTCGTCGTGGAATTACCGGAGCTTTCTTCTTCTCAGAAGAGGCTCCGTTTCATTTTGTATATACAAAAAGGAGAGATGTAGACATGTCCAATCCACAATGGAAACCCGAAACCCTCGCCATTCACGGAGGGCAACAGCCGGATCCGGTGACAGGCTCCCGCGCAGTGCCGATTTACCAGACCACTTCGTACGTCTTCCGAGACACGGAACACGCTGCCAACCTGTTTGCGTTGAAGGAAACAGGAAACATTTATACGCGCATCATGAACCCGACACAGGACGTGTTTGAACAGCGTGTCGCCCTTTTGGAAGGCGGAGTCGGCGCGCTGGCCACCGCCTCCGGCCAGGCGGCCATCACCTTTGCCATCCTCAACATCGCCCAGGCCGGCGATGAAATCGTCTCCTCCAGCAGCTTGTACGGAGGCACCTACAATCTGTTTGCCCACACCTTGCCCCGCCTGGGCATCAAGGTGCACTTTGTCGATCAGTCCAATCCGGAGAACTTCCGCGCCGCGATCACGGAAAGGACCAAAGCGCTCTACTGCGAAACCATCGGCAACCCGCGGCTTGACGTGGCCGATCTGGAAGCAATTGCCGCCATCGCCCATGAAAACGGCATCCCGCTGATCGTGGACAACACGTTCGCCACGCCGATCCTCTGCCGTCCGTTTGAACATGGAGCCGATATCGTGGTTCACTCCACCACCAAGTTCATCGGCGGTCACGGCACGGCCATCGGCGGCATCATCGTCGATTCCGGAAAGTTCGACTGGAATAACGGTAAATTCCCCGGCCTGACCACTCCCGATCCCAGCTACCACGGAGTTGTCTACACGGAAGCGGTGGGACCGCTGGCGTACATCATCAAGGCCCGGGTACAGCTGCAGCGCGACATCGGCGCGGCGGTGGCGCCGTTCAACGCCTTCCTGTTCCTGCAGGGGCTGGAAACGCTGCACCTGCGCATCGAACGGCACAGCGAAAACGCGCTCGCCGTGGCCCGCTACCTGGCATCCCATCCTGCCGTGGAATGGGTAAACTATCCGGGACTGGAAGGAAACAGCCAGTACGAGTTGGCACAGAAGTACCTGCCCAAAGGCGCCGGCGCCATTCTCACCTTCGGCATTCGCGGCGGCGTGAACGAAGGAAAGAGGTTTATCGAATCCCTCAAGCTCTTCTCCCACCTGGCCAATGTAGGGGATTCCAAATCGCTGGTCATCCATCCGGCAAGCACGACACACCAGCAGCTGAGCGAAGCCGAACAGCTTGCCGCTGGCGTGACCCCGGGCCTGGTGCGGCTCTCCGTCGGCACGGAATCCATCGATGACATCATCAGCGATCTGGAACAAGCCCTGCAAAAAATCGCCAGCCCCAGCAGCGTGTAACGGGCCAACAGCGTAACCCGTTCGCCGCACATCCGGCAAAGATAAGCCCGCAACGACATGGAACCGGTCGTTGCGGGCTGTTCGCTTTTGGCGGTCCGTTTCTGCAATCCGGATTAAAACGCGCGCAGATACTGTTTGGGAATTTCCTGCTCACCCGACAGTTCCCGTATCGCGTGCAAGGCCCAGTACGGATCGCGCAGCATTCCCCGACCGACAGCCACCAGATCGGCGTCGCCGTTGCCCAGGGCCGCTTCCGCCAACTGCGGATCGTCCAGCTTTCCGACTGCAATCACCGGAACGCCAAGCGCCTCCTTGATCGCGCGGGCATACGGCAACTGGTAGCCCGCATGCACCCCCGGCCGTCCGCCAGAGCCGATGGGGCCTTCGCCTCCGCTCGAAATGTGGAAAATGTCGACGCCGGCTTCCTTGTAGCGGCGGCACAGTTCCGTACTGTACTCCAATCCGTAACCACCGTCCACGTATTCGACCGCAGAGATGCGCATGATCAGCGGCATATCCTCCGGAATCACCTTTTTGACCGCCTGAATCACTTCGACGCCGAACAGAGCCGGATCGCGCCCGTACTGATCGTCGCGCTTGTTCGTCAACGGAGAATGAAATTGGTGGATCAGATAGCCGTGCGCGCCGTGAATTTCAATCGTGTCCATTCCTGCTTCCACCGCGCGGCGGGCAGATTCGGCAAACTTCACGACCATTTGCTGCACTTCTTCCGTCGTCAAGGCGCGCGGAGTCTTGTAGCGCGGATGCGGGAAAGGAATTGCCGAAGCGCTGACCGGCACTTCCGCATCTTCCGCTTTCCGTCCGGCATGCCCAATCTGTACGCCGATCTTCGCGCCGTATTTGTGCACTTCCGATACAATTCGGGCAAAAGCGGGAATCTGCTCGTCCGACCACAGGCCCAGATCGGCGTTGGTGATCCGCCCGTCCGGTTCCACATCGGTCATCTCCACGATAATCAGCCCGGTTCCGCCGACGGCGCGGGAAACGTAGTGGACAAAATGCCAGTCGGTTGGCGTTCCGTCATGCGCTTCCACGGAATACTGGCACATGGGCGGCATGACGATCCGGTTTTTCAGCGAAAGTGACTTGAATTGAAACGGGGTAGCCAACAAAGCCATATGCTCCACTCCTCCTTTTTCCCCATCATGCCAAAACCTGGCTTTTCATGCAATCCCGTCCTGCACTTTGCGTTTGCCGAAAAAATGCCTGTTTCAAGAGGCGCTGAAAAAAACACTCCCTGCTTGACGCGGCAAGGAGGTTTCCTGACGGTGTCTGCTGGAATGACTTACTCCGGCATTGCACCCGTATAAATGGACTGCGGACGGATGATCCGGTTGTTGGCCGCCTGTTCCAGCACATGAGCTCCCCAGCCGACTACACGGCTGACGGCAAAAGTGGGCGTGAACAGTTCGTCTTCCAGTCCGACGGCCCGCATCACCGCTGCGGCGAAAAACTCGACATTGGTGTTCAGCTTGCGGTTCGGCTTGTATTCGGCAAGCAGTTTCAACCCTGTTTGCTCCACATGCGCAGCCAGATCAAACCACGGATCATCACCAGACAATTCCTGTGCCACGACACGCAGGGCAGTGGCCCGCGGGTCGACGGTCCGGTAGACGCGATGGCCAAACCCCATCAGCCGTTCGCCTTTCTCCAGCTTGTTGCGCAGCCAAGGCTCCGCGTTCTCCTTGGTTCCGATCGCTTCGATCATCTCCGTTACTTCAGACGGGGCCCCGCCATGCAACGGCCCTTTCAGCGAGCCGATCGCGCCGACAATGGCGGATATAAGGTCGGATTGCGTAGAGGTGATCACACGGGCAGTGAATGTGGAAGCATTCATCCCGTGCTCCTGCGTGAGAATCAGATAGGCATCGAGGGCACGAACGTGTGCAGCCGAGGGTTTTTGTCCCTTTAGCATGTACAGGTAATTGGCGGTATGGCCCAGTTGTGCATCCGGCTCCAGCGGTTCGCGCCCTTGCAGACAAGCGTAGCGGTACGCTACGATGGTGGGCAGCTTCGCCGCGACGGCGATCACCTCGTCGACGGTGGGGGGCCAGCGGTGTTCGCGGTTTCCGAGCGCCGACACGCCGGTACGCAGCACACTCATCATGTCTACATCGTCAGGAATCGCTCTGAGGACTGCCTTAACATGCTCGGGCAATGAGCGGTTTGCTTTCATGCGCTCCATCAGTGCAGCCAGTTCCTGCTCATTCGGCAAATGGCCGTACCACAACAGATGAGCCACTTCTTCAAACGTGTGGCGAATCGCCAGGTCACGCGCCCAATGCCCCCGGTACACCAAGAGGCCGTTTGCGCCGTCTACCAAACTCAGGTCGGATTCCGCCACGGCAATGTTGTCCAGTCCAACTGCCAGCAAAGGTTCATTTCCCATGATCTGCACTCCTCTTCACCCGTTTTTGCCTCATTATACTAATCACTTTTTTAAATGAGAAATAAAAGATTTATCCTATTTCGATCACGTTTTGTAATCATTCAGAGAAAGTTCCCGCTTTCTCCCCCGGCATCACAAGCGGCATTGGTGAATAAAGCGATTCTAAAATGTCGACGAACAGTTTGGCTGGTTCTCTCAGTCCCCCTTTGGGAATGACCAGATACGATGCCGCTTTGGGCAGCTCCAGTCCGGGAGTGGGCAGCTCGATAAACCGGTTTTCAAACAGATCGCGGCTGACCGCCGAATGAGGCAAAAAGGAGACTCCCAGTCCGTCCTCGATGAACCGTTTGGTGATGTCCACCTGGGATACTGCCATGGTACGCAGCGACAGGCCGCGCTGCCGCAGCAGCAGCAAAAGTTCATCCCAGTAACCGGGATGATTGTGCGTAAGCAGTCGTTTGCTTTCCAGTTCCTCTTCCCAATCGGGAAGCGGCGCTTCCATGTCTCCCCCGTTGTTGGGGACAATGAAGATTACCGGGTCTTCATACAGCAGGCGTGTGGCCAGTTGAAATTCTCCCGGAACCATTCGTGTCAATCCCAAATCCGCCTGCCCTTTCTGCACCAAGGAGCCAATCTCTGTCGATTCGGCAATTTTGATGGACAAATCCACGTCAGGGTACAGCCTGGTGTAGCGGTGCAACAGATGAGACAAGCGCGACCGGGCAATAATCGGAGAAACGGCAATCTCCAGTTTTTCCCGATAGCCCTGTCGCCATGCCTGCAAATCTTCCAGACTGTGATTCCACTGTTCAAGCAATTTTTTGACATGGGGCAAATAGCGCTGCCCGGCTGCAGTCAGCCGAACGCGTTTGCCCACCCGTTCAAACAACAGCACCCCCAGTTCCTTTTCCAAAATGCGAATATGCTGGCTGACAGTAGGCTGTGCGATGAAAAGCTTTTCCGCCGTTTGATGAAAGTTTTCCGTTGTGGCAGCCACTAGAAATGTTTGCAACACGCGCAAATCCACCGTTTTCCCCTCTTTCGCTTCACTTTGCACGCATAAAGTGTTTTCGCCTTCTTTGCTGCCTTCAGCAGATCAGGATAAACTGCCCCTCCCTGTTTCCACTGCCCACCAGGCCAAAAGGGGAGAGATTTTTAATTTTTCCCAATCAGTCATGATTTCTCCGTTTTTTTCCAACGTCCTGTGTTACAATATCGGAATTGGATGCCAGACAGAGAAAAACGCATCCGCAATAAGCCTGCTAAAGGGGAGAAGGAAATGGAGACGACGGCCAACATCGGCACTCCAGAAAAAAAGTCAAAAAAATGGCTGCTGGGCATTGGGGCCTTGGCCGCAATCGCGCTGGCCGGTTTGGGCACCGCCTATGCCAAACTTGATTTGTTCAAGAGCGCCAAAACCATCTATTTGGAGGCAGAGGCGAACAACCTGCAGCAGCTTGCCGACAGCGCATTCGCCGCATACGAGGAGTACGAAGCATACATGAAGCCGTATCTGGAACAGCCGGTCCACTCAACGAGCGAACTTTCCGCCATCACCCTCGATGCGGAGATTCCGGATCCGGCGGCACAACGATTGCTGGATTTGCTCAAAGAGGCCAAATTTGTGCTGGACGCCAGCATGGATCAACAGAAGCAACAGCAGGCCGGAAAGCTCATCCTGCACCTTCACGACAAGCCGTTGACTTCCCTGGAATACTTCCAAACGGATACCCTGTTCGGCTTCAAGTTTCCTGATTTCTACAGCAAATACGCATATCTGGACTTGAACGATCGCGACGCCCTGGAAGAGATGTTTGGCGAAGGGCTGCCGAAGCGTTTTGTCACCACCGGAGATGTGTTCAAGGCGATTCAATTGGAAAAAGACGAGGTAAAAAACGCCCTGGCTCCCTACATCGCGATTTACGCAGACAGCCTGAAAGACACACAGGTCAGCATCAACAAGAACGTTTCGTTTGAAGAAGAAGGCTACAAAACGAGCGCCAGGGAGATTACCGTCAGCTTTACCCGGGAGGAAGCCTCGGCGCTGTTGACGCAAATCGCGAAAAAGGCGAAAACGGACGACCAGCTGTTCAACCTGCTTTATTCCCGGTACGAGAAACTGACTGGCTTGATGGAAGACAGCGGCTACCCGGTCGAGGTCTTGTCCAGGGATGAATTCAAACAGAAATACGACCAGTTTTTTGCAGACCTGATCGAAGACGTGGAAGTGAAAACGAAGACGGACGAACAGCTGAAAATGGTCGTACTCGTGGACGACGACAAGCAAATCCTCGCCCGCACCTTGTATTTTACCGGCGAACTGGGAACGGATGAACAGCTGCTGTGGAGCAGCACTTCCTTCCGAAACGGGCAAGAGACGTACCAGCGTTATTCGCTCCACGACCCGGAAAATGCCGAAAACAGCCGGTTAACTATAACCTGCAAAAAGACGGAAGAAAGCGGGAAGAAAGACGGCAGCCTGAGCATCCTGTTGGCAGAAGAAGGGGAAACGCTGCTTGACTTCAGCACGACGTTCGCAACGGCGAAACAGGAGCAAAAGGAAGAAGGAACCTATTCCTTTACCCTTTCCGCACTGGATGAAACAAGCGGAAAAACGCTGTCCCTGTCCGGAACGGTCACTTCCAGCCTGACGGAGACGGATGGCGGGCGCCAATCCGCTGCCGACGTCACGCTCAACTTCGACGGCTTCGATTCGGCCGCGCAAGACTTGCCAAAAGGCGTAAGCTTCAAGATCAACAGTACGGAAGAATTCGGCAAGCCGCTGGACATCCCCGTCATGAACGCCGACAACAGCGTGAATTTGGCCGCCCTGACGGATGAACAGATGATGGAAATCCAGCAGGAAGTGGGGCTCTCCGTTCAGCAGTTCATGGCGAAAAACGCGGAGCTGTTCCAGTCCCTCCTGATGCTGCAATAGATTTGGCTTGGCCTTGTGGCAGCCTGACCGTTTTCCCGCATGCGGTCGGGCTTCCTTTTTTATTCAGACTGGCAGTTTACTTTATTTCGCAACGATGATATAATCAAATTGCTATATGATTAAGTGAATATTTGTTTTTTTAGGAGGAGTCTGTCACCGCAGGCTCCTCTTTTTCTTTTTCCGAGAGGTGAACTTCTCTTTTCCTCAACCATTTCCATTTTGCTGCAAGGAGGCATGCGTATGTTGATTCTGCAATTGGCCATCATCCTGCTCGCTTCCAAACTGGCAGGCGACCTGAGTGTCCGGTTGGGCCAGCCGTCTGTGTTGGGAAAGTTGATCATTGGGATCATTTTGGGTCCGTCAGTCCTGGGGTGGGTTGACAACTCCGATCTGCTTCGCGAACTGAGCCAAGTAGGCGTCATCCTGCTCATGTTTATCGCCGGCCTCGAAACCGACCTGAGCGAATTCAAAAAGTCGGCCGGAGCCTCGACAAGCGTGGGACTGGCCGGGATTGCCGCTCCCCTGGGGCTGGGGTATCTGGCTGGAACTCTCCTGGGAATGCCCGTGTTTGACTCACTCTTCCTGGGTCTTCTCCTCTCCGCGACCAGCGTCAGCATTTCCGTCCAGACACTGAAAGAGCTGGACAGGCTCAAATCCAGGGAAGGCGCGACCGTACTGGGAGCGGCGGTCATTGATGACGTCGTGGTCATCCTCGTTCTCGCCTTCCTGATGAGTTTTTCCGGCGGCGATGTGGATCTGGGCATGATCCTGCTGAAAAAAATCATTTTCTTCGGCGGCGTCATTTTGCTCTCCTGGAAAGCCGTTCCCTGGGTACTGAAACGCTTCGCTCCGCTTAAAGTGACGGAACCGGCAGTATCGGCAGCCTTGATTGTCGTCTTTCTGTTTGCGTTCTTTGCCGAATCCGCCGGCGTTGCCAACATCATCGGCGCCTACATCGCCGGGATTGCCATCAGCCTGACCGGCTTTCGGAACGAAATTGCACACAAGGCGGAGACGATCAGCTATTCGATCTTTGTTCCCATCTTCTTCACCTCCATCGGGGTGAGCGCAGAATTCAGCAACATTCTGAACGACATCTGGCTGATTCTCTTCTGGAGCATCCTGGCGATCCTCACCAAACTGGCAGGCGGCGCGGTCGGCGCCAAAATTTGCCGCTTTCCCTGGATGAATTCCCTCGCCGTTGGCGCCGCCATGGTATCCCGCGGTGAAGTCGCCTTGATCATCGCAGCAATCGGTCTGGAAAGCAAACTGCTCACTCCTGACATGTTCGCCGTGATGATTGTCGTCGTGCTTGTCACAACCGTTGTCACACCGCCATTGATGAAATGGTTCTTCTCCAGGGTCAAGACGGAACCGGAAGCGGCCGCCATGGAAAGGCAGGCGTAATTCGGGAAAAAGCTCTCCTTCCAGGGGGCTTTTTCTTTTTTCTGTTTGTCTTTTGCGCAACCGAAACTCTGTTAAAACCGGGTTTGAGACAAACTTTCCAGCGCAAAAACCCGTTCAAGCAACACCGCCTTTCCGGCTGCAGCTGCCTGGCAAACTTTCCTTTTTACCGATTTGCAACAACTTTTCCTTTCCGGCACGCTACAATAGGGGCAAGAGCCTGAGCGCTTGGGACTCATGCAAAGAAAGGAAATCTGGACGGATGAAGAAACTCTTGCGCTGTGCAGCGGTTTTGACGGCACTGGCTGCCGGCGGATGCGGTCTGGTCGACTCTCCCAACGAGCTGATGCGCGCCCCGACAACGGAAGGCGAATATCAGTCGATTAACCAGGCGGTGATGCAATACCTTCCCGCCGGATCGCGTCTGACCGTGCCTCAGCAGCCGGCTGAGTCCAGCGCGGTCTCCCTGCAGGACCTCGACCGCGACGGCACACCGGAAGTGATCGCGTTTTACACTTCGGAAAAATCCGATTACGAAATCGGCGTACTGATCCTGACGCAAAATCAGGGGCGTTGGGAAAAACTCGTTTCCTTTACCGGCGTCGGCACGGAACTGGACTACGTTCACGTTGCCGACCTGTCCGGAGACGGCCTGCCTGAGCTTTTGATCGGTCTCGGGGGCGGGTCCCCGTCAAACAAGGAGCTTTCCGTCTACTCCCTGTCGCAGGGCCGGATTCGGGAAATCCTCAAACAGCCGTACTCGGTTGTGGCGGTCGGCGATTTGAACCAGGACGGGCAGGATGAACTGGCGCTTGTCCAGCACGACCAGAACGAACTGACTTCAAAGCTTGCGCTGTATGGGGCAGGGGAAAAACGGCTGGTCAAGCTGACCGAGCAAATCCTGGAAGGGGAGGTCAAGAGCTACGAGCGGGCGTTGATCGGAAAAGCGTCCCCCCAAACCAACGGATTGTTTCTGGAAGCCGAACTGGGCGCGCACTCGGCTTCCACCGAGCTTTTGATCTGGGACAACGGCACACTGCGCAATCCGCTGACGAAACTCCCGCCGGGGATCAACCCCTCGTTCAAACCTTATCCCTTGTACAGCGAAGACATCAACCAGGACGGACTGATTGAGATCGGCATGCACATTCAGCCAGCGGGAACTGAAGATTTGCCGATGGCTTCCATCCCCTGGATCGCCTCCTACTACCAATGGGACGGAAAAGACAGCCTGGTTCATGTCGAAAGCCGTTACCGCAACTACGTCTATGGACTTGACTTCCAGATCCCGAAAAAGTGGAAAGACGCCTTTACGCTGGAAGAAGACGACGAAACCGAATCACAGATCGTCAGTCTATATTACTATGACGAAAAAAGCGGGAAGACGGCGCTGTTGCTCTCGCTTCAGGGTATCCCGCAGCAGGACTGGGAGCTGGCGGAGGAAGCCCTCCGGAAGCAGCAGAAAAGCTACGTCGTGCTGAAGGACACGGGCGAGATGGTGCACGTGGCGGTTCAGCCGGACAAAACGCCTGACTTGCCGCCTTCCTCCCTGGAGAAGTACCGTTCCATGCTGCTTTCGCCGGAAGAAATCCTGCAGTTGTATCGCCCCCTGTACTCCCCGCTCTAAGCGGTTGCCATCCAGGCAAGGACTCGTGAAAGGAGGGTGCCGATTGAAGGTTTTGCTGCTGGAAGACGAAAAATCCATCCGTGACTTTATTCGCATCAACCTTCGGCGGGAAGGCTGGGATGTCGTCGAGGCGGCCACCGGGGAAGAAGCCTTGCATCTGGCCGAATGCCAACAGGGAATGGAGATCGCCATTCTCGATGTCATGCTGCCGGGCATTGACGGTTTTACCGTATGCGAACGCCTCCGCCAAAAGGACCCGCGGCTGGGCATCATCATGCTGACTGCCAAGAGCCAGGAAGCGGACAAAATCAAAGGGCTGGAATACGGAGCCGACGATTACATCTGCAAGCCCTTCAGCCCGGCCGAACTGGTGGCCCGGATCAAAGCCCTGCATCGCCGCCTCGCTCCTCCGCCCAACGCGCAGGATACGGCAAACCGAATCGACCTTGCGCCGTTTACCCTGGATTTGGATGAACGGAAGCTGTTTAAGCATGAAACCGAAATTATCCTCACCCCCAAGGAGTTTGCCATTGTCAAGCTGCTGGGGGAAAACGCCAACAAGGCGATCAGCCGCGATCAGATCCTGAGCAGCGTGTGGGGACAGTATTACCTTGGCGATCTGAAAGTGGTCGACGTGAACATCCGGAGAATCCGGCAAAAGATCGAGGACGATCCGGCCCATCCGGTCTATTTGGAAACGGTTTGGGGATACGGCTACCTGTGGAGAAAGGAACATCCGGATGAAAGGAATTAGAGGCAGGCTGATCCTTCATTTCGGGCTGATCCTTTTGTTGATCATACTGCTGTTGGAAGGCTTGTTCTGCCTTGCCGTGCACACCTTTTACCTTGGCACCGCACAGGAAGCGCTGGTCACGCGGGCAACCACCTTTACGGCCTTCGTCAACAAATATTCGGCAAATGACCAACTGAAGGAAAAAACCCGCTATATCCTGGAGAACATTTCCGAGGACGAATACGCCAAAATCGACGTCCTGGACCTCAACGGCAGAATCGTTCTCAACTCGTACGGTTTTCAAACCGGCGAAATCATCATGACGCCTGACGTGGAAGAAGCCTTGCAGGGAAAAACCGGGGTGCATGTGGGCTGGACACCGGAGTCGCAGGAACGCGTCATCGCCGTCTCCAGTCCCCTGACCTACAGGAATCACACCATCGGCGTCCTGCGCTATTCCATTTCGGCAGAACCCCTTTACCAGGCTGTCGGGCAAATTGCCCTCTACGGCGGCGGAGTGGGAGCCGCCATCGTTTTGCTGGCCTTGCTCCTCTGTCTGGTCGCCGCCAACCGCATCGTCGATCCCATCGAGGAATTAACTCGGGCAGTCTCGCAAATGGCCAAGGGGAATTTCTCCATCCATGCCCCCAAGCATTATGACGACGAAGTTGGCGCTTTGGCGGAAATGTTCACACACATGGCGAAGGAACTGGAAAAAAACGAAAAGCTGAAAAACGACTTTATCTCCTCCATCTCCCATGAACTGCGGACGCCGCTCACTTCGATCAAAGGATGGACGGAGACCATGATTACCGGCAACCTGAAAGACCGCGAAGAAACCATGATGGGCCTGGAAGTGGTCGCAAAAGAAACGGATCGGCTGATCGGTCTGGTCGAAGATCTGCTCGACTTCTCCAAGTTCCAGTCCAAGGAGATGAAGCTGAATCGGGAAACGGTGGATTTGCGTGTGATTCTGGAGGATTTGCGCGTGCAGTTCGCAGTCCGCGCGCAGGAAAAACAGGTGGCGTTGCACATCAACATTCCCCCCCAGCCCCTGGTGATCACGGGAGATCCCAATCGCCTCAAGCAGGTGTTTGTCAATTTGCTGGACAACGCGTTTAAATTTACCCGGAAGCAGGATACCGTCACGCTGGATGCGGAGGTCGTAGGGGACCAGCTCATCCTGTCGGTATCCGATACAGGAGAGGGAATTGCCCCGGAAGAGCTGAACTACCTCACGCAAAAGTTTTACAAGGGCAGTTCCAAGCTCTCCGGCAGCGGATTGGGATTGGCCATCTGCAAGGAAATCATCGAGCTGCACGGCGGAAAAATGACGATAAAAAGCAAAAAAGGGGAGGGGACGACGGTCTCCATCGCGTTGCCGTCTTCCCCATCCCCTGCCTGAAGCTTGTCCTTTGGACCGGTTAAAAGCTGTTGCGGATCACCAGTTCATCCAGCGGGAAGCGATCGCTCGGACGCGGATCTCCATTTGCCTTGCCAAGCGTAATCATCAAGGTTGGCAAATAGCGCGGCGGAATGTTGAGCTCTCGAATCAGCGCTTCCATGTCGTAGCCTCCAATGGGGCAAGTGTCATACCCCTTCGCCTTCGCAGCCAGCATCAGCTGCATGGCGGCATACGACGAATTGCGAATGGCCTCGTCCCGGGCAAACTGCGGATTGTTCTTGTAGGCCGCCTCAACCTGCCCCACAATAGCATCGCGCACTTCCTGGCTCATATACCCTTTCGCCACGGCCCGGTCGTACACCGGTGCCGCCGACTTGTCGGCTTCCAGATCGCCCAGCACGATGATCGTGGCAGACGCGTCCAGCACCTGTTGCTGCATGTAGGCAATCGGATGCAGCTTCTCCTTGACCGCGGGGTCAGTCACTACAAGAAAGCGCCAATGTTGAAGATTCCAGGCGGACGGCGCCGTTGCCGCCAAACGCAGGATTTCTTCCAGATCTTCCTGCGGAATTTCATACCCCGCGTGGTATTTCCGCACGCTGTGACGTGCTTCCATCACTTGCAAAGCATTCAAATCGGTTGTTGCTTTCATGCTGGCGGTTTCCCTCCTCAGGCAGATGACATCCCGCCTCCGCTGATTTATTCGGAAGGGGAATGACAAGGTTTTTGTCTGTACATAAATGTATTACTGCTCTGCCAGCTTTTCAATATGTTGTAAATGCGAAAAGTGCAATTTACGATCGGAGGACATGCCATGAATTTCAAAAAATCCATCGTCGTTGTCACCGGAAGCGGACGGGGCATCGGCCGCGCAGTGGCGGCGATGTACGCCGAACACGGGGCGCACGTAGTCGTGGCCGACCGCGACCCGGAAGCAGGCACTGCCGTTGCCCGGGAGATTCAGGAGAAGTGCGGCGAAGAGGCCGCCCTTTTCCATCCCGCCGATGTGAGCAGGCCGGAAGAGATTGAGCAGTTGATGCAGATGGTCGACGAGCGCTGGGGACGGCTCGATGTCCTGGTCAACAACGCGGGCATCAGTGTATGGAAGTCTCCCTACGACCTCTCGGTGGAAGAATGGGATCACATCCTCAACACCAACTTGCGCAGTGTTTTTCTCTGTTCGCGGGAGGCCGCCAAAATCATGCGCAAGTGCGGCGGCGGGGCGATTGTCAACATTTCCTCCACCCGGGCACACATGTCCGAGCCAAACACGGAAGCCTACGCCGCTTCCAAAGGCGGCATTCTCGCCCTGACCCACGCCTTGGCAATCTCGCTCGGACCTGATCGGATCCGCGTCAACGCCATCTCGCCAGGCTGGATCGAAACGGGCGACTACGCTGCCCTGCGTCCGGAAGACCACCGACAGCACCCGGCGGGTCGGGTGGGCGTCCCCGCCGACATTGCCCGTGCCTGCCTGTTCCTGACACAGCGTGAGAACGGCTTTATAACCGGCCAGGAGATCGTCATCGACGGCGGCATGACCCGCAAAATGATTTACATTCCCTAGGCATCCCCATTCTTGCCCGCCTGAATATCCTGGAAGCAGGGCGGTTAAGCCGTTTTGCACACCAGATTCGGACCCGCAGCCCCGGCTGTCGGCCGGATCACCGAGGAGGGGGTTCCATGTCGTTCGCTGAGGAAGACTTGAAGGTGATTGCCCTGTGGCTGCTCGCCATCGGATTTCTGATTCTCGCCTACATCTCTTGGCTGGAACTGTCCTACTGAACCAGAAGAGAAGCCGCTTGGCCCATCCGGCCCAAGCGGCTTCTTCTTACACACTGATATTTACAGGTTCCGTATCCACTATTCCGTTACCAGGTTACCCATGGCGCCGAGCCAGGTGCCTGATGCTGGATTTGTTCCATGATCGGATAACCGTAAGCCAGGACGATCAGTACGGCGAGCACGCCCACCCAAACACCCCAACGCTCCAGAACCGGCGGGAACGGTTGCGGCGTTTCGGTTTCCGCGATGGGATACTCGGTTTTCCCTTTTGGCGCCTTGAAGGTCAGGTAGAACAGAATCAGAATCAGCAGAATGGCGGAGACGAACAGCAGTCCGCCGGCAAACGCCATCACGCGTTGGTAATCCATCCAGCCGAGTGCAATCGGATGGTCGAAGTAGGTGGTGTACGCGGTCCGGCGCGGCGCACCCTCCAGGCCCATCGTGTGCATGGCGAGCGACATCAGGAACATCCCTACGCCCCAGAACACGGTTTGCACCATCCCCATCCGGTTGGCAGTCGGCGTCAGGGTGCGCCCGGTAAGCACCGGGATCAGCCAGTAGGCGACGCCCATGAAGGTAAGTGCGACCGGAGCCCCGACCGTGATGTGGAAGTGACCCGTTACCCACATCGTGTTGTGGACGAGTGCGTTCATCTGGTTGCTGGCGTTGACGATTCCGCCCGCGCCGCCAGGAATGAAGAACAGCATCCCGACGAACGGAGCGAAGAAACGCACATCGGTCCAGGGCAGCTTTTTAAACCAGCCGAAGAGACCCGTTCCCCCTTTTTTGCGTCCAGCCGATTCAAAGGTGGCAAATACGGAGAATGCGGTCATCAGCGAGGGAAGGACGACGATCAGCGTCAAGATGACGTGAACCATTTTCCATCCCTCGGAAATGCCCGGTTCCATCAATTGATGGTGAAAACCGACCGGGATCGAGAAAATCAGCAGCAGGATAAAGGCGACACGCGCCAGGGAATCACTGAAGACATGGCCGCCAATCACTTTGGGTATGCATACATACCAGGCGATGTAAGCCGGCATCAGCCAGAAGTAAACCAGCGGATGGCCAAAGAACCAGAACAAGGTGCGGCTCAGCATCAGATTGATCGAAGACGTCCAGCCAAGCGACCAGGGGATCAGCTGAAACAGCACTTCAATCGCTACCGGGATCGTCGCGATGATCCACAGGATGAACGTCGCCACCGACATGAAGACAAACAGCGGAGTGGTAGCGCCCTTGTTGAGCCGTTTCCACATGCGATAGCGGGAGAAAATCCCGAAGCCTGCCAGCCAGCTGCCCACGACAACCAGCGCCAACCCGATGTAAAAGAGCGGATGGGCTTTCAACGGCGCGTAAAAGGTGTACAGGACGGAAGCTTCATTCGTCAGGATCATGGCCCCGGCCATGAGCGTCCCGACTGTCATCAGCACCCAACCGGTCCATCCGTAACCGATGGCAGCCTTGTGCAAGGTGCCTCCTGTCGTCCGGGCAACCCCCGAATACAGAAAGCCAATGATGAAATAGGTGGTAAAGATAAGTGCCATCAGTACACCGTGGGCCGTCAGGATCTGATAGTAGTTTGCCCAGGCGGGAAGTTCCAGAAATCCGCCGCGAACCATCCCCTGAACCACCCCGCACAGCGCAGCGGCGACAAAGGCGATGAAGGCAACCCAGATGTAGGACAGACTGAGCCGAGACGTGCGTGGATCAACGGTGGACGCCTGTTCTTTTTGGAAGATGTTCATGTTTGTCACCTGCCTCTATTTCACGATAATGGTGGTTGCCATCACGTGATGGCCAGCCCCGCAGTATTCATTACAGAGAACCAGGTACTCACCCGGCTTGTCGAAGGTATGTGTTGCCGAGTTGACATGTCCAGGCAGAACCATAAAGTTTACATTCGTCCCGACAATCTCGAAGCCGTGGATCACGTCAGGACTGGTTACGTGAAAGTTGACAGTCGCCCCCAACGGCACTTCCATTTTGGAGGGTGAAAAGCCAAAGACAAAAGCGGTCATGTAAGCGTCGTATTCGTTTTCCCCAACCTTTACCAGACCCGGCTTGTCAAACGGGGGCGTTTCGTTCACCTTGGCCGGGTCGATCATCGTCATGTTGCTGGGCGGAGCCATTCCCATGGCGAACGCATTGACGCATAGCAACACAATAAACAGTGCCAGCCCGCCAGCCCCGAGAATCAGCCAGATTTTTTCATATCGATGCAGATGCATCATTCATCCTCCTCTCTGTCTAATTACCCGCGCTGCAGGAATAGTCCGAACATGGCAAACCAGACGACCAGGATAAACGCTCCTACGATCAGGACAGAGGTAAGGGTGCCTTTCAGATTTTCCTCACGCGGTTGCAAGCGGACCCTTTCCTCTCTGTTCTCTATGCGCTTCGTCTCCATCCCCTGTCATGCTCCTTTCGTCCCCCATGCGCATCATGGCGCGGTTTTTTTTTACGGCTTCATTCTACCCTTGCCAAGAGCGGGAAGTAATTCAGGGAAATCCCTGATCCTGCCCGAAAAACCCCCTGATATTGGGTAATTTTGGTCACATCTTCGACAAAAAAGGAGCTTATCCGAAATGGATAAGCTCCACGGAAAGACCGCAAAAAGTTGCTGAAACGGGCCTCTTGCCCCGCCGGCCTTTTGCCAATCATGCAGTTTGCTAGAACCGCGTGGAAAACAGGGATCTTTCCCAGTCGCTGACGTATCGGGAGTATTTGTCCCACTCTGTCCGTTTGATCTTGATAAACTCCTCCCAGATCGAACGGCCGATGGTTTCCGCCAGGATCGTATCTTCTGCGAGAGCGTCGATGGCCTGGCTCAAACTTCTCGGAATCCAGCCGATGCCCTTCTCTCTCAGTTGCTGTTCATTCAGCTGGCTGACGTCGAAGTCTGCGGGTTCACCCGGATCGATGCGGTTCTGGATGCCGTCCAGACCGGCCGCCACGAGGCAGGCTGCCAACAGGTACGGGTTGCAGGTGCCGTCCGCTCCGCGGTATTCAAAGCGTCTGGCTCTCCGCTTTTCCGGGATGCGCACCAAGACGGAGCGGTTACCTGCTCCGTAGCAGATGTGGGCGGGCGCCCATGAGCCGGGCTGCATCCGTTTGTAAGAGTTGATGCTTGGCGCACCGATGGCAACCAGGGAAGCCCCGTGCTTCAGCAGACCTCCGATAAAATGGTAGGCCTTTTCCGACATGTCCAGGCCGCGCTGGTCTGTTGCGTCTTCAAACAGATTGTCTCCCCCGTCGTCGTACAGACTGATATGGACATGCAGTCCGCTGCCCGCCAAATTTTGGAACGGTTTTGGCATCAGCGTGCCAACCAACCCCAAATCGCGCGCGATATGCTTGAACAACCGGGCAAACGTGACTTGGTCATCCGCCGCCTTCAGAGCCGGAGCATAGCGCAGGTTGATCTCCAGCTGACCAGGCCCGAATTCGCTGGAAATCTGCTCGGTCTTTACCCCCATCGCCTCCAGGGAGTGAACAAAGCGCTGGATGAACTCTTCCTGAATGTCTGTTCCGTCAATGGAAAAACAGTGGCTCTGATCCGCCGGCACCAGCTGTCCGTTCACCTCTTTGAGAAGGTACGCCTCCTGCTCGAACGCCATGTACATCTTCCCGCCGAGCAGGGATTCCACCTCGCCAAGCAGCCGTTTCAGCGCGTTCCGCGGGCAACCCGGCCACGGATCTCCGTTGACATCCACGAGGTTGCACAACATGCGGGCGGTGTTTTTCCGGAAAGGAACGATGGCAAAGGTGGCAGGATCGGGCACCGCGAAAAAGTCTCCGTCGTTGGGTCCGTATGTGGGATTGGGAATATACTCGTCAAAGATGTCAAAACTCATGATCGCCGTGCTGAAGTTGATCCCTTTTTCCATCGCATCCTTCAGTTGTTCGGGCCGAACCGTTCTCCCCCTGGAGACACCCGCATAATCCAGAAATTCTACGCGAATGAACTCAATTTTTTCTTTTTCCACAATTTCCAATACCTGTTCCTTGGTCAGCATTCTGTTTCCACTCCTTTTTTCAATTTGCCCAGCACTGTCCAAACCAAAACGTTTACCCCGACTGAAAGAATGGAATCGTCAAACTGGAACTGCGGGTGGTGCAAATCGTACACTGTCTGCCCCGGCTGCCCGACCCCCAGGCGGAAATACGTGCTGGGGACCGCTTCTGCAAAAGCGCCGAAATCGTCAGCTCCCATTGACGGTTCCTTGAGCAGATGCACCTTTTCCGGGCCGAGCAACTCGACCGCGCGCTTCTCCAGAAGCCAGGTCATCCCTTCATCGTTGATGACGGGCGGGTGCCCGGTGATGTACTCCACCCTGGCGCTTCCTCCAAAGGATTCGGCGATGCTTTCCGTCAAGCGTGTCAGGCGTTTTTTCACCTTTTCGCGGGTCTGTGCGGAAACGGTCCGGACGGTTCCTTCCAGCACCACCCGATCCGCGATGACATTGGGAGCCGAGCCGCCCTCGATCTTGCCGACGTGGACCACAACCGGATCTACCGGATTGCTTTCCTTGGCGACGAGCAGGGAAAGGGCCTGGATCACCTGCGCACCGATGGCAATGGCATCCACTCCCTGGTGCGGCCTTGCGCTGTGTCCTCCTTTTCCAGCAACCGTGATGACGAACTCATCGCAGGCAGCGGTAACCGCCCCATACCTTACGCCAATCGTTCCGTGCGGCAAATGGGGCCACAGGTGGAGCGCAAGCATTCCCTCCACCCGCGGATTTTCCAACACGCCCTGCTCGATCATGCGCTGTGCCGCACCGTCCGCCTCTTCGCCCGGCTGAAAAATGCAGCGGACGCGGCCGGCCCATTGGCTTTTCAAGCGGTGCAGCTGAAAGGCCGTCCCCAAAAGGATGGCCGTATGCCCGTCATGGCCGCAGGCGTGCATCACTCCCGGATGGGCGGAGGCGTAGGGAAGACCTGTCATTTCCGCAATGGGGAGAGCGTCGATATCGGCGCGAATCCCGATATGCGGGCCTTCTCCCTTTTCCCCGACAAGATCCACGACAATGCCCGTTTCTCCCATCCGCGTGTAGGGAATGCCCCACTCTTCCAGGCAGGAAGCGATATAGGCAGCAGTTTGATACTCCTGAAACGAGAGTTCCGGGTACCGGTGCAGATGGCGGCGGATTTCCGTCAGCTTCGCCGCCAAATCCTCCCGTACGGTCACTTCTTCCACGGTAAGCGTTTTCATTCTCTGTCATCCTCTCTCACAAGCTCTTTTCATCGCTCCGGGAAACGGATTGAAACGAACCGGACTTGCCAAACATCCGGAAAAGGACGTAGAGCAACACCATCCAGATGAGCCCGCGCAGCAGCGTCATGGGAGCGCCGATAAACGTTCCGTAGAAAACAATGCCGATTCCGATAAACCCGAGGATGGGAAACATCGGATAGAGCGGCTGCTTCCACGGCAGCTTGCCAACTTCCTTAACGGCACGTTTTCGGTACAAAATCGCTGCGATGAGCGCCAGCGTCCAGGAAACCAGCCAGGCCAGCGTCAGCTGCATCGACAATTCCACATAGAGCAGATCCGGATTGTACAGCCCGAGGACGACCAGCGCGACGGAGCAGGCCCAAATCACCAAAATCCCGTAAACCGGAGTTCCCGTCTTCGGATGGAGGTAGCCGAAGAAGGCGGGCAGGAAACCTCTTCTCGCCTGGAAGAAAAAGATGCGGGATGCGGAGTAGAAGGTGCCCATCAGGATGCAGGTTGCAGCGGCAATCCACGCAACCATGTTCATGATAAAGGCTCCGGCAAAGCCAAATACAATTTCCGACGCTTGGGTAAACGGGGAGGCGTCCATCGTGATTTCGCTCCAGGGAATCAACCCTTGCAGCACGATTTGCGCCATCGTGTACAGGACGATGAAGGTGATGCTTGACCAAACCAGGGCTTTGGGCAGATCTCTCGGATCCTTGCACTCTGCGCCCGCCGTGGCCAGCGTTACCGCACCGAGATAGGCGTAGGTGCCAAGCGGAACGGCAGCCCAGAAGCCTTCCATGCCATTGGGCAAAAGCGGCGTAAAGTGGGAGGGATTGATATCCTTCAAACCGATCAGGGAGAAGAGTGCCATGACACCCGTCATGATGATGACCAGCACCAACTGGGTCTTGGCGGCAATTTCCGTTCCCAAAATATTGAGCAGGGCAAACACGGAGATAAAAAGAACGGAGAAGAGGACTGCCCAATAGTCACCCTCCAGCTGCGGGAAAAACCACATGGTAATCTGCCCGAGGGCCAACCCGACGCTTCCGCCGGCAATGACCCAGCCGACGGCGAAGGCGAACCCGGACAAAAAGCCCCACCATTTGCCCATGAATCGCTCCACCCAGTCGGACATTGCGCCTGCGCTCGGCATGCCGACCGCCAGTTCTCCCAATGCAACCATCAGAAACAGTTGGGACAAACCGGCCACCATATAGGAGAAAATCGCACCGGGTCCGGCGGTGGCAATTCCCTGTCCCATCAACAGGAAGATTCCGTCACCGATCACCGCTCCCACACCGAGAGCCCAAATCTGCCAGTAACCCAGTTTTCCTGACAACTCCAGCTTTTTGCCTTGACTCATGACCGCACCTCCTTGATTTACTTGTGGTAGATATTCTCAAAATTCCGGTACAGCACCATTTCGCCGATCATCTGGGCTGTCTCCTGATCCATGTAGTCTTCCTGGATCCAGGTCTGCAGCACTTGTTCAAAGCACTCCTTGAACAGATGAACCCCCAGCCAATTCATCTCCGGTACGGTAAAGGCATCGGAGCCGTACATCACCTTGTCAAAGGGAGCAAACTCGAACACCTGGGAAAGAATCCGCTTCACCCCGTGTCCGCTGAACGGATTTTGCAGCGAAATATCCATGTAGACATTCGGCAGAATGCTGACAATAAAAGCCGCTTCCTCCACCCACGGATATCCCCCGTGAACCAGGTGAACCTTTGTGTCGAGATACTTTTTCTCCCGCAAAAAATCCAGAAGAAAACTCGGGCTTGCTTTCGGCAACACCACTTCTCCGTCGCCGATGCCGGTGTGGATGTGCATCGCTTTTCCCGCGGCCGTACACTCTTCCATGGCCACATGCAGGCAGTAGTCGCGCAGCGCCTTGGCCCGTGCCCGCTGATCCGCGCGGAACGAATCGTACTCCGCAGCTGCCGCCTGTTCGTCCAACGGCATGATTTCCAGCCCGCTGCGATAGGCGATGATCGTTTTGAGCCCAAGCACATCTTCCCGTTGCAGCGCGGCCCTCAGGTCGGCCCTGTACTGCTCGCGGAACTCGGCGAAGGTTTCACATGATTCACGCAGCCGCACCATGACCGGCTCAATGCGGTACACCTCCCAAATCCGCGCTCCGCAGAGTTGCGCATACTCCTTCCTGTCGAGCGGCGGCGTCGGGTAGCCGAAATCGACGACCAGACCGGTCAGGTTGGCGTCCCGAAACAACTCTTGCGTATAGGCCTGGAAATCGGTTGCTCTGGCGTTGCGACAGGCAACCACGTCTTCCAGCGTAGGCTCGCAGGAAAAGTAACGCGCCAGCCGCTGAATCAGGATCTGCACCCACATGTTGATTCCGGGAAAAGGCTGTTTTTTCTCCCTGCGGTACCCTTCCGGCAACTTGCTCGGAATCACGGACAGGGACAACTTTCGGACAAATTCCTCCGGCGTATACGGTTCCTTGTTGGCGACATACGGATGTGCGTGCACATCAATGGCGGGAACATGCTTCAACGATACGAGTGACACAGAAATCCCTCCCATCTCGGATTTTTTGTCGAAATTTAGAAGCAAGAATAATGCCAATAGTTGTTTTATTTTGTCATCACTAATTATTTTTGTTCCAATCCGCGTAAAATTAAGATTATATGACTCTTCAAATAAAGCAAAATTTTTTTCAGAAGAAAAAAATTTTGCTGAAATATTTTTTCTCTCAGCAAACCGCAGCACAAAAAAGATCAATTGAACATTTTTCCAGGAATTTTTCCAGGCAAAACCGCCACTAATATGTTATAATTCACACTGCAATATTCTTAAAATTCAGCTATTTCATGTTGCGGACTTCGGGAAAGGAAAAATTTTTACGCAAAAAATTTTGCTATTGTTTCGACAGAAGTTGACAGTAGTTATGGAGGGAAACACCCGTGACGCTTCTCCTCAAGCACGTCTGGAATACCTTTTTCGACAGCCTTCTCCTCCTGAACCAAAACGGCATCATTCTCGACCTGAACCGCTCCGCTGCCCGCCTGTTCTCGATGAGCCCGCAAACGATCATCGGCTCTTCCGTGTTTGAGCTGATCTCTTCGGAAGAATTGAAAAAAAGTTTGAGCAGCGGCAAGAGCCAGACCGGAATCCCTGTCTCGCTCGGCCCCCAGCAGCTGGTTGCCAATCTTTCGCGTCTGGATCAGGAAGGAAGCTGCTGTTATCTCGCCGTTTTGAAAAACATCACGCAAATCCAGCAGCTTCAGCATCAGATTCAGGAACTGAACGGGATCATCCAGCGGTTCGACCTGATTCTCGACCAGTTGGAAGAAGGAGTCACGGTCATTGACGAGCACGGCAAAATCCTTTTCTACAACCGGAAGATGGGGGAAGTGGACATGCTGGAGCCGGAAACGGTTCGCCACAGACGCCTCCAGGATGTGTGGAACCTCGATGAGACCAACAGCACCCTGCTCACCGCGCTACGGACGGGACGAAGCCTCAGCCAGCGGGAAACGCATTACACCACCAACGGAAAGGCGGTCACCACGCTGAACAGAACGGTTCCCTTGTGCCTGGGCGAGCAAAGGGTGGGAGCCATGGAAATCTGTAAGGATATCTCCGAGCAGAAGCATCTGACCGAAACCATCATGCAGCTGCAAAAACAAGCTCCCGCCAAATCAGCCGTTCCCTCCTCCGCACATGCGCAGAACAACACGCGTTTTCAATTTTCCAGCATCATCTACTCCAGCCGCGAGATGCGGCAGACCGTCGAGCAGGCTCGCCGCGCCGCCCGCTCCAGTTCGAACATCCTGATCGTCGGAGAAACAGGAACGGGAAAAGAGCTGTTCGCTCAAAGCATCCACAACGAAAGCCCGCGCAAGAACAAGCCGTTTATCGCGCAAAATTGCGCCGCCCTGCCGGAAACGCTCCTGGAGGGGCTGCTGTTTGGGACGACGGTGGGAAGTTTCACGGGTGCCATCGACCGTGCCGGTCTGTTTGAACAGGCCCACGGCGGCACCTTGCTGCTCGATGAGATCAATTCCATGGGGATCGAACTGCAGGCCAAGTTGCTTCGCGCCTTGCAGGAACGAAAAGTGCAGCGCCTCGGCTCGGCAAAGACGGTCGATATCGACGTGCGGGTGATCGCTACGATGAATGAGGACCCCCTGGAGGCCATCGCCAACGGGCGGCTGCGGGAAGACCTTTACTACCGGTTGGGTGTGGTGAATCTGGTCATCCCCCCGCTGCGCAAGCGAAGGGACGACATCCCCATCCTGATCCGCCACTTCATTGAAAAACACGCCAAAATCCTTGACATGGAGGTGGAGGGGGTCGAACCCGATGTCTTCGAACTGTTCATGAACGATCCCTGGCCTGGCAATGTGCGCCAACTGGAGCATGTGATCGAAGGTTGCCTAAACCTCATGTACGACGAAAAGAGAATCGGGTTTGAACACCTGCCTGCCCACTTCAAACAAAAACTGCTCCATCCGCCCTCGCCGCCAACAGGAGAGCAAGCGTTTCAGAAATTGACCAGTCTGCCGGAACAGGTGGAAAAGCTGGAGCGCACCCTGATCGAGCGGGCCATGAAAGAAGCTGCCGGAAACATTACCAAAGCCGGCGAAATGCTCGGCCTCTCCAGGCAGAATCTCAAGTACAAGCTGAAGAAGTACAACATTTTCAGATAAAAAAGCTTTCATCGCGAACTTTTAAAAATCGACGGAGGAGGAAATTCCATGTCCCATTCATTTCTCGCCCAGGAAGACCAAGTGATTGCCAACGCGCTGAAAATCCGCTTTTATCCGATCGCCGTGCAATCGGCCAAGGGATGTCAGGTTGTGGATCAAGCGGGAAAAACGTATCTGGACCTGACCGCCGGCTGGGCGGTCGCCGGCATCGGGTACAGCCACCCGCGCGTCGGCTCGGCCATCCGGCAAAAATACGAGGAACTTTCGTTTACTTCCCAGCTTTCCGCTCCCGAACCGACGATGCTTTCCCTGGCGCAAAAACTGCTGGCCCTGATGCCCCCTGCCTTTGCCGGAAAGGTCTGGTTTGGCCACTCCGGGTCTGACGCCAACGACTGTGTTGCCAAGCTGATTCCCCTGGCCAAAAAACGGGCGCGCATGCTCTCTTTCATGGGTTCCTACCACGGGCAAACCCTGGGTTCCCTGTCCTTGTCCGGACATCCGGCGCAATCGCGGTTCATCGGCAGCGGCTCCGTGGTCAAAATTCCCTATCCCAACCCCTACCGCCCGCCGTTTGGCGACACCGCGGACCTGAGCGGACAAATCCTGCAGTATCTGGAACAGGAGGTATTCCGCACGATCTGTCCCCCGGAAGATACGGCGGGGATCATCGTGGAGGGCATTCAAAGCGACGGCGGCATGGTTGTCCCGCCGGATGATTTTCTTCCTCGTCTGCAGCAACTGTGCAGACGCTATGACATCGAGCTGATTTTCGACGAGGTAAAGGTCGGCATGGGCCGGACGGGCAAATGGTTCTCCTATAATCACGCCAATCTGGAACCCAGCGCGGTTGTCCTGGGGAAATCGCTGGGGGCGGGCCTGCCCATCAGTGCTGTGGTTGCCAAAAAGGAACTGCTGGATTGCGGCACAGGCGTGCACATGTTTACCGCCAGCGGAAATCCGGTCTGCTGTGCCGCCGCTCTGGAAAACATCCGCATTATCGAAGAAGAAGGCTTGATTGAACGAGCCAGGAAAAACGGGGAGTATTTTCTCCAGCGCCTGCGCGAGCTCATGTCCCGCTGGGAGTGGATTGGAGACATCCGGGGCCGCGGATTGGCCATCGGCGTGGAACTTGTGGAAGACCGGACAACAAAGCAGCCTGCCCCGGACAAAACGGCAGCAATCTGCTACCGCTGCTTTGAACGGGGACTGCTCGTGTATTACGTGGGGATACACAGCAATGTGATCGAAATCACCCCGCCCCTGACGATCAGCCGGGAGGAGATCGACCGGGCCGTCGCCATCCTGGACCAGGCCTTTTCCGATCTGGCAGAAAATAAAATCGACATGGAAGCCGTCAAACAGTACGCGGGATGGTAAAACGGAATCCGCAATCGCACGTGAAGGAAACAAACAAGCAGGCGGCCGTGCCCCCAACAGCATCGGCCGCCTGCTTTTTCCTTTTCTTGTTCCGTGTCCGTTTTTCCTTGTCCCTGCTCATTCCAGATCCAGCCACCCCTTTTTGATCGCGTAGCGCACCAGGTCGGGCCGGGAACGCAAGTGCAGCTTTTCCATGATGTGCGCCTTGTGAGACTCGACGGTCTTCACCGACACCACCAGCTTCTCGGCAATTTCCTTGTTGCTGAAGCCCTTGGCGATCAGCACCAGCACCTCTTTCTCCCGGTCGGTGAGGATTTCGTATTTTGCCTGCTCGTCGCCGTTCTTCACCATTTGCAGAAACTCTTCAATCAGCGACTTGGTGGCGGACGGGTAGAGGTATGCGTCTCCCCTCATCACCGTGCGAATGGCGTTAATCAAATCCAGATCGGGAGCGCTCTTCAGGATGTAACCGGAAGCTCCTGCCTGCAGCACCTGAAACAGGTACTCCTCGTCATCGTGCATGGTGAGCACAAGCACCTGAATCTCCGGCGCACTTTCCTTGAGTCTGGCTGTCGCCGTCAGGCCGTTTTCCCCGGGCGGCATGCTCAAATCCATCAGCACGACATCCGGACGCAGTTCCAACGCCTTTTCGCAGGCCTCCTTGCCATCGGACGCATAGCCGACCACCTGCATGTCCTCCTGGGCGTTAATCAACATGCCAAGTCCGGAGCGGACAATGGCGTGATCGTCAGCAATCAGGACGCGAATGGGCATTTTCCTTTTCCTCCTTTGGCAGCGGGATGCGGACGATCACTGTCGTTCCTTCATTCTGAGCCGAACGAATTTCCAGCGTCCCCCCGAGAAGCTGCGCGCGTTCCCGCATCCCGAACAGTCCGAGTCCGTTCCCTGATTTCAGGGCTTTTTCCACGTCAAACCCGACCCCGTCGTCCACGACCGTCACCACGACTTCCTTCTCCCTGTCCTCAAACATGATTCCCAGTTTGCTGGCCCGCGCGTATTTGGCCGTGTTGGTCATCGCTTCCTGGATGATCCGGTACAGGGCGGTTTCCACACTGGCCGAATAGCGTCTGCGCGCTCCTTGCACATGCAGTTCCACCTGGATATCGAAGCTTTTTTCCATTCGCTTCATCAGCGAACGAAGGGCGGGAAGCAGGCCGAGATCGTCCAAAGCGGACGGGCGAAGTTCCAGGGCCATTCTTTTGATCTCCTCCATCGCTTTGGAGGTTATCTGCAAAAGGTCGTTGACATGTCGCCGGACAGGTTCCGTCAGATTTTCCTGCCCGATCACGTTCAACCCGACGAGAATGCTGTACAGCGCCTGTCCAATTCCGTCATGCAGTTCGCGGGCAATCCGCTTGCGCTCTTCTTCCTGGGCCTGGATCACATATTGGGTCAATTTGTGCTGGTACCGTTCCTTCTCCATTCGCTGCTGGTCGGACATGTCGCGAATAATCATCACCAGCGCGCCGCCCTGTTCTTCAGGCAGACGCGTGGAACTGGCGGCAGCCGAAAACTCCCGGCCCTCTTTGGTCACCAAATGCATCTCGAAGGACGGCATTCGTATGCGTGTAAAAAAACAATCGGTACAGGTCAACTCTTCCCGGCAAGTGGCCATCCCCCGGCAAAGCCGACAAATGTGCATTCCGATCAACTCTTGAATGCTCCAGCCGGTCATCGCCTCGACGGCGGCATTGGCCATGACAATCAAACCATTCCGGTCAACCACCAGGATCGCGTCACTCACGTTGGAAAAGATTGACTCCATCAAAGTGACCGCTTCTCCCGAAGTGCCCTCCTCTTTCCTCAACGTGCTCATGCGCTCCTCCTTCATTCCAAAACAGACTACTGTCATTGTAGGGTTTTCCGCAGGGAAAGTGTATCGGGGAATTCCCTTAAACATCAAGGGTTTCGAGGCATCCGCCCACATTTCGCCTCTGCCTGGAAACCGCTGTCAGCGAGGGTGGAAACTGTTTCCGGGCGGCACTTCTGCAGGGGCGAATCCGCTTTGACTCAGCAAGACCCGGTCGGGGGAAAAGACGCGGACAAGTCTTTCATACACCATTTGGAAGGCATGGGGGTCATACCATTCTTCCCGGCCAAGTTGCTGATACAACGCACGGATTCCCAGCTTTTCCGTCCGCCTTCCCCCGCTGCCGTCCCCCATGAAATAATCGTCCAGGCAAACGCGCTCCGTCACGGCAGCCAGCTTGTGCGCAAACGCTTCGCTGCTCGGCAAAAACGGCGCAACCGCGGCCTGGGTGGGAATTCCCGCCTCCGTCAGCTCCCGCAGCGCCCGCAAGCGGGCCTGGATGGAAGGGGCGCGCGGGGAAAAATGCTTGCGTATCTCATCCAGATCGGTTTCCACCGTCATGCTGACCCGCACATTTCGCCCCAATCGCCGCAGCAAATCCTTATCCCGCAAGACCAGCGGACTGCGTGTTTGCACAAGGAGAAAATCCGGGGGGTTTTCCGCCATCACTTCCAGCAGGGAGCGGGTTACCTGTTCGCGGTGCTCGACCGGTTGGTAGGGATCCGTGCTGGAGGACATAAAAATAGTCACCCTGCCCTTTTCCTTTGCCCGCTTCAGCTCTTTTTGCAAGACTGCCGCCGCTCCTTGCTTGACGTCCACCCAGCCCCCCCATTCCTGCCCGCGAAACAGCGCCGCCGGCATTTGCCGCACGTAGCAGTACGAACAGCCAAACGCGCAGCCGGTGTAGGGATTTAGCGAATGGGTGTAATCGGCCAAAAAGCCCGTTCCCTTGTTCAGCATGGACTTGGGGTGCCTGTAGAAGATTTGCTGTTTCACGTCCTGCACTCTCCTTCCCGGTAGGCCTTGCGACACAAAGGATCGTCTCCTCTCATCGTACCATTTTTTCAGAGACGAAAAGAAGCGGCCCCGCCGGAACCGGGACCGCTTTTCATGGGGTGTCTTCTGCCGTCACCAGGCGCCTTCCATTCCCCAGACCTGCTTGCAACCGGCCATTGGCGGAGAATGTCTGGAGAATGTCCATGGGCGGAAACGGCGATTCGTTTCACGGCTGATCAGGAGGCTGTGCGTTGCGCGGCAGGGGCACATCGGGCTTGCCGGCGCTGTTGTCGTACAGGTAGTCCGGGACCTTGCCCACGATCAGCGCTTCACTGATCGGCAGCCTTGTCGCAACCGTCTGTTCTTCCGTGGCAAACGGAATGATGACACGCAAACTCACTTCCACGTAAATGTAAATGGTTACCAGCACCATGTTGATCCCCGCCTCTTTCATTCCCGTTTCCAGACGGGCCTTGACGGAGCCGATGGGTACGAAGGAGACGGGGATCTTCGGACCCAAATGTTGCAGAAAAACGTTTTGGGTTGCCACGCCGAGCGGAATGGAGGTCCGCACATCTTCCCGCTCAAACTCCCGGAGCCGGTTTTGAATTCGCGCCGTTGTCTCGCCCACAACCCGGGAATATTCATTCATATTGAAATTGACTGCCTTGATCGTCCCATGTTGATCCTTTTCCATTGTCACGATCCGGTTGAAATCCACGCTTTGTTGGCTCAATCTCTTGGTGATGGCGTCCGTGATGGCCAGCTTGGCAGCCTGTTCGGCTTTCTCCTGCGCGATAATCATCAGGGTTGGCTCAATCCGCTGTTCCACGATGACAAACAACAGGCCCAGCACCGCCAGCAACAGCAGGAATCTCGCTGCGAACCGCCTGCCCCGCTTTCGCCAACGGCTCCGATGGAATAGCATGGGCGATCCCTCTCTCCAACCTTGCCGTCCGGGTCTCAAAGCGAATCAGGAATATCCGGCACCAAGCGATGCGCCTTCCCTGCCATTTGCCGGCTGCCGCCTGCTGAAAAGGACGCTGCCGCTCCCGGCGACAAACGTGGGAATACCGGAAGTGACAAGGATGAGCGCCCAATCGCGGAATGTCAAATCGGTCGTCTTGAAAATCGGCTGCAAGGCATCGATGTAGACGACGCCCAGCAGCAGGAGCAGGGAGGAGGCGACCGCCCAGACCAGGTATTTGTTTTCAAACATGTTGCGGTGGAAGACGCTGTACTGGCTGCGGCAGTCAAACACGTGAATCAGCTGGGCCATCACCAGCGTGACGAAAGCCACCGTCTGGGCATGCACCAGATCGTGCGGATTTTCCCGCAGCGTCAGCCAGAAGGCGAGCAAGGTCATGGCTCCGATCAAAAAGCCGCGGCTGATGATTTTCCAGCCCAACCCCCTGCTGAAAATACTTTCATTTTTGTTGCGCGGCCGCTGATGCATCGTATCTTTTTCCGCCGGGTCGACGCCCAGCGCCATGGCCGGCAGGCCGTCGGTGACCAGGTTGACCCACAAAATCTGAATCGGCACCAGGGGCAAAGGCAGGCCCAAAAGCATGGCAAAGAACATCACCAGAATCTCGCCGACGTTGGAAGCGAGCAGATAGCGGATAAACTTGCGGATGTTGTCATAAATGTTTCGTCCCTCTTCGACGGCGGCAACGATAGTGGCAAAATTGTCGTCGCGCAGCACCAGATCGGCCGCTTCCTTGGTGACATCCGTCCCGGCAATGCCCATGGCAATTCCGATGTCGGCAGTCTTGATCGCCGGTGCGTCGTTCACCCCGTCTCCCGTCATGGCCACCACATGGCCCCTGCTTTGCAGAGCCCGCACGATGCGCAGTTTGTGTTCTGGAGAAACGCGGGCATAGACGGTGATCCGCTCGGCGCAATCCGCCAACTGCTCATCCGACATTTTGTCCAATTCCCGGCCTTCCAAGACCTCTCCGTACCTGCGCGTCATGCCAATCTGCCGGGCGATCGCCTCCGCCGTTACCTTGTGGTCCCCGGTGATCATCACGGTCTTGATCCCGGCCTGATGGCACAGGGCAATGGCCGACTTTACCTCTTCACGGGGCGGATCAATCATCCCCGCCAGCCCGACGAAGACGAGGTTGCTTTCCATCGTCTGGACCGGCTGGCCAGCACGGTACCCCTGCAGCGGGCGGTAGGCAAAAGCAAGCACGCGCAGCGCCCGGGCCGCCATCTGTTCCGTTTGCTCCAGCACGCGGTGGCGAAGGGTGGCGGAAAGCGGTTGGACTTCGCCTTTCCACATGATGTGGGTGGAGCGGGCCAGCACCGCTTCCGCCGCTCCCTTGACCAGCAGCGTGTAACTGCCGTCTGTCCCCTTGTCAACGACCGACATCATCTTGCGCTCGGAATCAAAGGGGAACTCTTCCACGCGAACCGGCTGCCGCGCGCTTTTTTCCTTTCCGGCCGCAGCCGTCCTGCCCTTGGCCGCCAGCACCTTGAGCGCTCCTTCCGTGGGGTCGCCCACCACTTGCCAGACGCGCTTTGTCTTTTCCTGCCCCAACAACCTGCGCGCGCTCTGTTCCTCGCAGATCAGGCGAGCGTTGTTGCAGCGGTCGGCGATGCGCAGGATTTGGCTGAGCGCCCCGTCACGGAGCGGAGAAACACTTTTTCCATAAAGCAAAAAATTCCCCTCCGGCTCGTAACCGCTGCCGCTTACTTCGTATGCCGTGTCGCTGTGCCACACCTGGGTGACCGTCATTTTATTCTGCGTCAAGGTCCCGGTTTTGTCGGAGCAAATCACGGAAGCGCAGCCCAATGTCTCCACCGAGGGCAGCCTGCGGACGATGGCGTTGCGCCGGATCATCCGCTGTACACCCAACGCCAGGGCGACCGTGACAATCGCCGGCAGCCCCTCGGGTATGGCGGCAACCGCCAGACTGACGCCGGCGAGAAACATGGTAAACAGCTCCTGTCCATGCCAAACCCCTGCGGCGATTACCACGATGGTAAGCAGCACCGCGACGACAACGAGCACCTTGCCCATTTGCTCCAGGCGGATCTGCAGCGGGGTTTCCGCTTCTTCCGCCGTGTTCATCATGTGGGCAATCTTCCCGATTTCCGTGTTCATTCCGGTCCCGACGACGATGCCCATGCCGCTTCCGCCCGTCACCATCGTCCCCATGAAAGCGAGGTTTTTCTGGTCACCCAGCGGCACCTGGACGTCATCCGGGTGATTCAGCCGGCCGGCCGTCTTGCTAACCGGCACCGACTCTCCCGTCAGCGCCGACTCCTCGATTTCCAGGCGGTTGGCTTTCAACAGCCGAAGGTCGGCAGGCACCCGGTCGCCTGCCTCCAACAGCACCACGTCTCCCGGCACCAGGCGAGAGGCGGGGATCATCGACACCTGTCCGTCCCGCAGCACCCGCGCCATGGGAGAAGCCAGTTCCTTGAGGGCCTGCAGTGAACGTTCCGCCCGCGATTCCTGGATAAAGCCGAGAATGCCGTTGATGAAAATAATGGCGATAATCGTGATCGCATCCAGATACTCACCCAGAAAATAGGAAATCAACGTGGCTACAAACAGGATGATGACCATAAAATCCTTGAACTGGTCAACAAACAGCGCGTACAAGGGCTTTTGCCTGCTCTCCGCCAACCGGTTCGCCCCGTATTTTTCCAGCCTGCGCTCCGCCTCCTGATCCGGCAATCCCTGCACAGGATCCGTCTGCAGGGCGGCGGCCACGGCTGCTGAAGACAGCGCGTACCACTTTCGAATCGGCTGTGAATCCACCTGCATCTCCTCCATCCCGCTTCTCAAACTCACTTCATGTCTATGCAGACGAGCCGGAAAATAAAACAACCCGTCCCTGCGGAAAGACAGGTCGGGTTGAAAAAACGCCGGAGCAAAATATGGAATGATTTGATCCTCACCGCTGTGATTCGTCCTTTTGCCCGTTTGAAAGTATGATGCGGCGGGTTAAGAGTGTGAGAACGCTTTGGCTGTTTGCTAAAGCCAATGGCTATAACTTGAATTTTCCGATTTCCTCCTGCAATTGAAGGACAATCTCGCCTAGCGCTTCTGCAGACGAGGCAACATCCTCCATAGAGGCGAGTTGTTCTTGGGTAATCGAAGAAATGTTTTGCACAGAAGCGGTAACGCTGTGAAAAATTCCGACAGATTGGTCAATTGACTCCTTGATCTGCTCCGTGCTGGCCGACATTTGTTCTGAAGCAATTCGAATGTCCCGGGTTTTTTCCGTGAAATTCTCCACGCTTGCCATTATTCGCACGAACAGTTCTTCAACACTGCGAATTGCGTCAATTCCCCGATGAACATCCCGGGCACTCTTATTCATTGCTTCTACCGCTTCTTCAACCGTTCTTTGCATTTCGGATATCAACGTTTGGATATCTGCTGTTGACTGCTTCGTATCTTCCGCCAGCTTCTTCACTTCCAACGCGACTACCGCAAAGCCCCGGCCGTGTTGTCCTGCGCGAGCCGCTTCGATGGTAGCGTTTAACGACAACAGGTTTGTTTGATTGGCAATGTCATGAATCACATTGACGATCCCTTTCACTTTTTGAGAATGCTCGTTTAACGTGTGAATGACGGAAGCCAACCCTTCAATCGATTGGTAGATCTGGTTCATTTGCTCCGCAGCCCCTAGCACTGCCGACTTGCCTTGCGTTGCCTGCTGTTTCGTGTCAGCTGACGCTTCGGATACGATGGACAAATTCTCCACAATCCGCCTCACATCTGCCGAAATCTTTTCCACTGCTCGGACGATTTCTTCGGCTGAATTTGACTGTACCTCTGCCCCTTTGGCGATTTCTTGCACGGACTGGGCCACATTCGCCCCCATATTGGCTGATTCAGTTGTAATGGCCTTCAACTCTTCGGCAGAAGCGGCAAGGTGTTCGGACAAGTTACGGTTTAAATTGATCATGCGGGCAAATGAACTTGCCATCTCATTAAACGAATTCCCCACTCGAAATAATTCGTCCCTCGTCTCCAAACGAACGTGCGCCGTCAAATCACCGGTTGCAAGCAATTTTGCCCCGGATTGGAGCGAATTTACCGCTGACATAAACGAGTGGTAGAAGGCAATACACAAATAAAGCATCATCAACATGACGAGAAGGAGAAGGGCGATCACAAAAAGCCGGCTAATCCTGAGCTGGCTGTACTGGTCATCGACCATAGCCTGATACTGTCAACGCCGACTTTATTTTGACCCACCATCGTCGTAACCTAAGATTGAATAAACGTGAGCGGGGTCGTCATTATACTTGGCATCGTACTTTTGAATGAATTCTTGCGCTGCAGGTTTATTGGGGTTTACAACACTTGGCAAAATCATGCCGTTTGCAGCGTCGCCCGCCAGATCAACAAACGATTTCATATTCAAACCGCGTCCCCCGACAACCGGAACATCCCAGCCGATCTGTTTGATCGTCTTCATGAAGAGAGCGCCGTCAGCACCCAAGCTGTAGACGTAAACCAAGTCGACATTGGCGTCGCGCAGTTTCATCGCTTGCGCCGTCAAATCTTTCGTCGCCACTGGATGGTCAACCGTCATGCCGATCTCAACGCCTTCTTGTTCCATAATGCTTTTAATACTCGCGATGCCGCCTTGGCCATATGCCGTATTATCAGCGATCACGCCGATTTTTTTGTATCCGTTCGCCTTGATATACTGGGCTACGGCGCGAATATCATAAGAGTTGTTTTCTGTCATGGAGAAGGTCGACTTATAGGTTGGACTGTTCGGGTCGATGAGCGTATCTTCCATTGCGATCGCAATCAGTTCAGGAACGCCATACTGTGCAATTACCTGTGAGTTCGCTTTGACCGTTCCTGAGTTTGGACCGCCAATAATCGCAACGGCTTTGTCATCAATGATCAACTTTTGTGCCTGAGTAGCCGACGTGGCTGGGTCCGCCTTGTCGTCCAGCGCCACCAGCTTCACTTTTTTTCCATTGATGCCGCCAGACTCATTGATGCTTTCAACCGCCAGTTCAATTCCGTTTTTTCCCGGTATCCCCATTGGAGCGGAGTTGCCTGATAATGCGCCGATGTACCCGATCACGATTTCATCTGCTGAACCGCTGTCCGCCGCCTGCTCCGCAGTGTTGTTCGCTGAAGAGCTTTCCCCGGACGTGCCAGCGGAAGAAGCGGAATTGTTTTCCGTGTTACCGCTTCCACAGGCAGTCAACAGAAAGGAAACCAGCGCACTTGCCAACAAAATGTTCCATGTTTTTTGTTTTTTCATTCTTTTTCCCCCATTTCATCAGCAAATCGTATTTTTTCGGTCTTCAGAATCGGAGCGCGATCCCGTCGACCAGTTGCTGCCCCCAACTTTCGATTGGATTTGAGCCACCCTAGGTACGGATCGAAAAAGGATCTCGCACGTCATTGGACAGGTCAATCATTACGTTTTTGACGGTGGTGTATTCCAGCAGAGCATGCCGGCCTCTTTCTTTCCCGTATCCGCTGGCCTTAATCCCTCCAAACGGCGCTTGCGCAGCACTGGTACGGTAAGTGTTGATCCAAACTGTTCCCGCCTCTATGCTTCGTGCCATGCGGTGCGCGCGTGACAAATCACGCGTCCACACTCCCGAGGCAAGTCCGTATCGGGAATCGTTTGCAATCCTTACCGCCTCTTCTTCGTCCTTGAATGGAATCACGCACAGCACAGGTCCAAAAATCTCCTCTTGGGCGATGCTCATTTTGTTATCTACATCAACAAAAATCGTCGGCGGGATGAAATACCCCTTCTCCAGTCCCGGCTTGCGCAGCGGCGTATCGTCTGTTACAATGCGCGCTCCTTCCCGTTTGCCCTGTTCAATTTTGGCCAGTATCCGTTCATACTGCATTTTGTTGGCTGTGGGCCCCATTTCCGTATCTGTGTCAAGAGGATTGCCCAGATTAATTCTTCGCGTCCTTTCCACCAGGCGTTTAATGACTTCTTCATACACACTCTCCTGTACCAGCAAACGGGAACCGGCGATACAGGATTGACCTGCCGCTCCAAAAATGCCCGCAATGGCTCCCACTGTCGCCCGCTCAAGATCAGCATCAGCAAAAATGATGTTTGCCGACTTGCCACCCAACTCAAGGGTTACGGGAATGAGAAGTTCGCTTGCGTTGCGCGAGATGAGCTTACCTGTCTGTTCTCCGCCGGTAAAACTGATTTTTGCCACAAGGGGGTGTTTGGTCAGCCAATCCCCAACCTTGCCATCCCCGGTGACGATATTGACAACACCGTCCGGGAAACCAGCCTCCTGAATCAGCTTGCCAAACTCCAGCGTCGTCGCGGAAGCATGTTCCGAAGGTTTAATGACAACGGCATTTCCAGCCGCCAGTGCAGGAGCGAGCTTGTTGCACAAGATCGCTATCGGTGAATTCCAGGAAATGATAAGCACCACAACACCCAAAGGTTCCCGGATCGTATAATCGAACATGCTGGCATGATCCAGCGGAATGGTCTCGCCGTATAGCTTGTCCGCGTATCCTCCGAAAAACCGGTAGTTCCTTGCGGCAAATTTCATCTGGTTTAGCGTTTCACGAATCACTTTGCCGTTGTCTGTGGTTTCCAACACCGCCATTCGCTCCGCATTCGCTTCGAGAAGTTCGGCAAGACGTGACAGAAGCATCCCTCTCACTTGACCGTTCACATGACGCCATACATTCATATAGGAGCGGTGCGCTGCCTGTATTGCCTCATCCACGTCCTTCTCGGACGCCTGCGGGATCATTGCCCAAGGTTCCTGATTGAAAGGATTTACAGTGGGAAACGTTTCACCTGTTGATGAATCCCTCCATTGCCCATCAATCAGCATTTTATACTGTACGGTCATCCGCTCACTCCGCCTCCTTTTCTGCAGCAGCACCTTTGACCAGCACATTGCCCCATTTTTCATACAACTTCACGATCGCGACGATATCTTCCCGAGACATTCCTTCGCTCATCACAATGTTGTAAAGTTGGTACACAAGTGAGCTGACAGGTGCGGGAACATTCAGACTCTTGGACAACTCAAGCGCCAATCCAACGTCTTTTGCCCCCAAGTCAACGGTAAACCCCGGACGGAAATCTCTAGCCAAAGCATTCGGAAACCGCTTTCCGAAATGATGAGAACGACCGCCGCTTTGATTCAACACTTGGAACAATAAATCCGGATCAATTCCGGCCTTTACACCAATTGTGAACGCTTCAGCAGCAACAAGCACATTCCCCATTGTCATGAGATTGTTTACCAATTTGACCGTTTTTGCATCACCAGACACGCCCACATGGCCCACGGACTCGCCTATACGCCTCAAAACAGGTTCAATTTTCTCCAAGGCTGTTTTGTCACCGCTGGTAATAAGCTTCAATTGTCCCAATCTTGCTTCTGCTGGACTTCCGCTTACCGTTACATCCAATAATGTTGCACCACGTTCACTCACCAGCCGATCTAAAGCACGAATCGTATCCGGATCGATTGTACTTAACTCGACTACAATACTTCCCGATTTAATCGATGATAAAATCCCGTTTTCGCCCAGAAATACTGTTTTGACAGCATTCGTATTCGGCAAGCTTGTGAAAATCAGGTTACTTTTTTCCGTCAGATCAGCAGGATTTGCCGCACCATTTGCTCCGAACTTTTCCAAATGGGCAACCGCCTGGGGATTAATATCGTAAACAACCATTTGGTATTTTCCGCCCAGAATGCTTTCGGCTATTGCTCCCCCGATGTTACCCAGTCCAACAAACCCAATTTTCCATTCGTATTGTTCCATCCCCCATTTACCTCCGGTCTTTGATCACTGAATGAACTTGATTGAATAGCTATTCTATTTTCAAATGATAAGTGAACTTGTTTCGCGAAATATAATACCGATATTTTATGGGAAAATATAAAAAATAGTGATGATTTTGGATAACTCCATAAAAATCTACTTTTGTAATAAACTTACCCATGATATGTACATTTTGAAACCCCGCAAATCTTCTCTAAATATTGTCACCGCCGGGATATAATTGACCCAGGTTCGCCGGAAAGAAAATGACCC
>ERZ777010.279-NODE-279-length-60889-cov-8.965151_pt1 | contig 60889 bp, 60 predicted proteins | sample MGYA00374963_ERZ777010 | MGnify/ENA primary metagenome ERZ777010 (study PRJEB29309, sample SAMN06268256) | bioreactor metagenome | isolation source: Joint BioEnergy Institute, California, USA | place: USA:Joint BioEnergy Institute, California, USA | collected...
CCTCCCAAGTAATACTGTTAATTCATATAATCTAACTTAATAGCGCCTTTTCATAGACCTTGCAACAGAATATCGCAAAATAACTGGCAGGTATCCAAAGTCTGTGACAATAGTGAGGTAGATAATTAAGATTAAATATACCTTGGACTCACCGGAAATACAAGCGCTTTCTGCTGCTGATGTGAGGCTCGTCCTAGTGATAAGACACTATGGCGGAACTACATCTATTCTGTCTCCTCAACCCCTATAAAAATCTAAGGTGTCAACTCAACCCTATCGCTTTCAGGATAGTTGATATGTTTCCTCAAAGAATAAAAATAGAGGTTTCCCGACATTAACATCATCGGCAAATTCGCCCGTGTGACAAGCTTAATGTCTGGAAACCCTTTATTTATCAATGTTTTGAATACTCCTATTTCTCTATCCTTGACATCAATACTACGCACTCCACATGCGGCGTATGCGGAAACATGTCCACCGGCTGCACGCTGACCAGCTCGTATTTGCCAAGCATCCGGGCGGCATCCTTGGCCAGGGTGGAGGGATTGCAGGAGACGTAGACGATTTTTTTCGGCTGTACGGAGAGAAGCGAGCGGATCAGTTCGGGAGCAAGCCCGGTGCGCGGCGGGTCGACGACGACCACATCGGGGCGGATGCCCTGGCGCGCCCATTTGGGCATCAGCACTTCGGCGCGGCCGGCGAAGAAGCGGGCGTTCGTGATTCCGTTGCGCTCCGCGTTGCGGCGGGCGTCCTCGACCGCTTCCGGGATGAGTTCAATGCCCCGCACCTCGCGCGCATGCGGAGCGAGCCAGAGCCCGATCGTCCCGGTTCCGCAGTACAAATCCAGCACCAGTTCCGTCCCTGTCAGGCCGGCCGTCTGCTTCACTTGGTCGTACAGCTTTTTCGTCTGCTCCGGGTTGAGCTGGAAAAAGGCGCGGGCCGACAGATCGAAGGAGAGCTCGCCCAGCTTCTCCGTGATGGACGGTTTGCCCCACAGCACGACGCTTTTTTCGCCGAAGACGAGCGACGTCTTTTGCGGGTTGATGTTTTGCACGATTCCGGTCAGGCCGGGCAAGCGGGTGCGCAATTCCAGAATCAGCTCCCTGACGCGCGGAATTTCGGGGACAGCCGTTACCAGCGTCAATTGCGTTTCACCCGTGGCGAAGGCGACGCGGGCGACGATCGTGCGGATGACGCCAGTCCGTTTTCGTTCGTCGTAGGCGGGGATGCCCAGCTCTTCCAGGACGCGCCGCGCTGTCTGCACGACTTGTGTCGTCGCTTCGTGCTGCACCAGGCAGTCTTCCAGGTTGACCAGTTTGTGCGTTCCCGCTTGGTAGAGGCCGGCCACCAGCCTGCCGTTTTGCCTGCCCACCTGGAACTGCGCCTTGTTGCGATAAGCCCAGGGATTGTCCATCCCGATGGTGGGAGATACCGGCGGATTGGCCAGTTTGGCGTATTTGCGCAGCGATTCGATGACGATTTCCTGCTTGCCGGCCAACTGGGCCTGATAGTCCAGATGTTGCAGGCTGCAGCCGCCGCACGCTTCGTACACCGGACAGGGCGGGGTGATGCGGGCGGGAGATTTCTCCACGACGCGCAAAAGGCGGGCAACCGCGTACTTTTCCTGCACCTCGGTCACCTCCGCATGCACCACTTCTCCCGGCAGGGCCTTGTCCACAAAGACGATCTTGCGCTTGAAGTAGCCGATTCCCTCGCCGTTGATGCCAAGGCTTTTGATGGTCAGGGTCATCTGCTGACCCACTTGGATCCGAACCTCTTCCTGTTTGGGCGTTGACGCTTTCATCCGTTCCGTTCACCTCAAGTTTTTTCAAGTCTCCCTATTATAGAAGAAAACCGGGCGGCTTGCATCCGGCCGGCGAAGAAGAGCGGCGTTCATCCAAAAAATGGGCAACTTCCTCCCGCACCGCCTTTTTGGTATAATGATGCGGTACAAAAGGATGAGGGAGTTGTGCGTCATGCAAGAGCTGTTTGACAAGATGAAGGAGTATCTGAACATGGATACGGAAATTTCCTTCGCCGAGTTTGATGGTTACTATAAAAAGGTTGTTGCGTTTCTGGGCGACAACTGGACAAGCCTGAACGAGGATGAAACCATGCACATGCTGTTCATCCTGGACAACCTCAAGTCCAATGCGGAAGATCGGGCCAAACGCAAGGAGAAAGAAGCAAAAAAATACGCAAAAATGGCACAACGCTCGGAAATCTGGGCCCATGCGCTCATCAAGCGGCTGCGCGACGCCGGCATGAAGGACGAGGAAATCAGCAAGCGTTACGAAGAGATTTACGAAGCGGTGTAACGAAAGGCGAAGGAAAGCCGGCCCTCGGGGCGAAGAAAGGCGTGCTTCTTTGGGGAAAACGCATAAGGGAAGCACGTCTTTGCTGTTTTTTCGCCAGCCTTTTGGCAATTGACATCCCGGGATTTTGCCCGTACAATGTCTTACTAAATTCAAATATCGAAAGGGAAAAAGCGATGAGAAGGAAGAGTAGAAACAGAAGCAGCGTACAGAGAGCCGTCCCCCGCGCTGAAAGGATGGCCGCCGGCCTGTTTTGAAAATCACCTTGGAGCTTTGTCCTGGAAAGGCGGACGGAATTGTTTGCGCCCTGCCGAGTATAGGAGAACGGCGTTGTCCCCGTTACCGGACAAAAGTTCACGTTGCCGTGAACTTTTCAAGTCTGTTTTTCGTGAGGAAGACAGAGAAGCTGAGTGGTACCGCGATGCTCTCGCCTCAGCCAGCCATGCGCCCGGAAAGCGCGGCTGGAGGGGCGGGAGTTTTTTGTTTGATACAGGAATGTTGAGCAATCAGGGAGGGAGTCTGCAAGATGGAAAAAGTGAGAGTGGAAGACATCGTCGTCGCCAACCACGTCTTGAAAGATGTCGTCGAGAAGACGCCGTTGCAAAAAAACAAACTGTTGTCGGAGAAATACAACTGCAATCTCTACCTCAAACGGGAGGATCTCCAGGTCGTTCGTTCGTTCAAGATTCGCGGGGCCTACCATTATATCCGCAGTCTCAGCGAAGAACAGCGGCAGAAAGGCGTTGTCTGCGCCAGCGCGGGTAACCATGCCCAGGGGGTTGCCTACTCCTGCCAGCATCTGCAAATCCAGGGCACGATTTTCATGCCCGCCACCACTCCGCGGCAAAAGGTGTCGCAAGTCAAGCGCTTCGGCGGCTCCTTTGTGGAAGTGGTGCTGGTGGGCGACACTTTTGATGACTCCTTTGCGGAAGCGATGAAATACTGCGTGCAGGAGGACCGCACGTTTGTCCATCCCTTTGACGACCCGAAGATTGTGGCCGGACAGGGAACCGTCGGGCTGGAGATTTTAAACGACATGGAGGAGCCCGTCGATTATCTGTTTACAAGCATCGGCGGAGGCGGTCTGGCAGCGGGCATCGGCACGTATGTGAAGGGAATCAGCCCGCAGACGAAGATCATCGGGGTGGAGCCGTCCGGCGCGGCGGCGATGAAGGCCGCCCTGGAGAAAAACGACGTAGTGACGCTGGAGGAGATCGACAAGTTCGTCGACGGTGCAGCCGTGAAACAGGTCGGCCATTTGACCATGGTGATTTGCCGCGACGTGCTGGATGATATCGTGCTGGTGCCGGAAGGAAAAGTGTGCACGACCATCCTGGATTTGTACAACACAAACGCGATCGTCGTCGAGCCGGCAGGAGCCCTGCCGATTGCGGCGCTTGACTACTACCGGGAACAGATCGAGGGCAAAAACGTCGTGTGCGTCGTCAGCGGCGGCAACAACGACATCGACCGGATGCAGGAGATCAAGGAACGTTCCCTGCTGTTCGAGGGCCTCAAACATTACTTCATCCTTCATTTCCCGCAGCGCGCCGGAGCCTTGCGCGAATTCGTGGAGAAAGTGCTGGGGCCGCACGACGACATCACCCGTTTTGAATACACCAAGAAAAACAACAAGGAAAACGGCCCGGCTCTGGTGGGAATCGAGCTGAAATGCCGGGACGACTACGAGCCGCTGGTTGCGCGGATGAAACAGCAAGGATTCAGTTATGTGGAGATCACCCACGATCCGTACCTGTTTAACCTGTTGATCTGAGAAAGTTGTGTTACAACAGTGCGTGGATTTGTGAAAATGTATGAATACAGCGAGAAAAGGAGCAAAAGGGAGAAAAAGCGGTGTCTGAGAGACGTAGCGAGGCATAATGTGATATAACAATCTTTTATAAAACAGCTAGTGTTATATTACAATACAGCTATCAAATGCTCTGGAGGGAATAAAATGACACCGGTCAGCACCTTTTTTCGCACCCTGGAAGCAAAATGCTGTGCGTCCTGCGGCAAAGTAATGACAGAACAGGCCGAATCTTACGCAACCGAGTGTTTTGAATGCCAGGAGAAGGCAACCATGGATGCCTACAAACACTACTACAAGAAGAACGCTTGACATTTGCTCCATCCTTGCCCATACATGATTCGAAAGCATACAGCCATGCGGTATGCTTTTTTTTTTTAAAAAAAAAAAAAAAAAGCGCATCGGGACGGGCCTTAAGCAAAAACAGGCGGCTTGCAAACGGCCGGGAAAGCGGGCATTCTAAACGGGAGAAAAGCCGGGAGAAGAAGGAGAGAAGGCAAATGTTTCATCCGCTGATATTTGACAATTTGCGCGTGGTGCTGGAAGGAGCGGTGTACGACCGCGACTTTGACGGGCTGATCACGATTGTGGACCGTTCCGATATCATGGATCTGGCGACGTTTCAGCGAAAATTCGAGATCAAGTTTCACCAGGCCGGGATGGACAGGGAGGATCCGCTGACGGTTTTTGCGCGGGTCCGGCTTTGCACCGCGCTGGCTGACATCGCGGCGGAACAGTTGCAAAAGCCGGAGTTGACCGAAGCGATCGGATGCACGATTGGCATTCAGTTCCGCCTGCCCGTTCAAGATGTTTTGCAGGAGACGTGGGAGATCGCGGACCTGTTGAACCGCATCTGGGGCAACCGTCCGCAGCTTTCGCAAACGGTGAAGGCGACGCTGGACCGTTTTCCGGCGGCATGGCCGCCGTCCCGGTATGTCAACCAGGTGACGCTTGACTTCGGGCGCAAGATCGGGGAAGGGAATATCGAGGACCTGCGCGATTTGCTGGATCACACAGTGCTGTCGCTTGAGTCCCTGCAAGCGCACGTGGAACAAAAAGTCAACCAATGAGAAAAAAATGTTTACATTTCCCTCACCGCCATTTATTATTTTGTTAACCTGATTTCAAATTAGGTTAACAAAAACGGAGGTGGAAAGATGCGAAACGAAAAACTGCGTTGGTGGCTCTTGTCAGCCATTTTTGCAGCGCTTACCGCGGTGCTGTCACAAGTTACCATTCCGCTGCCGCTGGTTCCCATTACCGGCCAAACGCTCGCCGTCGGATTGACTGCGACGATTCTCGGGGCGCGTTACGGCGCGGTGTCCATGTTCATTTACATACTGCTGGGGGCCATCGGGCTGCCAGTCTTTGCCGAAGCCAAAGGCGGCGTGCAGGTAATTTTTGGTCCCACTGGCGGTTACATCTACGGGTTTTTGATCACCGCGTACATCACCGGCCTCATCCTGGAAAAGACCCGGTTTACCCTGAAAAACGCGATCGTCGCCAACCTCGTGGGGATGTTCGTGACGCTTTTTGTCGGTGCGGTTCATCTGAAGTTTGTTCTGGACCTTTCCTGGCAGGAAGCAATGGCCGTTGGGGTTACGCCGTTTTTGCTCGTCGGGGTGATCAAGGCGCTGCTCGCCTCAGTGATCGGCATCAAGGCGAGGGAGCGCCTGATTGCAGGCCGGCTGCTGCCGAACACTGCCGCATAAACATCCAGAAATTCCGGATACTAGGGACAACTTCATTTTGCACAGGAGGAACCCATGAGCACGACAGTATCCGGACCCAAAGGTCTTCCCATTACCGGCAACATGTTCGCATTTCGCCGCGACCCGCTTGGCTATCTCCAGGAAATGGCCAGGCAACACGGGGAAATTGTCCACTTTCGCTTTGGACCGAAACGTCATATCTACCTGCTGACCAATCCGGAAATGATCAAGGAAGTGCTGGTCACCAAGACGGAGTATTTCCGCAAGGGCAAGACCTTGCAGACCGCCCGGGCGGTGGTGGGCGACGGCTTGCTCACCAGCGAAGGGCAGAAGCACATGCGGCAGCGCAGGCTGATGCAGCCGGCGTTTCACCGCGACCGGATCAAGGAATACGCGGGCACGATGGTTCGCCTGGCCAGCGAGATGGTGCAGGAGTGGAAGGACGGCGAAGTGCGTGACATCCATGACGACATGATGAAAGTGACGTTGGCGATTATCACGGAAACGATGTTTGGCCGCACGGTGAAGGAAGAAGCGGACCGGGTCGGACGGGCGATTGAAGTCGGATTGAAGTTTGTGGCGAACAAAGGAAGTTCTTTTCTCGACATTCCGCTTTCGTTGCCGACGCGCAGCAACCGCGAGTTCCGGGAGGCCGGCGAGGTGCTGGACAAGACGATTTACGCCTTGATCGAAGAAGGGCGCAAGCGCCAGGGAGAAAGGCGGACCGATCTGCTCAGCATGCTTTTGGCCGCGCGGGATGAGGAGGACGGCACAGGCATGAGCGATGAACAGGTGCGCGACGAGGTGATGACCATTTTTGTCGCCGGCCATGAGACGACGGCTAACACCTTGTCCTGGATCTTTTATCTGTTGGCCACTCATCCGGAGGCGGAGAAAAAGCTGCATGATGAGCTGGATGAGATCCTGGGCAACCAGCTGCCCACCGCTGATGACGTGCCCAAGCTTCACTACGCCAACCAGATCGTTCAGGAAACGCTTCGCCTCTATCCGGCCGCCTGGACGCTCAATCGCGAGGTGGTGAAGGAAGTGGAAATCGGCGGGCACCTGTTTCAGCCGGGCGATACCCTGATGATGAGCCAGTACGTGATGCACCGCGATCCGCGCTTTTATGAAGAACCGGACAAGTTTATCCCCGAGCGTTTTGAAGGCGACTTGCTGAAGCGGATTCCGCAGTTTGCCTATTTTCCCTTTGGCGGGGGGCCGCGAATTTGCATCGGCAACAACTTCGCCCTGATGGAAGCCCCTCTGCTTCTGGCGACGATCGGACAGAAATACCGGCTGCGGCTGAAAGAGCCGGGGCAAAAGGTGGAGCCGGAGCCGCTGGTTACGCTTCGGCCGAAAAACGGCTTGCCGATGCGCCTGGAAAAGCGCGCGTGAGGAGGAAGAAGCCCGACAGGCGGAGGATTTGCACGAAATCAGTGCCAAGTCCTGACACCTGGTCCTAAAACAAGTCAGAAAAAGCCAGAGACATTTGTCCCTGGCTTTTTGGTTATGCAGCGAAAACTCTTTGGACTGCTGCTTGGGCAACTGCGCTGTTCCATTTGGATGGCCGGTTTATTCGGCTGCTTGTCCTGCTCCGCCTTCCAGTGCGGGCACGCTGATTCGCTTGGCACCGACGTACCGCTTGCTCCAGTAGTGGGGGTCGTTCAGCTTGGTGTTGACGACGCCGCGGCCTGATTCCGAGTGCACAAACGTTCCGTCCCCGATGTAGATGCCGACGTGCGAAACGCTGCGGCCGTTCGTGCTGAAGAAGACGAGGTCTCCCGGTTGCAAGTCCTTCTTCGCCACAGGTTCGCCCATCTTAAACTGGTCCGCGGAACTGGCCGGCAACTCCACACCCAGCTTTTCAAAGACGTAGTGGGTAAATCCGGAGCAGTCAAATCCTTTTGGCGTTTTGCCCGCGCTCTTGTAAGGCACGCCGTAGAGGTCGTCGATCACGTCCATCAGCGGCGCCTTTTCTGCTGCTTGGGCGGCAGCGGTCCCCAACGTGAGCATTCCTGCTGCAAGCAAGGCTGTCCAGATCTTGCGCAAGCAAAACGGCTCCTTTCCGATGCCTGCGAGGTTAGCTGATGGGTTCGGGTGAAAGGATCCCCTAGACTGCAAACACACAGTCATTCACCCCAAAAAAAAGTGGTTCCCCCGCTTCCGTTAAAAGGAATTCGGCATGTTCGATATTTTTTTCACGACCTTTTACATATTCCCCGCAAATCTCGCATCTCCTTTTTCTATTCTATCTTTTTCACAAAATAGACGTATTTTTTGTTGGATTCTGTAGATTTCAAAGACATCTGCCGCAAGCGTTCCGGCAGGATCATTCCGGCTCACGGCCCGAAATGCCAGTCCGTCCGGGGACGGAGAAAAAACCGACCGCGCGCCCGTTATTGCCGATGTGCCGGCAAGGCTACAATAGGGCCATAAGTGAACCATTGACACTTGAATGACAGTTGTCGACAGAAGGAGGGACAGAATGGAAGAGAGGTCAGGCAAAACACTGCTCGGACTGGTACTGCTGATGACGGGCGGCCTGCTTTTGCTCGATCTGCTTGGATTTTCCGGCGGCAGGATCATCAGCCTGCTGATCGCGGGGGCAATCATGGCGTACGGGGTGCGCAAGATCGTCGGGTCGTCCGGCTCCCGCTTCTGGGGCGCGGCGGTTTTTCTCTTTGGCTTTCTGTTGCTGCTCGGCAAGCTGGATCTGTTTTTTGCCGGTTTGCTCGCCGTCGGCCTTCTTTACTTCGGCTGCAGCCTGATCCGCAGCAGGAACCGTTTCAGGGAGACTCCTTCCGAGTGGGAGAGGCAGTGGGCGCAGGGAGTGCTCCGGGAAGCTGATATCCTGGATCGCTGGGAAGAGCGCGTTGGCAAAAACAAGTCGTCACTATCATCCTGCAATGGTATTTGGAAGGCAGAATCTGATGTGATATGATAGGGAGGAATTTGAAATGGGCATTTTGAAACGATTGCGTGATCTGACGGTGGCTTCGGTCAATGACGTGCTGGATTCGCTGGAAGATCCCGTTGTCATGCTGAATCAGTACATGCGCGACATGGAAGCGGAGATCGGCCGGACCGAGGTTGCGGTTGCCCGTCAGGTGGCCCTGGAAAAGAAATTTTGCCAGCAGTGGGAAGAGGCAAAGGCAATGGCGGAAAAACGGGATCGGCAGGTACGGCTGGCCCTCGCGGAAGGGGAAGAGGAACTGGCCCGCCGTGCGCTGGCGGACAAGAAACAGTGCGAGGCGCGGGCTGCCGAGTACGAACAGCTTTACCTCACGGCTTCCGAAGCGGCTGCCCAGATGCGGGAGAAGCTGGCAGAGCTCAAGGATGAATTTTGCAAGTTAAGGGCTAAAAAGTTTACCCTGATGGCACGCGCCCAGGTGGCACGCACGCAGAAGCAGGTCAACCAGGTCGTTGCCGGAACGGGAAAAAACACGGCAGCTCGGGGCTTTGCCCGCATGGAGGAAAAAGTGATGCGCATGGAGGCGGAAGCGCAGATCAGCGGACAGTGGCGCCGCTGCGGTTGCGGACTGGATGGGGCTTTTGCCGATCTGAAAAAGGATGAACTGGATGAGGAACTGGCGAAAATCAGGGAAGAGATGAAGAGAGAGAAAACAGCGTCTGCTTTCAAGGAAGCCCAGAGAACAGCGGACGAGCAAGGAGAATAGATTGTGGCAAGCAGGCAGCCTGTGAGCAGGCTGCTTTTCCCAATAGGAGGTACAGATTCTTGTCAGACTTTTTGGCCTTTTTTCGTCGTTTTATTGCAGAACCCGGACAAGTCGGCAGTGTCACCCCCAGTTCACGTTTTCTCTGTGAAATCATGCTGCGGCCGATCAACTGGGAAAAAACCAGGTTTATTTTTGAATTGGGACCGGGAACAGGAGCATTTACCCAGGCTATCTATCAGCGCATGCGTCGGGGCACAAGGTATGTATTGGTGGAACGCGATCCCAAGTTTCGCGCGCTGCTCCACTCCCGTTTTCCCGACCTCCCGATTCGGGAAGATGCGACGAGGATGAGCCAATACCTGGAAGAGTGGCATGGCGAGAAAGCGGATGTGATCGTTTCCGGCCTTCCGTTTGCAAACTTCCAGCAGAAACAGCGAAATGTAATCCTGGATGAAGTTCAATCTGTACTGGCACCCGGGGGATTGTTCATTGCCTTCCAGTATTCCCTGCAGCTTCGCTCTGAACTTTTGTCGCGCTTTCCTTCCGTGAAGATTGATTTCACCCTGCTCAATATTCCGCCAGCTTTCATTTATATCTGCCAAAACAAAGGCGTGTGAAATCAGTCGGCAGGGGCGTAAGAGAGGAGACTTTGGTGAAACGGTTCCGCTTGCAAAAAATGGTGGCCGGTGTCCTGATCATTTTGGCGGGCATCGGGCTTTTGCTCGACGGTTTGGGCATCATTTCGTTCAGTCTGTTTGATTTGTTTCCGCTGTTGCTTCTCTATTTCGGCTTTCGCCTGTGGAATCGAGGAAAACGAAAAGGCGGAGGCATCCTGCTGTTTCTGGGAATGCTCATCCTTCTGGAAATGTGGTTTTCCATCGGACCTTTTGATTTGATTCAACTGGGGATCCCTCTGCTGCTGATCTATTTCGGGTATCGCCTGATTCGCGGGCGGAGCGGGGATAAGGAAGACGCTTTGCTGGTTGGGGCGGAGCGGGCGGATGGGCAGCAGGAGCGGAATGCGCCCAACTCGCATGACGCTTCTCCAGAGAAGCAGGCTGGCCAGGAGGATTGGGTCCGTCAGCGCATGGAGGAGAGGCACCGCGCGGGAGCGAACGGATGGCCAGGGGGCGTTTTGCGGCACCAGGAAACCCGAAGTGTGCTGATTGGCGATTTTTACCTGACCTCCGGCCGCTATGAACTCGGCCATCTGCATATCTGGCACGGCATCGGCGATGTGGTGATTGATTTGTCGCGGGCCATTCTGCGGGAGCGGGAAGCCAGGCTGTCCGTGAAAAGCTGGATGGGCGACGTGACCATCTACGTGCCGGCCGATCTGCCGGTATCCGTAGCCGCAGAGGTGACGCTCGGCGATCTGGAGGTTTTTGGCCATCGCCAGGGCGGAATCAGCCGCAGCATCATCATCCGCTCCGAAAACTTCGACCAGGCCGGGCAGCGGGTTTGGTTGCATGTCTCGTTGCTTGTCGGCGATGTACAGGTCAAGTACATCTAGGGGGTACGGCAAATGCGGCGAAGACGGTTGACGAGCATACAATGGCAGATGATGCGATACGGCCTGGCCATGGTGTTGGTTTCCTTGTTCCTCTCATCTCTTTGCTTTTTTCTGCTTTGGTCTAACTGGAACAACGACCCGGAAATCCAGGAGTGGTACACCCAAAAGCTGAATGATCCGCAGGTGAGCGGCCTGCTTTCGGCTTATCTGCCGATTTCGCCGCCCAGGGAAGCGGATTGGCTGGTCAAGCTGCTGGCCGGGTTGCTCTCAGTTCTCGCGGGCCTGCTGGCGGCCTTGATGGGGTTCTACATCTGCGGAAATTTGCTGAAAAAGCGGCTGCAGGTGCTCTGGGAAGCGGCGATGAACCTGGGCAGGGGAATCCTGTCCTACCGCGTCCCCGCGCTGGGCGAGGATGAAATCGGGGAACTGGGGTGGCAGCTCAACCGCCTGGCGGCCAGGTGGCAGGAGCAGGTGGCTTCCTTGCAGCGCCTGTCCAATCACAATGCGGCGCTGGCGGAACAATTGAAGCATGCGGCGGTGACGGAAGAGCGTCAACGGCTGGCGCGCGAATTGCACGATGCCGTCAGCCAGCAGTTGTTTGCCATTTCCATGACGACAGCGGCGCTGAAACGCCTGATGAAGAAAGACCCGCAAAGGGCTTTGGAGCAGATTGAACTGGTCGAGGAGATGGCGGCTGCCGCACAGGCGGAAATGCGCGCGCTTTTGTTGCACCTGCGCCCGGCCACGCTGCAGAACAAAAGCCTGAAGGAAGCCATCGAGGATCTGTTGCAGGAGCTGATTCGCAAAAACAATCTGGACATCGCGGCGGAAATCGAGGACGTGAAGGGACTGCCGAGCGGGATTGAGGACCATCTGTTCCGCATCTTGCAGGAATCCCTCTCCAATGCGCTGCGCCATGCCAAGGCGAGCCGGATTGCGGTGAAACTGTTCGCCCTGCAGGGACAGGTGCGGATGCGCGTTGCCGATGACGGCATAGGGTTTGATCCCGATTCGGAGAAGCTGACCTCGTACGGCCTGCGCAGCATGCAGGAACGGGTGGCGGAAGTGGGAGGCTCTCTGGAGATCTACTCGGCGCAAGGCAAGGGAACCCAGGTGGAAGTGTGGATTCCCTTGATGAACCAGCCGGAAGACAAGGAAGGTGAAGGGAATCCGTGATTCGCGTCATACTGGTAGATGACCATGAGATGGTGAGAATGGGCTTGGCCGCCTACCTGTCGACAGAGGACGATATCGAAGTGGTGGGGGAAGCGGCCAACGGGGAAGAAGGAGCAAGGCTTGCGGCACAGCTTCAACCCGACGTGGTGCTGATGGATCTGGTCATGGAGGGAATGGACGGCGTGGAAGCGACGCGCCGCATCCGGGAGGTTTGCCCGTCGGCGAAAGTGATCGTATTGACCAGCTTCCTCGACGACGAAAAAGTGTATCCCGTCATCGAGGCAGGCGCGTTCAGCTATTTGCTGAAAACCTCGCGGGCGGCGGAAATCGTCCGGGCGATTCGGGCGGCCGTTGCCGGAGAGCCTGTCCTGGAGTCCCGCGTGGCCAGCAAAATCATGGCCCGCTTCCGGGAAGAACAAAAGCCGCTTCCGCACGAACAGCTGACACCCCGCGAGCTGGAGGTGCTCAAGCTGATCGGCCAGGGCTTGTCCAACCAGGAGATTGCCGACAAGCTGTTCATCGGCATCAAGACAGTGAAGACGCACGTGAGCAACATCCTGTCCAAATTGCAGGTGGAGGACCGTACGCAGGCGGCGATTTACGTCCATACCCATAAACTGCTCTAGCAGATTCACCTTCTGATTCAGGAGGTGAGTTTTTTTTCTGAATGTGGTAAAGATAGTAAGTACAGAATGGGAAGAGAGGAGGGAGAGGGCCGTGAGGCACAAGCCGCAAACCCGCTCCAAGATTTTGTTGGCCGACAACGGTGTGGACATTGTCGGCGACGTGCACGGGTGTTACGACGAATTTATGCTGCTTTTGCAAAAGTTGGGGTACGAACCGGACCGGAATCAAATTTTCCGCCACCGATCCGGGCGAAAGCTGCTGTCGCTGGGGGACATCACCAGCCGCGGCCCCCATTCCATCAAAATGATGCAGTTTTTTATCCGGCATATTCAAGCGGGGGCTGCGGAGATGGTGGACAGCAATCACGGCTGGAAAGTCGCCCGATGGCTGGACGGCCGGATTGTGACGATGAGTCACGGAGACGAAAAAGTGGTGGAGGAATTCCAGCAGTACGAGCGGCAGCACGGAGCCAAAAAGGCGGCGCTGTTGAAGGAACAGAGCCGCCGGATGCTCTTCTCGTCTCCCTCCCACATGATCATCAAGAAGGGGGATAAAGTGGTTGCCGTTGCGGCTCACGCGGGAATCCGCGACGATTACATAGGCGTGGACGCACCGGCCGTAAGCACGTTTTGCCGCTATGGGGACGTGGCCGGTACAGGGGCGGACGGCCGGCCGATTCGCCGGGACTGGGCAGGGGAACGAAAAGTGACGGAGCCGATCATCGTTTGGGGGCATGACCCCCGGCCGGAGCCCGAATGGAAAAACGGCACGCTCAACATCGACCAGGGATGCGTCTTCGGCGGCAAGCTTACCGCTTACCGCTATCCCGAGGGCGAAGTGATGAGCGTGCCGGCCAGGCGGAATTACTCCGGCCTGCAGGAAACGCCGCTGACCCGCTATCTGGCGAAATAAACCTTCTTTTTACCGGGAACCGGCCAGCTTTTCATACATTCTGCGCAGCACCAGCGCTTCCGCCCAGAGCGGCAAGGGTTGATCCGCCTTGCCGCGCCAGGATTCATCCGTCAGAAAACCTTGCTTAAAAAGCCATTCGATGGCTTCTTTTTTCCAATCCGGCACGTGGCTGCCGCCTCCGTTTGCGGGGTCTTCCGCTTTTTCTCCCGGTGCCGGGGTTGGGGCGTCCGGCGGGTTGTACGCATAGTTGGCGTGCAGGCAAAAGGCTTTTACCACCGCTTCGGCCAACTGCTCCCAATCCGCCGCCAACTTGCTTGCGTCCAGCGGGTTGTCGGCAAAACCGTACTCCACAATGACCGTTTCCACGCTTCCTGTCTCCCGGTGCATGAAGTAGTAATCCAGTCTGGGGTTGTCGGGAAGCGTGCGGGTGTAGATGCGCCGAACCGGCATGCCGGTTGTTTTCAGTTGATCGAGTATGGTCTGGGCGAAATCAGGCTTGGCGTAAATGGAGTAGATCACTTCCGCGCCGCGCCCGCCGCCGGCGTTGATGTGGTTGGAAATGCAGTAGCGGGCGCCGCTGTTGCGAACCAGAGCGGCACGGGCGTCGGAGGAGAGCGTGACATCCGAGCTGCGGGTGAGGGCGGCGGGGATGTTCAGCTCCTGAAAGCGGCGGTACTGGTACAGCGAGATGCGCAGGGTCATCTCCTTTTCCGTAAATTGCGCATTGCTTCCGCCGCCAGGGTCCGCGCCGCCGTGTCCGGCATCGATGATCAGAATCGGAGCCATCGTGTTCATCACCTCTCTCCATAACGTATGCGCGAACAAGCAGACTTCCATAATGAAGGTTCATCATTTTGTTTCCCGGCATGTATAACTCTTTCGCATGTGGTACAATAGGGAAAATAATTTTTCGCAAAGAGGATGGTAATGCATACATGGCATGGTACAATTGGGTAATTCCCATCGTGACGCTGCTCCTCGGACTCGTCGGAGGGTTCTACGCAGCCACTTATTATCTGAAAAAACAGTTGGCCAACATGCAGTTTGACGAAAAACAACTGCAGGCAATGGCCCGTTCCATGGGCATGAATCTCAACCAGAAACAGTTGAAGCAAATGAGCCGAACGATGAAAAACATGAAAATGCCCAACAAATTCGGCAAGTAACCGGGAAAGGGTGTCGTCATGGGTCAGACTCGTCTGCGTTATACGATGATCGGCTTTATTCTCGGCGTCTTGATCGTGTATCTGAAAGACTTGCCCCTGGCCGAGGGGACGCGGTTTGCCGCCCCTTTTTACGGAGCAGGCATCGGCCTTTTGATTGACGGCATCATCCAAAGGGCAAAACAGCAAAAGCGAAGTGAAAAGTAGCAAAATTGCGCCCGTTTACCCCGGGGGAAAAGCGAAAACCCAGTGCTGTTGCAGGCACTGGGTTTTTGGCTGTTGCAGAAGACGAACGCGGATCAGGCAAAGATGAGTTCGAAGATCATTTTTCCCATCAGGGCGAGGGAGACGACCAAAAAGAGCGGGCGGACGTAGCGGACGCCTGTCTTGATCGCCATTTTGGCGCCGATGCTTGCGCCCAACAGCATCGCCACCCCCATGACCAGCCCGGTAAGGAGAATCACCTTGCCTTCGGCGATGAACACAAACAGGGCGGCGATGTTGCTGGCAAAGTTGAGGATCCGCCCGTTTCCGGCCGCGATGACAAAATCGTAGCCAAACAGAAGCACCATCAGAAAGACGAAAAAGGAGCCGGTTCCCGGACCGAAAAATCCGTCGTAAAACCCGATCAGAAACGTAAGCGGGATGCCGAGCCCCAGCGAAAAGCGGGTCAGCCCCTTGAAGCTGGATTCCTGGCCGAAGCGCTTGTTGAGCAGCGTGTAGACAAAGATCAGCGCCATCATCACAATGACGAGGATTTTCAGCAACTCCTGCGGAATGAACAGGACCGTTTTGGCCCCGAGGTAGGCGCCGGCAAGCGAGACGGGAAAAAGGATCAGCATCAGCTTCTTGTCAAATTTGCCGCTGCGGATGAAGGTTATGGAACTCGTGGCGGAAGAGATCGTTCCGGCCAGTTTGTTGGTCCCCAGGGCCAGGTAAGGCGGTATTCCCAGACCGAGCAGGGCAGGGAGGGAAATCAGTCCGCCGCCCCCTGCCGTGCTGTCGATAAAGGCGGCGACAAAGCCAAACAGTGCGAGAAAAAGAATGGTCGACAAATCCAGTTCCATAAAGATCACCTGTTCATCTGAAAGTGGGCACTCAATATATCCAAAGTCTAGCACGGTTTCACCGTTTTTCAAGCAGAATTTTCCATAAACTTATTTGATTATGAAACTTAGCAAACCGGTTTGTTGTAAAAGTTTCCTGTTTGAATTATAATAAGGTCAGTGGTTTGACCCTTACATAATTATAAGGAGGAATGTGATCATGGCACATCAACTGCCTGCACTGCCATACGCACCTGATGCGCTGGAACCGCACATTGACAAACAAACGATGGAGATTCACCACGGACGTCACCATGCGACCTACGTGAACAACCTGAACGCAGCTCTGGAAGGTCATCCCGAATTGCAAAACAAAAGCGTGGAAGACCTGATTCGCGACCTGGACGCCGTGCCGGAATCCATCCGCACCGCAGTCCGAAACAACGGCGGCGGACACGCCAACCACTCCCTCTTTTGGCAAATTCTCAGCCCGAACGGCGGCGGCCAACCGACCGGAGAACTGGCTGACGCGATCAACGCGGCGTTTGGCAGCTTTGACAACTTCAAGGCTGAATTTACCAAAGCGGCTGCAGGCCGTTTCGGTTCCGGCTGGGCTTGGCTGGTCGTGGACAACGGCAAACTGGCCGTCACCTCCACGCCGAACCAGGACAGCCCGCTGATGGAAGGCAAAACGCCGATCCTCGGCCTGGACGTATGGGAGCACGCTTACTACCTGAAATACCAAAACAAACGCCCGGACTACATCGCCGCCTTCTGGAACATTGTAAACTGGGATGAAGTAAGCAAGCGTTACGCGGCTGCGAAGTAATGCCGGCTTGCTGGAACACACAAAGAGCTTGTCGCTTTCCGCGGCAAGCTTTTTTGTGGAGATTTTCTGCTGTTTAGGATTTTGGCCCTTAAAAACGAGTCCGGGAATGGCGGAAACCCGCTGTCCGGACCGGAATTGGAGAAGATGGGAGTGTCAGTTTATCGGACAACCAGGCAGTGAACAGATGTTGGAAAAGGAAGTGGCCATCATCGACCTCGGTTCCAATACGGTCAAACTGGTGATTTATCACCGGCACAAGGACGGCCGGTTCCATGAAGCGGAGACGGTTAAACAGGTGCTTCGCCTGAGCGGCCACCTGCAGGACGGACGTTTTGACGACGCAGGCATACGAAAGACGCTCGCCTGCATGCGCCAATTCAGGGAAATCCTTGCGGCCAGGCAGGTAGCGAAAACCCTGGGGGTGGCGACTGCGGCGTTCCGGCAGGCGGAAAACGGCAGGGAGTTGGCAAGACGGATTGAAGCGGAAACCGGAATCCACGTCGAGATTCTCTCCGGAGAAGAGGAAGCGCGATACGGTTTCCTGGCCGTGGTGAACTCGGTGAATGTCAGCGAGGGGCTTACGGTGGACATCGGGGGAGGAAGCACGGAAATCACGTATTTTGAAAATCGCCGGCTGAAGTTTTGGACCAGCCTGCCGATCGGGGTGGTTAACCTGACGAAGCGATTCTTGCCTGGCGATCCCCCAGGCAAGGAAGAGTTGGACCAGCTTGACCGTTTTATCCGGGAGCAGCTGTCCAAATACGGCTGGATCCGCGACAGGCGTTGCCCGGTCATCGCCATTGGCGGAACCGCCCGGAATCTGGCCCGGATTCACCAGCGGCAGCAGGGATATACTGGGGAAAACGTGCACCATTACCGGATGACCCCTGAACAGGTGACGGAGATTTTTGCAAAAATGAGCGTTCTCCCCTGCCATGAGCGCAGCCGGATCCCGGGGATTTCCAAAGACCGGGCCGACGTCATCCTGTCCGGAATCGCCGTGCTGCAAAACCTGCTGGAGATGTCGGGAAGCGATTGTTTGCTGTTCTGCAACAAGGGGTTGCGGGACGGGGTGATGTACGCGAAGTCGCGGTAGCACCTCCGGGGTCTCTGCTATGGGCTGATGCGCGGTTGCGGTGCGGAACGGTTCTTCGCTCTTGTTGCCGGACAGGGCGCATGCACGCCTTGACCGGGATTTGCCTTTCCAGGAAAGGTTCGTTTTGTATTCACAAACAGGGGGTGCATCCGATATAATCTAACTTACTAAAAGTAAGTTTGTTTCCAAACAAAAGGAGTGTTGCTGAAATGATGCCATCCCTGTTTCTGGCGCATGGTTCTCCCATGCTTTCCATAGAAGAAAACAGCTATACCCAGGCGTTGGAGAGCCTTCCCGACCTTCTGCCGGGAAGACCCCGGGCGATTGTGATCTTTTCCGCTCACTACGAAACCCCTGTGCAGGAAGTGGGCGTGATGGATATTTTTCCGACCATTCACGACTTTGGCGGCTTCCCGCGCGTGCTGTACGAGATTGAGTATCCGGCTCGCGGCGACCGGGACATCGCGGCGGAAGCGGCGGAATTGTTGCGGCAGGCGGGCATCCCCGTCCGTTTGAATGAAACCCGCGGACTTGACCACGGCCATTGGGTAGTGCTGCGCAAACTCTATCCGCAGGCAGACATCCCGGTCATTCCCATGTCCGTCAATTCGCATTTGGCGGTGGCGCAGCAGTACGCAATCGGCCAGGCCCTGCACTCCCTGCGCGCCAAGGATGTGCTGGTGATTGGCAGCGGCAGCACCATCCACAACTTCTCCTACATCGACATGCGCGATGACTCGGGCCATGCGTTCGAGTGGTCCGTCCAGTTCGAGGATTGGCTTGAGGAGACGTTGACGAAGTGGAACCTGGCGGATCTGGCCAACTACCGCACGGCGGCTCCCCATGCCGACAAGGCGGTTCCGCTCTACGGGAGCGAGCACTTTGTTCCTTTGATCTACGCCATGGGCGCGGCCGATGATGTGCGCACGGCGAGAAGGCTGCACCTCAGTTTTCGCTACAAAAGTTTGAGCCACACCATCTGGGAGTTTGGCCGGACGGACCTGTGAGCGGGAGGAAAGGAAAGGCTAATACGGCACTCGTGAAAAGCACGCGTGCCGTTTTTGGGTTGGGGCCGAAAGCAGAATCATACGGTCCGGCATTCGCATCCTTTTGGGACAGCCAGCCGCAAACAACGGGAAATTTTTGGTGGAGATAAATTTTAACAACAATTCGGCTTCAATCCTTTCATTGTGTTAAAATAATGCATGGATTTTGCAGACAGAAATAGAAATGGGGTCACCAGATGGATACAGACGCAAAGAAAAAGACAAATATAGGGATAAAACTTCTCAGATTGTTGTCGATTGTCGTTGGGGCATTTATCGCTGCGTACGGGCTGGAAGCGGTATTGATTCCAAACAGCGTATCCGACGGCGGCGTCACCGGGCTGAGCATCGTTGGCTCGGAACTGTTCGGATTGCCGCTCGGACTGCTCATCGCCGTCATCAACATTCCTTTCATTTGGTTGGGATACAAACAGATCGGCAAAAGTTTCGCGGTCAACTCGGTGGTCGGCATTGCTTCGCTGGCTTTGGGCACCCTGCTTCTGCACGATGTGCCGACGATTATTCGTGGCGATACGTTGCTGGTTACCGTTGTCGGCGGGATTATCCTCGGCTTTGGCATGGGGTTGGCGCTGAGAAACGGCGGTGCCCTGGATGGCATTGACATGCTGGCCGTGCTGCTTTCCCGCAAGTTGCCTTTTGGGACGAGCGATTTGATTCTGTTTTTGAACCTGTTTGTCTTTGGGATTGTTTCCACTGTATTCGGGCTGCAGGGCGCAATTTTGTCCGGACTTGCCTACTTTATTGCGGCCAAGGTGATTCACGTCGTGGAAGAAGGGTTGAGCGGTTCCAAAACCTTTAAAATCATCACCACGCAATCCGAACTGATGGTGGAGACCATCCGTGACCGCCTCGGCCGAAGCGCCACGTACAAGGATGCGTACGGCGGCTATTCCAATGAACAGTTCAAGGAAATTACCTGTGTGATCAACCGCCTGGAAGAGACCAAAATGAAGGAAATCATCAACGAAATTGACAAAAATGCCTTTGTGATCGTGTATGACGTGGCGGAAGTCAAGGGCGGAAACTTCAAAAAGCGGAATATTCACTAGCTCTGCAATTTCTTGCGCCCCGAACTGTAAAAAAATAACAAATATTTAAAGCGTGGCACAAATCAAGGCCCTCCTGCACCCATGCATGCAGGAGGGCCTTCTATATTTCCGATACGGTTTTTGTCCTGTTCGGGTCCAGCTTCTTGGCCAACTGCTCTTCGCCGCGATGAATCCAGCCGACGAACGAATCGCGGATGTTCAGGTCGAAATCCAGATAGACCACGGCGACAAACATGTAATGGCTTTTTCCCTGCATCCGCGAGCGGTAACGCAGGTCAATCCACTTCACCTCGTAGCCAAAGGGACGCTCTTTCGTTTCCACATGGACGTGGTGGGTAAAGGAGAGAAACGACTTCACCCGCACACTTTCCTTGGCTGCGGCAATTTGTTCGTTTTCCGCCTTGATCGGAAAGGTATCCAGGACGGTTGCTTCCCCGGCGTGCACCTCGCCCACGTACCAGTGCTGTTCCGTTCGGGCGACAAAGGTCCAGTAGTTCCAGGAAAGCGTGGGGATAATCGTATAGCTGCCCGGTTTGCCAATCTGCCGGCGAACCAGTTCCGTCGTCTTCTTCTGCACCTGCCAGCGCCAGATGTAGTAACAGGCGATGATGAAATAGACGGCGAGAAACACCTTGCCTGGGTCAAGTCCCGATGCCCACAGCGAGAAGCCCGCGAGGTGCATGCCAAAGATGAAGGGATCGAAGATAAAAATCACGTTATAGGCAATCCACTTCTTGCTGAATGGATAGAAGCCTTTGGTTCCGTAAGCGTTGAACAAATCGACAAACACGTGGAGACAGACAGCCAGAAATGTCCAACCCAGCAAGTGCTGCCATTCGCTTTGCGGCAGGAAAAGCTGGATCAGGGAAAAGATCGCGATCGTCCACGCAAACACGGCCGGTACAGAATGGGAGATGCCTCGGTGGTTTCGGATATAGGCCGCGCTGCCGCGGAGGCGGACCAGTCCATCCAGATCAGGTGCCTGAGAACCGACGACCGTTGCGATCATGACAGCATCCGCCAGATGTGGCGAGGAAGCCACTGCCGGATCAAGATGCGCCAGCCCGGCCAAGCCAAAACCCATGGCGAAATGTGTGGCGGTGTCCATCGAACCTGATTTTCACTCCCTTCTGATCGCTTTAATGCTTATTATAGCGTCCTGCACACGCGAATTTCTGGTTTCCTTGAAAAAATTCTGCGCTTGTTCGGGATTTTCCCCGATTGTATGATGAAATGGGTTAGCTTTTCGAGGGAGGATCTGAACGATGCTTACCGTGTTTGTCGAGTACAAGCTCGATCCCGCCAAACAGCAGGAGGGACTTCGGCTTTTGGCCGGTATGGAGGAGAGGATGACGGCCCTGGGCGCAAGCGGCTACCGCTGCTGGGAGGGCTTCGATCAACCGGGTTTGTACGTCGAAGCGTTTGAAGTGCAGGACGAACGACAGTACGAGCGGATCAAGGAAGAGCGATTGCGCGACGAGGCATTTTGCGCCTGTGTGGCGGGCGGAAAGCCCAAGCTGCACGTTTGGGCCTTCCGTCAGGTTCGCTTATAGGAAAAAGGAGAAGAAGATGCGATACACTTTGCCGGATGAGTTTCACGTGCTCGGGTTTGCGCGCGATTTGCTCGCCTGGTACGATTCGCAAAAGCGTGATCTGCCCTGGCGGATCAACCGCGATCCGTACCGGATCTGGGTTTCCGAAATCATGCTGCAGCAAACCCGCGTAGAGACGGTAAAACCGTATTACGAGAAGTTTATGGAAAAATTCCCGACGGTTGAGGCTCTGGCGGAAGCGCCCGAAGAAGAGGTGCTGAAGGCCTGGGAGGGACTTGGCTACTATTCCCGTGCCCGCAATCTGAAGGCTGCGGCGCGCGAGGTGAAGGCCCGTTACGGCGGAGTGGTGCCCGACACCCCGGAAGAAATCCGCAAGTTGAAGGGAATTGGTCCCTACACGGCCGGAGCGATTTTGAGCATCGCCTACGAAAAGCCGGAACCTGCCGTTGATGGCAACGTGATGCGGGTCTTTTCCCGCTTGTTGTATCTCACCGATGACATCGGCAAGCCGGCGACGCGGCGCAAGATCGAACATCTGGTGCGGCAGATCATCCCGGAAGGAAGGGCCGGCGATTTCAACCAGGCGCTGATGGAACTGGGCGCGACGGTTTGCATGCCCCGCACGCCCCACTGCCTGACCTGCCCGGTCTTTGACTACTGCCTGGCCCGGCGCGAAGGCGTGCAGGAAGAACTGCCGGTCAAGGGCAAGGCCAGGCCGCCGCGGCCCGTTCAGTTGCAGGCGGCGGTATTGCTTCGCGACGGTCAGGTTCTGATTCACAAGCGGCCGGAACAGGGGCTGCTGGCCGGAATGTGGGTCTTTCCGATGGTGGAGACGGACGATGAGACCCGTGAGGCCAGGCAGCGGGAGCTCCTCGCCGATGGATTGCTGGAGCAATTTGGCGTCGAAGCGGACGTGCAGGAACGATTGGGGGATGTGCAGCATGCGTTTTCCCACCTGCAGTGGAACATGCGCGTCTGGCTGTGCGACTGGATCGCGGGAGAACCGGCGCAGGGTCGCTTCGTCAGCCTGGACGAGCTGGACGGGTACGTGTTGCCGACCGCCCACCACAAAATCCGCTCGATGCTTCCCCAGGCGATCTCTTTGGACAGGAGGCAGCCCGGTTTGTAATGGTCAAAACGGACAGAAAAACAACGGGAAGACCGTAAACAAACGCGGTCTTCCCGTTGTTGTCCGTTGGGGCCTGGAGGTTCCGCAAACACGTTTTCTCCTGCGTCACGCGCCGCGAATCTTGTGAATCAGGCTCAGCAAAAGAAAGGACAACACCACGATCGAGACGACCCAACCGGCAGCGAGGGTCCAATTGCCGGATTCCGCAGCCATGAAGATCGCTGTCGGAATGGTTTCCGTTTTCCCCGGAATATCCCCTGCGAACATCAAGGTTGCGCCGAACTCCCCAAGGCCGCGTGCGAAGCCCAGCATGTACCCCGACAGGATAAATCGCCAGGAAAGCGGCAAGGTGACGTGCCGGAATACCTGCCATTCGTTTGCCCCGATTGACCTGGCCGCCTCCTCCAATTCCCGGTCGAGCGATTCAAACCCCGTTTTCAGCGTCTGGTAGATCAAGGGAAAGGCGACGACACATGCCGCGATGACGGCTGCCCACCAGGTAAACACAATGGGCTGTTCAAACAGCCATTCAATCCCTCTGCCAATCCAGCTCCGGGTGCCGAACAAAACCAAAAGTCCAAAGCCGACGACGGTCGGAGGGAGGACAAGCGGAAGCATCAGAACCGTTTCCACGACGGCTTTTCCTTTAAAGGCACGCCTGGCCATCAGCCAGGCTGCGAGGAGAGCGAGCAGAAAAGCCAGGATGCTGGCGATCAGGTTGACTTTGAGCGAAATGAGAATGGGCGACCAAAAATCCATCACGGTTTCCCTGCCGGTTCAAATCCGTATTTGTCAAACACCGCGGTTGCCTCCGGTCCCTGCAGCCAATCGTACAAGGTTTTGGCTTCCTCCGGGTGTTTGGAATGCTTCACAATCCCCAGCGGGTATACAATCGGGGAATGGCTCTTTTCGTCGGCGGTTGCGGCAATGGCAACCTTGCCGGATGACATGGCGTCCGTCTTGTAGACGATTCCGGCGTCGGCGTTGCCGGTTTCCACGTAGGAAAGCACCTGCCGGACATCCTTGGCAAACACGAATTTAGACTTTAGCATATCCCAAATCCCCAGGTTCGTGAGCGTTTCCTTGGCGTAGGCGCCGGCTGGCACGGACTGGGGATTGCCGATCGCCACGTTATTCACTGCCGGGTTTTGCAGATCGGCAAAGTTCTTCGGCGGTGTTCCGGCGTCAAGGGGCACGACGAGGACGAGCTGATTTTGCAACAGGTTGACGGTATTTTTTTCGTCAATAAAACCTTTCTCCACCAGAGCCTCCATCTGTTTGGCGGCGGCGGAGAGGAAGAGATCGGCGGGGGCGCCTTGTTCAATTTGCTGCTGAAGGGTTCCCGAGGAACCAAAGCTTGTCACGAGCTTCTGCCCGGGATGGGAAGCTTCGTACATCGGCGCCAGTTCTTTCATGGCATCAGCAAGGCTTGCCGCTGCCAATACATACAATTCGGCGGGGGTCGCCGCGCCTGGTTGCATGCCCTGGCCGCTTCCGGAAGAACTGCAACCCGCAAGCGAACCGAAGATGAGGGCGAGTATGAGCAACACAGGAGCAAAACGGGCAATGGATTTCACGTTCAACATCTTTTTCTGCACACCAATCATAACTGGTTATAACTAAATATAACTAGACTATACCAAAAATACCCATTGGTAACAACAAATTATTTGTTATAATCACTATGTGTTTACCAATCCGGAGGTATGCATGCATGAAGGAAATCTCCTATACTCCCGAAGAAGTCGCAAAGCTGTTGCGAGTATCCAAATTAACCGTTTATGACCTGATTAAAAAAGGAGCTCTTGCAGCTTACCGCGTCGGGAGGCAGATGCGAATTGACGCCTCCGAACTGGAGGCTTACAAAATCAGGGCGCGGGAAGGAAGCAGCGCCCCTGCCCATTCCGTGGCGGAACCGGTGCTGAAACCATCCCCTTCCCCTGCCGGTGCCAGGTCGATTGTGATTACCGGGCAAGACGTCAGCCTGGACATCCTGGCCAAATACATCGAAAAAAGCACAATACGGGTGCGTCCGCTGCGAGCCTACGTGGGCAGCCTGGACAGCCTGTTTTCGATGTATCAAGGGCAGTCCGATGTGGTGAGTACCCATCTCTTCGACGGTGACACCGGCGAGTACAATATTCCCTACATTCGCAAGCTCCTCGTGGGATTTCCCTACATCGTGGTCAACCTTGTCTCCCGAACAGCGGGATTTTACGTGCAAAAGGGCAATCCCAAACAGATCCGCAGCTGGGAGGATTTGAAAAAAGACGGCATTGTCATCGTCAACCGCGAAAAAGGTTCGGGAGCGCGCGTTTTGCTCGATGAACAATTGCGCCTGAATGGGATTTCCCCCAGGCAAGTGAAGGGATACGGCTCGGAGGAATCCAGCCATCTTGCCGTTGCCGGAAAAGTGGCGGATGGTCAGGCGGATGTGGGTGTCGGCATCGAAAAGGCTGCCTGGCTCGTCGGGGTGGATTTTGTTCCGCTCATTCAGGAAAGGTATGATCTGGTCATGCTGAACACTCCGGAAAACAGGGACTATATTGAAACGATCATGGCCATCCTGCGTTCCAGTGAATTTCAGAATGAACTGAGATCCATCCGCGGCTACGACCTGTCGCGGACCGGCGAAGTCATTCTGGAAGCGGATTTTTTGCGTCCGTGACAGAGGCGTTTCGGCAACTTCGGGAAGGCCGTTCTGGCAATCAAGGAAATGAAGCGGTATAATTGTTACGAACTTGTAAACTTGGTACCTGATATTAATAGTTGATAAGAAGGGGGAGGCTGCGAGTGATGAGTACAACAAAAAAAGTGGCGCTTGTAACCGGCGGCACACGGGGAATCGGGAAAGCGATCGCGATGAAGCTGGCGGATCAAGGCTACGATCTGGTGCTGAACTACCTGCGAAACCGCTCGGCAGCGCGGGAAACCGCTGCGGAGCTGGAGGCAAAGGGCGTGCGCGTCCATCTGGTCAAGGCTAACGTCGGGGATGTGGCCAAGATCAAGGAACTGTTTGAAGAGATTGACCGGGAATTCGGCCGTCTCGACGTGCTGGTAAACAACGCCGCGTCCGGTGTCCTGCGGCCGCTGATGGAGCTGGAGGAACACCATTGGGACTGGACGATGGAAATCAACAGCAAGGCTCTGCTGTTTTGCGCACAGGAAGCGGCCAAGCTGATGATCAAGGGAGGCAACGGCGGCAAGATTGTTTCGCTGTCCAGCCTGGGCTCCATGCGCGTGTTGGACAACTATGCGGCGGTCGGCGTTTCCAAGGCGGCGGTCGAGGCGCTTACCCGTTATCTGGCCGTAGAACTTGCGCCGCACAATATCGTCGTCAACGCCGTGTCGGGCGGTGCGGTGGATACCGACGCGCTGCGCCATTTTCCGAACCGGGAGGAACTGCTGAAAAGTTCGGCAGAGCGCACGCCTGCAGGACGCATCGTGGAACCGGAAGATCTGGCCAACGCTGTCATGTTTTTGCTTTCCGACGAGGCCTGGATGATCCGCGGTCAAACGCTGATCGTGGATGGCGGACTCTCCCTGTTGACCTAAGGCAGGTCCCCTTTTTTCCTGGTGTGGGAATGAAAAAGTCAGAAAGGATATAAATATAGGACTAACCGGGGCTAACGCCTGCGCCGCAAGGCATGGCGCTAGCCAGTTTTTTCTTTCGGGAAAGATGAACGAAGCGTGCGCATGGACAAGACAAAGTCAGCTATCTGGTGTACAATAAGGTATAGCAGGTTACGAAGGAGGCAGCATATGCTGATTCGTCCGTTTCGACTCGGTGATTATTCGGCGATTACAACGATTTGGCACGAAACCGGCTTGAGCCAGACGGATACGGACTCCCTGAACGATTTGGCCCAACAGCTGGCATGGGATAGCGATTTGGTCTTGGTGGCGGAGGAAGAGGGGAACGTTGTAGGCGTGGTGGTCGGCACCATTGACGGAACACGCGCCTATTTTCACCGTTTGGCCGTACACCCGAGCATGCAGGGCAGAGGAATTGGACGTAAACTGGTGGAAGCGATTGAGAAGCGTTTTCGGCAAAGAGGCGTCAACCGCGTGCTGATTATGGTGAACCAGAACAATCCGGGTGTTCTTCCTTTTTACCATGCGCTTGGGTATGAAGTTCAAAAATATGTTACGCTTTCCAAAAAACTCTCTTCTTAAGGGAGTCAAATCCCCGTTCAAAGAGAGAAGGAAAGAAAGGGGAGAGTTATGACGCCAACCCCAGGCTCCACGATCCGCATTGAAAGTTATAAACACGATCATTCACTGCACCGCATCTGGGACAAATCCACTTTGATCCATACGAGTGATGCGGTGGTGATTGGGGGAAATGACCGGGTCAAGGTTACAGAGGCTGATGGACGGGAATGGCGAACGCGTGAACCGGCCATCTGCACATTTGGACGCGGACAGTGGTTCAACACCATTGCCATGATTCGCGATGACGGCATTTATTACTACTGCAACATCGGCTCGCCCTTTACGCTGAAGGGTCAATTGCTCAGCTACATCGATTACGATCTGGATGTCAAGGTGTTTCCAGACATGAGCTACTCCATCCTCGATGAAGAGGAGTTTCGGATTCACAGCAAACAGATGAAGTACCCGCCCTTTGTCGTGGAGCGGGTGCAATTGGCTGTGCAGGAAGTGCTCGAATGGGTGCGCGCGCGCAGGGGACCTTTCCGTACGGGTTTCGTCGAGCGGTGGTATGACCGTTATCTCATGATGCGAGAAGACGCGGATTAATCCCTTTCCCGAAAACGGGAGAGGGATTTCCTTGTTTGGCTGGCGAAGGAGGATTGTCGGATTGACCATCAAGCGCTACATGCGGTATGTAAAGCCATACAGGAAGCAAATTACCGTCACGATTTTGATCGGGATCGTCAAGTTCGGCATCCCCCTGCTGTTGCCGCTCCTGATCAAGCATGTGATTGACGATCTGCTGCCCAGCCCGTTGCCGCGGGAAGAGAAGCTTGAGCAACTGTTTTGGCTGATGCTGGGAGCGTTTGTCATCTTTACCCTGGTGCGCATTCCGGTGGAGTACCTCAGGCAATACTACGCCCAATGGGTGGCAAGCCGCATTTTGTACGACATCCGCAACCAGCTGTACGAACATCTGCAAAAACTGTCCATGCGCTATTACAACGACCACAAGACAGGGGAAGTCATCTCCCGAGCGATCAACGACGTGGAGTCGACCAAAAGTTTTATCGAAACCGGCCTGATGAATATCTGGCTTGATCTCATCACAATCACGCTTACGCTGGGGATCATGGTCTCCATGGACGTAAAACTGACCATCGTCTCCATTCTCGTCTTCCCCCTTTACAGCTTTGCCGTGAAGTACTTTTACAAGCGCCTGCGCCAGTTGACGAGGGAGCGTTCGGGAGCGCTTGCCCAATTGCAGGGGTATCTGCACGAGCGGGTAGCCGGGATGTCGCTGATCCGCAGTTTTGCGCTGGAAGAGCATGAGAGCAGGCAGTTTGCCAGGGAGAACAACCGCTTTCTGCAGAAGGCGCTGGAACATACCCGCTGGAACGCCAAAACCTTTGCCGCCGTCAATACGGTGACGGACATTGCTCCGCTGCTGGTGGTTTCCTACGCCGGCTATCAGGTGATCGGCGGCACGATGACGGTTGGGACCCTGGTTGCCTTTTACGCCTACCTGGAGCGGCTGTACACGCCGCTGCGCAGGCTGGTCAACTCGTCGACGCTGCTGACGCAGGCGATTGCCTCCATGGACCGCCTGTTCGAGTTTTTGGATGAAAAGTACGATATCGTGGATCGGCCGGACGCCGGGGAATTGCCGGTGGATCCGGTCACCAGACGGATTCGCGGCGAAATCCGCTTTGAAAATGTCTCCTTTCGCTATCGCGAGGATGGCCCCCTGGTCCTGGAAAACGTCAACCTGACGATCAAGCCGGGGGAAACCGTGGCGATTGTCGGCATGTCAGGGGGAGGCAAGTCCTCCCTGATCAGCTTGCTGCCCCGCTTTTGGGACGTGACGAAAGGGCGCATCACCATTGACGGGGTGGACATCCGCGACGTCAAACAGCGCAACCTTCGCCATCACATCGGGATGGTGCTGCAGGACAACATTCTGTTCAGCGAATCGGCAAAGGCCAACATCTTGTTGGGAAACCCGAAGGCGGATGACGAGGCGGTGATCGCTGCGGCAAAGGCCGCCAATGCCCACGACTTTATCATGGAACTGCCGGACGGATATGAAACGGAACTCGGGGAGCGCGGCGTCAAGCTGTCGGGCGGCCAGAAGCAGCGCATTGCCATTGCGCGGGTATTCCTGCGCGATCCGGGCATCCTGATTCTGGATGAAGCAACTTCTGCGCTTGACCTGGAGTCGGAGCACATGATCCAGGAGTCGCTGAACCGGCTGACCAAAGGGCGCACCACCATCATTGTCGCCCACCGTCTGTCCACGATTACGCACGCGGACAAAATTGTCGTCATGAAGGACGGACGCATCGTTGAAGAGGGGCGCCACGAGGAGTTGCTGGAGCGAAAGGGAGTATATTACAATCTGTGGCATGTACAGGATTTAGGATAGCCGACTGTCCGGTACGTCCTTTGCGGCGTGCGGGTTGCGGGCAGAAAGAAGAAAAGCCCGGGCGGGGCGGTTGGCGTTGGATAGGAGGATAAGCCGTTGGAAACGTGGCGGCGCAATCTATACGTGCTGTGCGGATGTCTGTTCGTGGCCATGGTGGCGATGAGCATGATCATCCCGTTTTTACCGCTATACATTCACGATGATTTCGGCATCGAGGATCCGAATGAAGCAGCCTTCTGGGCGGGAATTATCTTCGGTGCCAACTTCTTGACGTCGGGGCTTGTTTCGCCGATCTGGGGCAACCTCGCCGACAAGCACGGGCGCAAGATCATGATTTTGCGTTCAGGCTTTTTCATGTCGATTACGATGGCGTTGACCGGTCTGGCCGACAACTTGTGGCAGTTGTTGGGGATTCGCCTGTTCAACGGCCTTGTCGGGGGAATCGTGCCGGCCAGCACCGCGCTGGTGGCTTCCAATGTGCCGGAGGAAAAAATCGGCTGGGCGCAGGGGCTGCTCCAGTCGTTCGTCACGGCGGGCTCGATCATGGGACCGCTGTTTGGCGGGTTTATGGCCGAGTACATCGGCTACCGCCATATTTTTCTGGTTACGGGCGGCTTGCTGTTCGCATCCACGCTGGTCATCGCCTTTGCCGTCCATGAAAAATTCACGCCGCCGAAAAAATCGGAACGTTCCAGCTTGCGGGAGGATTTTCGCTTGATCTTTTCCTCCCGGGAACTTCCGACGCTGTTTCTCGTCACGGTGATGATCCAGTTTGCGCTGCAGAGCATCACGCCGCTTCTGCCCATTTACATTTTTCAACTGTTGGGGCCGGAGGGCGGCCGGGTGGCGATGTGGTCGGGGATTGTGGCGGCTGCAACCGGGATCGCCAACGTGTTGGCAGCGCCGATTCTCGGACGCCTGGGCGACAATTGGGGTTCGCAAAAAGTGCTGCTCGCCTGCCTGCTCATCACGGCGGTGCTGTTTATCCCGCAAGGCCTGGTCTTCGCGGTCTGGCAGCTGGTGCTGCTGCGTTTCCTCGTCGGCCTTACCATCGGCGGGCTGTTGCCGTCGGTTCACGCGCTGCTCAGACGAGAGACCCCGACCCATATGGTGAGCCGGGTTTACGGCTACAACAACAGCTTCGTCTGCCTCGGAAACCTGCTGGGACCGACCATTGGCGGTTTTCTTGCGGGTTACATCAGCATCAATGGCGTTTTCCTGATGACCAGCGCTTTTCTCTTCCTCAATGCGGCATGGGTGTACTACAGCTTATTCCGGAAGCGGCAGGCGCAGGAGGAGTCTGCGCTGTGACGGACAGGCAGCGTTGGCATTCGGCAAAAACGATCTGGCAATAACGGCAGAAAAAAACACGGAAAAAGGCACATGCCTCGCAAACGAGGGACATGTGCCTTTTGTTGTGTGCAACAGGGGGGATTATTCCTCGGAGCTGCGGAAAATCATGATGTACTTGATCAGCTCCAGCACGGAGATCAGGGCGGCGGCAACGTAGGTCAGGGCAGCTGCGCCCAGCACCTTGCTGGCTGCGCTTTCCTCTTCGTTGCGGATGAAGCCCATTTTGACCATCAGCTGTTTCGCACGGCTGCTGGCGTTAAACTCGACCGGCAGAGTGACCAGCTGGAAGGCAACGGCGCCGGAGAAGAAGATGATCCCCAGAAGCAGCAGGCCGGATGCCCGGAACAGGAAACCGGCAAGCAAAAGCAGCGGCGCGATGCCGGAAACCAGGTTGACCACCGGGAACATGTGGTGCCGTGCAACCAGCATCGGGTATCTCACCTTGTGCTGGATCGCGTGGCCGACTTCGTGGCATGCGACGGAAAGAGCCGCGATGGAATTTCCGAAGTAGACCGGATCGGACAGACGCACGACGCGGGCGATCGGGTCGTAGTGGTCTGTCAGAGTGCCCGGGATGTGTTCAACCGGAACGTTGGTCAGGCCGTTTGCATCCAGCAGGCGGCGGGCAGCTTCTGCTCCTGTCATGCCGGAGGACGCCGGCACTTCCGCATATTGGTTGAATGTGCCTTTCACGCGGAACTGAGCCCAGATGGATAGGCCAAAGGCGATAAAAATCAGGAAGTCCATGGGGTGAAACAACACGCAAAATCACTCCTTCAGAATGTATGGGTTTTATCATTTTTCTCATCCAGGCGGATCGGATGCAGCATGACCTACACTAAATTCTTACGCATGATGGAAGAAGCAGTTTCACGATTTATTGTACAATCTCTGACCAACTTTGACAATATCAGTGTCCGCTTATATGAAGGAAATGCACCCTTCCCCAAAAACGGGAAAGAGTGCATGGAAATGGCGGTTATTCGGTGGAAACGGACGGATCGGCCTGCTCCTTCTTGGGGGTGATCATGACGAAGCGGGACTCGGCCTCGTCGATGTACTGCTGGATGCGCGCGGCCGTTTCGTGCTGTTGGGTCGCCAGCAGTTCTTCCTTGTAGGCACCGAGCAGTTCGGCCACATCCTGTTTGCCTTTGGCGTCCAGATTGTACAGGAACACCTTGGCCCCCTTGGCAATCCGGCGCTCCAGGGCGGCCCGGTCAAAGCCCATTTCCGGCGTCAGCTTGACGTAGATCACGCCGCCTGTCATCCCGGCGCAGATCCAGGGTCCCGGATCGCCCAGGACGACGGCGCGCCCGTTGGTCATGTATTCAAAGGCAAAGCCCTTGAGGTTGGCGCGGGCGCCGATTCCGCCCAGCGCATCGTTGATCGGTTCGACAATTTCCCCGCCGAAGACCACATCTGCGCCGGACAGCCGGATGCAGGCGCGGGAGTCGGCGTTGCCCTGCACGATGAACAGGCCTTTTTGTGCCCCGTAGCAGAAGCTTTTGCCTACGGAACCGTTAATATACTTTCCATTTCGTCCCTTGGCCTTGAGGACGGAGACGCGGCCGCCGAAGCTCGTCTTGCCCACGCCGTCCTGCGCTCCGCCTTGAACCCGGATGTTGACGCCTTCCGCGTTGTAGGCGGCAAGTCCGTTGCCGGGAACGCTTCCGTCCACGAACTCAAGCGATACCTCCGGCAGGGAGCGGTAGCTGCCGTCCAGATGGTTTTCCACCCGCGCGCCAGCCCAGCGGCTGCCGAGCACCCGTTCTGCCGACAGGACGGCGCGGAACGTTTCGCGGATTGGCTTGCTTGCGCTGAAGTAGCGGGACTCCTCCGCAGTTGCCGAGCCGACGGTCACCAGGACTTTTTCCTTCGCTTCTTCGCTGACGGTTTCTGCGCTCGCGGCGCCTGCCGCCTGGTACAGCGGATGCACCTTCAGCAGTGCGGTCAGGTCAATTCTTTCCAACATGCGGGTTTGCACCAGCAAATCGGAGCGTCCCACCAGATCCTGTGTGCGGGCAAAACCCAGTTCTCCCGTAATCCGGCGCACTTCTTCCGCCAAGGTGGAGAAGAAGGTTTTCAGCGCCGTGACAGCCTGGTCAAACTGGCGGGGAACGAAGCGGCGCAGTCCTTTTTCATGCGCTTCTTCCAGCGAATCGATCTGGGTGGCGATCCCCACGTGACACGTATCCAGGTGGCAGCCGCGGCAGGTGGTGCAACCGACTGCAATCATCGCCAGGGTGGCAAAACCGATCCGGTTGGCTCCCAACAGCATCAGTTTGACGACGTCTGCCGCGCTTTTGACGCCGCCGTCCGCCCACAGTTCCACGCGGTGGCGCAGTCCTGCCTCAAGCAGCGCGTTGTGTGCCGCCTTCACTCCGATTTCGGCGGGCAGACCGACGTGCTGAATGGCGTGCACGCGCGCCGCACCGGTGCCGCCGTCAAATCCGGACAGCGTGATGTAATCGGCTCCTGCCTTGGCGATGCCGACCGCGATCGTCCCGATGTTGGGCACGATGGGCACCTTTACGCACACCTTCGCCTTGTTGTTGGCCGTTTTCAGTTCGGTAATCATTTGCGCCAGGTCTTCAATCGAGTAAATGTCGTGGTTGTTGGACGGCGAGATCAGGTCGGAGCCGATCGTCGCGTTCCGCGCAGCGGCGATTTTCGCCGTCACCTTGGAGCCCGGCAGATGGCCGCCTTCACCCGGTTTTGCGCCTTGCCCGATCTTGACTTCCAGCACATAGGCGGCGTTTGCCAGTTCCACGTTGACGCCGAAGCGGCCGGATGCCACCTGGATGCCGCGGGTTTTGCGGTAGCGGCCCAGCATGTCCCTGATTTCTCCGCCCTCGCCGTTCATGCAGATCATGTTCAGCTGCTCCGCCGCTTCCGGATAGGCGCGGAACGCCGTCTCGTTCTGCGAACCGAACGACATGGAGGAAATCAGGAAAGGCAGGGAGTGATCGCCCACGCTGAGATCCACTGTTTCCGGATCCACTTTCTCCTGGACTTTGTCAAAGGCAAAATCGGCGACGTGGCGGATGGCGATCGGGTTTTCCCGCTCGATTTCCATCAGTTTCAGGTCGTAGTCGGAATACGGAATGTCGCCGGCAGCCAGCTGTCCAATCGCCTTCCAGATGCGGGGGAAGAGGTGGAAGGTCCTCGACTCGCGCGCCGCTTCGGCGTGGAAATCCCGGCTGCGTCGGATGCTGTCCTGTTCCATGTCTTCAAAGGAGAGGCCGGCCTTGTCAGAGCCGCAGAAGTTGATGACGCCGAGCGCTTCCGCCACATCCCGGCGCAGCCCGATGGCGGAGAACAGTTTGCCGTATCCGCGCAGTTCGTGGATGCCGATGGTGGAGGTCACCTTTTCCAGGCCCTTGGTCAGCGCGCTGTACAGGTTTCCTGCAGATTTTGCGCCTTCTTTGGCTGCCGCAGTGGCAAACATCAGGTACGGGGAGACAGCGTCCGCTCCGGAACCGATGGCCAGCGCCAGGTCGTGCAGCGAGCGGATCGCGCCGGAACGCAGGATGATGCTGGCGCGGCGGCGCAGGTTGACGCCGTGTTCGTCAAATTCGGCTTTCAGCGCGGAATCTGCGGCGGTTACCGCAAGCAGCGGGTCGATCCAGTAGTTTTCCCCCTGATGCGTATCCGTATCGTCCAGGATCAGCAGAACCGCTCCGGATTTCACTGCCCGCAGCGCGGCCTTTTTCAGGTTTTCCAGCCCCTCGCGAATCCCTCCGGGCAGGTGGAAGGAAGTGGAGAGAACGGCGATGCTGTACGGGTGGTTGTGGAAGCAGTGCAACACCTGTTCCAGCGAGAACGTCCCCAGCCGGTTCGCTTCGTCCTGCAGGGACTGCCCTTCCATCAAGAGCGGGGAAGGAAGTTCCATGCGGATGCCGCGGCTTTCGCCGGAGAGCGGAACGCGGGAACCGATCAGCACGCGGGTGGAAAAATGCTCGATTTCCCGCTCGCGGTCAATCGCCGGGTTGGTGACCACCGCGACGCTTTCCTTCATGTAGTCGGCCAGGTTTTGCCGTTCCCGGGAGAGGGCTCCAAGCGGGCCGTCATGTCCAAGCGAGCGGATCGGCTCAACCCCGTTGGACGCCATCTGTTCGATCAACTGAATCTGTTCGCGGTCCCAGCCGAATGCGCTGTATGCGGAGGCTGAGGGGCTGGGCATATCCGGTTCAACAGCCAGCGGTTCCAGCTTGTATTCGTAGGCGAGGTGTTTGCGGGAACCCTGCGCCTGGATTTTCGCGGAAAAACGCTCATAGACGGTCTGCTGCAGCTGATGGTGGGGAATGACTTCCACCGGAGAACCGGGGTGGAGGACGATGCCGATCTTTTCCCCGGGAGCAAGCGGTTTCGGTTCGCTTACCATGTTTTCCACGGTGATGATCCCCTGTTCGGAAGAGAAGTAGAAGGAAGTTTCGCTTTCCACCATCCACAGGGGACGCAGGCCCAGTGCGTCAACGCTGAAGACGCATTCGTCCGCGTAGCGGGAGACGATGCCGGCCGGTCCCTGTGCAAAGTGACCCCATGCCTGGCGAAGGTATACGTACAAATCCTGCAGGTGCGCGGGGAGGAGTTTGATTTCGTGGTGGATCGGCGGGAAGACGACTTCCATCGCTTCAAACAGGCTGAGCCCGTAACGGTGGATAAACGTTTCAATCGTCCGGTTCAGGTTTTGCGAGTCGCTGCCGCCTTCGACCAGCGGCACGCCCAGCATCCGCGCTTCTTCTTCCAGTTTGCTGATCGTATTGATTTCACCGTTGTGGCCGAGAATGGAGAATGGCTGCACCCGGAAAAAGTTGGAGAGAGTGTTGGTCGAGTAGCGGTTGTGGCCGATCGTGACAGAGGAGAGGAACTGCTCGTCAGCCAGATCGTGGAAGTAAAGAGGGAGGATATTGGCTGCTCCCATTACCTTGTAAGAGGCCGTGACCGGGCTCAGGGAAGCGACGTGCACATTGTGGGAAGCTTCAATATCCGTATGAATGTCGAACAGGCGGGAGGCATAGGCTGGCCCGGTCAAGCCGTCCGGTGCAAACAGGGCAAGCTGCCAGAAAATCGGTTCGTCGCGTTTGCCGTTTTTGCCGAGGACGGAAGAGTTCACACAGTTTTCGCGCTCCATGAGGATGGAGATGCCTGCCTGGGCAAAGCGCGAACGAATCTGTTCCTGAACCTGTTTTGGGTCGTGTCCGGTACGGGGAACGAAAAGATGCCCCACGGCAAAGCGTTCATGATTGGCGAGGGAAGCGTCTTGTCCGGCTTCTGCCAGGTAGCGTGACCACAGGGCGCGGGGAATGTCCGTCAGTACGCCGCAGCCGTCCCCTTCTCCGTCGATGAATCCGGAGCGGTGTTCCAGCTGGATCAGGGAGCGGATGGTTTCATCCAGATTGGCACGGGTGGGGATGCCTGCCTTTTCAATGATACAGATGATCCCGCAGCTGTCGTGTTCGATTGTGCGGTAGTTCCGGAAAGTTTCAATCGTTTCTTTTCTCTGTTTGTTCAGCATGATTTCGGTCAGAGCCCGCTGACCATCCACCTCCTTGACAAGTTCCGAAATAAACAATTCTGAAACTTCTAAAAAAGGGCTGGAACATAGAATACCATGAAACCAAAGCGAAAAACAAGAAATTTGGAAGAGAAATGGAATTTGAAAGCGTTTTAATTTTTAAAAAATATCTTTGTCAAAAAATGTTCAAATTTGTCTGGGAAAGAAAGAAGGCGCCTCCAATGCCTGCCAATGGGCATGGGGCGCCTGTCTTCCCGTCAGCGGTCGTGCCGCCGCGTCTTGTGGCGTTCGGTTTTTCGCGGGTGCTGAAATCCCACCACTTCCATCATTTTCGAACTCATTTTGGGATCCATTGTCTTTTCCGGCGCTTGCGGGTAAGTGTTTTCGCCTTTGGACACAAGTTTCCCCCCTTTTGTTTGCATGGGCTCTTCCCGTCACCTTTTAGGATGTCCATTTGCTGTGCCAAAGGGGGGAAAATCTTTTCCTGAATGCTTTTCGATCGGCAAGAAGCGACAGCCGCGCCGCTTCAGCCGGGTCGCGCATCAACCGCGCAGGGCGGCGAAGCAGCGGTCCACGGCCTCAATGGTGCGGAGGATATCCGCTTCCGTATGGGCGGTAGTCACAAACCAGGCCTCGTATTTGGACGGCGCGATGCAGATGCCCTCGTCCAGCAGCAGGCGGAAGAAGCGGGCAAACCGCTCGCCGTCCGAACGCTGCGCACCCTCGTAATCCCAGACGGGCTGGTCGGTAAAGTAGACAGCCAACGCCCCCTTGACCCGGTTGACCTGCACGGGGACGCCGTGTTTTTGCGCCGACTGCTCAAATCCTTCCTGCAGCATCCGGCCCAGCCGGTCCAGCTCCTCGTAAACGCCAGGCTGTTTCAGCACTTCCAGGCAGGCGATTCCGGCGCGCATGGAAGCGGGATTGCCTGCCATCGTGCCGGCTTGGTAGGCAGGTCCCAACGGCGCCACCTGCTCCATGATCTCTCGCCGTCCGCCGTAGGCGCCGATCGGCAGGCCGCCGCCGATAATCTTGCCCAGCGCAGTCAGGTCGGGTTCGACGCCAAGCAGGTTTTGCGCCCCGCCGTAGCAGAAGCGGAAACCGGTAATCACCTCGTCGTAGATGACCAGTGCGCCCGCTTCGTGGGCAATGCGGTTCACTTCTTCCAAAAAGCCCGGTTTGGGCGGGACGATTCCGAAGTTGCCGACGATCGGTTCCACCAGCACGCAGGCGATTTGCGGTCCCCAGACCTTCATCGCTTCGGCAAATGCCTCGATGTCGTTGTACGGAACCGTAATCACCTCATCGGCAATGCTTTGCGGAATGCCGGCGCTGTCCGGGATGCCCAGCGTCGAGGGACCGGAGCCGGCCGCGACCAGAACCAGGTCGGAGTGGCCGTGGTAGCAGCCCGCGAATTTGATGATCTTGATCCGGCCGGTGTAGGCGCGTGCCACGCGGATGCAGGTCATCACGGCCTCCGTTCCGGAGTTGTTGAAGCGGATGCGTTCCATCGACGGGATCGCTTCGCGCAGCATCGTCGCGAATTTCACTTCCCACGGCGTCGGGGTGCCGTACAGCGTCCCGTTTTGCGCCGCTTCGATGATCGCCTGGGTCACATGGGGATGGGCGTGACCGGTAATGATCGGGCCGTAGGCGGCCAGGTAGTCGATGTACTGGTTTCCGTCCACATCCCAGAAGTACGCCCCCTGGGCGCGCTCCATAGCCACCGGGGCGCCGCCGCCCACCGCCTTGAACGAGCGGGAGGGGCTGTTGACCCCGCCGAGAATGACTTCCATCGCTTGTTCGTGCAAGCGTTCCGATTGCTCACGTTTCATCGCAAAGCTTCCCTCATTTCTGTATAAAAATCCTTCATTATCTTACCACACTGTCCGCCTGTGCGGATATCGGCCCCACCCGGCGGCGCAGAAAGGAGAGCGCATTCGATTTAGCGGTTCCGGATGCGTTTTGTCTTTGCTATTTCGCACATTTCGGTTTTGCACAAACGTTTCCTCTCCCTTACACTAACAGGTGGCGGATCAACTGAAGAAAAAAGGACGGTATTGCATCATGATACAGGTACAAAATCTGCGGAAGGAATTCCGCATCCACCAGGCCCGGCCCGGTCTTGGCGGCGCCTTTCTTGACCTGTTCAAGCGCACGTACAGGACGGTAAAGGCGGTGGACAATCTCACGTTCTCCGTCCAGACGGGAGAGGTGTTCGCGCTGATCGGGGAAAACGGTGCCGGAAAATCGACGACAATCAAGATGTTGACCGGGATCTTGACGCCCAGCGCGGGGGATATTCGCATCAACGGTTACATTCCCTACAAACAGCGGGAAGAGTACGTCCGTTCCATTGGAGTGGTGTTCGGCCAGCGTTCCCAGCTGTGGTGGGACCTGTCTCCGCTGGAATCGTTTCGCCTGCTGAAACACGTCTACAAGGTGGATGACACCGAAGGAGAAAGATGGATGGAGAGGCTGATCGACGAACTGGACATCTCGTCCTTCGTCAGCCAGCCGGTGCGCAAACTCAGCCTGGGACAGCGGATGCGCTGCGAAATTGCGGCGTCCCTCATCCACAAACCGCGCCTGTTGTTCCTGGACGAACCCACCGTGGGACTGGACGTGTTGGTGAAGCAAAAAATACGCGAATTTCTGCTCAAGCTCAACGAGACGGAACATACCACCATTCTTTTGACCACCCATGACGTGAGCGATATTGAGGCGCTCTGCAAGCGGGTGCTGGTCATGGACAGGGGCCGGCTGATTTTCGACGGCCAGCTGGCGGATCTGAAAGAAAAGTGGGGCAATGGCACGCAGGTCTCGTTCCAGATGAAAAAACGGACGACGGCTGCCGAGTTGCGCCAGGTGCTGGGCAGAATGCCGTGCGAAGTGGAGCAGGTCAACGACTACAGCCTGCTGGTGAAAGTCTCGCACCGCGAGCAGATGCTGCCTTACGTGCTTTCCACGGTCATGGCCTCGTTTGAGGTAAGTGACGTGAAAATTCTGGAAGCGAGCACCGAAGACATCGTGCGCAACATCTATTCGGCAGACAGCGAGGTTGCCAGCCATGGCTAAGCTGTACCTGGAACTGATCCGCATGCGCTTTTTGTCCATGCTGGCCTATCGCGTCAACTACTACAGCGGGGTTGTCATCTACGGGATCAACATCGGCGCCTACTACTTCCTGTGGGGGGCGATCTACGGGGAGAATGGGGAACTGGGCGGACTGACGGTCGCGCAGATGACCGCCTACGTGGCCATCGCCTGGATGTCCCGCGCCTTTTACTTCAACAACATCGACCGGGAAATCGCCGAGGATGTGCGGGAAGGCAAGGTGGCGATCGAGATGATTCGCCCCTACAACTATTTGGCGGTGAAGACCGTGCAGGCGTTTGGCGAGGGAATCTTCCGGCTGCTGTTTTTCGCCGCGCCGGGAATTTTCCTGATCAGCCTGTTGATTCCCTTCCGCTTTCCGGCGACGCTCAATAACTGGGGGCTGTATCTGTGCAGTCTGGTTTTGGCCTTTCTCATCAACACGCAAATCAACCTGCTGACCGGACTGCTAACCTTTTTCCTGTTCCGCAACGACGGCATCATCTGGGCCAAGCGGGTCATCGTGGACCTCTTTTCCGGCCTGGTGCTGCCAATCAGCTTTTTTCCGGGCTGGGCGCAGACCGCAATGGGCTTCCTGCCGTTTCAGGCGATCAACTACTATCCCAGCCTGATTTTTACCGGCGCGATTTCCAGCGGGCGCTCTTGGGAACTGATCGGTTTGCAGGTCATCTGGGTGCTGATCCTGCTCGTGCCGATCACCTTACTGTGGAAAAGGGCGCGGAACCGGCTGGTCGTGCAAGGAGGGTAAGCATGCAACCGCAGCAAGACGCTATGCACGTCATCCGTATTTTTGCCCGCTATATGGGACAGTATTTCAAGACCCGATTCGCCTACCGGACGGATTTTTTGAGTGACCTTTTCTCCAATCTGGTCTCGGAAATGATGAATCTCGTGTTTATCCTCGTCGTCTTTCAGCATGTTCCCTTCATGAACGGCTGGAGCCGGGACGAGATTATTTTCATTTACGGCTTCTTTCTCGTGCCGTACGCCCTGTACTCGATGTTTTTCGACTTCTGGGATTTCAACGAGCGCTACATCATCCGCGGCGAGATGGACCGCATCCTGACGCGGCCGATTCACAACCTCGCGCAAATTGTGCTGGAGTCGCTCTCGCCGGACCGGATTTTCGGCGTCATCACCGGCCTGCTCATCATGGGGTATGCGGCCGTCCGGCTGGACCTGGAGATCGCCTGGTACGACCCGTTGGTGTTCCTCGTGCTGGCCGTCAGCGCGACGCTGATCTACGGCGGCGTCTATACCGCGGTGGCGGCAATCAGCTTTTTCTCCGATTCGAAGACGGGAATCTCGCCGATGATTTACAACATCCAGCAGTACGGGCGCTACCCGGTGGACGTGTACAACCACGTGATCCGCTTCGTGCTCACCTACATCCTGCCGTTTGCTTTCGTCGGCGTCTATCCGGCCGCGTACTTTTTGCGAAAGGAAACGTGGTACACCTATGCGGCGCTGACACCGGTGATGGGAGTCATCTTTTTCTCCCTCGGGGTATTGATCTGGAACTGGGGCGTGAAAAAGTACCGGGGAGCGGGGTCCTGACCCTGCGACTGCCTCTGCTTTCGCCGGATTGGCGCACGGGAGAGGCGCTTTTTCCGGGACAAATGCCTTCATTTGCGTTGACACACACTCATTCGTCATTTAATCTATTTCCAAGCAATTGGATTGGGATTGCCGATTCGAAACAGGAGCTTTGCGTCATAAATTGATTTGAGAGGCGAACGCGATGAAATCTTACGCAGAACAGCCAGACGGGGTGTTTTCCTCCGTTTGTCCGCTGGACTGCCCGGACCAGTGCGGCTTGCTTCTGCACAAGCGGGACGGAAAAGTGGTCAAGGTGGAGGGAGACCCGAACCATCCGGTGACAAGAGGGAATATTTGCAACAAAGTGCGCAACATCACCGCACGCCTGTACGATCCCGCGCGGCTTTCGCATCCGCTCAAGCGGGTCGGGGCCAAGGGCGAAGGCAAGTTTGAGCGAATCAGTTGGGATGAAGCGATCGAGACCATCACCGCGAAGTGGAAGGAACTGATCGCCGAGTACGGTTCGGAAAGCATCCTGCCCTACAGCTTTTACGGCAACATGGGCCGGCTGAGCGCCGAGTCGATGGACCGCCGCTTCTTTTACCGGCTGGGAGCGAGCCAACTGGAGCGGACGGTCTGCAATTCGGCCGGTTCAGTCGGCTACAACTACACGATGGGAGCCAATTTGGGTACGGATCCGGAAGATACCGTACATGCCAAACTCATCATCATGTGGGGCATCAACGCCGTCAGCACGAACATGCATCAGGTGGTGCTGGCGGAAAAAGCGCGCAAAAACGGCGCGAAAATCGTCGCCATTGACGTGCATCGGAACCGCACGGGCCAGTGGGCGGACTGGTTCATCCCCATTCTGCCGGGCACGGATGCCGCTCTGGCGCTCGGTCTGATGCACGTGCTGTTTGCCGAAAACCTGGTGGATGAGGACTTTCTGAAGCGGTACACGGTGGGCAGCGATGAATTGCGCGAGCATGTCCGCGCGTACGACCCGGCGACCGTTTCGGCGATTACCGGCGTTCCGGCCGAGGACATCCTGAAGTTGGCGAGGATGTACGGAGAGACCTCTCCTTCCTTCATCCGCATCGGCAATGGGCTGCAGCATCACGACAACGGCGGCATGTGCATCCGGACGATCGCTTGTCTTCCCGCGCTGACCGGCCAGTGGCTGGTCAAGGGCGGCGGGGCGATCAAGGGAAACAGCGGGTTTCTGGAATTCAACAAGCGGGCTTTGCAGCGCCCGGACGCGCTGCAAAAGAAAAACGCGCGCATCATCAGCATGAACCAGCTTGGCCGGGCGCTGTTGGAACTGGACCCTCCAGTGCGGTCGCTTTACGTGTACAACAGTAATCCCGCCCTGATCGCGCCGGAAGGCAACAAGGTCAGAAAGGGACTGGCGCGCGAGGATTTGTTCACCGTCGTGCACGACATGTTTGTCACGGAGACGGCGAAGTATGCGGACATCGTGCTGCCGGCGGCCTTCTCGTTTGAAACCACCGATTTCTACACATCGTACTGGCATCATTACATCCAGCTGCAGCGGCCGGTGATTCCTCCCTACGGCGAAAGCAAATCAAACGTCGAAGTGTTCCGCCTGCTCGCCAAAGGCATGGGGTTTGAAGATGCGATGTTTGACGACACGGAGGAAGACTTGATCCGCCAGGCGCTGGACTATCCGAAAAACCCGTACCTGGAGGGCATCGACCTGGAAACCCTGGAAGAAAAACATTACGTAAAAGCGCGGATTTCCAGGCCCTTCCTGGAAAATCTGCCGACTCCAAGCGGCAAAATCGAGCTGTATTCCAAGCGGATGGAAGCGGCGGGCTATCCCCCGCTGCCCACGTACGTGCCGCTGCCAAGGGAGAGCGACGATCCTCTTTTGTTCGTTCCCGGACCGACGCACAACTTTCTCAACTCCACCTTTTCCAACAATGAAAAGCATGTGCAGCTGGAAAAGCAGCCCCGCCTCTACCTGAACAGGCAGGATGCCGAAGCGCGCGGCATCAGAGACGGCGACAGGGTGAGGGTTTTCAACAGCCGGGGCGAGTGCGTGTTGACGGCGTCCGTGGGGGATGACGTGCTGCCGGGTGTCGTGGTCAGCCAGGGGTTGTGGGCCGACATGCCGGGGGCGAAGCATTTTGTCAATGCGCTGACACCCGACCGCCTGGCGGACATGGGCGGAGGCGCCACCTTCTTCTCGGCCCGGGTGGATGTGGAGAAATTGTAACACGCCGTAAGAATTTCGCAGAGACATGGGTTTTCTTATCGGAAAAATAGGAAATATTTTATTGCCAAACGAAAGCGAATCGTTATATAATTAGCCTTGTAAAAAAAACTGCACATATTCCTTCGGGGCAGGGTGAAATTCCCGACCGGCGGTGAGCGCGCCCAGAGCGCGTCAAGCCCGCGAGCCTCCCAAGCGGCGCAAGCATGCGAGGGAGTGCAGGATCTGGTGAGATTCCAGAGCCGACAGTACAGTCTGGATGGGAGAAGGATGACGACAGTACGGATCGCACACGTGCTTGTTTGCTTGTGCAAACGGCTGGAGAGCAGGGGCGCATTGGCGCTTGTTTTCCCCTGTATGTTGCTCCTGCCTGATTTGGCACTTGTTTTTGCCGTGCGCCTTTCGATGACAAGCCCCGGGGACTTTTGGTTCCTCGGGGCTTTTTGCCATTTGCTGGCATTTGCGCAAGCATGCGGAGGCGTGGAGATGGACTTACTGTTGCCATTCCCTCAAGAAGGAGCAGTAGAAGAGGAGATGGTAAAAAATGAAAGAAACAGCTTTGCACACCACACGGGCAACCCAGCGGCTGGTGACAATCCCCATGCTGGCTGCGGCCGGGTTTGTCCTGCAGTACCTGGAATTTCCGCTGCCGTTGTTGCCTTCCTTCCTGAAGCTTGACTTCAGCACGCTGCCGGCCTTGTTCGGCGGTCTGATGTACGGACCGGTTGCGGGAATTATTATTGAAGTGTTGAAGAACGCCTTGCACATGCTGTTGAAAAATACGGATGGACTTATCGTCGGCGAACTTGCCAACGCCCTGGCCGGCGCAAGCTTTATCCTGATGGCGGTGATCATGCATCGCCGGGGAAAAGGCAAGCAGGGCTTTGTCGCGGGCCTGGCGCTGGGCACGCTGCTGATGACGGTCACCCTGTCCCTGTTTAACGCCTGGATTCTTCTGCCGGCATATGCGGCGCTCTACCAAATGCCGCTGGATCAGATGGTGGCAAGCTTCGGCGCAGACAGCGTCTGGTCGCTTGTGTTGTACGGGATCGTGCCGTTCAACCTGGTAAAAGGGGCGGCGATGACCGTTGTCGCCTACCCGCTTTACGTCAAGCTGGCTCCGCGCCTGATGGCCATGCGCGGTTAATTGACAACGTTCCGCAGTCTTGCTAAGATAAGCAGGTAGAAAGCGATGGCAGGGCCCGCAAGGAATCCCTGTCTCAGCGACCCAGCCTCTGTTTGAAAGTCAGATAAACAGGCATGGATGTACTCCCTGATATCGACGGTGAAGAACCGTACCGTTTTTCCGCCGTTAACGGGAACGACGAGTGAATCGCAGTATGGTTTGCGGTGAAACAGGGTGGTGCCGCGGAAGACGTTCCTCCGTCCCTATGTGGGGATGGGGGATTTTTTGTACATAAGTTGGTCAAAGGAGTTGGACAGCTGATGAAACAGGAAAAGACATTTGTCAAGGAAATCACTCCGCAGTCGGAAGATTTTTCCCGCTGGTACATTGACGCGATCCGCAAGGCGGACCTGATGGACTACACGCCGGTGCGCGGCTGCATCGTGTTCAAGCCGGACGGGTATGAACTGTGGGAACGCATCCAGGCGGCGATGGACAAGCGTTTCAAGGAGACGGGACACCGCAACGCCTACTTCCCGATGCTGATCCCGGAATCGTTTTTCCAAAAGGAGAAGGAACACGTCGAAGGATTTAATCCCGAACTGCCCTGGGTGACCGAAGCCGGCGGAGAGAAGCTGGAGGAAAGACTGGCGCTGCGCCCCACTTCGGAGACGATCATCGGCCACATGTACAGCCAGTGGATTCAAAGCTACCGCGATCTGCCCGTGCTGATCAACCAGTGGGCCAACGTCTTCCGCTGGGAAAAGCGGACGATGCCGTTCCTCCGCACTTCCGAGTTCCTCTGGCAGGAAGGCCATACCGCCCATGCCAACGAGCAGGAAGCGCGGGAAGAGACGATGCGGATGCTGGAAATCTACCGGGAAGTCGTGGAGCAGGAGCTGGCGATTCCCGTCTGGAAAGGGCAGAAGACGCCGAGCGAACGCTTCGCGGGCGCAGTCGACACCTATTCCATCGAAGCGATGATGAAGGACGGCAGAGCGGTCCAGGCCGGGACATCCCACTACCTCGGCGAAAACTTCGCGCGCGGTTTCGAGATCAAGTTCCTGGACAAGGACAACCAGTTCAAGTACGTGCACACCACATCTTGGGGAACCTCCACGCGGCTGATCGGTTCGCTCATCATGGTTCACGGAGACGACCGGGGAATTGCCTTGCCGCCGCGCGTGGCGCCGACACAGGTAATCATGATTCCCGTCGGTCCGCCGAAGCTGCGCGATCAGGTGATGGCCGCGTTCGATCCGCTGTTTGACGCGCTCAAGGCTGCCGGCGTCCGCGTGCGCGCCGATTTGCGCGAAGAAACGCCGGGCTGGAAGTTCAACGAATGGGAAATGCGCGGCGTTCCGCTTCGTCTGGAGATCGGACCGCGCGACGTGGAAAACAGACAGGTGGTTTTGGCCCGCCGCGACACCGGGGAAAAAGTGACCGCACCGCTGGACGGAGCAGTGGAAGCAGTGATCAATCTGCTGGAAGAAATCCAGCAAAACATGTTCCGCAAGGCGAAGGCCTTCCGCGATGAGCACTCCCATCTGGAGATCGACACGCTGGATCAGCTGGTTGCCCACATCGCCGCATGCGAGCAGGAAAACAAGCTGAGCGGCTGGGTGCTCGCCGGCTGGTGCGGCAACGATGCCTGCGAGGCAAAGGTGAAGGAAGAGACGAAATTCACCTCCCGCAACATCCCCTTCGATCCGCCTGTGAAAAAGCACACCTGCATCACCTGCGGGGCAGAGGCGAAGCATACGGTCTGGTTCGCAAGGGCTTATTAAGAGTGCGGTTTGCTGGGAAAAAGAAAATTTGGGCCGCAATGGCGCAAGAATCCGGGATGGCTTCTGAATTTGTTCGGAAGCCATTCTTTTTTTTTGGCGTCAAGGGGTTGGCTCAACAGCTGAAAATTAAATTGAAAATTTATTCAATTATGAATATGATGTAGTCAAAAATGACTAGGAGGAATTGAAATGAATGTGCAGGCTGACCTGCTGTTTCGGCAGGCCGATCTGTTGTTGCGAACGATCATTCAACACTCCTTTGAGGAAATTTTTGTCACGGACAATCAGGGAAATGTTTTGGAGGTCAGTCCTACCTGCGCGGAACTGTACGGGATAGAAAAAACGGAGTTGCTGGGGAAAAATGTGTTTGTGCTGGAACAGGAGGGAATTTTGCGTCCCTCTGTCACGGCTCGGGTATTGAAGAGCAAAAACCGGGAAACGGTTGTCCAGGAAACGAAGACGGGAAGAAAAGTGGTGGCATCTGCCTTTCCCGTATTGGATGAAGAGGGGAATTTGATTGGGACGATCAGTTTTTCCCGGGATATTACGGAACTCGAACAGCTGAAAAAGAGAAACGAAGAAGTGGCCAAAACCATTCGCCAGTATCAAAAAGAAATCGAAGAATTAAAAAACAGGCAGCAAAAAGGATTGTTTTTGCCAGACGGAAAGATGAAAAAAGTGCACGATCTCGTGTCAAAAGTAGCCGATCTCGATGTCACGCTGCTGTTGGAGGGAGAATCCGGCGTCGGGAAGAATCATTTGGCCCGTGCCATCCATCAGATCTCGGCAAGGAGAGATGAACCGTTTGTGGAAGTAAACTGCGGGGCGATTCCGGAATCACTGATTGAGTCTGAGCTGTTTGGATATGAAGAAGGTTCCTTTACCGGAGCCAAAAAGGGCGGAAAGCCCGGTTATTTTGAATCGGCTGGGCGGGGAACGCTGTTCCTGGACGAGATCGCCGAGCTTCCGTACCATCTGCAGGTAAAACTGTTGTCTGTTCTGCAAAACCAGACGATTACCCGCGTCGGTGGAAATGCCAGCATCAGACTGCATTGCCGAATAATTTTTGCGACGAACCAAAATCTTGAGCAACTGGTCAGGGAACGAAAGTTTCGGGAAGATCTCTATTACCGGATCAACGTAATCAAGATCGTCATTCCACCTTTGCGGGAGCGGAGAAATGAGATCGTTCCGCTCATCTATGAAATCACGGAAGAGTTCAACGCAAAATACAGGATGAACAAGCAGTTCACCCCGAGCTTCGTCGCCTGGATGACGCAGCAGGAATGGCCCGGGAATGTTAGAGAGCTGCGCAACTTCATTGAAAAGATGATGATTACCTCCAACGGTTCGTTGATTGATCTTGACCAGGATTGGCTCGAAGATTGGTATGAGCCGAACAGGGGGGATGAAATCAGCTTTGAGCAATACATGGAAGCCGTTGAAAGAGAATTTATCAACCGCATGTACCAGAAGTATCCGAGCAGCGTCTTGCTGGCAAAGAAATTGGGAATCAGTCAGTCGACAGCAAACCGCAAAATCAACAAGTACGTCAAGAACAAGGTTAGTCAAAATTGACTAGCCTTGTTCCATGTTTGAGGGTTTTTCCGTGTTGGCATGGGGATTGCTTTTTCTAAGTCTCAGATCAAGTGAAGGAGGGAAACTGGATGAGTCAAAAATACGAACCGATCAACTCACTGTCCTCCCCCCGCTTTACCGGGGTAAGGACGTTTATGAGGTTGCCCCACGTCAGAACGGAGGAGAACATTGACTTTGCTGTGGTAGGCGTTCCTTTTGACACGGGCGGCACCTACGCCATTGGAACGAGGTTTGGTCCGGAAGCGGTACGATCCATGTCTGCCCTGCTCAGGCCCTACAATCCCGCACTGAAGATTGACATTTTCGAATACTGTTCAGGAGTGGATTACGGAGATTTTGTCGTAAACCCCGGATATATCGAAGACTCCTATCAAATGATTGAAGTACAGTTGGGCAAACTGTTGCAGCATCAGGTTGTCCCGATCCTGATTGGCGGGGATCACTCTGTCACGCTGCCGCACCTCAGGGCAATTGCAGCAAAATACGGCAAGGTCAGCCTGGTCCATTTTGATTCACATGGCGATACGTGGGATTCCTATTTTGGGAAAAAGTATACGCATGGCACCGTGTTTCGGCGGGCTGCGGAAGAGGGGCTGGTCGATCCGAGCCGCTCCATTCAGATCGGGTTGAGAGGAAGTTTGTACGGTTCGGAAGATTTGAAGGAGGGTGAAAATCTGGGCTACCGGATCATTACCACGGACATGCTCAAGCAAATGTCGCCGGATGAACTGCGCGAGGCAATCATACAGCGCGTCGGTGACAATCGCGTGTTTGTCTCTTTTGACATCGACTTTTTGGATCCGGTTTACGCCCCCGGCACGGGAACTCCGGAGATTGGGGGGTTCACCACCTACGAAGCGCAGCAGTTTGTCCGCAAGCTGACGGGTTTGAATTTAGTCGGATTTGATCTCGTCGAGGTGCTTCCGGACCGGGACCCTGCACGTGTGACCAGTCTGGCAGCAGCCAATATCATTTATGAGTTTATTTCACTTGTGGCCTGGAATAAGCGGGAAAAAGGCGTTTGATGCCGTCTGCATGGGGGGGATAACCGAATGGTAAGCGGGGTTGACATGTTCGTCATGATTTTGTATTTGGCCGTACTGGCGACGATTGGTTTTGTCAGCATACGGTCGGTAAAAAGTCATCGCGACTTTCTCGTGGCCGGAAGCCGATTGAACTATGGCTTGTACGTGCCCGCCATGGCCGCTGTGGTTCTCGGGGGCGCCTCTACCCTGGGAGGTTCCAGTCTCGGGTATACTTACGGAATCTCCGGCATGTGGCTGGTCGTGATGATTGGACTTGGCATTATTGGCATGGGCGTGCTGTTTGCCAAGCCGCTCAGCCGGGTCAACGTGTACAGCGTAAGTGAGCTGTTGGGAAGAAGGTTTGGACCCGGCAGCAGGGCGATCAGCGCAGTGATCGTGGCCGTGTACGATCTGATGGTGTGCGTAACCGGAATCATTGCCATGGGCATTGTATTGACGACTTTGTTCGGACTTCCTGAAACCCCGGCCATCATTATCGGCGGCTTCATCGTGCTGTTGTACACCATTCTTGGCGGGATGTGGGCCGTTACGCTGACCGATGTAATTCAGTTTTGGGTGATGACCGTTGGCTTGATTTTCCTGTTGCTGCCAATCGGACTCTACCATGCAGGAGGGTTCAGCGGCCTGGCGGAACAAGTCGATCCTTCCTTTTGGGACTTGACCAATATAGGAGCTTCCCGCATTTTTTCATACTTTCTGCTCTACTTCTTCGGCATGATGATCGGTCAGGACATTTGGCAGCGGGCCTTTACCGCGAAAAATGAAAAAATATTGGCCAGAGGGACCATATATGCTGGAATTTACTGCATCCTTTACGCACTGTCCGGGGCGCTCATCGGCATGACGGCAAGCGTGCTGCTGCCGGGGCTGTCCGACCCGCAGCAGGCCATTCCCCAATTGGCCATGCATTATCTGCCTGTGGGACTGTTCGGGCTGGTGCTGGCAGCAGTCGCTTCTGCGGTGATGTCAACGGCATCCGGCACGATCATGGCCTCAGCTACCGTAATCGTCAATGACCTGTTTCTCCCGTATGCGAAAAAGGAATACAGCGACAAGGCAAAAATGAACATGACCCGTTTGGTTTTGTTTGTCACGGGAGCGATTGCGATTTTGATCGCAGCCTGGATGAAAAACGTTGTGGTCGCTTTGGACGTTGCTTATGCTTTATTGTCGGGAAGCGTCTTTATCCCGATTTTGGCCGCCTTTTTCTGGAAAAGGGTAACTTCCCGCGTCACCCTTCTCTCGATGTTGGTCAGTTCCATTGTCGTGATTGCTGATTTGTTGATCGAAGGGCTTTCCTCGCTCAATGCCATCCTGTTTGGTGTGGCAGCTTCCGCCGTAACCATGGCGATTGGCACCTGGCTGTCACCCAGCCAGCCGGCGGACGAGGAAGCAACCGCATGATGTTTCGCACATGACTGCATTTCATTTGCCCGCCTTGACAGGGAAAAGAGGATGTCCGAAAAGAGAAAACCCAAGAATGCCGCAAAGTCAACATTCTTGGGTTTTTCCTTTTGGAAAACTCTTTTTTTTTTTTTTTTTAACCGGCATCGCCATTTTCAACCCCGGCTTTCTTTCAGCACCCAGTCGCGAAACGCCCGCACGTCGGAAAACCGGTAGTCCGGTTCGGGGTTGAACAGGCCGTTCCCCTGGGTTACCTCCAGCCAGCGGACGCCCACGGTGACAAGTCCTGCCGCTTTTCCCGCAAGCACATCGACATCGCTGTCGCCCACGTAAATCGTTTCTTCCGCGGAGATCCCCATTTGCTTCATCGCGAGGAGAATGCCCTCGGGATTTGGTTTCGGAGCAGAGACCTCGTCGCCGGTAATCACCACTTCAAAGTAGCGGTCGAGGTCCCACTCGCGCAGGGAGATATCCGCGCTGCGGCGCCCTTTGCCGGTGACAATTCCCATGCGGATTCCCGCCTCCTGGAAGGAAGCAAGCATTTCCCGGATTTCCGGCGGATTGGCCACGCGATGATGTTCTTTTGTGTACATCTCAAAAAAATGGGCGAGTCCTGCGTCCAACTGGTCCGGGGAAAGCGTGTTCTGCAAAATTACAGTTTCCGTGGGGCCAAACATGGCGAGAATTTGCGCATCGGTGACATACTGACCGAGGAATTGCTGGAAGGTCGAGCGAAAAGCGGCGAAGATGAGCGGAAGTGTGTCGGCGACAGTGCCGTCAAAGTCAAACAAGATGTGGCGCATGCGGATCACCTCCTTGGCATGTTGAAAAAGCACTTCCCTGCCGGTCTTTTTCAATCCTGGCTTTGCTTGTATGCCTAAACAGGAGTTGCCTTATTGGTTTGCACCAGGGCATCCGATGCGTTTTCGGCATCTTCGTCCGGGTCTGCGGGGGTGAGGGGAATGAGCATGTGGAAAGACTTCAGTTTGCGTCTTCCCGGCTCGTTTTTGCGCCCTTTGTACTTGTTCAGCAGTGTATTCAACTCGGCAACCAGCTCGTTTCGTTCTTCCTGGCTCAAATACATTTCCGTAATATTGAAGTCAAAGGTGTTTTGGTATTCCTTGCGAACATTCTGTTCACTTTCCGCCAAGCGGTTTAGCGTTCGGATCAGATCCTTTTCGGCCGTACGGAAGGGGGTAAACATGTCCTTGCTCAGCTGTTGGGCGGTTTTTTCAATGATGAGCTGAAGCTTGACCTGGATTACTTTGGCCACCGGTTCGTAATACTTTTCGACAATGGAGCCCTTTACGCGGGTATCCACCTGCTGCAACAAACCGACACGCACCAGTTCCTTGACGTGGTAGTGGAGCCTGGCCGCATTTTCGCCCAGTTCAGTCGCAATCTGCTTGGCTGTGCGGGGTTCCAGGTCTTCGAAGAGTTCCAAAATCTTTACGCGTTCAGGGATTGCCAACGACTTGAGCGCTTCCGGGTCTGTCACTTCGTAAAACTCTTTCATGCCGCAATTCACCACCATCCGAACTGACTAGGCAAAATCTTGTAATTCGATAGTTTTCCTTGTATATCTGTCAATATATCTGTCAATCTATTCTATCATGTCAACTGTCAATCAATTCTATCCTTTTCTGACAAAATGCGCAACGTTTTGACAAATGAATCCCTTGGCAGCCTGTGCTAAAATGTTTGCGACAACTGCTTTAGCAGAGTGTGAGAATAAAGGAAGGGATAACCATGATCGCAATCGGACAGGACGCGCCGGATTTTACCCTGCAGGCAAACAACAACCAGACCATTTCACTCTCCCAGTATCGCGGAAAAAATGTGGTGCTTTATTTTTATCCCAAGGACATGACTCCGGGCTGCACGACGGAAGCGTGCGATTTTCGCGACTACCATCCGATGTTTGCGGAACTGGACACGGTGGTTTTGGGGATCAGCCCGGATGAGGTGAAAAGCCATGACAAGTTTGCCGCCAAGCACGATCTTCCTTTTCCGCTGCTGGCCGACCCCGATCACAAGGTGGCGGAAGACTACGGCGTCTGGGTGCTGAAGAAGATGTACGGCCGCGAGTACATGGGGATCGAGCGCACCACCTTTGTCATCGACCGGGAGGGGAAGATCGCCCGGATCTGGCCGAAGGTAAAGGTAAAGGGGCATGTGCAGGAAGTGCTTCAGTTCATTCGGGAGCATCTGCACAAGCAGTAATGACGGATGCGCATGAAAAAAAGTCGGGGAGGCAAAAGCCAATGAGCGTTTCCGTAGCGTACATCGTCGAGATGTTTTGTCAGCTCGCCCGGATTCCCAGTCCCGCGGGAAACACGGAAAACGCGATGAGACGTGTGGGACAAGAGCTGGACAAACTGGGGGTGCCGCACCGGCGCACCAACAAGGGCGCCATCCTTGCCACCCTGCCGGGACGCCGCACGGACAAGGCGCGGCTGCTCACCGCCCACGTCGACACGCTGGGTGCGATGGTGAAGGAAATCAAGGGGAACGGACGGCTGAAGCTGGCGTTGATTGGCGGCTTTGCCTTCAACGCGATCGAAGGCGAGCACTGCCAGGTGGAAACGTCCGGCGGCCGCATTGTCACCGGCACGGTTTTGCCGGTCAAGGCGTCCGTCCACGTCCATAGAGGCACGGAAAAGATTGAGCGGAACGAAGACAGCATGGAAGTGCGTCTTGACGAAAAAGTGAACAACCGGCAGGACGTCCTGGATCTGGGCATCCGCGTGGGGGATTTCGTCTCCTTCGATCCGCGCGTCACGGTTACCGAAAGCGGTTTTATCAAGTCCCGCCACATCGACGACAAGGCGAGCGCGGCCATTTTGCTCGGCGTGCTTCGGCACTTGCGGGAAACCGGAGAAACGCTGCCCTACACCAGCCATTTTCTCTTCAGCAACAACGAAGAGATCGGCTACGGGGGCAATTCCGCCATCCCAGCGGAAGTGGTGGAGTACGTGGCGGTCGACATGGGGGCGGTCGGGGAAGGACAAACAACCGATGAATACTGCGTCTCCATTTGCGCCAAGGATTCGTCGGGCCCATACCACTACGGGTTGCGCAAGCATTTGACGCGGCTGGCGGAGCAAAACGGGCTCCACTACCAGGTGGACATCTACCCGCATTACGGGTCCGACGCAAGCGCTGCCCTGCGCTCCGGTTACGACATCGTGCACGGGCTGATCGGTCCCGGTGTGGATGCCTCCCACGCCCATGAGCGGACGCACAGGGAAGCTCTGGAAAACACGGCCAGACTCGTCCTGGCCTACCTGCGATCCGAAGAGATGCAAGCCTAGGAGTGAAACAGGAATGAGCGACATATACCGGTGGACGGATTACTATGACCTGACGCAGCAGGGCGTGCCGGGCGACGTGGAGTTCTACCTGGAACTTGCCCGGCAGGCGAAAGGCAAGGTTCTCGAACTGGCCTGCGGGACGGGGCGAATCACCATTCCGCTCGCGCAGGCGGGTGTGGATGTAACCGGGCTTGACCTGTCGGCAGAGATGCTGGAGCGGGCGCGCAAAAAGGCCCAGGAAAGCGGGGTGGGCGACCGCCTGCGCCTGCTGCAGGGGGACATGCGCCATTTCCAGCTCGGCCAGACGTTTTCCCTCATTATGATTCCGTTTCGTTCTTTTTTGCACCTGTTGCATATTCATGAACAGATGAAAGCGTTGCAATGCATCCGGCAGCACCTGGCTCCCGGCGGAAAGTTGGCGATGAACGTGTTCGTCCCCAAAATCGAGCAGTTTGTGGAGGAAGCGGAAAAGTTTTCGCTTCGCGGCACCTATCGCCTGGAGAACGGCGATGAGGTGGCGATGTGGGACTACACCCGTTTCGATCACTTCCAGCAGCTTTCGGAGGTGACGCGCATCTACGAACGGACGGATCCCAACGGCGTCGTCACTGAAAGGGTGAAGGGCAGGTTTACGCTGCGCTACATCTATCCGGCCGAACTGCATCATTTGCTGCGGCTCAACGGGTTCAAGGTCGTGCAGCGCTACGGCAGCTTTTCCAAGGAGCCGTTCAACGCAAAAAGCAAGGAATTGATTCTGGTGGCGGAACTGATGTGAATCTGATTCCCGAGGGAGGGCAGTCCATGAAAATTTACACGAAATCGGGGGATAAAGGGGAAACCTCGCTCGTCACCGGGGTGCGTGTCCCCAAGTTCGCCGACCGCGTCGAAGCCTATGGCACCTGCGACGAGGCCAACTCACAGATCGGCCTTGCCTTGTCGCTTTTGCCCGCCGGGGAGGAGTGGTCATCCCTGCGCGCCGTGTTCCACGTGATTCAGACCAAACTGTTTCACGTCGGGGCGGAGTTGGCCACACCCGAGGGGAAAAAAGTGGGATGGCCGATTACCGAAGAGGATGTCGCTTTTCTGGAGGAGCAGATCGACAAGCTGGCTGCCGGCCAGCCGCCGTTGACCAACTTCATCCTGCCGGGCGGACACCCGGCCGCCTCCGCTTTTCATCTGGCCCGCACCGTGGTCAGACGGGCGGAAAGAAAGGCAGTGGCAGTTGCCAGCAAGGAGAAGGTGAACAGCGCGGTCATCAAGTACTTGAACCGCCTGTCCGACTACCTGTTCGTCGTGGCGCGCCAGGTGAATCTGCAGACGTCAACGCCGGAACAGCCTTTGCACGGGTAGTTGTCCGGGCGAAAAACATTGCAAGCCCCTGGCTGAGCAAGTCAGCAGGGGCTTTTGCGCGCACCGGCTTTGTGGCTAACGCAAATAGGCGGCGATTCCATCCCGGAACGGAATTTTTGGCGTGGAAAAGGTTTGATACAGGCGTTCGCCATCCTGGCAGACGTTGCCCTCCAACAGCATCGTCAGCTGCGTCGGGGTAATCGGAAAAAAGGAAAAGTTCCCCAACAGGTCGACGACAGGCTTCATCAGCGGAAGCGGGATGTGTACCTTGCGCACGCGCCGCTTGCCGAGAACAGCGCCGATCTCGTCCAAAATCCTGGTATAGGAAAGCGGCTCCGGTCCGCCCGCTTCGTACGTCTGGAAGGTTGTGTCTTCCCGCGTCAGCGCCTGAACGAACACGTCCGCCACCGTTTCCCGCGCCACCGGCTGAAGCAGGTAGGAACCGTCGCCGATCACCGGGGTCAGCGGCAGCCGGACCAACTCCGTCACGATGCTGACGAAATCTTTTCCGGGCCCGAAAATGACGGACGGGCGAAACACGACCCAGGGAATCCCGCTGTTTTGCACGAGCTGCTCCGCCGCGAATTTGGTCCGGTGGTAGGCGCTTGCGGCATCCACCCGCGCGCCGAGAGCGCTCATGTGGATGAACCGCTTGATTCCGGCCGCTTTGGCTGCTTCCAGGACGTTTTGGGTTCCTTCCACATGGATGCGTTGAAAGGTAATCCCTTTGGACGGCTGTTCCCGGATAATGCCGACCAGATGGATGACCGCGTCGCAGCCTTGCATGCCGCGGGTCAGCGAAGGCAGATCAAAAAGATCGCCGGGAACCAGAGCAAACCTTTCCTTTTCCTGCGCCTCCTCCGCCAGCTTTCCTTCCGATCCCGGCCTTACGAGGCAGACCGTCTCATGTCCTGCCTGTCGCAGCGCAGCGCGAATTCCCTTTCCCACAAATCCCGTACCGCCGGTAAGAAAAACTTTCACAAGCCTCCCTCCCCATCCTTTTTCTTACATTTATTTTACACCTGATTTGCGGCAATACGAAGACTTGCCGGCAATTGGCGATTCGTGATTGCCGGGAAGATTTCACACGGTATAATGGGAGGGAAAGGGGGTTATGAGCCAATGGCCAAGCGAAAAGTGCCTGTGGATGAAATCCTGGAGACGTTGCACCGGCTTTACCCGGATGCGCACTGCGAGTTGAACTACCGTACGCCGTTTGAACTGTTGATCGCCACCATCCTGTCGGCCCAGTGCACGGACAAACGCGTCAATGAAATTACCGCCCCCCTGTTTGAACGCTATAACAAGCCGGAGCATTACCTGCATCTGTCGCAGGAAGAAATGGAAGAGCATATAAAGGGGCTCGGTTTGTATAAAAATAAAAGCAGAAACATCCTGGAGACCTGTCGGATTCTGTATGAAAAGTACAACGGCGAGGTGCCCCGGACGCATGAGGAACTGGAAGCGTTGCCGGGAGTCGGACGCAAAACGGCCAACGTGGTCCTTTCCAACGCCTTTGGGATTCCCGCCATCGCCGTGGATACGCATGTGTTTCGCGTAGCCAACCGGTTGGGGCTGGCGGAAAGTGACAGCGTTGATGAAGTGGAACGGCAGTTGATGAAGCGGAGTCCCCGGGAAAAGTGGTCTGATGCCCATCACTGGCTGATCTGGCACGGGCGAAGGGTCTGCACCGCGCGCAATCCCCGGTGCAGCGAATGTCCGCTGCAGCCGATGTGCCGTTATGCCTTGAATGAAGCCAAAAAGGCCAAGAGCAAGAGCGCTCCGCGGAAAAAGAAGGAGGCCCAGCCGGCCACTTCTTGAGGAAATAAGGGATTTCATGGGAAATTGCTGGATTGATATTGACAGTTTTCACAAAATAGACGTAAACTTATTTAAAGTAATTCTAATCAACGACGGGAGGAAGATTTTGTCTTTTGTCCTTGCGAAAGACTGTGAGGTGTAACAACTATGACAGATCGTGTGGAAAAGGCTGTAGAAATCCTGAAAAGCACCGGGGTTCGGATGACACCTCAGCGTCATGCCATTTTGACTTATCTGCTTGATACGATGACCCACCCAACAGCTGATGAAATATACAAGGCTTTGGAAGGGAAATTTCCCAATATGAGTGTGGCCACCATCTACAACAACCTGCGGGTATTCAAGGAGGCCGGACTGGTGCGGGAGCTTACGTACGGAGACTCTTCCAGCCGGTTTGACGCAAACGTTGAGGAGGATCATTATCACGCAATTTGCACAAATTGCGGTGCGATCCGCGATTTTCACTACCCGTATTTGCGGGAAGCGGAAGAGGCGGCGGCGCGCGATGTCGGGTTTCAAGTGACCGGACATCGTTTGGAGGTATATGGGCTTTGTGAAGCTTGTCAAGCAAAATCACACTAGGCAAGGAGATCCGACCCAGCACCTTCTTGACGACGGATGTTCCGTTGTGAGGAAGGTGTTTTTTTGTGCCCGGGAATTTTGCCGACGGGGGAGAATTGCAGAACGCGGGAAAATGTTTTGGCGAAGACGTGGCGCCTTTCCTTGAAGGCTTGGCTTGCGTTTTTCTTCGGTTTGCAACTTTTTGTCGATTGGCGCGTCTTTACCTGGGGATGCGCGGGGAGGAATGCCCGTTTTTTGAGCCAAAAGGTTGTGAAAAGCAGAAATACTCCACAAATGGCGGTGGAGAGGCACATACAAATATGGCGAACGGGAGGTGGAGCGATGCCGTTGGAATTGGGGACCACGCTTCGCCCGCGGCGGAAGCGCAGGCGGCTGTTTCGCTTTTTGCTCATGCTCATGTTTTTTTTCATCGTGATTACGGGTGCCTTGGCATGGTTTTGGCTCTTCAAACCCTCTTGGCAAGTGGTGAAACCGTACGGAGGGGCTGAACGGGTCATTGTCTTCCAGGGTTCTCCGACGGGGGCGTCCTATCTGCTGGAGTCCGGTCAGGTGCTGCTGACGTTTGACTTTCTGCGCGAGGTGATTGATCCCAACTTGTACTGGGACGAGCCAACCCGCTCTGTCATCGTGACGACGGAGGACAAGGTGCTGCGGCTGCCCAGCGAACAGGTGACGGCTTTCCTCAACCGGCAGCCGGTCCATCTGCAGGTCCCGGTCAGGGAGGTGGATGGCGTACGCTACGTGCCGCTGGAACCAATCGAAAAGTTGTACAGTTACAAATTCTCCCTGCTGGAGGAAAGCGGAGTGCTTTCCATTGAGAAGGACGGATACGCGGTGCAGCAGGCCCGTGTCGCGGCGGCGGAAGGGGCGGCGGCGCGCACGGGAGCTTCCCGCCGGGAGCCGATTGTGGCCAGACTGGATGCGGGCGAGACGGTCGACCTTTTGGGGGAGGAAAACGGTTGGTACCGCGTGTTTACGTCATCCGGCATCGTCGGCTTTGTCCCAAAGGAGTTGCTGGAATTGACCGCGGTGCGCCAGGTGAACCTGGAAGCGGAGAGCGCTGCCGCCAAAGAAAAGCGGCCGGCTGTGTGGAAGCCGCTCGGAGAGAAGGTCGGCCTGGTCTGGGAGCACGTCGTAAACCGCAATCCCAATACGGCGGAAATCGGTCTCCTGCCGGGTGTCAACGTCGTTTCCCCCACCTGGTTTGAACTGAAGGACGGGGAAGGCACCTTGTGGAACAAGGCGGATCCCGCCTATGTAAACTGGGCGCACCAGCGCGGTTACCAGGTTTGGGGACTGGTGACGAACGGCTTTAACCCGGATTGGACGGCCTCTGTCCTCAGCAGTTTTGAAAAGCGGGAAAAGCTGGTGTCCCAATTGCTTCACTATGCGCACCTGTACGATCTGGACGGCATCAACATCGACTTTGAGAACGTCTATCTGGCGGACAAGGAGCGTCTGGTGCAGTTTGTGCGCGAATTGACCCCGTATCTGCACGAACAGGGGTTGACGGTTTCCATCGATGTGACGATCAAATCGACGTCGGAAAACTGGTCGATGTTTCTCGATCGGGCTGCGCTGGCCGAGGTGGTGGATTACGTGGCGCTCATGACCTATGACGAGCACTGGGCCACCAGTCCGAAAGCGGGATCTGTCGCCTCGCTGCCCTGGACGGAAAAGGGCTTGCAGGGGGTGCTGGAAGAGGTGCCGGCCCACAAGCTTTTGCTGGGCGTTCCGTTTTACACCCGTTTGTGGACGGAAGAACCCCAGGCCGATGGGACAGTCAAGGTAAGTTCCCGCGCCTTGTCCATGCCGCGCGCGCAGGAGTGGATCAAGGAACGGAACCTGACGCCTGTGCTGGACGAAGCTTCCGGCCAGCACTACGTGGAGTACAGGGATCCCGCGGACGGCAAGACGTACAAGATGTGGATCGAGGACAAAATGTCCATGGAAAAACGGATGGAGCTGGTGAAAAAGTACGATTTGGCGGGGGTTGCGGCATGGCGCCGCGGCTTTGAGACACCGGACATCTGGACGGTGATCGAGGCGGGCGTGCAGAGAAAATAGAAGAAAGCCACTGGCTTTTTCGGGGGACGGATCGTTCCTGCGAAGAAAGGCCGGTGGCTTTTTGCGTTTTTATTGGTCTGGCTGTCTTGCATTTGGCGGTGCGGGCATCTGCGTCTGGATTTGCGGCTGCTCGTCGTCCAGTTGGAGCGGCTGACCGCAAAACATGCAGGCGTCCTGTTTTCCCAGCATTTTGGTGACCTTTTGACAGGAAGGACAGATCACCTGGGGGGCGGATGTGGACACCATGCCGGAGATCATGAACAGCACCGTGCTAGCCATGGTCAGCAAAAATCCGATAATCAAGAGACAGGTCATAAACAAATAGGAACCTTTCAAGACCGAGCCAATCAAAGGGATAAAGTCCATGTATCCGGCAAAAAACGCGTATCCGGCATACATCAGCAACAGGCCGATCACCATGGTCCAGTTGCCCCAAGTACGCATGCGCTTGATTTTGCTAAGGCGTTCCGTTTTTTTCATCGTCATTCCTCCTGTCTCCAAGTATAGCATACATTGGATTCAAATGCTGACAAGCAGGAAAGGGGCGAAACTTGTAGAATTCGTAGACAATCAGGGGGAGGAGGGGATGTCATGCAACAAGATGAGCACATGGGCAGTTATCTGCAACTGCTGCAGCGGCGATCCGATGTTCTGGCCGTGTTGATGCCTTCGGATCGCGATTGGCATGTGACCAGCCGCGAAGGAATCTTCTTCCTGACGCTTGTTGTCAATCAACCCCCCGACCGTCTGGCGACGCGATACCTGCATGTGCATGACAAGTTGATCGCGGAGCATCCAATCAGCGTGTGGGAACTGGAACGCGGTCTGGCCCACGGGCTGGAGGAACGGATGGTCTCTTTTTTGCTGAACGCGGAAATTGTGTGGGAAAAAGACGGGTATTTCAGCCGAGTGAAAAACCGTCTCTCCCGGGTGCCGGATGCCTGGAGAAAAAGGCAAATGTGCCGGGAGTATTCCAGAATCCTGCGTTTTTACTATGAAATCAAGGGATACGTTCAGCAGGGAATGATTCTGGACGCGTACCATGTCGGAGTGTGTGCGCTTCAAGCCTGGGCCCGGTATATCGTATACGAAGCAGGTGAGGTTCCCTCCTCCGCTTTGTGGGCACAGGTGAAACAAATGGAACCGTCCGTCTACAAAATATATGAAGAACTCACTTTGAACCAGGAGATGTTGGACAAACGAATCGAGCTGCTGGTCCTGGCCATTGAATTCTGGTTGTCTTCCAAGTTGAAGGAATCGGTGGTTTTTTTGCTGGATGTCATGGCGGCCAGGTCGTCACCGTGGAAGCTGTCGGACTTGATGCAGCATCCGGAGATACGCGAGGCAGAGATCGAAATTCCCTTGTTGCTCGAAAAAATGGCCCAGCGTTTTTTGGTCCGGGAGGTGCTGATCTCGGCCGAACATCCTGGCTGCAAGGAAGTTGGTTTTCTCGTGCTTGATTAATTTTTTTGAGTGCTATTGATCTTTTGATAATGGTTGTGCTATATTAACAAACGTCACTCTTTTGTGATTCTTGCCGCAGCAGGAAGTTGAACTTCAGGCTAACACTTTTTGGCACAGCAAAAACTCTTGATTCTTTCTCGAATTTGTGTTACATTGAAAAAGTCGCCTCCGGGCGATGAAATCAGAAACGCTCCTTGAAAACTGAACAGCGAACGCGTTGACCCGTCGATCATCAATGATTGACCAACGATTTTTGAACCAGAACCAAACTTTATTGGAGAGTTTGATCCTGGCTCAGGACGAACG
>ERZ777010.283-NODE-283-length-60777-cov-10.014706_pt1 | contig 60777 bp, 53 predicted proteins | sample MGYA00374963_ERZ777010 | MGnify/ENA primary metagenome ERZ777010 (study PRJEB29309, sample SAMN06268256) | bioreactor metagenome | isolation source: Joint BioEnergy Institute, California, USA | place: USA:Joint BioEnergy Institute, California, USA | collected...
GCCGGTCACGCCCTCGACATCGCCTGCGGCCAGGGCACGGCGAGCGTGTGGCTTGCCCGCCGGGGGCTGACCGCCCACGGCGTGGACATCGCACCGGCCGCGATCGCGCAGGCGAGGATGCTCGCCGAGCGGTGCGGGGTCGCGGCGCGGTGCCGATTCGAGGTGCACGATCTCGACGACGGGCTGCCGGCGGGTCCGCCCGCGGACATCATCATCTGCCACCGGTTTCGCGACGCCCGCCTCGATGGTCAGGTCATCGACCGTCTGGCGCCTGGCGGGCTACTCGCCATCTCCGCGCTGCGTGCCATCGGTACGAGCACGAGCCCGTTTCGGGTGGCGCCGGGCGAACTGGCCCGTGCCTTCGGCGCGCTCACCGTCGTCGCGGCAGGGGAGACCGACACCGAGTGCTGGCTGCTGGCTCGCAAACCTAGTGGTGTCGCCACTGGTCGTACGGCACGGTGGTAAGCCAGGCCGGGGCGAACCGGATATCCAGCCGCACCGACGTCTTGTAGCCGGCCCAGGTCGGCACTCCCTCCGGTTGCCCGCGGTAGATCCCGCGCGCCGCTGCCGTCACCCGCTCGTGTTGCGTGGGCCACTGCAGCTCGGCGGCGATCTGTTCCAGCACGTCGCGGTCGCGGCCGAGCACCCGGTCCATGATGTCGAGCGAGGGCAGAGCACCACCTTTGTCGCCGTTGCACCGCTCGCACGCCAGCACCAGGTTCGCCAACCCGTCGATCCCGACGAGCGACCAGGGCAGCACGTGGTCGATGGGGTTGCCGTCCGGGAGTCGCGTATCGCAGTAGAAGCAGCGTGGCCCGAACGCCTCCCTGAACGGTCCGCGTACGGCGGCGAGCGCGGTGCGTTCCCGGCCGAACAAATGGCCCGCCACGTCGGGCACCTCGGCGTCGAGAAACTTGTTCATCCGCCGCACATCCTCGACCCACATGATCTCCAGCGCCGGCCGCAGTAACCCGGCCAGCCGGGCCAGTCCGTGAGCGACGCCAGGCTTGAGCACGACCGCCTCACCGTGCTCGCGTAGCGTCCGCCGTGACACGTTCTCCCCTAGAAACGAGTCGTCGTAGAGAAACGGGTCACTGGTGGCGGCACCGGGCAGCTTCTGTAGCCGGGGCAGCGGCTGCTTGGCCAGGGCGATGACGATCTTGTCGATCGCCCGCCGGTAGGCGTCCGGGGCGCGGAGCATCGCCACTTCCAGCGACAGCGACGAGTTGCCGGCCCGTGCTGCCTCACGCAACTCCTTGGTGGCGTCGGTAATCCGGGCTCGAGTTCCGGTTCTGCGCTGGACCAGTTCGTGCCCCTCGAACGGCCGCACTTGCTGCCAGTAGATCGCCAGCACGCGGTGGGCCAACGCTGAGAGCGGCACCGGCAGTGTGTCGGCGGGGTTGTCGGGGAGGTGCTCGATGGAGTGCTCGATCAGCGCCATCAGGGTGGCGAGCTTGTATGTCGCGTCCCGCTGCCCGGTCTCGAGGATCGCGACGATCCGCTGTCCGAGCAGCAGTGGATCGATCGGCGCTTCTCCCACGCCCTGATTATCGGCCACCGCCCGCCGAGATCGACGAAATGGCGCATTCCTCTCGCACTTTCCCGCCCAAAGGTGCGTTTGGGCGGCGGCTAGGGACCCAGCGCGTCGCGCACGGCGGTGTCGAAGAAGGTTGCGAAGGCGGGGTCGTTGCCGGGGCCGGCCACGCAGTGCCCGAGCGGGGAGGGGTAGAGCCGCAGTTCGCCGCGGGGGATGTGCTCGGCCTCGAAGGCGTTGTCCTCGACCGAGAAGTACTTGTCCTGCGGGCAGCCGATCACGATCGCCCGGGCGCGGATCGCCCGCAGGGCGGCCACCAGGTCCCCGCCGTGCAGGCCGCCGATGTCGGCGTGCTGCCAGGCCCACAGCTTGGCCAGCAGGTCGTGGGCGTCCCAGTTGTCGACGTGGTCGCGTTCCCAGTCGACGAGCAGCTCCTCCGCCGAGCCGAATCCCAACGCCCGATAGTGCCCGTCGCGGAAGAACTCCGGCGAGTACGCCCAGCCGGCGTAGACCCGGGCGAACGCCTTGAGCCCGGCCACCGGGGCTCCGCCCCCGGCGGAGAAGTACGGGTCGACCAGCAGCGCGGCCTTGATCCCCTCGAGGAACACCCGGTTGTTCACCGACGTCCGCGCCGAGGCGCACACCGGCACGATCGCCTCGACCAGGTCGGGGTACATGGCCGCCCAGTGGTAGGCCTGGCAGCCGGCCATCGACCAGCCGGCCACCAGGGCGATCCGCGACACCCCGAGGTGCTCGAAGAGCAGCCGGTGCCCGGCGCGCACATTGTCGGCCAGCGACACCCTGGGGAACCGGGGGCCGCGCTGCGGCGCGGCGGCGTTGCTCGGCGAGGTGGACAACCCGTTGCCGAACATGTTGACCGACACCACGAAATGCCGGGCCGGGTCGATCGCGCGGCCCGGGCCGAAGAAGCCCTCGTTGCGCCGGTGGGTGCCGGTGAAGAAGGTGGGCAGCACGACGACGTTGTCGGCCGCCGCGTTCAGCTCGCCGTAGGTGCGGTAGGCCAGTCGCGCGGACAGCAGCGTCTCGCCGCTGTCCAGCGCGACATCGCCGAGTTCGAGAACCGAGTGGTCCACCGCGATCTCAGTACAGCCGCAGGTACTCGTTGACCTCCCAGTCGGTGACCGCCTGGTGGTAGCGCTCCCACTCGTCGACCTTGTAGGCGACGTAGGAGGCGAGCATCTGCTCGCCGAGCACGTGGGTGAACAGCGGGTCCTGCTTGAGCGCCTTGATCGCCTCGGACAGGTTGCGCGGCAGCCGGCGGATGCCGATCCGCTCGGCCTCTTCCTCCGAGAGCGCATACAGGTCGAAGTCCGACGGCTCGCCCGGGTCGATGCCCTGCTCCAGGCCCTCCACCGCGGCGGCCAGCGTGGCGGCCAGCGCCAGGTAGATGTTCATGCACATGTCGGCCGCGCGGTTCTCGATGCAGAACCGGTTCTGCGGCAGGCGGAACTGTGCCGAGCGGTTGTTGTGGCCGTAGGTGATGTTGGTCGGGGCCCAGGTCACCGTGCCGCCCTCGAACCCGCCGACCCGCGGCACCAGGCCGTTGTAGGAGTTGACCGTCGGGCAGGTGATCGCGGTGAGCGCCTCGGCGTGGGCGAGCAGCCCGCCGACGGCGTGGCGGGACTCGGCGCTCCAGCCGCCGTTGCCGTCCTCGAACAGGTTCTGCGTCGGGTTGGCCAGCGAGCGCAGTGAGAAGTTGATGTGCGCGCCGGAGCGCCAGTCGCCGATCGTCGGCTTGGGCATGAAGGTGACGAACAGCCCGTGCTTCTTGGCGACCTCCTTGAGCGCCAGCCGCAGGAAGATGAACCGATCGGCCATCTCCAGCAGGTGGGTGTAGCCGAAGTCCAGCTCGAACTGCGAGTACGCACCCTCGGCGACGACGTCCTTGAGTCCCCAGCCCAGCCCCTCGAGCATGTCCATCAGGTCCTTGAGGAACGGCATCGCGTCCAGCGAGTGCTCGGCGTCGTAGCCGTAGGCCTGCCGGCGCGGCCGCAGCCCGCCGGGCTGCTGCGGGTCGGTGTCGAACGCCTTGACCGGCCGGCCGTGCTCGTCGTAGCGCATGACGATGAACTCCGGTTCGATGCCGGCGTAGCCGCGGTAGCCCTGCTCGGCGGCCTCGGCGATCGCCCGCTTGAGCGCCTGGCGCGGGCAGACGTTGTAGGGCTTGTCCTCCCAGAACAGGTCGCTGATGATGACCGCGATCGTCGGATCCCACGGGCAGACGAACACCGCGTCGAGGTCGGGCACGACGACCTGGTCGGAGTCGGCGGGGGTCAACTCGGGCACGAACGACACCGAGTGCACCGCGAACTGCGGGCCCTTGCCCTTGCACAGCGCCTCGAAGTCGCTCATCGGCACCGGCTTGGTCTTCGGGATGCCGAACAGGTCGATCCAGCAGGCCATGACGTACTTGACGCCGGCCGCCTCGAGCCGGGCGCGCACCTCGGCGATCTTGGCGTCGGAGGGCAGGGCCTCGGCGAAGGTCTCGGCGTAGAGCGGTTTGGCGGTGACGCCGGCGGTATCGGTGACGGTCATGGCGGTTCCTCTCGGTGGGCGGGCCGGCCCGAACCCCTGGTGTTCATCAACAGTGAACGGATGGTCGGACGGAGTCGCGCGTCGTGGCCGGGGTCCGGGTGGCCGGGTGGTCGGTGGATTGCCTGTACAACAGCCGTTTTGAGAGATACCGGACGGGAACAGCGTTGTCGCCGCCAGGAAACAAAAGTTTACAAATCGCCCATTCTGAACAGATATTCAGTAAACCGACGTGGCGTCGGGAGATCGGCGGTGCACTTGTCGAACACCGGGACCGGTCCCAGAATCGGCAAACGACATCAGGAGGCTGAATGAACAATCGTTCAGTACAGGCCCGGGCGCTGCGCGCCGCCGCCCGGCGGGCCCAGCTGCTCGAGGCCGCCCGCAAGGTGGTGCTGCGCCAGGGACTCGACCGGGCCCGCATCGCCGACATCGTCGCCGAGGCCGGCGGCAGCCAGGGCCTGGCGCACTACCACTTCCCGTCCCGGGAGGCGCTGCTCGTGGAGATGCTGCGCACCGCCGCCGAGGACGACGTCGAACGCGCCCGCGAGATCGCCCGCGGCGACGGCACCGTCGTACAGCGGCTCGACCGGCTCATCCGGCTGGCGCTGCCGATCTCCAGCGACGACTGGAACTGGCGGCTCTGGGTGGAGATGTGGGGCGCGGGCCTGCGCCACGACGAGATCGCGCTGATCGCCGAGCGGTTCGACAACGGCTGGGCCGACACCGTCCGCGAACTGCTGGCCGCCGGAGCCGAGTCCGCAGAGGTGCGGTGCATCGATCCCGCGGCCAGCGCCGACCGGCTCACCGCCATGATCAACGGTCTCGGCCTGCGCATGGTCAGCAGCCGCGCCGGCTTCCCGCGCGCCTACGTCATCCGGCTGGTGCGGATGGCGGCCGCGCTGGAGCTCGGGATGGACTGGCAGGAGTACCTGCGCCAGGGGCAGGACCGCTAGGGCCGGGCGAACCGGATCATCCGGGCCGGCGCGAGCGCGCGGTTGTGGAACCGGTGCGGCAGCGCCGGGTCGAACACGATCGAATCGCCCTCGCGCAGCGTGACCACCCGGTCGGCGAACTCGACGTCGAGCGTGCCCTCGGTGACCACCCCGTAGACCCTGCCCGCCGAGGCCGCCTCGGCCGGGGGATGGGCGCCGGGCGCGTAGACGTACTCGCAGAACCCGGCCTGCCCGTCTTCCTCGGGGCCGAGCAGCTGTGCGCGCACTCCGGGGCCGACGGTGCGCTCCGGACGCCGGTGGGCGCGCCGCACCCGCGGCTGCCGGTCGGTCTCCGCCGCGCCGTCCTGCGGGCGGGGGAACAGCGCATCCATCGGCACACCCAGCGCCGCGGCCAACGCGGTGAGCAACCCGACCGACGGCTCGGACAGACCCCGCTCGAACTGTGAGATGTGGCTGGCCGAGCAGCCCAGCTCGGCGGCCAGCCCGCGGATGCTCAGGCCGCGCTCACGCCGCAGCTCGCGCAGCCGCGCACCGAGCGCCGCCGGTCGTTGCTCCATGGCGGCATTGTAGGGGCCGGTACCCGCGTCCGCTTCCGTCGGAAAACCGGCGGCCTGCAGGCGATTTCAGCCGGCCACCCCGGCGCGGTGCAGCCGGCGCAGCAGTTCGCGCAGCTGCTCGTCCGGCTCGGCGGCCAGCGCCGCGCACACCTCGGCCAGGGCCTGCTCGACGTCCAGGGCGCGCCGGCGCGCCGCGAACAGCGCCGCCACCGCCGGGGTATGCCGGCGGGCGTCGGTGCAGTGCACGAACACCGTCTGCCCGGAGTCCCGCGCCGCCTCGATCGCGCGGACGGTGTCGACCAGCGCGAACGCCGACGGCTCCGGATCGGCGAGCGTCACCTCGAGGTGCGACACCCCGGCGGGCAGCCGGCCGGGGTCGACCCGGCACAGCGACACCACCACGCCGACGCCGTCGGGCAGCCGGTCCAGGTGCCCGGCGGCGCCGATCCACACCCCGTCGTCGTGCGGGTGCGGCACGGGGGCGGGCAGCGGCGCGCCGGCGGGCCGGCCGTCGGCCGGGTCCGGCGCCGCGGCGCCGACGATCCGGGCCGCCAGCCCGGTCAGCTCACGGGTGCCGATCCCGGGCCAGCCGCGCAGCTGCAACCGCCAGGCGGCCGGCACCGCCGACGCGCCGTGGGCCGCACCGAGCAGCCCACCGGCGATCGCGGCGACCGTGTCGGTGTCCCCGCCGCCGCGCACCGCCGCTTCCAGCGCCAGCCGCAGATGGTCGGCGCGGAACCGGTCGGCTGCCGGATCGTCGTCGGGCACCGGGGTGTGCGCGATGGCCGACCAGGCGCCCTGCAGTGCGGCCACCACCCAGCCGTTGCGGCCGGAGAAGTCCGCCGGCCGCCCGGCCTCGGCCTCGGCGATGCGCTGCGCCCACCGGTCCCGCCGGCCGGCGTCGACCAGCGGCAGCCCCACCCGCACGTCGAGGGCGCCGGTCAGCACGGCGTGCCGGATCGCCGCGCACCACAGCACGCAGGCGTCCCCGGCCTCCGGATCGAAGTGGGTGAGTTCGCTGACGGTCCGGGCCGCCTCGGCCAGCGCGGCCTCGTCGCCGAGATAGGCCAGCGCCACCGGGGCGGTGCGCATGAGCGACCCGTTGCCGGCGGTGCGGCCGGTGCGCCGGTGCAGGGCGGCCGACGCCGCGCGCACGGCGTCGGCGCTCATGCCCTCCAGCGCGGCGGCCGACAGCACCGAGGAGGTCTGCACCCCGATGTCCTTCGCGGTGCGCGACCACTCGTACCAGCGCCGCGCCAGCGCGTCGAGGGCCGCGCCGCTGCGCAGATCCGCACCGGTGGCGGCGATCTCGGCGATCGCCACGGCCATCGCCGTGTCGTCGGTCCACTCACCAGGCTCGAAGGACCCCAGCCCGCCGCCGATCATGTCGACCGGGTGGTTGGCGGCCAGCGGCCCGTTGAACTCGTACCCGGCGCCGAGCGCGTCCCCGGCGGCGGTGCCCAGCAGCACCCCGACCGCCCGGTCCCGCTGCGCGGCCGACAGTGTGACCCCGCTCATGAGCCGCAGTGTATGAAGCGACGCCGACAACCGGGGCCGGTATCGTATGGAGGTCTTTGGAGGAGGACGGGCCGTTACCCCCAGCGCCACCTAGCGCTCCGGCAGCCGTCGGCGCTATCCCCTGCAGACGACCCGCCCTCTGCCCAGCAAAGTTACTGACCCGGCACCGGGCCGAAACAGCGACGAAGGTCGTCTGCGGATGGGACCAAAGTCCCGCGCAGCACGCACCCCGCCCCGACGGCCTCCGGTCCACCCCGCAGGCCGCGCTACAGCGCCAGCACGAAGTGGTGCGAGCTGATCCGGAACCCGTGCCGCATGTACAGCCGGTGCGCGGTGGCGCGGTCCGCGCCCACCCCGGAGTCCAGGTGCACCGCCTCGCAGCCCAGCCGGCGCGCCTCGGCGACCACCCAGTCCAGCAGCATCGAGGCATAGCCCCGGCCCCGCGCGTGCGGCAGCGTCGACAGGTCCCCGACGTAGATGTGCTTGCCCCACGCCGTCGACCAGGCCTGGTGGAACCCGATCACCGACAACGCATCCCGGCCGTCCTCGAACACCCCGACCAGCCGGTAGCCGGCCGGGCGCAGGTGCTCGTCGACCAGCGCCACCACCGCCTCGGCCGAGGCGAACCGCGGCCGCAGCGCCCGCAGCGCCGCACCGGCCCGGTCCGTCTCGTCGGCCCCGATCTCCACCAGCTCCGCCACGGCCACCGACCATAGCCGCCTGGGCCGGAGCCGGCATCCGAATATCACACCCCGGCAGGGACCTTGGCGCTCATCTGCCTGCGCAGCGCGCCGAACTCCTCGATGGTGCGGGTGGTCACCGACGCCACCGGCCGGGCGTTGCGGCCGGTCGCGTCGGTCTTGGAGACCATCACCACGCTGTCGATGTAGGGCTGGATCGTCGTCGCGTTCTGCACCGTCGCCACGATCACCAGCTGGAACCCGAACTTGCGGAACGCCTGCAGCGCCTGCTGGGCGAACTGCGGGTCGGACTTGGAGAACGCCTCGTCGAGCATCAGCTGGGCGAACACCGGTTTGTTGTCGTCGCTGTCGGGGCTGGCCAGGTTGTAGCTCAGCGCGCCGGCCAGGCAGAACGCCATCAGCTTCTCCTGCTCGCCACCGGAGTTGTCCCCGGCGTTGGAGTGGGTGCGGATCAGGTCCCCGGTCGCCAGGTCCCACTCGGCGCAGTCGAAGGTGAACCGGTTGCGCACGTCCAGCGCGTCGCGGGTCCAGGCCCGGTCCTCGGGGTTGTTGGACGCCAACCGGTTCCGCAGCCGCAGGATGTCGGCGTACTGGTCCATGATGGCCTGCTTGTCGCCCAGCCCGACCTCGGCGATGCGCCGCGAGATGGCCCGCACGATCTCGGTCAGCTCGCTCACCGCGGTCAGCTGGCGCGGGGTGGCGCGCAGCGTCAGGCGGGTACCGCGGTTGAACTCGACCGCGCCCAGCCCGGTGTTGACCCGCTCGATCTGCTCGGCGATGCGGCGGGCCTCCTGCTCGGCCACCCGGTGCAGCGACAGGATCGCGTCCGGCGCCTGCTCGGTGACCAGCCGCATCATCCGCTCGTAGGCCTCCGGCAGCTCGCGCTCGTCGATGTGCCGGCACAGCGCCACGTAGTCGTGGACGCGTTCGTCGAAGTTGTTGCTGTCGTTGGGGATCGAGTCCGGGAACGCGGTGTCGAAGTTGTTCAGGATGCGGGCCAGCTCGTCGTAGGAGCGGCGCCGGCTCTCCCGCAGCTGCTCGCGCTCGCGCTTGATCAGGTTGAACAGCGCCTCCCGGTAGGGCTCCGGGTCGAGCAGATCCAGCGCCACCGGCAGCTCGGCGGCGTAGCGGTTCAGCAGCTCGGTCAGCGGCTCGGAGACGAACGCCGGGGCCAGCCGCTCGGCCAGCTCCAGCAGCCGGGTGCGGCGCAGGTCGAGCTCGTCGCGGCGGGTCTGGATCTGCCCGCGCCGGGTCATCAGCTTCTGGATCTGCTCCCAGCACTCCTCGGCCCGCGCGGTGAGCGCCTCCACGTCCGGGTTCTCGGCCAGCAGCAGCTCGTACTGCTCGCGCAGCCGGTCGGCGTGGCCGTCGGCGGTCTCGGTGTCGATCTGGCTCCACTGGCCGAACTGCTCGCAGATCGCCTTGCACGCCGCGGCCCGGTCCCGCCACTGCTGACGCTGCGCGGCGATGTCGTCGGCCTTGCGGCGGGCCGCCTGGTAGGCCTCCTCGGCGGCGGCCAGCTCCATGGTCAGCGCGTTGAGCTTGGCGGTCACATCGCCCTGGTAGAGGTACTCCGACGGGCGCACCGGGCGGCGGTCGTCCTTGACGGCCAACCGTTCGGAGTCCTTGTACAGGCCGGTGTCGGTGACCGCCCGGCGGAACCGGCCGAACACGTCGGGGGTGTCCACGCAGATGTGGTCGCCGGCGTGCGCGATCACCTCGACCGCCTCGGCCGCGCACGGGTGCCCCGGGTCGACGACGAACAGCTTGCCCGCCAACGTCTTCGGATCCAGCTCGGTCGGCTGCGCGCCGTAGGCGCTCGCCCGCACGTGGTGCAGGGCGAGCCGGCCGCGCATGTTCGTCTCGTTGACGTAGCGCAGCACCGGCGCCCAGTGCTCGTCGGGCACCAGCAGCCGCAGGCCCGGGGCGCGCAGCACCTTCTCCACCGCCACCCGCCAGCGGGTCTGGTCCGGCCGCAGGTCCATCAGCTCCGCGACGTAGGGCAGCTGCGACGGGTCCAGCCCGAGCGCGGTGCAGATCTGCTCGCGCATGGCCAGCGCGAAGGCCGGCAGCGACGAGCCCACCGCCTCCACCCGGCGCAGCTCCTTGGCCGCCTCGTCGCGGGCGATGCGGGCCGCCTTCTGCGCGTACTCGGCGTCGGTGGAGGCCTCGCGCTGGCGCTCCACCCGCGCGAGCAGTTCGTTGGCCTCGGCCAGCAGCCGCTCGCGCAGGTTCCAGAAGTCCTCGGCGGTCTCGGGCACCTCGATGCCGTGCGCGGTGAGCAGGTCCTCGAACGCCGCCCGGCGGCGTGACACCTGCTCGGCCTCGGCCTCGGCGGCGGCCAGCTGCGACTGCAGCGGCGCCAGGTTCGCCGCCGAGCCGCTGATCTGCGCGTTGAGCGAATCCGCCTCGGCCTTGGCCAGATTCAGCAGCCGAGTGACGTCCTCGTGCTCGGTGTCGAGTTGCTCGATGGTGGTGTCGAGCTGGCTGATCTGCTCCGGGCACCGTGCCAGCCGGACATGGTCGGTGTAGGCCCGCACCGTCGGCATGTCGACCAGGTCGATGATGCCCAGGTCGCTCGACTCCGAGGCGTAGCGCTGCTGGATCTTCTCGATGTCGCCGAGGATCTTGCGCTTGCGCTGTGCGACCGCCAGCAGCTCACGGGCCTCCACCAGCGGGTCGATCTGCTTGAGCGCCTCCGGCAGCCGGGCCAGGCTCTCCGGCTCGTCGAGCATGAACTCCCGGACGAACTGCTCCAGGCCGCCGACGCTCTTCAGCGATTTGGCCTTGCCGAGCAGCTGCTGGGCGGCGTCCGAGGCGCGGATGCCGATGGTGGCGTACAGCTGGGCGAGGTACTGCGACTCCACCTTCGTGGTGAACCGCCAGCCGTCCTCCTTGAACACCGACATGTCGAACCGGCGCTGCGCCCACCGGTTGCACACGTCCTCGATGTCCAGCTCCCCGTCGCCGATCGCGAACCGGCTCGACGAGTCCGAACGTGACTCGCCGGTCAGCCATTTGAGCACCAGACCGGTGACGGTGCGGCCGGAGTGGCTGCGGTAGCTGACCGCCACCGCCGACCAGGTGGTGCCCTCGCCGCGCAGGTACATGGTGCGGCTGGTGCCGTTCTCGGTGCGCTGGCCCCAGGCGCCGCGCACGTACTTGTCCACGGTGCGCCGGCCGGCGCTGGAGCCGGCCGCGGTCTGGTCGCCCGAGGCGTTGAAGTTGCGCCGGTTGAACGGCAGGAAGCCCAGCGAGATCGCATCCAGCAGCGAGGATTTGCCGCTGCCGGAGGCGCCGGCGATGAGCGCGCCGCCGGGGGTGAACCGGATCGAGTGGTAGCCGTCGAACACGCCCCAGTTGATGACCTGCAGCCGGGACAGATAGAACTGGTCAGTCGTCATCGTCGGCGACGTCCTCCTCGTCCTCGGGCGCCTCGGCGTCGGTCGCGGCCGGTCCGCCGCGCATCAGCTGCTCGAACTGCTGCTGCAACTCCGTGATCACCGAGCCGGTCATGATCGCGGTGATCACCGGGCTGATGGTGTAGCTGTCCTCGTCGTCGCGGCTGCGGCGCAGGATCTCCAGCGCGGTCAGCCGGGCGATCGCGCCGTCGATGCGGGCGGCGAACGTGACCGCGTCGCGGTCGGTGTCGTTGCGCACCCCGGCGAACAGCGCGTGGATCTCCTCCCGGCTGATCACCACCTGCTGCCCACCGGCCGCGCGCATCATCTGGGCCAGGTGCAGCGCCAGGATCGAGTCGTAGGTGCCGAGCGGCTCGCGGCGCAGCAGCTTTGCGCCCCTTGACGATTCGTATCTGGCCTGCTCGACGAACGCCACCCCGCCGTTCTCGTACGGGCCGTCGACCACGCGCAGGATCAGGTCGAGCTCGCTGAGCCGCACCCGCAGCAGGTCGCGGTACTCGATCACCCAGGCGTACAGGTCGGGGTCGGCCTCGTTGCTGATGTAGCGGCGGGTCAGCAGGTGCTGCAGCGCCCAGCAGGCCCGGTCCGGCAGCTCCGACACGTCGCCCTCGAAGCGGGGCCGGCGCTGCTGCGGCGGCCGGGCGCTCTGGTCGACCTCCGGCAGCTTGTCGAAGTCGATGTCGGGATCGGTGGTCGTCACGATACGGCTCCAGCCAGGCTGATCGGTTCGGTGAAGACGAGGGCCGGCACCTCGATCGCCAGGTCGCGGCCGTCCAGCGAGCGGAACCGCACCGGGACCGACTCGCCGGCCGTGCCGGCGTCGGGCTGCTTGGTCGCCCACGACCACAGCACGATGACGTGGCCGAGATAGGCGCCCTGCCCGTTCCGGTCGACGAGCGCCACCGCCTCCGGCAGCGACACCGGGCCCGCGGCGATCGCGGCGTTGAGCTGCTCGACCATGGCCTGGGCGTCGACCTGGGTGGTGAGCGCGGCGAAGCTGGTCAGATCGACCTCACCGGTGGCCGGCCTGGCCGGCTTCGGCGCCGACAGGTCGCCGATCTTGAAGCTCAGCGCGCCGACCGAGGTGATGGTGTGGCGGGCCAGCGGCACGTCGATGTCCAGCCGGGAGTCGGTCAGCGAGGTGCGCAGCAGCGCCCGGGCGGCGGCGATGGCCTCGTTGAGCTGGCGGGCGATGCCGCGGCTCTGCTCGAGGGTGCCGAACGCGGTGAACCGCTTGATCCGCTGGGCGCAGCGCTGCTGGATCCGCTCCACCTCGTCGATCTGCTGGCCGACCAGCTCGAAGAAGTTCGTCATCACCTTGCGCAGCGCCGGGTCGAGCTCCGGCAGCGCCGAGGCGACCGCGGCCACGTCGGCCTCGAACTCGGCCCGCTGGTCCGGGTCGTTGACCATGCGCAGGAACGCCCGGTGCGAGTCCCGGCCGGCCGACTCCCAGGCCGCCTGGTAGTCGGCGTAGAGCCGGCGCTGGCGCTCGCGGTAGTCGGCGTTGTCCTCGATCGGCTCGTCCAGTGCGGCGGTGGCCTGCTCGATCATCGTGCCGTACTGGCCGATGTCGGTGATGATCCGCTCCATCTGCAGCGCGATGGCGCGTGCCTCGTCGTAGCAGTCGGTGACGTCGGGCTCCGGGCGGTACCCGGCGTCGAGCGCCTCGAGCTCGGCCCGCAACTCGGCGATCTGCGCCTCGATGCTCTTGCGGATGCGGGCCGGGTCGCCGCCGACCCGCACCGCCACCTGCTTGAGCCGGGCGGCGATGCCGTGCAGCGAGCCGCCGGTGGCGATGGTGTCGTTGCGGCGCATGCCGCGCAGGAAGTCCAGCGCCCGGCGGGCGTCCTGGGTGAGGTAGCACACGTTCTGGCCGCTGCGCTCGTCGACGACGCGGTGCAGCCAGCCCTGGCTGGCCCAGCTCTTGATCAGCGCCAGCCCGCTCTGGCCGTCGGGGTGGTCGAGCTCGTCGAGGTCGCGCTCCAGGCGGACGACGAGCTCGGTCTCGCCGATCACCCCGTCGGCCAGGTGGCGCTCCATGAGCGTGGCGTACAGGCCGAGGTTGTGGGTGGCCAGCAGCCGGATGGCGCGCGATCCCTGCAGCTCCCGGTTGAGTTCGAGCAGGTCAGCAGCCGACAGCCCCCTGTTGTCGTCCACCTGGCAGTCCTCGGGTCGGTCGTCGCGTCGTCGGACGGTTCAAGATAGGCCACCGGCCCGACGGCGCGCGCGTGCGGGTGGGGGTGGCCGCGCTCAGCCCTCGCGCCGCCGCGCGACGAGGTAGTAGCCGCCGCCGGCGACCAGGCCGACACCGAGCGCCTGGCCCCAGGTCGCGGGTGGGCTGGCCGGCAGGTCACCGGAGCCGCCGCGCAGGGCCACGTCGTGGCCGGCCGCGGCCGGGAGGCCGGGGCCCGGGGTCTCGGCGTGTACCGGGGCGGGGTCGGCCACCAGCGGTTCCGACGGCGACGGCGCCGCACGGCCGGAGCGTGCGGCCCCACCGGCGTCGGCCGTGGTGAGTGCGCCGAGCACCGGGTCCGGCGTGGGCCGGCCGGCCCAGCCGGGGACGACGACGGGCTCGACCGATCCGGCCCCGCCGTCGCGGCCGTCGTCGGACGGCTCGCCGGCCGGCACCGGGGGACGGTCGGGGGCGGTGCCGAGCAGGGCGGGCCATACGCGCAGCGCCGGGACGGCGGGCCGGGCGGGGTCGGCCGGCTCCGTCGCGTCCGTGGGCGGGCCCGGGGTGGGGGTGGGTCGGTGTCCGGGGACCCCGATGCCGGTGCGCGGCAGGCCCGGCCGGTCGATGCCGGCGCCGGGGCCGGGCAGGCGGAGCCTGCGGGTGAGGTCGCCGAGGTGCGGGCGTGCGTCGTCACGCCCGGTGGCGGGACGACGGCCGTCGTTGCGGTCGCCGTCGACGGCGACGGCCGGAGCACTGGCCGGCCCGAGGACGGCGGCGCACAACGCCGCCGAGACCGCGAGCGCCCGGAGGAGCGATGTGGGGATGTCCAAACCGAGTTCTCCGATCGACAGATTCAGCAATCCCGATCTTGATTGCCGGAAAACTGTAACGGGTGATCGGGCCGGTGTGGAACCTGTCGGGCAGCCAGGGCCTTGGCGGGATGCCCGGTGCGGTGCGGTGCTGTGCAGCAACGTCACGAGCCAATATTGGCAAATTCGTCAATAATCCCGGCGGCGCTACTTCGGGGCGACGGCGGAGATGTCGGGGATGCCCCAGCCGTCCCGGTAGCCGTACACCTCGGCCAACGGGCGGTGCGTGCGGTCGGCGTCGAGGATCTCCACGTGCTGCGGGCCCAGGAACGCCGGGTGGGCCACGCCCGCGGCCTCCGACACCTTGAGCAGGTCCCGCCGCAGCGTGCGCACGTAGTTGGCCAGGCGGTGGCTCTTCTGCTCCGGGTCCAGCCCGCGGGCCAGCCACGGATGCTGCGTCGCCACCCCGGTGGGGCAGCGGTCGGTGTGGCACTTCTGCGCCTGGATGCAGCCGATCGACAGCATCGCCTCGCGCGCCACCGCGATCAGGTCCACCCCGAGCGCGAACGCCACGATCGCATTGGCCGGCAGCCCCAGCTTGCCCGACCCGATCCAGGTCACCCGGTCGGCCAGTCCGGCCTCGGCGAACAGCCGGTACACCTGGGCGAAGCCCACCCGGAACGGGAACGACACGTGATCGGCGAACACCAGCGGCGCGGCACCGGTGCCGCCCTCGCCGCCGTCGATGGTGATGAAGTCGACGCCGCGCCCGCCGTCGGCCATCCGCTCGACGAGCTCCTGCCAGAACCCCATCTCGCCGACCGCGGACTTGATCCCGACCGGCAGCCCGGTGGCGTCGGCGATCAGCTCCACCACGTCGAGCATCTCGTCGACGCTGCGGAACGCGGTGTGCCGGGACGGGCTGACCACGTCGCGGCCCTCCGGCACACCCCGCACCCGGGCGATCTCGGCGTTCACCTTCGCGCCCGGAAGATGGCCGCCCAGACCGGGTTTGGCGCCCTGGCTGAGCTTGATCTCGATGGCGCGCACCGGCGCGGATCCGACCACGTCGACCAACCGGTCCAGATCGAAGTCGCCGTGCTCGTCGCGGCAGCCGAAGTAGCCGGTGCCGATCTGGAACACCAGATCCCCGCCCTGGCGGTGGTGTTCGGACAGCCCGCCCTCGCCGGTGTTGTGCCAGCAGCCGGCCAGCTTGGCACCCATGTTGATGGCCCGGATCGCCTGCGGGCTCAGCGATCCGAACGACATGGCCGAGACGTTGACCACCGACGCCGGCCGGAACGCGTGCCGCCGGCCGCGCGGACCACCGAGCACCTTGACCCCGGGCAGGTCGATGTCCTGGCCGTGGATCGGGGACGCCGGTGCGATGTCGGCGAAAGTGGCCTGCTTGATGATCGGGTAGGTCTCGTGCTCGACATCGTTGTCGGTGCCGAACGCGAAGTAGTTGTTCCGGTTCTTGGCCGAGGTGTAGATCCAGGCGCGCTGGTCGCGGCTGAACGGCCGCTCGGCGTCGTTGCTGGTGATGATGTACTGGCGCAGCTCCGGGCCGATCGACTCCAGCAGGTAGCGGAACCGGGCGATCACCGGGAAGTTCCGGCGCAGTGCGTGTTCCTTCTGCAACAGGTCCTGCAACGCGATGCCGGCCACCGTCACCGCCGGCGCCAGCGCCGCCAGGGTCCGCTTGTTCATGTGCTCCAGCCTGCCACCCGAATCCGCTCCGGCGGCGCAGGACCGCGTGCGACGATGCTCAGCGGTCGCGAGCGGGAAGGAGCCGGGCATGGGATTCGGGGGCATCGACGAACTGCTGGCCGGGGCCGTCGCCGACGGCGCGGTGCACGGGGTGGCCGCCACCGTGGTTTCCGGCGACGGCGTGCTGTACCGGGGCGCGTTCGGAGATGTCAAGCCCGACAGCATGTTCCGCAACGCGTCGATGACCAAGGCGGTGGCCACCACCGCGGCGCTGCAGCTCGTCGAGCAGGGCCGGCTGGCGCTGGACACCCCGGTGGCGTCGGTGCTGCCCGAGTTCGGTGAGCTGCCGGTGATCGACGGGTTCGCCGACGGCCGGCCGGTGCTGCGGCCGCCGGTGCGGCAGCCCACCATCCGGCAGCTGATGACCCACACGGCCGGCTGCGGCTACCACTTCCTCAACGACAAGCTCTTCCGGTACTGCACCGAGCTGGGATTCCCCACCCCGCTGGACGGGATCAAGCGCGGGCTGAGCGCCCCGCTCGTGCACGACCCCGGCACCGTCTGGGAGTACGGCGTCAACACCGACTGGCTGGGCCTGGTGGTCGAGGCGGTCAGTGGGCAGCGGCTCGGTGCCTACCTCGCCGAGCACGTCTACCGCCCGCTGGGCATGGCCGACTCCACCTTCGAGCCGACTGCGGCGCAGCGCGCCCGGCTGTTGCCGGTGCGGTTCCGCACGCCCGACGGCGCGCTGGTGGCCACCGAACTCGACCTGCCCGCCGCGCCGGAGTGGGACGCCGGGGGGCACGGCTCCTACGGCACCGTCGACGACTACGGCCGCTTCGTGCGGGCCTGGCTGCGCGGCGGGGAACTCGACGGGCAGCGCATCCTGTCCGCCGAGACCGTCGAGCTCGCGCTGACCGACCACCTCGACGGTGTGCCGCTGCCGAAGGGGATGACCCCGACCGTCCCCGAGCTGTCGAACCCGGTCGGCTTCCTCGACGTGCCGCAGGGCTGGGGGCTGGGCTTCCACCTGTACCACGCCGACCTGCCCGGACTGCGCCGCGCCGGGTCGGCCGACTGGTCCGGGCTGTTCAACACCTACTTCTGGATCGACCGCGCCGCCGGGATCGGGGCGGTGTTCGCCACCCAGGTGCTGCCGTTCTTCGACGCGAAGGTGTTCGGGACGGTGCTGGAGTTCGAGGCGGCGGTGTACGCGGCGCTGGGGTCCGGCGGACCGCACTGACCGCGCACCGGCAGGGCCCGCGAGCGACAAGCCGGGGCGGGGATCCGCGTGGGGTCAGCGCCGGGAACGCTATTCCGCCGCGGGCGGGGCGGCGGGCGGGGTGAGGAAGGCCAGGAACTCCGCTGCGGTGAGGACCGGCTTGCCGTACTCGGCGGCCTTGCGGGCCTTGGCCGACTGGGTGCCGGCCTCGGCGACCACCAGCGCGTCGCAGCGGGTTCTGGTCACCGAGCGCACCGGCACCAGGCCGGCCGCCTCGGCCCGCGCCTCCAGCTCGGCGCGCTCGATCACCAGTCCGTGTGCGTCGATCGCGGTGCCGGTGAAGCAGATCCGTGCGCCCGGCACCAGCACCCCGGCGATATCGGGCCGGGCCCGCACCGCCGCCCCGCCGAGCACGTCCCGGCCGAGCAGCGCCGAGACGGCCCGCAACCGGTCGGTCAGCTCGGCGGGCAGCGGCGCCCGCGCGGCCGCGGCGCGCAACCGATCGGCCACCGCCCGCCGGGCCGCCGGATCCCAGTCCGCGGCGGCCCCGGTCGGAGGCTGCGCCCCCAGCAGCACCGCGCTCACGGCGCGCCCCACCGCCAGCAGCGCCGAGAGCCCGGGCAGCCGGTCGAGGGGTGGTGCGGGCACGTCCGGGTCACGGGTCAGCAGCAGCCCCGCCAGCCCGCTCGAATCCGGCTCGCCGAACGGCGTGCCGCCCGCGGTGGCCGCATCGGCCGCGTCCAGCGCCGCACGGGCCCGTTCCAGGGCGGTGCGGCCGTGCACCCGCCCACCGCGCGCCTCGGGCCCGACCGGCATCGCGGTCACCACGCCGAGCCGCTTGAGCTCGAAGTCGATCAGCCCCAACGTCTCATCCACATCCGGCCCGACCGGGACACAGCCGGTCAGCATCGGTGCGATGAGCGACCACGCCTCGGCCAGGGTCGGGGCCAGCAGCACATCGGCGGCCGAGATGCCGTACGCGGCGCGGGCGTCGGCGAGGTCACGCTGCGGATTGATCAGCGTGGAGACGCCGGTGCCGTCGTCGAACGCCACCGCCAGCTCGACCGGCCGTGGCCGCGACATCCGGCCCTCCTCGCCGACGGTGAGCAGCCCGATCGCGCAGCGGCGGCGCGGCCCGGTGGCTTGGGGCCCGGTGGCTCGGGCGGTCACCAGGAACCGGGCGATCCGCCGGTCCACCTTGAGATCCCGGGCCAGCACCGGGCGTTTGAGCACCAACCCGGACAGCGACGTGCAGCGGCTCAGCGCCACGTACAGCTGCCCGGGGGAGAACGTGCCGCCGGTGAGGTCGACGACCACCCGGTCCAGCGTCTGGCCCTGGCTCTTGTGGATCGTGATGGCCCAGGCCAGCTTGAACGGGAACTGCGTGTAGGTGCCCACCACCTCGCGCGCCAGTGTCGATCCGTGCAGCACCGGGCGGGTGGCCTCCCAGGTGAACGGGGCGACCTCGGCGGTCGAGCCGTCCGGGAACTCCACCTCGGCCACCGCGCCGTCGCGGTCGTAGCCGACCCCGACCACCCGGCCCAGACTGCCGTTGACCCAGCGGCCGTACGGGTCGTTGGTGAGCATCATCACCTGCGCGCCGACCTTGAACCGCAACGTCTCCTCGACCGGCGGGTCGAACAGCGACAGATCCCCGGAAGTCCGTGCGTGATGGACCATCTCGTCACCCGGCAGCCGCTCGAGCTGGCGCCGGTTGCGGGCGGTGACCAACCGGTTCGACGGCGCCAGGGTGAGCCAGAACTCGTCGTCGGGCGGTTCGAAATCCGGGTCGGCCCGCGCGTTGAGCGTCTCGCGGGCGTGGTCGAGCAGCACCCCTTCGCGAATCTCGTTGAGAATGGCGGTCAGTCGATCGTCGCCGCGCTGGCGGAACACCGTCGACAACGACACCACCGGGAACCGGTCGCTGTCGAAGCTGTGCGCGGAGAAGAAGTACGGTGTCCGGTAGGTGCTGGAGAAGTACGCCGCCTCGTGCTCGGTGACCACCGGCGGCAGCTGGTAGAGGTCGCCGACCAGCACGATCTGCACACCGCCGAACGGGGTGCCCGGCACCGGGCCGAAGCGCTCCAGCGCGGCGGCCACCATGTCGAACACGTCGGCACGCACCATCGACGCCTCGTCGATGATCAGCGTCTGCAGCGACGCCAGCGTCCTGGTGAACCGGCCCGGTCGGTAGGCGCCGGAGCGGACGTCGTCGAGGCCGGTGGTGGGGCGGAACCCGAACAGGCGGTGGATGGTGTACCCGCCGACGTTGAGCGCGGCGATCCCGGTGGGCGCGGCCACCACGACGTTCCGGTCGGTCTCGGCCAGAAAGCGGCGGATCAGCGTGGATTTTCCGGTGCCGGCCTTGCCGGTGAGGAAAAGGTGTGTGCCGTCGGCCAACAGCGACAGCGCGTGGCGGAACTCGTCGGTGATGACGATGCCGGCCACGAGCCGACATGCTAGCCAGTCGGATCGGCAAATCTGTCGGCGCCGTGCTCTACCCTCACCATCCGTGCGAACTCCGTCCGACGAGCAACCCCGGTTAAGGTCCAGCGAGCGCAGCACCTACCAGGTGCTGGTCGAGCAGCTGGGGCCCGACGACCTGGTCGTGCCCGGCCAGCGGGTCACCGACCATCTCAAGGACCACGAGATCGACTTCGTGGTGGCCATCGAGGGGGCCGGCATCGCCTGCCTGGAGGTCAAGGGCGGCGAGGTCTGGCACGACGGCACCGGCTGGCGCCAGCTTCGGGGCGGCCGGGAGTGCGACATCGAACCGGTCCGGCAGGTGCGGGAGGCCTGCTACGCGCTGCGGTACTTCGTCGAATACGACCCGCGCTGGACGCAGGGCCGGGTGCGCTGGGACCACCTGGTGGTGTTTCCGCACACCGAAGTGCCCGCGGACTTCGAGCTGCCGGAGTGCCCGCGCTGGAAGGTCATCGACCGCACCGACCTGCCGCGGCTCGTCGACCGGTTGCGTGAGGTGCTGATCCGCCAGGAGCTCGACCGGCCGCTGCTGACCAAGGAGGGCATCGAGCAACTCGCCCTCGTGCTCGGCGGACGCGGCCTGCCGCAGCGCGACGTCGTCGCCCGTGCCCTGGCCAACGAGGACGTCGCCGACACGCTCACCCAGCAGCAGGCCGTGATTCTCGACGCGATCCGGCTGCTCAACCGGGTCGAGGTGCGCGGCGGGGCCGGTAGCGGCAAGACGTTCCTGGCGATGGAACAGGCCCGGCGGCTGGCCGCCGACGGCAAACGGGTTGCGCTGGTGTGCTACTCGCACGGTCTGGCCTCCTACCTGGAGCGGGTGTCGGCCACCTGGCCGCGCCGGCAGCGGCCGGCCTACGTCGGGGAGTTCCACGCCCTCGGTATGCAGTGGGGCGCCCCGGAGGGGCCCGACGAGGCGCTGCGCACCGAGGAGACCGTCAGGTTCTGGGAGCACGACCTGCCGGCCCAGATGGTCGAGCTCGCCGAGCAACTCCCGCCCGGCCACAAGTTCGACGCCATCGTCGTCGACGAGGCCCAGGACTTCGCCGACGCGTGGTGGGACCCGCTGCTGGCCGCCCTACGCGACCCGGAAGAGAGCGGCCTGTACGTGTTCAGCGACGAGGGGCAGCGGGTCTTCGACCGGCACGGCTCACCGCCGGTGCCGCTCGTGCCGCTGGTGCTCGACCAGAACCTGCGCAACACCCGCCAGATCGCCCGGACCTTCCAGCCGCTGGTGGACCACCCGATGCGGCCCCTGGGCGGGGACGGGCCGGCCGTCACCTTCGTGCCCTGCCGGCGGGAGGACGCGGTGAGTGTGGGCGACGACCAGGTCGAGCGGCTGCTCGACGAGGGGTGGCGGCCGGAGGACGTGGCGCTGTTGACCACCGGCAGCCGCCATCCCGAGCAGGTCGCCCGGCAGCAGGCCGGGCACCGCGCCTACTGGGACACCTTCTGGGACACCGAGCAGGTCTTCTACGGCCACGTGCTCGGGTTCAAGGGCCTCGAGCGGCGCTGCGTGGTGCTCGTCGTCAACGAGGAGAAGCAGTTCGAGCGGTCCCGCGAGCGGCTCTATGTGGGGCTGTCGCGGGCCCGCGATCAGCTCGTGGTCTGCGGCGACCCGGCGTTCATCCGAGAGGTCGGCGGCCCCGAGGTGGCGCACCGGCTCGGTATCGAGTGACGCTCAGTGCTGTTCGACGACGTTGTCGAACCCGGACTGGCGCACCTCGGGATCACCGCCGTTGTAGTTGACCCGGTTCTCGATGCCCGAAACCCCGATGCTGTCGACGGAATCGAGGATCACCTCGTTCTGCACCCCGGAGACCGTCAGCGCGGCACAGTGTCCGGTGATGGTCACCCGGTTGGACTTGCCGCTGACCGTGACGATGCAGGACTCGCAGGCGATCTCGATGTCACGGTCGAACCCGGAGACGCTGATCTGCTCGCCGGGGGCCGCCGCGGTCCGGGTCGGCTGACCGATCGGCGGTGTGGGCGCGACCGGGGTCGGGGAGTCGTCGACGCCGGCCCCGGGATCGAATGCGCCACCGGCACCGACGATCCCGGCGTCCCGCTCGCCGGCCTTGCTGCTCAGCAGGACGATCACACCGGCGATCGCCGCCACCACCAGGGCCACCCCGGCGACCAGCCCACCCCACTGCAGCCGGGCCCGGGGGCGTGCCGCCGGCGGCGGGGCCGGGAATCCTCCCGAGCTCGGAGGGCTGGGATAACCCACACTCACCGACGGGCGCCCCGGGCGCGGACTGCCCTCGACACCCATTGGGCGGGTGCCGGCCTCGGCCGCCGCCGCCCGATCCATCAACTCGCGCTCGAGTTCGCGCAGCCGCGCTTCGGGGTCGTCGTGCGGTTCCACCCGCGCATGCTCGCACGTCGTGGCGGCCCGCTCAATGTCACGGTCGGGTGTCCGTGGCACCCATCCGCAGCAAAGTGTGATATGACTCACACGAAGATGATGAATGTGTGATGGATCACTCCGAAGGGGGCGCCATGGATCACGTCGACGGCCGCCGGCCCACCCGGCGCGGCACTTCGTGGGTCCTCGCGGCCTTCATGTTCCTACTCGCCCTGCTGTCGGTCGGCGCGGTCGCCACGGCGATGGCGATGGGCGAGCCCACGGTCGCACTCATCATCGGCCTGGTGAGCGGCGCGTTCTTCGCCGGCCTGCTCTGCTGACCCGCGGGGGCCGCGCCGAGATCGACGAAATGGCGCGTGCTTCTCGCACTTTTCCGCCCAAAGGTGCGTTTGGGCGAGCCCGGGAGTCAGACGAGGTCGTTGCGGGTGAGCCAGCGCATCACCGGCCAGCCGGCGAACACCGGCAGCCAGGTCGTCAGCACCCGGTAGAGCAGCACCGACGGCACCCCCACTGCGGCCGGCACGCCGAACGCCGCCAGGCCGCCGATCAGCGCGGCCTCCACCGCCCCGACCCCGCCCGGGGTGGGGGCCGCCGACGCGAGCGTGCCGCCGACCATCGTCACCACCGTGACGGTGATGATCGTCGCCCCGCCGCCGAACGCCGCCACCGACGCCCACAACGCCAGGGCCGCACCGAGTGTCGTCGCCGCGCACCCGGCCACGATCACCGCCAGCCGCCGCGGCTCGCGCGCCAGCGCCGCCAGGTCGCGGGTCACCTCCTGCAGCTGCGGCCGGACGGCTGTGCGCAGCCAGCGGCGCAGCTTCGGCACGAACAGGAACGCCCCGACGATGCCCAGCGCCACCCCGCCCACCAGGTACAGCACGGTGGTCGTCGGCACGAACCGGGACAGGTCCGCCGACGCCCCGGCGGCGGTGCTGAACAGGATGAGCAGCCCGATGTGGGTGATCACCTGCACCGACTGCTGCAACGCCACCGCGGTGGAGGCCCGCAGCGCCGAGAGCCCGCCCTTCTGCAGGAACCGCGCCGACAGCGCCAGCCCACCCACCCCGGCCGGCGTGGTGGTGGCGGCGAACTTGTTTGCCAGCTGCATCGCCACCATCGGGGCGAACCGGACCTGGCCGTCGGCGCAGGCCCACAGCGACCCCGCCGCCCCCAGGTAGGTCAGCGCCGAGACCGCCAGCCCGGCCAGCGCCCACCACCAGTTGGCGCCGCGCAGTTCGTCGAGGAAGCTCGGCGCGGCCGACAGGAACGGGTAGGCCACGTACACCAGCGCGATGAGCAGCACCAGCTGGATGAGCTGGGCCCGGCTGAAGCGGGTGATGGTCGCGGTGCGGATCTCGTCGGCGCCGGTCTGGCGCATCACCTCGTCGCGGGTCGCGGTGATCACCGCGCCGGCGTCGGGCACGGCGTCGCGGACCCGCTGCGGCAGCGCGGCCTTGGTGAGCCGGCGCGAGGCGGTGAGCACCGCGTCGGTGCCGAAGACGGCGATGGCGGCGGCAACCGCGCGCTCGGGCCGGTACAGCGCGCTGGTGGTGAACAGCAGCTGGGCGATGTCGGACTGCAGCAGCGTGTCGGTGGCGCCGTACTCGGCGCTGCCGAACCCCCCGAACAGGGCCCGGCCGTCGGCGACCGTCACCGCCCGCGCCCGCAGGTCGCCGTGCGAGATGTAGTGGGCGTGCAGGGTGTGCAGCGCCTGCCACACCGCCGCGGGCGCGCAGCCCTCGGGGGCGTCGGCCAGCGGGGTACCGCGGGCCGGGGTGTGGGCGTAGAGCGTCCAGCCGCGTTCCAGGGCGGCCACCCCGAGCGTGGTGGTGTTGGCCAGCCCGAGCTCGCCGACCGCGATCGCCATCAGGGCGCGGTGCTCGACCGCGCGGCGCATCGAGACGTGCAGGGGTGCGGTCTCGGTGGTGCGCAGCCGCAGCTTGCGCCACAACTGGCGCAGCGCCCCGCCGCCGCGCTGGTGCGGCCCGTAGAGCTCGACGATCGCGGTGTCGTCCGGGGCGTCGGCGCGCAGCACCAGCGCCCCGGGCCCGGCCGGGCGCACCACGGTGAGCCGGGTGACGTCGAACCCGCGCCGCCACAGCGCCCGCACCGCACCGTCGAGCGGCACCTCCAGCGCCGGGGTGCCCACCAGCAGCACCACCAGCGCCCCGATGAACCAGCCGACCGCCAGCCCCACCAGCGAACGGGCCGGCACCACCGCGCTGATGAGCAGATGGATCGGCACGAACGCCAGCAGCAGCGTCCACCACCAGCGCCGCCACCGGGCCGGCAGCCACGGGCCCGACACCGTCAGCACCGCGGCCAGCATGGCGATCCAGCGCGGGTCGTCGAGGAACTGGGACGTGACGGTCGCCAGCCGCTCGGACAGGTCGAAATGCCAGCTGGGGGCGGCGATCCCCTTGCCGGTGACGGACAGCGCCAGGAACGCCAGCCCGCCCGCGGCGGCGTAGGCGCCGAGCAGCTTCCACTGCCGGGCGGCGAGCAGCCCGACCAGGATCATGAACGGCAGCACCGCGATCGCCAGCCCGTAGGCCAGGTAGACCAGGTTGGACTGGGTCGGGGTGAGCACCCCGACGATCTCGGAGATGGAGCGTTCCAGCGCATCCCACTCCGGGCGGGTGATCAGCGAGCTCGTCACCACCAGCGCCAGCGTGACCGCCGCGGTGACGACGCGCAGGATGTCGTTGGTGCGGCGGGTCAGCGGCTGCAGCAGGTCGCCGACGACGGTGATGATGCGCCCGTCGACTCGCATCTCCATGTTCGGTTTGGGCTCCGCTCACTCGGTCGACGGTTCGCAGTCAACCTAACCAGCCGCGACGGCCGGATGGCGCATATCCCTGCCGCGCCGCCGGTGCGGGGCCGAAAGCCGGGGTCAGCGCACCGCGACGAAGGGGCTGACCACGTCCTTGGCGAACTGCATCGCGTTGACCTGCGGATCGCCGTCCGGGTAGCTGACCGTCGCCAGGATGTTGGCGCCGTGGTTGATGAACGTGGTGTCGGCCCGGTCCTGGTGGCTCGACGAGGTCACCAGGATGATCCCGGTGGTGCCGGCCTGCTCGGCCAGCGGGATCGAGAAGCGGGCGTTCTGCACCGTGCTGTTGGCCTTGTCCTCGACGATGATCCGGTGGTCGGGGAAGCCCAGCAAGGTCAGCATGCGGCGCATCGCGGCGGCCTCGGTGACGCCGTTGCGCGGGTTGCCGCCGGTGACGATGACCGGCGACTGCGGGAAGAACTGGGCCACCGCCAGGCCGGCGAGCACCCGGCGGCGCAGCACCGGCCGCATGGTGCCGTCCGGGTTCAGACCGTAGCCGAGGATGACGATCGCCGGCTTGGAGAAGTCCTTGGTGACCGGGGCGCCGACCGGCTGGGCCTGTGCCGGGGCGAGCTCGACGGTCAGTGCGGCGGCCAGCGCGAGGGCCAGCGCAACCAGGACGGTTCTCAGTCGCCTACCCATGCGTCCTCCGCGGTGTTCGGAATCCGGTGCTACCGCTGGGGACATCGCGCCCGGGTCACGGGGTGTTACGGGCGCGATGATTTCGCCAGGTGCGCCAGCCGCGGCGGGCCACCAGCACGCCGACGATCGCGGTCAGGCACCACACGGCGATCGCGGCGTAGGCCAGTGGGGCGGACAGGTCCCCGATCGAGGCGCCCAGCGCGGTGTAGACGAACGCCCGCGGCGCCGACCCGATGAACGCCCCCACCGCCATCTGCCACATCGGCACCCCGAACGCCCCGAACGCGTAGGAGGCCAGCGCATCCGACAGCCCGGGGACGAAGCGCTGCCCGACCACCGCCCACAGCCCGCCGCGGTCGATCAACGCGTCGAGCCGGTCGGCCCGCTCGGCGCCGAGCAGCCCGCGGGCGCTGGCCCGGCCGGCCCGCCGGCCCAGCAGGCAGGCCACGGTGGCGGTGCCGACGGTGGCCCCCAGGGTGACGAAGGTGCCCAGCACCGGCCCGAACAGCAGCCCGGAGGTGGCCGCCAGCAGCGGGCCGGGCACGAAGATCGCGCCCAGCACGGCCGAGACCACGATGTAGGCCAGCGGGGCGGCCGGCCCGGCCGCGGCGACGGCCTCCCGTACCACGGTGACGTCGATGACGCGCTCGACCGCGACCAGGTAGAACAACGCGATCAGGAACGCCGCGAACACCAGCAGTCGGACCAGATGGGGCCAGCGGGGGTGGGGGTGGGGCTCGGTCATCTCGGGGGTGATTGTTCCGCACCCCGCGGGGAGCGGGGGCGGGGCGCGGCACAGGGCGGAAAGTCCCAAAAATGCGTGACGCAGCACACAATGCCGCTACATTGTGTCCGTCACCACAACGAAGGGGGCGTAGCCGATGGGCGCAGTCGACGGTCCGCTGAACTACTCCGACGTCTCCGCACGCCGCGGTCGCGTGCTCGACCGCGCCCGGATCATGACGATCCTGGGCATCATCGCCTTCCTCACCGCCGTGGCGGCGTTCGCCGTCGCGCTGACGATGGGCGAGACCACCGTCGCCTACATCATCGGCCTGCTCACCACCGCCGTGGTGGTCGGCCTGCTCACCACCTGACTCAGTCCCGCAACCGCCGGCTGAGCCCGGACGCCCGCACCACCCGGCGCTGTACCGCCGTGCGCACCGCGGCCTCCGGTCCCACCACCTGCACCTTCTCTCGGGCGCGGGTCACCGCGGTGTAGAACAACTCCCGCGACAGCAGCCGCGAGTCCTGCGGCGGCAGCAGCACGGTCACCTCGTCGGCCTGGCTGCCCTGGCTCTTGTGGATGGTCATGGCGTGCATGGTGTCCACCTCGGCGAGCCGGCCGGCCGCGAACTCCGAGACCTTGCCCGCGCCGGCGATCACCACCCGCAGCCCGGACTCGCCGCGCACCGTCACCCCGGTGTCCCCGTTGTAGAGCCCCAGCCCGTAGTCGTTGGCGGTCACCAACACCGGCCGGCCCGGATACCAGGCCGACCAGATCGGCTCGCCGGTCGCCTCGGTCAGCCACCGCTCGACCTGCCGGTTCCAGTGCGTCACCCCGTACGGCCCGCGCCGGTGCGCACACAGCAGCCGGTGGGTCTCGAGCTTCTGCAGCGCGGCCACGTGGTCACCGAGCAGCGCGGCCCGCCGCAGCTCGACGGCGTGGTCGGTGAGCGTCTTGCGCAGCACCTCGGCCGGGTTGTCGGTGTCGAACCAGACCACCTCCGAGCCACCGTTGCGCAGTGCCGCGACGGTGGCGTCCGGATCCCCGGTGCGGATGGCGTCGGCCAGCGCCCCGATCGCGCCGCCGAAGCGGTGCGAGGTGCGCAGCACCGCCACCACCTGCGGATCGAGCCCGTCGACCAGGTCGGCCAGCACCGCCCCGGCCTCCACCGACGCCAGCTGATCCGGGTCGCCGACGAGCAGCAGCCGGGCGGTCGGGCGGACCGCCTCCAACAGCCGCGCCATCATCGTCAGCGACACCATCGAGGTCTCGTCGACGACGATCACGTCGTGCGGCAGCCGGTTGCCCCGGTGGTGGCGGAACCGCGACGAACTGTCCGGCCGCCGCCCGAGCAACCGGTGCAGGGTGGTGGCCTGCAGCCCGGCCAGCCGCTGTCGATCCCGCTCCGACAGCTCGCGGATCTGCTCCTGCACCGCTTCCTGCAGCCGGGCCGCCGCCTTGCCGGTGGGGGCGGCCAGCGCGATACGCAGCGGTGGCCGGCCCTCCAGCGCGGCCTGTTCGGCCAGCAGCGCCAGCAGCCGCGCCACGGTGGTGGTCTTTCCGGTGCCCGGCCCACCGGTGAGCACGGTGAACCTGTGCGACAGCGCGATCTCCGCCGCGGCCCGCTGCTCGTCGAATCGGGGTGACTCGAAGAGATCCCCGGTGTCCGGCCGGGCGGTCGTGGGCCGCGCGGCGGTCATCGCCCGCACATCGGCGCAGACCTGCTCCTCCTCGCGCCAGTACCGGTCCAGGTAGAGCAGCTCGCCGTAGCGGCGCAGCACCGGAGGCTCGCCTGCGACCAGCGGGCTGGTCGCCACCGCCGCCGCCCATCCCGCCGGTTCCGGCCACGGCGCCTCGATCCCGGTCTGCTCGGCCACCCGGGTCAGATCCATGCACACCGACCCGCCGCGCAGGGCGCGCACCAGCAGCGCCACCGCCAGCGCGACCCGCTCGTCGGGTTCCTCGCCGAGTGCGCAGAGCCGTTGCGCCACATGCACATCCGGGGTGTCGATCACCCCGGCGTCGACGAACGCGGCGAGCAGGCCGGTCGCGGTGACCGGCCGGCGCCAGGTGTGCGGATCCTGCTCGGCGAGGCGTTCGGTGGTCAGCGGTTCGGTCATGCCGCCACCCGCCCCGCGTCGAGCAGGTCCGACAGTGCCGTGATCAACGTGACCGGTGGCTGCCAGCCGAACACCCCGGCCGGATGGCCGTCGACGACCGGGGTGTCCGGCCCGCACATGCCGCGCAGGAACAGATACAGCACGCCGCCGAGATGGCGGTCCGGGTCGTAGTCGCGCAGTCGGCCGCGCAGGAACCGGTGCAGCACCACGCAGTACAGCAGCGCCTGCAGCGGGTAGTCGGAGTGCAGCATGGCCTCCACCAGTCGGGGCCGGGCGTAGTCGGCGGCGGTCAGCGGCCGGTCCGGTTCGCCGAGCCAGTTGGTCTTGTAGTCCACCACCAGGTACCGGTCGCCGGTGCGCAGCACCGCGTCGACCGATCCGCACAGATAGCCGCGCAGCGGCTGCCCACCCAGTGCGGTATCGGTCAGCCGGTCGGCGTAGCAGGCCAGCGGATCGTCGGCGGGCAGGTGGGTGCGCAGCAGCGCCCCCACATCGGCCAGCCGGATATCCGGTGCCGCGGCACGCAGATCCCCACCCGCCAGCGGGAATTCGAACTCCATCTCGCACATCCGGTCGCGCAGCCCGATCCGGCGCAGCGTCAGCCCGGGCGCCAGCGGGCCGAGCGGGGTGTCGTGCAGCGGCACCAGCGCGGCGGCGAGCTGCTCGGCGGGCATGTCGACCGGCCACCACACCGAGTGCTCACGGATGCGCGCCTCGAGTTCGGCGGCCAGGTCCGGCGCGAACGGGTCGGCGGTCTCCAGTACCGCGTGCACGAGCGAACCCAGCCGCGCCCCGGTCGGCACGTCGGCCATCGGGGAGACCACATCGGACCCGGCGGCGGTGGTGCCGAGCGGGATCTCGGCCACCTCGTCGTCGAGCTCGGCGACCTCCGGCTCGGAGCTCACCGGCGTCTCCTCGGCCGCACGGATCAGCCCGGAGTACGAGGTGCGCCGCCAGGAGGTGTCGATGCCGCGGTGGAAGTGGCGCACCGCGATCTCGGCCGGCGGTGCCGGCCGGGGCAGCCGCGGTACCGGGCGGATCACCGACTCCTCGAGCACCGGCCCGCCCACCGCCTCCCAGGCCCGCAGCCGCTGCATCGCCTCGGCGTCGTCGATCACCGCCGGTGTGCACCGGGTCGGCACCTCGGCCTGCCCGGGCCGGCGGCCGCGCAGCAGCCGTGACAGCCCGCCGTTGGGCTCGTCCCAGGACGGCGCCCACCAGGCCACCACCTGCGACTGGGCCCGGGTGAGCGCCACGTAGGCCAACCGCACCACGTCGGCGGCCTCCTCGGCGCGGCCGCGCCGGCGCGCGTCCTCGATCCCGGGCGAGCCCTTGCCGCCGATGTACAGGCTCCGGGCGCCGGTGTCGTCGTGGAACAACACGATGTCGTCGGACGGCAGATACCGGTTGAACGCGAACGGCAGGTACACCACCGGGAACTGCAGCCCCTTGGCCGCCCACACCGTCATGATCTGCACCGCGGCCTCGTCGCTCTCCAGCCGGCGCGCCCGCTCCGGGGTGTCGGCGCGCTCCTCGCGCCGGGTGCGCAGCCAGTCGCGCAGCGCCGGCAGGCCGAGCCGTTCGGTGTGCGCCGCCTCCTGCAGCAACTGCGCGACGTGCGCCAGGTCGGTCAGGTGGCGTTCGCCGTTGCGCCAGGTGAGGATCCGCTGCCCCATGCCGGCCAGCTGCGCGGCCTCGAACACCGCGGCCACTCCGCGCTCCCGGGCGAACCCGGCCCACTCGCGCAGGGTCTCGGCGACCCGGTCGGTCAGCTCGTCGCCGCGGGCGGCCAGATCCTCGGCGGTGTGGCCGAAGAACATCGTGGTCGCCGCCGCGCGCACCATCCCCGGCCGGTGCAGCTGGTCGAACGCCTCCAGCAGGCACAGCCAGTCGGCCGCGGCGTCGGAGTCGAACACGTCGATGTTGCCGGTGTACACCGCGGGAATCCCGTTGTCGCACAACGCGTCGTAGATCGCGCGAGCGTCGCGGTGGTTCTCCACCAGCACCGCGACGTCGCGGGCCTGCAGCGGCCTGCCGTCCCAGGTGGCCCCGGAGGCCAGCAGCGCCCCGACGTCGCCGGCCAGATCGGCGCCGATGTGCCGGCGCAGCAGGTCCATCCTGACGGTCTTCTCCGCGGCGACGCCGAACGGCTCCCGGGACACCACCCGCAGCCGGAACGGTTCGGTACTGGGCGCCCCGGCCAGCCGGGACCCCTGGTGGCGGGCCTCGACGTCGTGCACGACGATGCGCTCGTCGCCGAGCTGCGCGCCGCGCAGCACCGCCTGCAGCCGGCCGACGAGCGCGGCGTCGCTGCGCCAGTTGGTGCCCAGCGTCATCCGGGTGCCCGCGGTCTCGGCGGCCTGCAGGTAGGTGTAGATGTCGCCGCCGCGGAAGTTGTAGATGGCCTGTTTCGGGTCGCCGATCAGGATCAGCGTGGAGTGGCCGGAGAACGCCCGGTCGATCACCGCCCACTGCACCGGGTCGGTGTCCTGGAACTCGTCGACCATCACCACCGGCCAACGCCGACGCATCCGGGCCCGGGCGGGGCTCCCGGGATCCTCCAGGGCGTCGGCGAGCCGGCCGAGCAGGTCGTCGTAGCCGAGGATGCGGCGCTGCCGCTTGCGCCGGTCGAGTTCGGCGAGCAGCTCCCCGGCGAAGGCCAGCCGGACCGCGGCGGCGCTGCCCGGTTCCGGGTCGCGCGGGCGCAGCGCGGCGGCCGGGTTGGCCACCACCTCGCGGGCCAGCCGGGTGGCGTCGGCGTAGCTGAGCACCGGGTCATCGCGCTCGCCGCCGAAGTGGCGCAGGTACAGGTCGTCGACGATCTCGGCGACGAGGTCCTTGAGGTCCTCGACCAGCTCCACCCCGGCGTCGGTGTCGCCGGCCACCCCCAGCGAGCGCAGCACCAGCTGGCAGAACTGGTGGGTGGTGGCGATGGTGGCGGCGTCGAAGCTCGCCAGCGCGTCGCGCAGCCGGTCGCGGCGGGCCGCCGCGTCGGGGCCGTCGACCACCGAACGGACGAACTCGTTGGGCGCCCGGCCGTCCCGGAACGCCTGCAGCGTCTCGACGAGCTGGCGGCGCACCCGCTCGCGCAGTTCCTGGCTGGCCGCGCGGCTGAAGGTGATGAGCAGCATCTGGTCCAGCGTCGCCACACCCTCGGCGATGTAGCGGGTGACCAGCCCGGCCAGCGCGAACGTCTTGCCGGTCCCGGCGCTGGCCTCCAGCACCGTGGTGCTGCCGGGCCGCGGCAGCGGGCCGGTGAGCTCGAAGCGTTCCATCACATGCCCTCCTGAGCACGCAGCAGCGGCAGCCACACCCGGCGCGCGTAGTCGTCGATGCCGCGCCGGACCAGCACCTCCAGCGGCGCGTCCTTGCCGAACGCGCGGACGCAGGCCGGCTCGGCGTTCTCGCCGGCGTAGTTCTGCGGGCTCCAGTCCCGGCCGGCCGTGAACTCGGGCTTGCGGCCGGTGTGGACGGCGGTGGCCCAGGCGTACGACGTCTTCGGCGGCAGCGGCAGCGGCTCGCGCCGGCCGGCGTCGTAGACCGCCACCAGATCCCGCAGCAGGTCCAGCGCCGGTTCGTCCGGACCGCGCAGCCGGTGGTCGATCGCCTCCGCGCCGTCGCCTGAACGGCCGATGCACACCGCCTCCCAGCCGCGCCGCGGTTGCTGGGCGGTCAGCGCCAGCAGCGCGATCCACGCCTCGAGCAGGTGCCGGCCGTGCAGCTTGGAATAGGTCACCGAGACCAGCCGGTCGCCGAACACGTTCGACACGGTGCCGGTCAGCCGCCGCCCGGCACCGAGGTGGATGTCGACGTCGTGGGCCTGCGGATCCGCACCGCCCCGGCGGTCCAGCGCCAGGGCCGCCAGCCTCGCCGCGCGCTCGCGGATCTCGCCGGCCTGCCGCCAGCCCAGCTGCCCGGGCGGCAGCGCGCCGCGGCGCCACTCGGCCTGGCAGGCGGCGCTGGGGTGCATGCCGCGCAGCATGTCCTGCAGCATCCGGTCGCCGACCTGCCACTGCGCCAGCGCGTCGATCTCGACCGGCATGGCGTCGTGCACGTCCTCGACCTCGCGGGGCAGCGTGTAGTCCAGCGCGCGGAAGAACCCCTTCACCGGGTCGCGGAAGAACGCGATCAACTCGGCCAGCTCCACGTCGTCGCCGCCGGGGTCGGGCAGCGGGCCGCGCAGCAGCGGCGGTCGCTCGCCGCGCTCGCCTGCGGCGACCCGGGCGGCGGTGTGGGCGGTGCGGTCGAAGGTGAACGGCACCCCGGGCACCAGCGCCCCGGGCACCACGTTGCGGGAGTCGAACGGCTGCAACGGATGCTGCACCACGATGTGCTCGCGCACCGGCGTCTCGGTGGTGGCGTCCAGCGCGTCGAGCAGCTCGGCCAGCGGCACCGCGGGCGGGCGTTCCTGCCCGGTGCGCTCGTCGGCGCCGGTGTAGGTGATGACGAGCGTCTCGGTGGCCGCGCCGATGGCGTCGAGCAGCAGCTGCCGGTCCTCGGAGCGGATGTCGCGCTCACCGGTCATCGGATTGCGGGCCAGCACGTCGTCGCCGTCGACCACCCCGGTACGGGGGAACACCCCGTCGTCGAGACCGACCAGGCACACCACCCGGTGCGGCACCGAGCGCATCGGCACCATGGTGCACACCGTCAGCGTGCCGGTGCGGAAGTTGGCGCGGGTGGGGCGGCCGGCCAGCCGGCCGCCGAGCAGCGCCACGACGTCGGGCAGCCGCAGCGGGATGTCCGCGCGCGGGCCGGCGAGCTCGAGCACCTCGTTGAACTCCCGCTCGAGTTGGGCGAGCTGCCAGGCGTCCTCGTCGTCGACGCGGGTGAGCGCGGTGATGCCGGCGGTGAGACCGGAGAGCCACTCGGCCAGCGGGCGGACGCCGGACAGCGCGGCGACGGCGCGCTGCAGCCGTTCGACGAACTCGGCCAGCCGCCCGGCCAGCTCCACCCGGTTGCTGCCGACGTCGTCCAGCGGCAGCGTGGTGCCCAGCCAGGCCTGGGCGTCGTCGCTCATCGCCACCCCGGCCAGCACCCGGTCCAGCCCGAAACGCCAGGTGTTCTGGATGAACTCGACACCGTAGGGGCGGCGGTGCTCGGGGTCGAAGCCCCACCGGATGTTGGCCTGGCGCACCCAGGTGGTGATGTCCTCCAGGTCGTCGTCGGTGAAGGCGAACCGAGCCCGCACCGGCGCGGTCTGGGCCAGGTTGAGCACCTCGCTTGCGGTGGCCCGGCCGCCGGCCAGGGCCAGCAGCTGCTCGGCCACCCCGAGCAGCGGGTTGGTCTGGGTCAGTGCCCGGTCGGCGAGCTTGACCCGCAGCCGGTGCGCGGGGTGCCCGTCGGCCACCACGTCGCCGAGGCCGAAGTCGGCCACGATCAGCGGCGCGTAGGTCTCGATGTCCGGGCACATCACGAGAATGTCGCGCGGCTCGAGGGTGGGATCGTCGGCGAGCAGCCCGAGCAGCACCTCGCGCAGCACCTCGATCTGGCGGGCCGGACCGTGGCAGGAGTGCACCTGCACGCTGCGGTCCCGTGGGTCGTGCCGGCGGCCGTCCGGGCGCACCGCGTTGGCCGCCAGGTCACTCTGCAGCCAGCCCAGCAGGGTGTCGGGATACGTTGTGCCGGACAGGAACTCGTCGGTGGCCGGATCGGCGGGCAGGCCGCGCTGCAACTCGCGCACGTCCCGGCCCAGGGTGGCCAGCAGCGGGTGGCCGACGTCGCGGTGGCTGGTGTCCTCGGCGCGTGGCACCGGCCCGTGGTAGGGGACGAGCTTGTTCCACAGCTCGTCGCTGGGGTGCGGCAGCCACAGGTGCAGATCGTGGTGGGTGGCCAGCGCCTCGAGCAGCTCGATCTCGGTGACCGGCAGCCGGGTGTAGCCGAACAGCGACAGCCGCGGCGGCAGGGTGTCGACCGGGCCGGAGCGCAGCCGCTCGACCGTGCGGTCGTGGCGGACGTGCGGCGGGTCGGCGTCGATGCGGGCCAGCACCGCCCGCCACAGCGGCGGCTGCCAGCGCAGGTCCTCGTCGACGGTGTCGTCGCGGCCGGCGCACCAGTCGGCCAGCAGCCGCGGGCGCTGCCGGGCGTAGGAGGCGAACAGCCCGGCCAGCCGGCGGGCGACCGCGTAGCGGCGGCCCAGCCGCAGCTCGCGCTCCGCACCGTCGGCGAAGTGCCCGAGGTGCTCGGCCAGCGGTGCGCACCACGGCTCGTCGAGGGCGGTGTCGACGACCTCCAGCAGCGGCCACACCAGCGCGTCGGGCGCCCACGGGTCGTTCCGTTCGGTGCCGGTGATCTCTGCGATCAGCGAGTGCGGATTGCGGAACACGACACCGGCGCACACCCCGTCGGCACCGAGCCCACGGCCGAGGATGTGGCTGAGCCGCTGGCTGAGCCAGCGCTCCACGCCCTTGGCCGGGACCAGGACCAGCTCCTCGGCGAACGGGTCGTCGAGGGGATCGGAGAGCAGAGCGCCCAGCCCGTCGGCCAACAGGTCGGTGCGCTCGGCCCGGTGGTAGTGCAGTGCCATCGCTGGCCACGATAAACGGCAGCTCCGACACGGTCCGGGAGCTGTGGGCGGCGCCGCCCGGGTGTAATCTGGATCACATCACGAGGTGAGGAGATGCGCCATGAAGGGTGCATATCGCGATCCAGTCGACCACGCCCGGACCACGCTGCCGCACTCCGGCGAGGGGATGATCGACACCCGGTTGTTCCCGGGCCTGATCCTCATCGCGCTGGGGGTGGCGGGCCTGGCCGCGATCGTCGCGGCCGCCGCCTACGGCCGTCCCGACCTGGTACTGCCGCTGGCACTGGTCACCGGGGCGGTGGTGACCGCCGGCTTCGTGCTCATCGTGCTGGAGCACCAGCGGGTGCTGCGCGCCGAGCGGGAGTGGGAACGCCGGCACCGGCACCACCGGAACCTGCACGGCTCGGCGGCCTGAGCCCTACAGCCAGTCGCGGCGCCGGAACGCGACGTAGAGGATCACCACCAGCAGCACGATGAGCGTCGTGCTGACGACGAACCCGGCCACCGTGTCGATCCCCGGGAACAGCACGTTCTGCCCGTAGAAGCCGGTGATGGCGGTGGGCACGGCGATGATGGCGGCCCACCCGGTGAGCTTCTTCATCACCGTGTTCAGCCGCGCGTCCTGCAGGGACAGGTTGGTCTCGAACACCGTGGTGATCATGTCCCGCAGGGATTCGGTCCACTCCGCGGCGCGCAGCACGTGGTCGTACAGGTCGGCGTAGAGCGGGTCGAGCTCCGGGGCCACCATGCGCTCCTGGCGGCGGTGCTGGATGGTGTTGATGACCTCGCGCATCGGCAGCACGACGCGGCGCAGCTCGGCGAGTTCCTTGCGCAACCGGAAGGTGCGCCGCTGCATGGTGCCGTCCAGCCCGTTGCCGTCGAACAGGGCCTCCTCGATCGCCTCGATCTCGTCGTCGAGCGCCTGGACCGCGTCGAAGTGGCCGTCGACGACGACGTCGAGCAGGCCGTGCACCAGCGCACCGACCCCGTACTCCTGCCCGCCGAGGTCGTCGAACCGGCGGGACACGGCGTCCATGTCGAAGTCCGGGGCCAGCCGTACCGTGATCAGCGCCCGCGGCAGTACGAACGCCGAGATGCGGTGCAGCGTGAGCGTGGAGCGGGTGTGCCCGCCGTGCGACGGTCCGCCGGTGTCGACCGCATACACGGTGAAGAACGTGTGCGTGGCGTAGGCGGTGGCCTTGGTGCGCTCGGCGGCGGCGACGGCGTCCTCGACCGCCCACACGTTCAGCCCCAGATCGACGGCGAGTTCGTGCAGGGCCTCGTGGTCGGGGTCGTAGATGTCGACCCACACCAGGGTGTCCCCGTCGGCGAGGTAGTCGGCCAGGGCGGAGAAGGTGAAGTCGTCGCACGGCTTGCCGGTCCGCCAGACCCGGCCGCGGATGTGGGTCACCAGACCATCATGCGGGTCGGGCGCCGGTGAGCGTGGCAGGTCGGCACGCGAGGGTGACGACCAGCCCCAGCGCGGCGGCGATGAGGAACGCCGCCTGCACCGACACCACGTCGGCCGCGCCGCCGAGCAGCGCGGCGGCGATGGGCCGCGAGCCGAGGAACCCGACCAGCCACAGCGCCATGATGCGGCCGCGCAGTTCGTCGGGGGCGCGCTCCTGCACCACCGTGGACAGCCCCGTCATGCACAGCCCGAACCCGAGCCCGGACAGCAGATAGCCGGCGGCGGCGACGGCCGGGGAGGCCGCGAAGGCCAGCACCGCCGACCCGATGGTCAGGGCCCACAGCCCCGCCGACGACACCCACACCGACGGGATACGCCCGCGCAGCACGGCCAGGCCGACCATGGCCAGCCCGGAGCCGATGCCGCACAGCATGGACAGCACACCGACCAGGTGCGCCCCGCCGTGCAGCTCGGCGGCCAGCGACGGGGTCAGCGTGATGGTCGGATCGGAGACCACCCCGACGGTGGCGACCGCCAGCAGCGCCAGCAGCAGCGGCTTGTCCCGCCAGACGTAGCGCAGCGCGGCGCGCACCCGGTAGTCGGCGTCGGGATCGCGTCGCTGCGGCCGGGGGAACCGCACGGCGACCAGGATCACCAGGAACACCAGATGCAACAGGGCGCTGACGCCGAACGCCGGCACCGCGCCGAGCTGGGCGACCATGAACGCGCCGATCGGCGGCCCGGCGATGCGGCCGATGGTCATCGGCATGCTGTTGAGCGCCATCGCGGTGGACAGCTCGCCCGGGCGGATCAGGCTGGGCACGATCGACTGCATCGCCGGACCGCCGACGGTGAATCCGATGCCGCTGAGCGCCGTGCCGATGAGCACGGGCACGACCACGTCGCCGGGGTCGACGAACAGCCAGCCGGCGACGAGGCCGGAGCCGGCGACGCACAGCACCCGCCCGAGCATGATCTGGCGGACCGGGTCGCCGGTGTCGGCCCACTTGCCGCTGGTCGGGCTGCCGATGAGCTGGGGGGCGAACTGCACGACGCCGATCAGACCGACCATCAGCGCCGAGCCGGTGGCCTGGTAGATCGCGATGGCCGCCACGATGCTGTGGATCCACACCGCGACGACGGAGAACATCTTGCCCCAGAACAGACCGCCGAACGCCGGGTCGACCAGGAGTTTCAGCGCGCCGCGGGGGCGGGGGTGCGCGTCAGCCCGCCGGGGTGGATGAGAGGGGGCCGACACGCCAATATGCATAGCACATAGAAGTATTTGGCTCGCGCCGGGAGGGCACCGGTCCCGGCGACACCGGCCGGCGCTAGCGGCCGATCTCGCCGGGCAGCTGGTCGATCCCGGCGCGGATCGCCGCCAGCGCGGCCGCCCGCGCCTTGAGCTTGCTGGCCCGGTGGGCCCGCAGGTTCAGTCCGGCCGCCTCCGCGGCGACCTGCCGGGCGCGGTCGAGGACCCGGTCGGGGGCGACGCACTCGTCGAGCCAGCCCGCGGCGACCGCCGCCTCGCCGCTGAATGGGGTCGCCATCGAGTTGGCCAGCTGGAACGCCGACGGCGACAGCCGCATCCGCATCAGCTCCACGGCCGCGGCGGGCATCGTCATCCCGATGGCGATCTCGTTGGCGTGGCAGCGGCTCGCGGACGAGCCCACCCGGTAGTCCCCGGCGGTGAGCAGCATCGCGCCCATCGCCACGGCGGGGCCGGTCACCGCCAGCACCACCGGCACCGGGAAGGTCAGCCAGCGCACCGCCAACTCGAAGCCGCCCCGCACCATGGCCAGCCCGGCCGCCACGTCGCCGGCGGCGAACACACTCAGGTCGAAGCCCGCGCTGAACGTGCGCGCGTTGCCGGCCACCACCACGGCCTTGGCCCCGTCCCGCTCGGCGCGGTCGAGGGCGGCGTTGAGCTGCTGCTGCATCGCCGGCGACAGGGCGTTCACCTTGCCGTCGTCCATGGTGACGGCCGCGACGTCGGCCGCGAACTCGTACTGCACCGGGGCTTTCATCGGTTCCGGATCCTACGGGGCGCCAGCGCCCGGGGCGCGTGGGCTCAGCGGTGCGCGACGGCCAGTGCCGGGGTGGCGAGGGCCGCAGCCGGTCGGGCCGCCGGCACCGGGCCGGCGGGGGGCGCGGCCGCCGCCAGCCGCTCGCCGCGGGCGGCCCAGTCCAGGTCGGCCCAGTCGAACCGGACCGGCAGCCGGCGCCAGTACTGCGGGTGCTGGTGCACATACAGGCGCACGCTGGCGTGCACGGCGGCTCCGCGCGGCAACCGGCGCAACGCGAGCGGTCGGACACTACCGGCCAGCGCGTCGAACTCGACCGGGGCCGGTCGCTGCGGACGCAGCGCCAGCCCGGCGCGCTCGGCACCGTCGAGCACCCAGTCCAGTGCGATGCCGGCCAGCGGGCGGCTGGCCCCCGGATCTCCCGTGATGTCGCGGTGGGATCCGCGGAACCACACCTGCTCGATGCGGCCCGGGGCGGTGTCGGTGAGCGGTTCGGTGGCCGGCCGGCCGTCGATGGCCACCGCGTGTCGGGCGGTACCCACGTTGGTCGGCAGTTCGGCGCCGGACAGCCGGGGCAGGCCCGCCACCGGCAGGGTGTCCCACAACCCCAGGTAGTGCACCGGGACCGCGGCCTCGTCGCGGCCGGCCAGCCGCGCGGTGAGCCGCCGCACCCGACGCCACTCCTGCGGGGTGCGGGTGGTGCGGGGCAGCGCGTAGGTGGCCAGGACGTAGTCGAGCACCGGCACGGCGGCGTCGCCGGGCAGGCCGACGGTGCCGAGCAGCCGGGTCAGCGCCCGGGCGCAGTAGGCGCCGCGGCCGGCGCCGAAGAGATGGATGCGATCGCCGGGCCGCCAGGCCCCGGCCAGGTAGCGGTAGGCGTCCAGCACGCCGGCCCGGGCCTCGGCGATGGCCCGGCGCCGCCCGGGTGCGGGCCACCCCGAGGCCGGCAGCCCGGGGTGATACCAGCCGGGCTGGTCGGTGGTGTCGTCGAGCAGGGCGCGCAGCGCGGCGACGTTCGTCGGGCCGGCGGTGGCCGACGGTGGCGTGCTGTCGAAGCACACGACGATGTTCTTCATGTGGTCCCCCCAACCCCGACGGCGAACGACGCCTGATGCGGAAGTTTGCCAGAATTATCGTCCGATGTCACCGAATCCGCGCGATGATTTGGCGTCGGGCGCGGATTCAGTTGTGTAGGCCGCCTAAGTGCGACGAATCCGTGTTTGAAGTGGCAAATGGTCGGTGAATACGGCGACGCCCGGCACCGTGTGGGGCCGGGCGTTGACCGGGAAAAACTTCGCTAGTCGGGCTCGGGCCCGCGCCGGAGCGCGGTTCAGGCGCCCATCAGCATCCGCCACTGCTGCAGGTTGCTGGCGCGGTAGACGTAGTTGGTGCGGCGCACCTCCGACAGGCTCGCGCTCGGTTCGGCCGAGTACCAGTGGCCCGGGAACACGACCGGGTCGCCGGGCAGGTTGGCCAGGGCCTGCAGGCTGTGGAACATGTCGTCGACGTTGCCGCCCGGGAAGTCGGTGCGGCCGCAGCCCTCGAGGAACAGGGTGTCGCCGGCGACGAGGCGCCCGTCGAGCAGGAAGCACTGGCTGCCCGGGGTGTGGCCGGGGGTGTGCAGCAGTTCGATCTCGATCGCGCCCACGGCCACCTTGTCGCCGTGCTCGTGGGCGGTCAGGTCGCTGCGCGCGATGCCGGTCACCCGCGACACCCAGTCCGCCTCGTGGCTGTTGACGTGCACCGGGACCTGCACCCGTTCCAGCAGCTCGGCGACGCCCTTGAGGGTGAAGCCCAGCATCGTGCCGCCGACGTGGTCGGGGTGGTGGTGGGTGACCAGCACGCCCGACAGGTGCATCCCGTCGGCCTCCAGCGCGTCGACGAGATCGCCGGCGGCGTAGGCCGGGTCGACGACGACGCAGTCGCCGGTCTCGCGATCCCCGATGAGGTAGGCGAAGTTGCGCATCTGCTGGGCGATCACGTCGCCGGCGGCGAAGTCCCGCCCGGACAGCAGCTGACGGAAGTAGAGGCGGTCTGTATCCGGCACGCGCCCATCGTAGGGAGTCGCGCCCGCCCGTGGGGGAGTGGGCCTTCCGCACGCTGCGGACGAGCCTGCGGTTCCTGCCCGTCGCGTCCGCCGCGCCGGCGGACCCCGACAACGACGAGGCCCCCGCGCCGTAGCGGAGCGGGGGCCTCGCGCAGTCCTGCGTCCGAGGATCAGGCCTCGGCGAAGTTCCGGGTGATCGCCGGGTCGACCGGAATGCCCGGGCCGAAGGTCGTCGAGATGACCACCTTCTTGATGTAGCGGCCCTTGGACGCGGTCGGCTTGGCGCGCAGCACCTCCTCGAGGGCGGCGCCGTAGTTCTCGGCCAGCGCCTTCTCGTCGAACGAGGCCTTGCCGATGACCAGGTGCAGGTTGGCGTGCTTGTCGACGCGGAAGTTGATCTTGCCGCCCTTGATGTCCTGCACGGCCTTGGCGACGTCCGCGGTCACCGTGCCGGTCTTGGGGTTCGGCATCAGGCCGCGCGGGCCCAGGATGCGGGCGATGCGACCGACCTTGGCCATCTGGTCCGGGGTGGCGATGGCGGCGTCGAAGTCGAGCATGCCGCCCTGGATCTGCTCGATGAGGTCGTCGCTGCCGACGATGTCGGCGCCGGCGGCCTTGGCCTGGTCGGCCTTCTCGCCGACGGCGAACACCGCGACGCGGGCGGTCTTACCGGTGCCGTGCGGCAGGTTCACGGTGCCGCGCACCATCTGGTCGGCCTTGCGCGGGTCCACGCCGAGCCGGATGGCCACCTCGACGGTGGCGTCGGTCTTGGCCGACGAGGTCTCCTTGGCCAGGCGGGCGGCCTCCAGCGGGGTGTAGAGGCGCTCGCGGTCCACCTTGGCCGCGGCTTCCCGGTAGGCCTTGCTCTTCTTGCTCATTTCAGGGTTCCAATCTGTGTCGCGTTGGAATCGTGGTCATACGGGCCGAAGCGAGCCCTGCCACGTGGTGGGGGATCGACGGGTCGATCCGCAAGCTACTCGACCGTTTCGTCGGGTCGATCCGCAGGCTACTCGACCGTCCTCATGGGTCGATCCGCAAGCTACTCGACCGTCCTCATGGGTCGATCCGCAAGCTACTCGACCGTCCTCATGGGTCGATCCGCAAGCTACTCGACCGTGATCCCCATCGACCGTGCGGTGCCGACGATGATCTTGGCCGCCGCGTCGATGTCGTTGGCGTTCAGGTCTTCCTTCTTGGTCTCGGCGATCTCGCGCACCTGGTCCCAGGAGACCTTGCCGACCTTGTCCTTGTGCGGGTTGCCCGAACCCTTCTGCAGACCGGCGGCCTTGAGCAGCAGCTGCGAGGCCGGCGGGGTCTTCAGCTTGAAGTCGAAGCTGCGGTCCTCGTAGACGGTGATCTCGACGGGGACGATGTTGCCCCGCTGGCTCTCCGTCGCGGCGTTGTAGGCCTTGCAGAACTCCATGATGTTGACGCCGTGCTGGCCGAGCGCCGGGCCCACCGGGGGCGCCGGGTTGGCCTGGCCGGCCTGGATCTGCAGCTTGATCAGCCCGATGACTTTCTTCTTCGGGGCCATTGGTGTTGGTGTTCCTTTCTAGGGCGGATGCCGGTGCGGCGGCTAGATCTTGGCGACCTGGTTGAAGGTCAACTCGACAGGTGTTTCGCGGCCGAAGATGGACACCAGCACCTTGAGCTTCTGCTGTTCGGCGTTGACCTCGCTGATCGAGGCGGGCAGCGTCGCGAACGGGCCGTCCATGACGGTGACCGACTCGCCGACCTCGAAGTCCACCTCGACCGGCGGACGCTCGGCCCCGGCGGTCTCGGCGGCCGCCCCGGCGGTGGCGGCGGCCTTGCCCGGCTTCTTGGCCGCGGCCGGCGGCAGCAGGAACTTCACCACGTCGTCGAGGCTCAGCGGCGACGGCCGCGACGTCGCCCCGACGAAACCGGTCACGCCCGGGGTGTTGCGCACCGCGGCCCACGACTCGTCGTTGAGCTCCATGCGGACCAGGATGTAGCCCGGCAGCACCTTGCGGTTGACCTGCTTGCGCTGGCCGTTCTTGATCTCGGTGACCTCTTCGGTGGGCACCTCCACCTGGAAGATGTAGTCGCCGACGTCGAGGTTCTGCACGCGGGTCTCGAGATTGGCCTTGACCTTGTTCTCGTAACCGGCGTAGGAGTGCACGACGTACCACTGACCGGGCAGCCGGCGCAGCTCCTTCTTGAGCTTCTCGGCCGGGTCCTCCTCCTCTTCGGGAGTCTCCTCGGCGGCCTCGCCGGTCTCGTCGGCCGCTGCCGCGTCGGTGGTGGCCTCGTCGCTCACCGCGTCCTCAGCCTCGACCCCCGCGGCGGCAGGCTCCGAGTCGGATGCGTCAACCGCATCGACGGCCTCATCCGACGGCACGTCGGCGGCCGGACGCTCGTCGCGCTCATCGCCGTCGAAGCTAGTCACGTCTCAAGTCCTCTCTGCAGTTGCCGGTCAGTTGCCGAACACCAGCGACACCAGCCGGGCCAGGCCGTAGTCGGCGCCGTAGATCAGCGCCACCATGAACGCCAGGAAGGCCAACACCACCGTGGTGTAGTTGACCATCTGCTTGCGGTTCGGCCAGATCACCTTCCGCAGCTCGGCAACGACCTGCTTCAGGTAGTTCCAGACGAAGGCGAACGGGTTGGGTCGACCGGCGCCCTTCTTCGCGGCCTTGGCCTTGTCGGCCGCGCCGTCCTTGGCCTCGGCACCCTGGGTGGTGCCGGCCTCCTCGGTGGCGGTGGCGTCGTCGCCGCCGGCGGCCGCGCTGCGACGCGCCCGCTTCCCGGTGGGACGCGCCGGCCGCGTCACGACCGCCGTCTGGCCGCGGTCCTGACCCGTGGCCTCGGTCCCGGCGATCTCGGCACCGCTACCCGTGGAGTCGGCACCGTCGCGCTCGTCGCTCACCGGATGCTCCCTCGTCTGGTCGTCTGGTGGTCACCTTCCAGTGTCCACACATTTCGAGTATTCAGTTTGAGCAGGGGCGACAGGACTCGAACCTGCAACCTGCGGTTTTGGAGACCGCTGCTCTACCACTTGAGCTACGCCCCTTCGGGAAGGCACGACCGGTGCCCCGGCCGGTTCGGGAGCTCACACAATTCGCGCGCTCCCTCTCGGTCCGACCAGACCGGAGCGGGCAGCGCGCTGTAGTGGGAGAACCCGGGCCCGAGTCTAGCGTGCCACCCGCGAAACTTACTAATCCGTATCGTGGGTGACCGGTTTGCGCAGGACCTGGCCGGTCTCCGGGTCCCAGCCGGCCGAGATCGAGTTGTCGCCCTCGTGCCCCATCAGGGTGGTGAAGGACTCCATCACGACCTCGCCGTTCTCGTCGGTCAGCACGTTGCGGGTGGTGACGATGTCGGCACCGAAGCGCTCGTCCACCGACTCGATGTACATGGTGCCGTTGAGCCGGTCACCCTCGACGATCGGGCGGTGGAACTTGAACTTCTGGTCCACCTGCACGATCTGCATCGTCTCGAAGCCGACGTCGACGTGCTGGAAGAAGTGCCGCTGGATCATCACCGCGAAGATCGACATGAAGGTCAGCGGCGCGACCAGCCCGGAATGCCCGAGCTCGGCGGCCGCCTTCTCGTCCAGCGACGCCGGATCGTGCGCCTTGATCGCGTTGGCGAACTGCCGGATCTGCTCCCGGCCGACGACGAAACAGTCCGGGTACTTCCAGACCATCCCGCGGATATCAGTCTTGAGTGCCATGTGCTCGGACCGCCTGTGCTAGGCCAGCTTGGCGACCGCGATGGCGCGGCCGAAGATCTTCTTGCCGCCGGTCGTGGCCGACAGCGCGATGGTGACCGTCTTGGTCTCCGGGTCGGCGGACTTGATCCGGCCGCTGAACACGATCTCCGCGCCCCGGCCGTCGTTGGGCACCGGCACCACCGCGGTGAAGCGCACGTTGTACTCGGTCACCGCGCCCGGGTCGCCGACCCACTCGGAGATGTAGCCGCCGCCGAGGCCCATGGTGAGCATGCCGTGGGCGATGGCGGTGTCGAGGCCGACCTGCTTGGCGATCTCGTCGTCCCAGTGGATCGGATTGAGGTCACCCGACACACCGGCGTAGTTCACCAGGTCGGCGCGGGTCAGTTGGACGACCTTCTCGGGAAGCTGGTCGCCGACCTTGACCGAACCGAACTCACGCAGAGCCATCAGCAAAACCCTTTTCTCCGTCGTCGCCCGCACGCCCGGCCAGGGTCGTGTAGGTCTCCTGAACCACCTCGCCGTTCTCGTCGGTGACGACGCTCTTCAGCACGACGATGTCGGTGCCGAAGGACCGTCGCACCGAGTCACAGTAGACGTCACAGAAGAGCTTGTCCCCGGCCGTGATGGGCTTGAGGTACCTGAGCTCCTGGTCGACCTGCACGATCTTGGAGTCGTTGACGCTGATGCCGGCGTGGTGCAGGAACGCCAGCTGCGCCATGTAGCCGAAGATCGAGGTGAAGGTCAGCGGCGCGACCAGGGCGTCGTAGCCCAGTTCGGCGGCGGCCGCCTCCTCGAAGAAGGCGGGATGATCGTTCTTGACCGCGGTGGCGAATTCGCGGATCTTCTCGCGGCCCACCACGTAGCAGTCGGGATAGCGGAAATGGACCCCGACGAGCTTCTCTGACAGCGACACGACTGATGTACCTACCTGTGCGGGCGCGCGGCCCGAGCAGGGTCGGCGCGGCCGGGAGCCGGGCGGACTAGCGGGTCTCTTTGTGCGGCTGGTGGGTCTTGCAGTTCGGGCAGAACTTCTTCAGCTCCAGCCGATCGGGGTCGTTGCGCCGATTCTTACGAGTGATGTAGTTGCGGTGCTTGCACACCTCGCAGGCGAGGGTGATCTTCGGCCGCACATCGGTACTGGAGGCCACGTCAGTCGTCCTTCGTCAAACGTCGTCAGTTCGGAAGTCTGGTAGCGGTGGGGGGACTCGATCCCCCGACCTCACGATTATGAGTCGTGCGCTCTAACCAGCTGAGCTACACCGCCATGCCAGCGCCACCGTCGCGAACGGCCACCGCAGGAGGTGTGTCACCCGCTCGGTGTACACCGAGCCCCCTAACGGAATCGAACCGTTGACCTTTTCCTTACCATGGAAACGCTCTGCCGACTGAGCTAAGGGGGCCAAACCCTCTGGCACGTGGCTGGGCCAGTGCCGCAGGCCTTGTAGAGGTTACAACCTGCTCCGCGTAAGCACCAAATGAGCCGGTCAGGCCGGGTGAGGAGGCGTTTTCGGTGACCGAGCCCGGCATCGCCCGTGTGGCGGTGTACATCGACTTCGACAACATCGTCATCTCCCGCTACGACCAGCTGCACGGCCGCAACGCGTTCCAGCGCGACAAGGCCAAGCCGCCGCCCGACCATGCCGAGCGGCTGGCCGCGGCGACCATCGACGTCGGCGCCATCATCGACTACGCCGCGTCCTTCGGGACGCTGGTGCTCACCCGCGCCTACGCCGACTGGTCCACCGAGGTCAACGCCTCCTACCGGGGGCAGCTCGTCAGCCGCGCGGTGGACCTGGTGCAGCTGTTCCCGGCGGCCGCCTACGGCAAGAACGGCGCCGACATCCGGCTGGCCGTCGACGCCGTGGAGGACATGTTCCGGCTGCCGGACCTGACCCACGTCGTGATCGTCGCCGGCGACTCGGACTACATCGCGCTCGCACAGCGCTGCAAGCGGCTCGGGCGCTACGTGGTGGGCATCGGGGTGGCCGGCTCCACCAGCCGCTCGCTGATGGCCGCCTGCGACGAGTTCGTCAGCTACGACGCGCTGCCCGGGGTGGAGGCCGTCGAGCCGAAGAACCAGCCCAAGCGGCGCGCCAAGCGGTCCGAGCCGGGCGGCGCCGACGAGGAGCCGCCGGCCGACCCGCAGGCGGCCGCCACGGCGTTGCTGGAGCGGGCGCTGCGCATCGCCCACGGCAAGGACGACGCCGACTGGCTGCACAACTCCGAGGTCAAGGCGCAGATGAAGCGGATGGACCCGTCGTTCTCCGAGAAGGCGCTGGGCTACCGGTCCTTCAGCGACTTCCTGCGCTCCCGGTCCGGGCTGGTCGACCTCGACGAGAGCAGTACCACCCGGATGGTGCGGCTGCACCGCGAGGACGACTGAGCGGCTCCGTCGCGGGCGACGACTGAGCGGCTCGCCGTCAGGGCCGGCCGATGCCCCGGTAGGTCCACCCGGCCGCGCGCCACCGCCGCGGATCGAGGCAGTTGCGTCCGTCGACCACGTAGCGCCGGCGCACCACCGCACCCAGCTCGGCCGGATCCAGCTCGACGAACTGCCGCCACTCGGTGAGGATCATCACCACGTCGGCGCCCCGGCACGCGGTGGCGACGTCGGGTGCGTACTCGAGGGTGGGGAAGAGCCGGCGGGCGTTCTGCATGGCCTCCGGGTCGTAGACGCTCACCGCCGCGCCCTGCAGCTGGATCTGCCCGGCGATGTTGAGCGCGGGGGAGTCCCGCACGTCGTCGGAGTCGGGTTTGAACGCCGCCCCGAGCACCGCCACCCGGGTGCCGATGAACGACCCGCCGGCGGCCTCGCGGGCCAGCTCCACCGCCTTGTTGCGGCGACGCATGTTGATGCCGTCCACCTCGCGCAGCAGCGCGAAGGCCTGGCCGGCGCCGAGTTCACCGGCCATGGCGATGAACGCCCGGATGTCCTTGGGCAGGCAGCCCCCGCCGAAGCCGATCCCGGCGTTGAGGAAGTGCCGTCCGATGCGGGCGTCGTAGCCGATGGCGTCGGCCAGCACCGTCACGTCCGCACCGGCGGCCTCGCACACCTCGGCGATGGCGTTGATGAACGAGATCTTGGTGGCCAGGAACGCGTTGGCCGCGGTCTTCACCAGCTCGGCGGTGGCCAGGTCGGTGACCAGGAAGGGGATCCGCTCGTCGAGCAGCCGGGCGTACACCTGCCGGGCCACCGCCTCGGCGTTGCCCGGGCGGTCCCGGTCGACGCCGAGCACGATGCGGTCCGGGTGCAGGGTGTCGCGCACCGCGTGGCCCTCGCGCAGGAACTCCGGGTTCCAGGCCAGCTCCACCCGGTCGCCGGCGGGCGCGAGCTCGCGCACCCGGGCGCCGAGCCGGGCGGCGGTGCCGGCCGGCACCGTGGATTTGCCGAAGATCACCGCGGGTCGTTCCAGCAAAGGACCGAGCGTTTCGATGACCGCGTCGACATAACGCAGATCCGCGGCGAGTTCGCCGGGTTTCTGCGGGGTACCGACGGCGATGAAATGCACATCGGCGAATTCGGCCGCCTCGCGGTAGGAGGAGGTGAACCGCAGCCGGCCGGTGTCGATGTTGGCGCGCAGGAGCTCCTGCAGACCCGGCTCGAAGAAGGGCAATTCACCGGCGGCGAGTTTTCCCAGCCTGCCTTCGTCGACATCCACCCCGAGCACCTCGTGGCCGAGTTCGGCCATGCAGGCCGCGTGCGTCGCGCCGAGGTACCCGGTGCCGAATACGGCGATGCGGCAGGACATCGAATTTCCTTCCGTGTTCCCCGGCGGTGGTCGGCGTAACCGGCCAGGGCAAATATCGCTCCGTCCGAATTTCGGCGTCGAGCGTAGTCGAGCCGGCAATTCCTCCGTTTCGGGTTCGGGAATTGCGGGAGTGTTCTCGCAGGGCCGGTCCCGGTCAGGCGGCCGCGCCGGGTTTGAGGTAGGTGACCAGGCTGCAGTCGATGCACTCGTCGATGAAGTAGTACTGGCATCCCCGCAGATAGCGCAGGTAGCGCTGGTAGGTCGCCTCGTCGGTGGCGGCGACGGCGGCCGCCTTGTTGGCCTCGAGGCGATCGGCCCAGATGCCGAGCGTCTTGATGTAGTGGGTGCGCAGCGACATCGTCCCGCCCACCACGAACCCGGCCCGCTCGCCGTGTTCCACCATCATCTCCGTGGTCGGGATCCGCCCGCCCGGGAAGATCTCGGTGATCATGAACTTGATGAACCGGGCCAGCTCGAACGTCAGCCGCTTGCCGCGGGCGCGCAGGTTGTCCGGGTGGTAGCCGACGCTGCTCTGGATCGTCATCCGGCCGTCGTCGGGCAGGATCTCGTAGCAGGTCCGGAAGAAGTCGTCGTAGCGCTCGAAGCCGAAGTGCTCGAACGCCTCGATGCTGACGATCCGGTCCACCGGTTCGCGGAACTGCTCCCAACCGGCCAGCAGCACCCGCCAGGACCGGTCGGTGTCCAGGCCGTCGAGCAGGCGCTGACAGTAGGCCTGCTGGTTGCGCGACAGCGTCAGGCCGACGACGTTCACGTCGTAGTGCTCGATCGCCCGGCGCAGCGCCACGCCCCAGCCGCAGCCGATATCGAGCAGCGTCATCCCCGGGCGCAGGTCGAGCTTGTCCAGATGCAGATCGACGTTGGCCAGCTGCGCCTCGGAGAGCGAGACGTCGGGTCCGGTGAAGTAGGCGCAGCTGTACTTGCGGGTGGGGTCCTGGAACGCCCCGAAGAAGTCGTCGGACAGGTCGTAGTGTGCCTGGATGTCCTCGAAGTTCGGTCGCAGCTCCGGTGCGGTGATCGTGCTGGACATTCCCCTCGTCAGCCTTCCGTGCAGTCCTGCGTGACGGTTACCTCGCCGGTTGTGTCCTGTGATGTGCACCATACCGAATTCCGGTGGCGCGCTGGGGCATCCGCGCGGTACCGGCGCGGGTGGCGGGCGGGCGGATCGCCCGCGGGCCGGCCGCTCAGCCGCCGCGGGGCTGCTTCGCCAGCGTGAACTGGTTGACGTCGATGTAGCCGACCCGGAACGCGTCGGCACAGCCGGTGAGGTAGCGCAGGTAGCGCTCGTAGACCTCTTCGGACTGGATCGCGATCGCCTCCGCACGGCGGTCCTGCAGGGCGGCGGCCCAGCAGTCGAGGGTGCGCGCGTAGTGCGGTTGCAGCGACTGGCGGCGGGTGAGCCGGAAGCCGGCCCGGGCGGAATGCTCCTCGACCTTCTCGATCGACGGGATCCGCCCGCCCGGGAAGATCTCGGTGACGATGAACTTGATGAACCGGGCCACCCCGAAGGTCAGCGGTATCCCGCGCTCGGCGAGCTGGGGGACGGTCAGCCCGGTGATGGTGTGCAGCAGCATCACCCCGTCGTCGGGCAGCAGGCGGTAGGCGGTGGTGAAGAAATCGTCGTAGCGGTCGAATCCGAAATGCTCGAACGCCCCGATCGAGACGATCCGGTCGACCGGTTCGTCGAATTCCTCCCAGCCTTTCAGATAAACGCGCCGACTGCGCGGACTATTTGACGTTGCAAGAATTTGCTCGACATACGCCTGCTGATTCTCGCTGAGGGTCAGCCCGATGACGTTGACGTCGTAGTGCTCGAGCGCGCGCATCATCGTCGACCCCCAGCCGCAGCCGATGTCGAGCAGGGTCATCCCCGGCCGCAGCCCGAGCTTGCCCAGCGCAAGATCGATCTTGGCGAGCTGCGCCTCTTCGAGCGTCATGTCGTCCCGCTCGAAGTAGGCGCAGCTGTAGGTGCGGGACGGGTCGAGCCAGAGTCGGAAGAACTCGTCCGACAGGTCGTAGTGGGCCTGCACCTCTTCGAAGTGCGGGGTGAGCTTTCGATCGGATCGGGCCATAGGCACGCCTTTCCGGCCTTCCGGATTTGCCGGTGACGCCGTTGGCACCGTTGTAAAGCCGCTGCGGACGCCTCCGATGGTAGACCCGTTCCGGCCCCAATGGGGCGGATATTGAATTGTCGTTGCTGTAAATGCTCAGGTCGCCGCCGAGAAATTGTTCTTCAACTCGGCGAGCACCTCGTCCCAGATCTGCTCGGGCAGCTCGTGGCCCATCCCCTCGATGAGCACCAGTCGGGCGTGCGGGATCGCCTTGGCCACCGCCTTGCCCCCGGTGGGGCGCATCAGCTTGTCGGCCGTGCCGTGGATGACCAGCGTCGGCGCCGTGGTCATCCGGTTGTAGCGTTTGAGGCTGCCGCTGGCCAGGATCGCGTCGAACTGGCGCGCGATGCCCACCGGGTAGTAGCAGCGGTCGTAGCTCTCCGCGGCGTCGGCCCGGATGATCTCCTCCGGTGTCGGATAGGCCGGGCTGCCGTTGATGCGGTACAGCCGCACCGCGTTCTCGATGATCGCCTCCCGCGAGGCGTTGTCCGGCGGCCCGGAGATGATCGACCAGAGCTGGCGCACCCCGGGCGGGGGCAGGAAGGCCTGGTTGTTGCTGGAGAACATCACCGACAGGCTGCGGGTGCGGTCGGCGTAGCGGCCGGCCACGATCTGGGCGATCATGCCGCCCATCGAGCCGCCGACGACGTGGGCCCGATCGATGCCGAGGTGGTCGAGCACGGTGACCGCGTCGTCGGCCATGTCCTCCAGGGTGTAGACGCCGGGGCTGGGCAGCCCCAGGTACATGCGCATCAGGCGCAGCGGCAGCGGGGTGCGGACCCGACGCCCGTCGAATTTCGTGGACAACCCGACGTCCCGGTTGTCGAAGCGGATGACCCGCATGCCCAGGTTCACGATCTTCTCGCAGAACCGCTTGCGCCAGACCGTGAGCTGGGCACCCAGGCCCATGATCAGCAGCACCGCCGGGTCGTCAGGGTTACCGATGTCTTCGTAGTAGATCTCGATATCGCCAGACTTGGCCGTACCGGTGCGGACCTCCACTACGTGTCGAGCTCCTCGTTGTGTTCTCGGCTGACCTCCACCATGAAGTTGGCGAAGTAACCGGTCAGCTGTGGGTCGTTCATCATCTGCCAGTTGGGCGCGAGCAACTTCATGTACCGCTCGACGTACAGGAACTGCTTGCCGATCAGCACGAGTTCTCGCGGTAGCTTCACATCGTAGGCATCCGCGAGCGCGGAGAGCTGCCGGCCGATCTCGGCGTAGCTCATCTCACCGAGCGTCTTCATGGTGAGCGGCGTGGCGAACTGCTCGAGATCCTTGGCGGCCTGCCCCTCGGGCTTGGTGTTGCCCACCGCGCCCATCAGCACCACGATCTTGCCCGCCGCGGCGTGGTCCTTCTTGACCAGCAGTGCGTAGACGAGCTCGCGCAGCAGCCAGCGGGTGCGCGGGTCGATCCGGCCCATGATGCCGAAGTCGAAGAAGACGATCTTGCCGTCGTCGTCGACGTAGAGGTTGCCGGCGTGCAGGTCGCCGTGGAACAGGCCGTGCCGCAGCCCGCCCTCGAAGACGCTGAACAGCAGCGCCTTGACCAGCTCGGTGCCGTCGAAGCCCTTCTTGCGCAGGGTGGCCACGTCGTCGATGCGGGTGCCCTCGACGCGCTCCATGGTCAGCACCCGCTCGCTGGTCAGGTCCCAGTACACCTGGGGCACCCGGATGTTGCGGCCCAGCGGGGAGGCGTGCATGTGGGACACCCAGGCGTCCATCGACTGCGCCTCCAGCCGGAAGTCGAGCTCCTCGGCCAGGTTGTCGGCGAAGTCGGCGACCACGTCCTGGGCGGACAGCCGCTGCCCCAGCTTGGCCAGCTCCACGATGCGCGCCCCGCGCTTGAGGATCTGCAGGTCGGCGGCCACCCGGCGGCGGATGCCCGGCCGCTGGATCTTGACCACCACCCGCTCACCGGAGTGCAGCGTGGCGTTGTGCACCTGGGCGATCGAGGCGCTGGCGAACGGCTGCTCGTCGAATTCCTTGAACAGCTTGCCCGGCTCGTCGCCGAGCTCCTCGACGAGCAGCTTGTGCACCGCTTTGGGATCGGCCGGCGGCACCCGGTCCAGCAGGCTGCGGAACTCGCGGCTCAGCGGCTCCCCGAACGCCCCCGGGCTGGAGGCGATGATCTGACCGAACTTCACGTAGGTGGGGCCCAGGTCGGCGAACGTCCTGGGCATCTCCTTGAGGATCTTCTGCTGCAGCGAGCCGCGACTGCCCAGCTTGGTCACGACGCGGGCGCCGGTGCGGGCCAGTTGCCAGCCCGTCGCGCCGATGCGGGCGGCCTCGACCGGCAACGGAACCCGGTCGAGCTTCGCGACCTCGCGCTGCTTCGTCGTCGTCATACCGGCCAGTGTCTCAAAACCGCGCCGCCTCGCCGAACCGCAGTGCAGCGGGTCACAGAGCGAATTCCCGCTCCACCTCGGCGCGGGTCAGTTCCGGGTCGGTACCCGGCACGTACGTCGGCATGGTGTGCGGCACGGTGGTGCCGCCGGCAACGCGGGCCCGGGCCTGCCGGATCTCCGGCATCTCGCCCTGGGCCACGTGCATGCCGTTGAGCACCGCCCACACCACCGCCCGGCGCGCCGTGCGCTCGACGATGTTGGGGTCCTTGTGCTGGATGAGCTGTTTGGCCCACTTCGGCATGGTGTCGCGGATGGCCCAGTTCACCGCGGCCTGGTGCGGCGGCAGCTCCGGGCCGGTGGCCATCGCCGCGCCGTGCGTGAGCGCCAGCCGCGGCAGCCAGGCCTGCAGGCACTCGGCCACCTCGGCCTTGGTCTCCGGCAGGTCGGTGCCGCCCAGCGCGATGCCCACCCGGGTGAACTCCCGGTAGTACCGCTCGAGGTGCCGGCCGCGCAGCGGATTCGGGTGGTACAGCTCGTGCGCGGTGGCCAGCCCCCACACCACGGTGGCGTAGTTCCAGCGCAGCCAGTCCGGGTCGTCGGCGTCGTAGCGGGCGCCGTCGGGGCGGGTGCCCTTGACGGTGTGGTGCATGGCACGCACGGTGCGGGCCAGCCGCTCGGCGGTCTCGGTGCTGCCGAACGCGGTGCCGATGAAGAACGCGATCGAGTGCCCCAGCCGCACCAGCGCGCCCTTCGGGTCGACCTCGGGCCGGCCGACCCCGTTCTCGTCGCGCTTGACCAGCCGGGAGTGGTGCAGCCCCATCCAGTAGATGGACGGGTCCAGCCGCTCCATGAACGCCGCGCACTGCAGGCCGAACACCAGCGTCGGCAGGTGGGCGTGCACGTACCAGACCGCGCTGTCCGGGCCGAACCAGCCGGGGTCGCCGGCGGGGGCGGCGAACTCCATCCCGCGGAAGAAGTTGCGGCGGACGTCCTTGTCGAACCGGTGGTTGAGGAACTCCCCGACGAGCTGGTGCGGCAGCGGGATCACGGCGCCCCCTTTCTGGTGACGGTTGTGACCAGACTAACGTTCTGGCGACAGCCGTGACCAGATTTTCGCGGCGGGTCCTACGCTGGACGGGTGACCAGTCCGACCCGCTGGGCCGGGGTGCCCCTGACCGACCGCCGCGCCTCGCGGCGCGCCCGGCTGATCGAGGCCGCCTTCCGGCTGTTCGGGGAGGGCGGCGAGGCCGCGGTCTCGGTGCGGTCGGTCTGCCGGGAGTGCGGCTACAACACCCGCTACTTCTACGAGAGCTTCACCGACACCGACGACCTGCTCGGCGCGGTCTACGACGAGGTGAGCGCCCAGCTGGCCGCCGCCGTCGACGCGGCCATGGCGGCCGCCGGGCCGTCGCTGGCCGAGCGCACCCGGGCCGGCATCACCGCCGTCCTCGGCTTCAGCTCCGCCGACCCGCGCCGGGGCCGGATCCTGTTCACCGACGCGCGCGCCAACCCGGTGCTGGCCGCCCGCCGCGCGGCCACCCAGGACCTGCTGCGCGAGGCCGTGCTGTTCGAGGGCTGGCGGCTGCACCCGGACACCGATCCGGTGGCCGCCCAGGTCGGTGCGGCGCTCTACACCGGGGCGATGGCCGAGCTCGCCCAGCAGTGGCTGGCCGGCCATCTCGGCGACGATCTGGAGCGGGTGGTCGACTGGGCGCTGAAGTTCGTGCTGCGCTCCTCCCGCGACCTTTCCCGTGAGCTTCCCCGCGAGCAGACGTGAAATCCCCCGCGGCGGGCCGGAATCGGGGGTGGACGCGGCCGCTCGCCGGGCGGACCGCTACCCGCGGGGCCGCCAGGGCTTGAGCCAGTCCGTCTCCGGCCACCCCTCGGCGGCCGCGATGAGCTCGTACATCGTCGCGCCGTCGATGCTCTCGCGGATGATGTCGGCGTGCCCGGCGTGCCGGGCCAGCTCGCCGATGAGGTGGTGGAACACCCAGCGCACCGACCAGTGCTCGACGTCGCGCGGGAACCACGGCACCTCGTGCGGCACCGGTACCGGGGTGTCGAGGTCCAGCTCGTCGAGCAGCCGCAGCGTCTCGGCGTTCTGCCGTTCGAGCGCCGCCAACAGCTCGGCGAGCGTCTCGTCGGCGCGCATCACGTACTCGTCGCGGTAGGCGGCCATGATCTCCTCCCGCGGCCGCGGGTCCGGCGGCGGGAAGTCCGGGGCGTGACGGGCCCGCTCCATCCAGCCGCGCTGCACCCCGGCGGCGTGTTTGACCAGCCCGCCGATCGACAGCGCGCTGGTGGTCGGGGTGGCGCGGGCCTGCTCGTCGGTCAGGCCGTGGGCCACCGCGAAGAAAGCGCGCTGCTGCATGTCGAGGTACTCGCGCAGGGCGCTGCGCTCGTCGGCGACGGGTGCGGCGAGAGCCGGCATGTTCGTCCCCCTTTCGTGTCGACCACTGGAAGCCTGGCACGGAAGGCGGACAGAATCTGTCCTTGAACTTCCCCGCGGGCAGACATCACCACCCCCGGTTCGGCGGCGTTTCGGGGGTGTCCGTGACTGCTCGCGGGCGAGGCGGGAAACAGGGGCGTCGAGGGGAGCCCGGCGATGGCCGAGACGACGGGGCGCGTGCTGCGGCTGCTCGGCCTGCTGCAGTCCCGGCGGGTGTGGTCCGGTGCGGAGCTGGCCGCCCGGCTCGGCGTCACCACCCGCAGCGTGCGCCGCGACATCGAACGGCTGCGCGACCTCGGCTACCCCGTGCACGCCAGCCGCGGTCACGGCGGCGGCTACCAGCTCGGCGCCGGGGCGGCGCTGCCACCGCTGCTGCTCGACCCGGACGAAGCCGTTGCCGTGGCGGTCTGCCTGCGGCTGGCCGCCGGCGGCAGCGTGGCCCGGGGTGGGGGAGGCCGCCCTGCGCGCGCTCGGCAAGCTCGACCAGGTGATGCCCGCGCGGCTGCGCGCCCAGGGCAGCGTCTTCACGCCGCGCCCGGCGCCCGACGCCGCCCGCTTCGTCCAGCGCGCCATCACCGCCGCGCCCTACCGGCATGTCGCGCAGGTGCGCTTTCATGCGCCGGAACACGTTGTGGCCCGGCATTTCCCGCCGTCGACGGTGGGTATCGAGGCGGACGGGGCGCAGGCCTGCATCGTCACCACCGGCGCCGACGATCCGCACCGGTTGGTGCTCCACCTCGCGGCGGTGGGCTGCGAGTTCGAGGTGCTCTCTCCGCCGGAGGTGGCCCGGGCCGCCGCCGAGCTGTCCGGACGGCTGGCGCGCGCCGCTCCCCGCGAGCAGCCGTGAACACCCCCGGAAACGCCCGCCCGCAGGGGGATTCGGCGACCGCTCGCCGGAGAACGGGGGTGCGCCGTAGCGTCGGGGCATGGACCCCGTGCTGGCCCTCGACCTCGGCGGCAGCAAGCTCGCCGCGGCACTCGTCGACGCCGACGGCACGCTGCTCCGGCGTGCCGTCCGGCCCACCCCGCACACCGACGCCGAGGCCGCCTGGGTGGCCGTCGCCGGTCTCGTCGACGAGGTGCTCGACCGGCCGGTGCGCGGGGTCGGCATCGCCGCGGCCGGCCCGGTCGACCTCGTCGCCGGCACGGTCAGCCCGATCAACCTCACCGTCTGGCAGCGGTTCGGCGTCGTCGAGCGCATCGGCGCCCTGGTGCCCGGGGTACCGGTGCGGCTCGGCGGCGACGGGACGTGCATGGCGATGGGGGAGCAGTGGCTCGGCGCGGCGGCCGGGGCCCGGTTCGTGCTCGGCGCGGTGGTCTCCACCGGCGTCGGCGGCGGGCTGGTGCTCGACGGGCGCCCCTACCACGGCCGTACCGGCAACGCCGGGCACGTCGGGCACATCGTCGTCGACCCCGCCGGCGCGGTGTGCAGCTGCGGCGGGCGCGGCTGCGTGGAGACGGTTGCCGCCGGGCCCCGCATGACGGCCTGGGCCCGCGCGCAGGGTTGGACCGGTGCCGACGCCGCCGAACTGGCCGCCGACGCCGCGGCCGGTGACCCGGTCGCGGTCGCGGCGTTCCGGCGCGCGGCGCGGGCGGTCGCGGCGATGATCGCCTCGGTCGCCGCGGTGTGCGATCTGGATCTGGCGGTCGTCGGCGGCGGGGTGGCGGCCGCCGGGCCGGTGCTGTTCGAACCGCTCACGGCCGCCCTGGCCGACTACGCCGGGCTGGACTTCCTGCGTGGGCTGCGGGTGGTGCCGGCCGCCCTCGGCGCCGACGCCGGGCTGATCGGGGCGGCGGCGCTGCTGCGGTGACGGCGCCGGATTTTGGTGGTGGTGTCCGGCTGCGGTACAGTTGGGCAGTTCCACCGAAGACCGTACGGTCACCGAGCAATCGGTCGAAGGTCCGGGAGCATCCCGGCGGCCTACGCAGGAGGACGCGGTAAACATCGCCATACCTGTACCTACAGGTGTTTCGTGTGCGCCCCGACCTGCCTGCGTCGGGGCGTTCGTCGTTTCCGGCCCGGTCTGCGGTCTTCCGGCGGGACAACCACATCCCATTACAAGGAGGCATGCATGGCCAAGGCTGACAAAGCCACGGCGGTTGCCGCGCTTGCCGAGAAGTTCCGCGAGGCGACGGCCACGGTCGTCACCGAGTACCGCGGGCTGACGGTGGCGAACCTTGCCGAGCTGCGCCGCTCGCTCGGCGAGTCCGCTACCTACACCGTCGCCAAGAACACCTTGGTCAAGCGGGCAGCGGCGGAGGCCGGCATCGAGGGCCTCGACGACCTGTTCGCGGGTCCGACCGCGATCGCGTTCGTCAAGGGCGAGCCGGTCGAGGCGGCCAAGGCGCTGAAGAAGTTCGCCAAGGACAACAAGGCGCTGGTCATCAAGGGCGGCTACATGGAGGGCAAGTCGCTCTCCGTCGCCGAGGTCGAGGCGATCGCCGACCTGGAGTCGCGCGAGGTGCTGCTGGCCAAGCTGGCCGGCGCCATGAAGGGCAACCTCGCCAAGGCCGCCGGCCTGTTCAACGCGCCGGCCTCGCAGGTCGCCCGGCTGGCCGCCGCGCTGCAGGAGAAGAAGTCCGGCGAAGAAGCCGCCTAACCACCCATACCGAGCCAGGAAACAGGAAAGGACCACATCATGGCGAAGCTCAGCACCGAGGAACTGCTGGAAGCCTTCAAGGAAATGACCCTGCTCGAGCTCTCGGAGTTCGTGAAGGCGTTCGAGGAGACCTTCGAGGTCACCGCGGCCGCTCCGGTCGCCGTTGCCGCCGTCCCGGGTGCGGCTGCCGCCGCCGGTGGCGATGCCGGCGCCGGTGAGGAGCAGACCGAGTTCGACGTCATCCTCGAGTCGGCCGGCGACAAGAAGATCGGCGTCATCAAGGTCGTCCGCGAGATCGTCTCCGGCCTGGGCCTGAAGGAGGCCAAGGACCTGGTCGACGGCGCGCCGAAGCCGCTGCTGGAGAAGGTCAACAAGGAGGCCGCCGAGGACGCCAAGGCCAAGCTGGAGGCCGCCGGCGCCACGGTCACCATCAAGTAGTTTCAGCTACGCCCTGTGGGGTCGGTCCGATGCGGGCCGACCCCACAGTTCGTCTCCGGGCCGGTGGGTTCCGGCAACCCGCGGCGGTTCGTCGCACCGGCCAGTGGACACATGCGTGCCTTGGCACAATTGGCGTAGGCTACAGTGACTCAAGCCACAGCCGTGTCGGCGTGGGCGGGACGATGACTGCGGAGGGAATCGCGCGTGGGCATTGGTATCCAGGTTGAGGGGCTGACCAAGTCCTTCGGGCCCCAGCGGATCTGGGAAGACGTGACGATGGACATCCCGCCGGGTGAGGTCAGCGTCCTGCTCGGCCCGTCGGGTACCGGCAAGTCGGTGTTCCTGAAGTCGCTGATCGGTCTGCTGCGGCCCGAGCGCGGCAAGATCATCATCAACGGCACCAACATCCTCGAGTGCTCGGCCAAGGAGCTCTACGAGATCCGGACCCTGTTCGGCGTGCTGTTCCAGGACGGCGCGCTGTTCGGCTCGATGAGCATCTACGACAACACCGCCTTCCCGCTTCGTGAGCACACGAAGAAGAAGGAAAGCGAGATCCGCAAGATCGTCATGGAGAAGCTGGAGCTCGTCGGTCTGGCCGGCGACGAGGACAAGTTCCCCGGCGAGATCTCCGGCGGTATGCGCAAGCGCGCCGGGCTGGCCCGCGCCCTGGTGCTCGACCCGCAGATCATCCTGTGCGACGAGCCGGACTCCGGCCTGGATCCGGTCCGTACCGCCTACCTGAGCCAGCTGCTCATCGACATCAACGCGCAGATCGACGCGACGATCCTGATCGTCACGCACAACATCAACATCGCCCGCACCGTGCCGGACAATATCGGCATGCTGTTCCGCCGCCGGCTGGTCATGTTCGGCCCCCGCGAGGTGCTGCTGACCAGCGACGAGCCCGTCGTCAAGCAGTTCCTCAACGGCCGCCGGGTCGGCCCGATCGGCATGTCCGAGGAGAAGGACGAGGCCACCGCGGCCGCCGAGCAGGCCATGGTCGAGGCCGGCCACCACGACGGTGGCGTGGAGGAGATCCAGGGCGTGCCGCCGCAGCTCACCCCGACCCCGGGCATGCCCGAGCGCAAGGCGGTGGGCCGCCGGCGCGAGCGGGTGCGCCAGATCCTGCACACCCTGCCGGCCAAGGCCCAGGCCGCGATCCTCGACGACCTCGAGGGCACCCACCGCTACCACGCCAGCGAGTTCGCCGAGGACCTGCCGCGGCACCCCGAGCACGTCGCCGACGACGCCACCGTGCCGGTGGCGCAGGGCGACGACGACACCCCGACCGCCTCGATCCCGGTCGGCAACGACAACTAGCGGTCCGTGCGGGCCCGCCTGCGTGGCGCGTTGTCGTCGGCAGGCGGGCTTCCGTATGCTCAGGGCCGGTTGCCGGGCCCGCGGATTCAAGATCTATCCGGTGTCCCGATGGGCCGATCTGCCCTTGACGGGCGGGCCCAAAGCCGTCAGGCTGTTCCCCAGCATGTGGGCACGGGACGAGGTCGCCAGCCAGCGCCGAGCGGGTCCCTGCACGCCGTGGTTGAGGAATGCGCGGTCCTGCGCTATCGTTGGACGTTGCGCTGGCTGCATCCTGCCCACCTTTACCCGCACCTGACACCGTGGACCTAGCCTGAGCCTTCGTTCATTGCTCAGTGATCCGGTGGCGTGCCGTGCGTTGGGACGGGCGCGGGCCGAGATGAAGCCAGCCGAACCGACGCAGATGCGCGACGGCGTGAGGCGGCCCACCGCTTCCACGCCGGTCGCATGAGGTGCTGGAAGGATGCATCTTGGCAGTCTCTAGCCAGAGCAAGTCAGCCATCAACCCCAACAACTCCGTCCCAGGAGCACCCAAGAGAGTCTCGTTCGCCAAGCTCCGCGAACCGCTCGAGGTTCCGGACTTGCTCGCTGTGCAGACCGAGTCGTTCGACTGGCTGATCGGGTCCGACCGCTGGCGTGAGAAGGCCAAGGCCCGGGGTGACGTCAACCCGATGAGCGGCCTGGAAGAGGTGCTGGCGGAGATCTCGCCGATCGAGGACTTCTCCGGCTCGATGTCGCTGTCCTTCTCCGACCCGCGCTTCGACGAGGTCAAGGCGCCCGTCGAGGAGTGCAAGGACAAGGACATGACCTACGCGGCTCCGCTGTTCGTCACGGCGGAGTTCATCAACAACAACACCGGCGAGATCAAGAGCCAGACGGTCTTCATGGGTGACTTCCCGATGATGACCGAGAAGGGCACCTTCATCATCAACGGCACCGAGCGCGTGGTGGTCAGCCAGCTCGTGCGCTCGCCGGGTGTGTACTTCGAGAAGTCCAAGGACAAGTCCACCGACAACGACGTCACCAGCGTCAAGGTCATCCCCAGCCGCGGCGCCTGGCTGGAGTTCGACGTCGACAAGCGCGCGACCGTCGGCGTGCGCATCGACCGCAAGCGCCGCCAGTCGGTGACCGTGCTGCTGAAGGCCCTGGGCTGGACCAAGGAGCAGATCACCGAGCGGTTCGGCTTCTCCGAGCTCATGATGAGCACCCTGGAGAAGGACACCACCGCCAACCAGGACGAGGCGCTGCTGGAGATCTACCGCAAGCTGCGTCCGGGCGAGCCGCCGACCAAGGAGTCCGCGCAGACCCTGCTGGAGAACCTGTTCTTCAAGGAGAAGCGCTACGACCTCGCGCGCGTCGGCCGCTACAAGGTCAACAAGAAGCTCGGCCTGCAGGGCGGCCAGCCCTACGGCCCGACCACGCTGACCGAAGAGGACATCGTCGCCACCATCGAGTACCTGGTGCGCCTGCACGAGGGCGACAAGACGATGACCGTGCCCGGCGGTGTGGAGGTCCCGGTCGAAGAGGACGACATCGACCACTTCGGCAACCGCCGGCTGCGCACCGTCGGCGAGCTGATCCAGAACCAGATCCGGGTCGGCCTGTCGCGGATGGAGCGCGTCGTGCGCGAGCGCATGACCACCCAGGACGTCGAGGCCATCACCCCGCAGACCCTGATCAACATCCGCCCCGTCGTGGCGGCGATCAAGGAGT
>ERZ777010.286-NODE-286-length-60553-cov-8.887120_pt1 | contig 60553 bp, 57 predicted proteins | sample MGYA00374963_ERZ777010 | MGnify/ENA primary metagenome ERZ777010 (study PRJEB29309, sample SAMN06268256) | bioreactor metagenome | isolation source: Joint BioEnergy Institute, California, USA | place: USA:Joint BioEnergy Institute, California, USA | collected...
GCCCGGCGGGCGTGTGCCGGGGGTTGGGGTTTTCGTGTCGGGGCCCCGCCCTAGGCTCACCGGCATGGACGACGGCGCGGCGACCCTGCGGCGGCCCGCGCTGTCGCCGTCGCGGGCGGCGGACTTCAAGCAGTGCCCGCTGCTGTACCGGTTCCGCGCCATCGACCGGCTGCCCGAGCCGTCCACCCCGGCCCAGCTGCGGGGATCGCTGGTGCACGCCGCGCTCGAGGCGCTGTTCGCCCTGCCGGCCCCGGAGCGCGGCCCGGAAGCGGCGCTGGCGCTGCTGGATCCGGCCTGGCAGCGGCTGGCGGCCGAGCGGCCGGAGCTGGCCGGGCAGTTCGACGCCGCGGCCCGGGCGCAGCTGCTGGAGCAGGCCCGCGCGCTGCTGGCCGGCTACTACCGACTGGAGGACCCGCGCCGCTTCGACCCGCAGGCCTGCGAGCAGTACGTGGAGGTCGAACTCGCCGACGGCACGCTGCTGCGCGGCTACCTCGACCGCATCGACGTCGCCCCCACCGGCGAGGTGCGGGTGGTGGACTACAAGACCGGCAAGGCCCCGCCGCAGGCCCGGGCGCAGGCCGAGGCCAAGGCGCTGTTCCAGATGAAGTTCTACGCGGTCGCGCTGCTGCGGTCGCGCGACGTGGTGCCCGCCCGGCTGCGGCTGCTGTACCTGGCCGACGGCGAGGTGCTCGACTACACCCCCGACCACGACGAGCTGCTGCGGTTCGAGCGCACGCTGATGGCGATGTGGCGGGCGATCCGCGCGGCCGGCCGGACCGGCGACTTCCGGCCCAACCCGTCGCGACTGTGCGACTGGTGTGCCCACCGAACCCACTGCCCGAGCTTCGGCGGCGCCCCGCCGCCGTACCCGGGCTGGCCACCGGAACCATCGGAACGATCGGCTACTCCTGAATGATCGGCTACTACTACCGGCGCGGGCGCGGTGACGACGCGTTCGCCGTGTTCGAGTCCACCCCGGACACCCGCAGCAACTGGGACCCGAACATCCAGCACGGCTCTCCCCCGCTGGCGCTGATGACCAAGCTGGTCGAGGACGCCACCGCCGGCTCCGGGCAGCGCATCGGCCGGCTGGCGATGGACATCCTCGGCCCGGTCCCGGTGGCACCGCTGTGGGCCCGGACCTGGGTGGAACGGCCCGGGACGCGGATCGCGTTGCACGCCGCCGAACTGCTGGCGCAGCGGCCGGACGGCGGCCGCCGCCCGGTGGCCCGGCTGCACGCCTGGCTGCTGGCCACCTCCGACACCGCCGACGTGGCCGGCGACCGGCATCCCCCGCTGACCGAGGGCGCGGCGGTCCCGGTCGACCACGGCTGGCTGGGCGCGCCCGGCTACCTGGAGACGGTGGACTGGCGGGCGCAGCGCAGCGAGCCGGGTGCCGACGCGGTGAGCTGGCTGACCCCGCGGTCGGCGGTGGTCGAGGGTGCGGAACCGACCCCGCTGCAGCGGCTGGCCGCGGTGGTGGACTCGGCCAACGGCATCGGCGCGGTGCTGGATCCGCGCCGGTTCGTGTTCATGAACACCGACACGGTGGTGCACCTGCACCGGCTGCCGCGGGGCACCGACTTCGCGGTGCGGGCGCGGGCCTCGATCGGCCCGGACGGGATCGGGGTGACCACCGCCGAGGTGTACGACCGGGACGGCTGCGTGGGCAGCAGCGCGCAGACCCTGCTGGTGCAGCGGATGGGGTGACCACGCGCTGCTCGACGCGCTCACCGAGGGTGAGCGGACCGCCGGGGGGCTGGTCGCCACGCTGCCCGGGCTGACCCAGCCCACCGTGTCGCGGCACCTGCGGGTGCTGCGCGAGGTGGGGCTGGTCGAGGTCCGCCCGGACGCCGGGCGGCGCATCTACGCGCTGCGCGCCGACGGCCTGGCCGCCGTCGACACCTGGCTGGAGCGCTACCTGCGGTTCTGGAGCGCCCACCCCGACGCCCTGGAGCGGCACCTGCACGACACCCACGGCGGCACCGAATGAGCGGCGGGGCGGGGCGGATCCGCATCACCGGGGACCGCGCGGCGCTGGTGTTCGAGCGGCGGCTGCCCTACCCCGTCGAGACCGTCTGGGCGGCGATCACCGACCCGGCCCACCGGGGCCGCTGGTTCGGCCCGACCACCATCGACCCCCGCCCGAGGTCAAGACCGTGACCGGCCGGATCCCGGTGTGGGACCCGCCGCGCCGTCGTCGGACCGTCGGTGGTGCGCTACGAACTCACCCCCGACGGGGACGGCACCCTGCTGCGCTTCACCCACCGCGGGCTCGGCGTCGACGACGCCCACGGCTCCGGCCCCGGTACCCACGCCTACTGGGCCGGCTCGCCGCGCACCTGGCCGGCGAGCCACTGCCCAGCCGGACCCGGCGCTACGCCGAGGTTGCCGCCCAGTACGGAAGGGAATCCTGATGTCGCACAACATGATCCACCCCGTGATCGCATGGCCTACCACGTCGGCTCCCGGTTCGGCCACACCGCCGTGCTGGCCGAGCAGTGGCCGCCGGGTTCACCAACTCCGGCGCCAGGAGCGGCGACAAGCTGCACACCCTGACCTCGCTGGCGGTGTTCGCCGCCCAGCACCACATGCACTGGGTGAGCCTGGGTCTGGTGGCCGGCTGGAACCGTTCGGACGCAAGCGAACACGACCTGAACCGGCCGGGGTTCTTCCTCGGCGCCGGCACCCAGACCGATGTCGACGCCGGGCCCGGGGCGGTGCCCGACGCCGACCTGCGCACCTGCCGGCAGCTCGGGGCACGGGTGGCCACGGTCGCCGCCCAGCTGGTGGCGGGCCGGGCCGTCACCGCCGGCAGCGTCTGAATCCGGTTGCGGGGGCGGGTCTCACACCGCCGAGACCAGTGCGGCCACCACCACACCGCCGGCCACGGCGAGCAGATCCTCGGCCAGCGCGACCAGCGCCGGGCGGCCGGCGCGGGCGGTCAGGCCGGCGCGGAAGGCGGCCCCGCCGAGGGTGCCGAGCACCGCGCCGATCAGACCCGTGCCCAGTCCGCCGAACGGATAGCCCCACGCGGTGCCGACCACCGCGCCCGCGAACCCGCCGCAGACCAGCCGGCCCAGAAAGGGCACCGGGGTGGTGCGGTCCGGGGTGCCGGGCAGCTGGTCGAACACCAGCTCCACCACGGCCAGCACGGTCAGCACCGCGACCGCGGCGGGATGGGCCAGCCACCGCACCCAGGTCCCGTCGAGGACGATCCAGCCCAGCGCGGCGGCCCAGCTCAGCACGGCGGGCGCGAGCAGCGACCGCAGCCCGGCCACCACGCCGATCAACAGGGCCAGCAGCAGCACGACGACGTGGGTCATTGCCGCACGCTAGCACCCGGCCGCGGCTAGAAGCGGCAGAACCGGATCTCGGTGGCCAGGATGGCCTTTGCGCCGATGGCGGCGAGCTCGTCCATGATCGCGTTGACGTCGCGGCGCGGCACCATGGCCCGCACCGCCACCCAGTCCGGGTCGGCCAGCGGTGCGATGGTCGGCGACTCCAGGCCCGGGGTGACGGCGGTGGCCCGGTCCAGCACGCTGCGCGGGCAGTCGTAGTCGAGCATCAGGTACTGCTGGCCGAACACCACGCCCTGCACCCGGGCGGCGAGCTGGTCGCGGGCGGCGGCACTGGCCGGGTCCGGTTCCACGCGCTCGATGAGCACCGCCTCCGAGACACACAGCGGGTCGCCGAACGGCACCAGCCCGTGCAGGCTCAGGGTGCGCCCGGAACCCACCACGTCGGCGATCGCGTCGGCCACGCCGAGCTGGATGGAGATCTCCACCGCCCCGTCCAGCCGGATCACGGTGGCGGTCACGCCGCGGGCGGCGAGGTCCTTGCGGACCAGGTTCGGGAACGCGGTGGCGATCCGCTTGCCCTCCAGGTCCTCGACCTTCCAGTCCCGCCCGGCCGGGGCCGCGTAGCGGAACGTCGAGCCGCCGAACCCGAGCGCGAGCCGCTCGCGCACCGGCGCGTTCGACTCGGCGGCCAGGTCCCGGCCGGTGATGCCGAAGTCGAGCTGCCCGGAGCCGACGTAGATGGCGATGTCCTTGGGCCGCAGGAAGAAGAACTCGACGTTGTTGACCGGGTCGATGACGGTCAGATCCTTGGAGTCGGAGCGGCGGCGGTAACCGGCCTCGGCCAGGATCGCGGCGGCGGGCTCGCTGAGCGTGCCCTTGTTCGGCACCGCGACCCGCAGCGGGCGGTCAGCGTTCATCACAGCTTCCGGTAGATGTCGTCGAGGGTCAGGCCCCGCGCCAGCATGAGCACCTGGGTCCAGTACAGCAACTGGCTGATCTCCTCGGCCAGCGCGTCGTCGGACTCGTGCTCGGCCGCCAGCCAGACCTCACCGGCCTCCTCGAGGATCTTCTTGCCCAGCCCGTGCACACCGCGGTCGAGGGCGGCGACGGTGCCGCTGCCGGCCGGTCGGGTACGCGCCTTCTCGCTGAGTTCGGCGAACAGCGCGTCGAAGGTCTTCACAACCGGCCATTGTTTCATGCCCGCCGTGGTCAGTGCCGGGGCACCTCGGCGTGCATGTCCTCCAGCGTGCGGCCCTTGGTCTCCCGCACCCAGGTCGCCACGAACACCAGCGACAGCACCGCGCACAGCGCGTAGAAGCCGTAGGCGAAGCCGAGCACGTTACGCAGCTCCGGGAAGGTCACGGTGATCGCCCAGTTCGCCACCCACTGCCCGGCCGCGGCCAGCCCCAGCGCGGCGGCCCGGATCCGGTTCGGGAACATCTCCCCCAGCAGCACCCACACCACCGGGCCCCACGACATGCCGAAGGCCACCACGAACAGGTTGGCCGCCACCAGGGCGACCGGCCCGGCCAGCGGTCCGAGCTGCGGCTGCCCGTCCACCTGCGGCGCGGTGCCGAAGATCACCGCCATGGTGCCCAGGGTGACGGCCATCCCGGCGGAACCGACCAGCAGCAGCGGCCGCCGCCCCACCCGGTCGATGAGCGCGATCGCGATGAGCGTGGTGACGATGTTGGTCACCGAGGTGATCACCGTGATGACGAAGGCCTGGCTCTCGTCGAACCCGACCGCCTCCCACAGCACGTTCGAGTAGTAGAAGATCACGTTGATCCCGACGAACTGCTGGAAGATCGACAGGAACAGGCCCACCCACACGATCCCGTACAGGCCCCCGGTGGGTTTCCGCAGATCCCGCCAGGACGGCGGCTTCTCCGACCGCAGCGACTCCTGGATCCGGGTGATCGTCAGCTCCAGGTTCTTCTGCCCGAGCAGCGCCGACAGCACCCGCCGCGCCTCCGGGATCCGGTAGCTGGCCACCAGGTAGCGCGGGGACTCCGGGATGGTGAACGCCAGCGCGCCGTAGACCACCGCGGGCACCGCCATCACGATGAACATCCACCGCCAGGCGGCCAGCCCCAGCCAGAGCTGTTCCCGGGACCCGCCGGCGAGCTCGGCGAGCAGGTAGTCGACGGCCAGCGACAGGAAGATGCCGGTGACGATGGCCAGCTGCTGCAGCGAACCGAGCCGGCCGCGGATGTGGGCCGGGGAGGTCTCGGCGATGTAGGCCGGCGCGATGACCGAGGCCACCCCGACCCCGATGCCGCCGACGACGCGGAACAGCACCACCATCCACACCCCGGTGGCCAGGCCGGTGCCGAACGCGCTGATGAAAAACAGCACCGCGGCGATCTTCATCACCCACAACCGGCCAATCCGGTCGGCCAGCCGTCCGGCGGTCAGCGCCCCGGCCGCCGCCCCGAGCAGCGCGGAGGCCACCGCGAAGCCCAGGGTGTAGTTGCCGATACCGAACTCGTCCTGCACCGCGGCGACCGCCCCGTTGATCACCGCACTGTCGTAGCCGAACAGCAGCCCGCCCAGCGCGGCAACGGCGGCGATGCGGACCACCCGGTTCCTACGGCCGGATTCGTCGTCCATCTGACGCCCTTCCGCCGGATCGTGTGACCCGAACCACACTAGCGGTCAGCGGGCCGGGTCGACGGAAATCCCGGTGAGTTCGGCGTGCAGGGCCCGCATCCGGGCCGGGTCCAGCTCGGCCAGCGAACCGATGTGCCGGCGGCGCGGGCCGGCGGGCACCTCGACGTCGTTGGGCACCACCAGCACCGGGCAGCCGGCCCGTTCGGCGGCCAGGGTGCCGACCGGCGAGTCCTCCACCGCCAGGCACTCGTGCGGGGCCAGCCCGAGCAGGTCGGCGGCCCGCCGGTACAGGTGCGGCGCGGGCTTGCCCTCGGGCACCTCGTCGGCGCACACGGTGATCGAGAAGTAGTGCCGGCCAATGCTTTCCAGCGCGCGCTCGGTGAGGTCGCGGCGGGTGTTGGTGACCAGCGCCATCGGCACCCCGGCGCCGGCCAGCGCGTCGAGCAGCTCGCGGGCGCCGTCGCACCAGGGCAGCCCCGACGCGAACAGGTCACCGACATGGTCGTGCAGCCAGTCGGCGTCGGCGGCCATCGCCTCCGGGTGCGGGTCCAGGCCGAGGTCGGCGTAGACGATGCGCATCACCGACTCCGAGGAGCCGCCGACGGTCGTCTCGCGGACCTCGGGGGTGAGCACGCCGCCGAGCCGCTCGTAGAGCGCGTGCATGGCGACGTCCCAGAGCTTCTCGGAGTCGACGAGGGTGCCGTCCATGTCCCACAGCACCGCTCGCATGCCGTCATTGTGTCACGGCGTCACACGTTGAAGTACTTGGCCTCCGGGTGGTGCAGCACGAACGCGTCGGTGGACTGCTCCGGGTGCAGCTGCAGCTCCTCGGACAGGGTCACCCCGATCCGCTCCGGCTCGAGCAGCTGCATCATCTTGACCCGGTCCTCGAGGTTCGGGCAGGCGCCGTAGCCGAACGAGAACCGCGCCCCGCGGTAGCCGAGCTTGAAGTAGTCCTCCACCCGTTCCGGGTCCTCGTCCGCCATCTGCCGGTCGGCGAACCGCAGCTCCTCGCGCACCCGCCGGTGCCAGTACTCGGCCAGCGCCTCGGTGAGCTGCACCCCGAGCCCGTGCACCTCGAGGTAGTCGCGGTAGGCGTTGGCTGCGAACAGCTCGTTGGCGTAGTCGGCGATCGGCTGGCCCATGGTGACCAGCTGGAACGGCAGCACGTCGACCTGGTCGTGGCGCACCGCCAGCTCACGCGAGCGCACGAAGTCGGCGATGCACAGGAACCGGCCGCGCTGCTGGCGCGGGAAGGTGAACCGGAACCGCTCCGGGGCGTCCGGGCGCGGCTCGGTCAGGATGACGACGTCGTCGCGCTCCGACACCGCCGGGAAGTAGCCGTAGACCACCGCGGCGTGGGCCAGCACCCCGTCGGTGGCCAGCCGGTCCAGCCAGTACCGCAGCCGCGGCCGGCCCTCGGTCTCGACGAGCTCCTCGTAGCTCGGGCCCTCGCCGCCGCGCACCCCGCGCAGCCCCCACTGGCCCAGGAACAGCGCGCGCTCGTCGATCAGGCCGGTGTACTCGGCCACCGGGATGCCCTTGACCACCCGGGTGCCCCAGAACGGCGGTGTGGGCACCTCGACATCGACGGCGACGTCCGAGCGCTCCGGCACCTCGACCGGCTGCTGGTTGGCCTTGCGTTCGGCCGCAATGCGTTTCGAGCGCTCGTGGCGGGCCCGCCGTTCGGCCTCCTTGGCCCGCGCGGCGACCGCCTCCGGGCTGTCCGGGTCCGGCGCCTCACCGCGCTTGGCGGCCATGATGGTGTCCATCAGCTTCAGGCCCTCGAACGCGTCGCGCGCGTAATACACCTCGCCCTCGTAGATCTCGGCGAGATCGTTCTCGACGTAGGTGCGGGTGAGCGCCGCCCCGCCGAGCAGCACGGGGTACTTCTGCGCCACCCCGCGCGCGTTCATCTCCTCGAGGTTCTCCTTCATCACCACGGTGGACTTCACCAGCAGCCCGGACATGCCGATCACGTCGGCGCGCTTGTCCTCGGCCACCTCGAGGATGGTGTTGATCGGCTGCTTGATGCCGATGTTGACGACCTCGTAGCCGTTGTTGCTCAGGATGATGTCGACGAGGTTCTTGCCGATGTCATGCACGTCGCCCTTGACGGTGGCCAACACGATGCGGCCCTTGCCGGCGTCGTCGGCGCTGCGCTCCATGTGCGGCTCGAGGTAGGCCACCGCGGCCTTCATCACCTCGGCCGACTGCAGCACGAACGGCAGCTGCATCTGGCCGGAGCCGAACAGCTCGCCGACGGTCTTCATGCCCGCCAGCAGGTTGTCGTTGATGATGTCCAGCGGCGGCTTGAGCTGCATGGCCTCGTCGAGGTCGGCCTCCAGCCCGTTGCGCTCGCCGTCGACGATGCGCTGCGCGAGCCGTTCCAGCACCGGCAGTTTGGCCAGTTCCTCGGCGCGGGTCTGCCGCGACGACGCGGTCGACACGCCCTCGAACATCCGCATCAGCTCGGCCAGCGGGTCGTAGTCCTCCCGGCGGCGGTCGTAGATGAGGTCGAGCGCGACCCGGCGCTGCTCCTCGGGGATCCGGCTGATCGGCAGGATCTTGCTGGCGTGCACGATCGCCGAGTCCAGCCCGGCCTGCCGGCACTCGTGCAGGAACACCGAGTTGAGCACCTGGCGGGCCGCGGGGTTGAGGCCGAACGAGATGTTCGACAGCCCGAGCGTGGTCTGCACGTCCGGGTGGCGGCGCTTGAGCTCGCGAATCGCCTCGATGGTCTCCAGCCCGTCGCGGCGGGACTCCTCCTGCCCGGTGCAGATGGTGAAGGTCAGCGTGTCGACGAGGATCGCCGACTTCTCCAGCCCCCAGTTGTTGGTGATGTCGTCGATGAGCCGCTCGGCGATGGCGACCTTCTTCTCGGCGGTGCGGGCCTGGCCCTCCTCGTCGATGGTCAGCGCCACCACGGCCGCGCCGTGCTCGGCCACCAGCTCCATCGTCTTGTGGAACCGCGAGTCCGGCCCGTCGCCGTCCTCGTAGTTCACCGAGTTCACCGCGCACCGGCCGCCGAGGTGCTCCAGACCCGTTCGGAGCACCTCGGTCTCGGTGGAGTCCAGCATGATCGGCAGCGTCGAGGAGGTGGCCAGCCGGCTCGCCAGCTCGGCCATGTCGGCGGCGCCGTCGCGGCCCACGTAGTCCACGCACAGATCCAGCACGTGCGCGCCGGAGCGGGTCTGCTCCTTTGCGATGTCCAGGCAGCGCTGCCAGTCCTCGGCGATCATCGCCTCGCGGAACGCCTTGGAGCCGTTGGCGTTGGTGCGCTCGCCGATCATCAGCACCGAGGCGTCCTGGTGGAACGGCACCGCGGTGTACAGCGACGACAGGGCCGGCTCGGAGCTGACCTGCCGCGGGGCCGGGGCGCGCCGTCCGATCGCCTCGACCACCCTGCGGATGTGTTCGGGCGTGGTGCCGCAGCAGCCGCCGACCAGCGACAGTCCGTACTCGCTGACGAAGCCGGACAGCGCCTCGGCGAGCTCGTCGGGCTGCAGCGGGTAGACCGCCCCGTCGGGCCCGAGTTCGGGCAGCCCGGCGTTGGGCATCACCGACACCGGGATGCGCGCGTGCCGGGACAGGTAGCGCAGGTGCTCGCTCATCTCGGCCGGGCCGGTCGCGCAGTTCAGCCCGATCACGTCCACGCCGAGCGGTTCCACCGCGGCCAGCGCGGCGCCGATCTCGCTGCCCAGCAGCATGGTGCCGGTGGTCTCGACGGTGACGTGCGCGATCACCGGCACGAACCGGCCGGCCCGCCGCATCGCCCGGCGCGAGCCCACCACGGCGGCCTTGAGCTGCAGCAGGTCCTGGCAGGTCTCCACCAGGATGGCGTCGGCGCCGCCGTCGAGCATGCCGAGCGCGGCCTCGAGGTAGGCGTCGCGGATCTCGGCGTAGCCGATGTGGCCCAGGGTGGGCAGCTTGGTGCCCGGGCCCATCGAGCCGAGCACGTAGCGGCGCCGGTCCGGGGTGCTCATCTCGTCGGCCACCCGGCGGGCGATGCGGGTGGCGGCCAGCGACAGCTCGCGGATCCGGTCGGCGATGTCGTAGTCGCCGAGGTTGGACAGGTTGCAGCCGAAGGTGTTGGTCTCCACCGCGTCGGCACCGGCCTCGAGGTAGGCGCGGTGGATCCCCTCGATGACGTCCGGCCGGGTCACGTTCAGGATCTCGTTGCAGCCCTCGAGCTGGTTGAAGTCATCGAGGGTGAGCTCGGCGGCCTGCAGCTGGGTGCCCATTGCACCGTCCGCCACCAGCACGCGCCGCGAGAGCACGTCCAGCAGGTCGGTGTCATAGGTGGTTCGGGCGGAAGCAGAGGTCACGGTCCCAGGGTAGTCGGCGGGTCCGCCGCTCCGGACGACCAACAGGGCCATTGGTCCCGAAGAGGTTCTACGCTGGCTACGTGAGACCGTCCGACCCCAGCGGCGCCCGCCTGCCCGAACTGCGCGACACCGTCCTCGTGGCGGCGTTCGAGGGCTGGAACGACGCGGGCGATGCCGCCAGTGATGCGCTCGAGCACCTCGACGCGATCTGGGAGGCCGAGCCGCTCATGGAGATCGACGACGAGTCGTACTACGACTACCAGGTCAACCGGCCGGTGATCCGCCAGGTCGACGGGGTGACCCGGGAGTTGGTGTGGCCGTCGATGCACATCAGCCACTGCCGGCCACCGGGCAGCAACCGCGACGTGGTGCTGATGCACGGGGTGGAGCCCAACATGCGCTGGCGCAGCTTCTGCGCCGAGCTGCTGGCCATCGCCGACAAGCTCAACGTGCAGCACGTGGTGATCCTCGGGGCGCTGCTGGCCGACACCCCGCACACCCGGCCGGTGCCGGTGTCCGGGGCGGCCTACTCGCCGGAGTCGGCCCGGCTGTTCGGCCTGGAGCAGACCCGCTACGAGGGCCCGACCGGGATCGCCGGGGTGTTCCAGGACGCCTGCGTGCAGGCCGGGATCCCGGCCGTGACGTTCTGGGCGGCGGTGCCGCACTACGTGTCGCAGCCGCCGAACCCGAAGGCCACCGTGGCGCTGCTGCGCCGCGTCGAGGACGTGCTCGACATCGAGGTGCCCCTCGACGACCTGCCCGAGCAGGCCGAGGAGTGGGAGCAGGCGGTCAGCGAGATGACCGCCGAGGACGAGGAGCTCGCCGAGTACGTCGCGGCGCTGGAGCAGCGCGGCGACGCCGAGCTGGACATGCACGAACTGCTCGGCAAGATCGACGGCGACGCGCTGGCCGCCGAGTTCGAGCGCTACCTGCGCCGCCGCGGCCCGGGCGGGCCGAACTTCGGCCGCTAGTCGGTGAACCGGGCGCTGGTGGACCGGCCGAGCGCGGCCACCTGCTCGTCCATCTGGGCGATCAGCTCCGGGGCGGTGCGCAGCACCGGCGCCATCCCCACCCGGGTGGACAGCAGCGGCTTGAGCCAGCGCATCAGCCCCACCCAGCGCGGGCAGTAGATCCGCGCCTTGCGCCCCTCGATGCCCTTCACGAACGCCGCCCCGCACGCCGACACCGAGGTGGTGCGCGACAGCGGGCCCGGCAGCGTGGCCAGCATCCGGCGGAAGGCCGGCAGATCGTCCTTGGCGTCGCGCACCATCGGGGTGTCGATCCAGGACATGTGCGCCGAGCCGACGGCCACCCCGAGGTGGGCCACCTCCATGCGCAGCGCGTTGGCGAAGTGCTCCACGGCGGCCTTGGCCGCGTCGTAGGGCGCCATGCCGGGCGCGGCGGCGAACGCGGCCAGCGACGAGACGATCAGCACGTAGCCGCGTCGTTCGATCACCGCGGGCAGCGCGGCCCGCACCGTGTTGAACACCCCGACCACGTTCACGTCGACGAGCTGTTTGAAGGCGTCCGGGTCCACCCGCAGCACCGAGCCGTAGGTGGCGATGCCGGCGTTGGCGACCACCACGTCGATCCCGCCGAACCGCTCGACCGCCGCGTCGGCGACGGCCTGCACGGCGGCCGGGTCGCGCACGTCGGCGGCGCGGGTCAGCACGCGGTCGGCGTCGAGCGGCCCGGCCAGCTCCGCCAGCGACGCCGCGGTGAGATCGGTCAGCACCAGCCGGGCGCCGCGGGCGTGCAGCCGGCGGGTGAGTTCGGCGCCGACGCCGCCGGCGGCGCCGGTGATCAGCACGACCCGGTCACGCATGTCGCAGTTCCACCCCCAGTAGTGCGTCGGTCATCGTGGCGACGGTGGCACCCGCGTCGGCGACGTCGCCGCCGTGCGCCAGCGCATCGGCGCACCAGGCGTCGATGGCGGCGAGCGCCTTCGGGGTGTCCAGGTCGTCGGCCAGGTAGGTGCGCACCCGGGCCACCAGGTCGGCCGGGTCCGGTCCGGACGGCAGCGCGACGGCGCTGCGCCAGCGGTGCAGCCGGGCGTTGGCGGCCTCGAGCACCTCGTCGCTCCAGAACCGGTCGGCGCGGTAGTGCCCGGCGAGCAGGCCGAGCCGGATCGCCGCCGGGTCCACGCCGTCGGTGCGCAACCGCGACACCAGCACCAGGTTGCCGCGGCTCTTGCTCATCTTGTGGCCGTCCCAGCCGATCATCCCGGCGTGCACGTAGTGCCGGGCGAACCGGCGCTCCCCGGTCACGCACTCGGCGTGCGCGGCGGAGAACTCGTGGTGCGGGAAGATCAGGTCGCTGCCGCCGCCCTGGATGTCGATCTCGGCACCGAGCCGGCTCAGCGCGATCGCCGCGCACTCGATGTGCCAGCCGGGCCGGCCCGGGCCGAACGGCGACGGCCAGCTCGGCTCCCCCGGCCGCTGTGCCCGCCACAGCAACGCGTCGAGCCGGTCGTGCTTGCCGGGGCGCTGCGGGTCGCCGCCGCGCTCGGCGAACAGCCGGTCCATGGTGGCGCGGTCGTAGCCGGACTCGTAGCCGAACTGCGCGGTGGCGTCGGCGCGGAAGTAGACGTCGGGGTACTGCGGATCGTCGACGACGTAGGCCGCACCGGCGGCCAGCAGCTTCTCGACCAGCTCGATCACCTCGGCGATGGCCTCGGTGGCCGCGACGTAGTCGCGCGGCGGCAGCACCCGCAGCGCGGCCATGTCGGTGCGGAACAGCTCGGTCTCCCGGGTGCCCAGCTCGCGCCAGTCCACCCCGTCGCGCTCGGCGCGCTCGAACAACGGGTCGTCGACGTCGGTGACGTTCTGCACGTAGTGCACGTCGTGCCCGGCGTCCAGCCACAGCCGGTGCACCAGGTCGAACGTCAGGTAGGTGGCCGCGTGCCCGAGGTGGGTGGCGTCGTAGGGGGTGATGCCGCAGACGTACATCCTCGCGGTGGGCCCCGGCGCGACCGGCCGCACCTGGCGGTCGGCGCTGTCGTACAGCCGCAACGCGGGCCCGGTTCCGGCGAGTTTCGGGACGTCTGGCGCCGACCACGCTTGCATGCCCTCGACTTTAAGGTGTGCGCCGCGATCGGCCTCGCCATGGTCGCCGGTGCGGGCGCCCGGTCAGGCCTGGCGGATCGCCTCCAGCAGGGTGTCGGCCAGCTCCGGACGGCACATGAGCAGGTCCGGCAGGTACGGGTCGGGCCGGTTGTAGACCAGCGGCGAGCCGTCGATGCGGGAGGCGTGCAGCCCGGCGGCCAGCACCACGCCGGCCGGGGCGGCCGAGTCCCACTCCCACTGCCCGCCGGCGTGCAGGTAGGCGTCGACCTCGCCGCGCACCACCGCCATCGCCTTGGCCCCGGCCGAGCCGATGCGCACCAGCCGGACGTCGAGCAGCTCGGCCAGCCGCCACAGCACCGCCGGCGGGCGGCTGGTGCTCGCGGTGATCAGGATCGGCCCCTCCCGCCGCGGCGGCGGGCCCACCACGGTGTCGGTGCGGTACACCTCGCCGCGGGCCGGCAGCGCCACCGCCGCGTCGGTGATCGCGCCGCGCCCGTCGGCGCCGCGCTGCCACAGCGCGATGTGCACCGCCCAGTCCGGCCGGCCGGGGATGGAGAACTCGTAGGTGCCGTCGACCGGGTCGACGATCCACACCCGGTCGGCGTCCACCCGGGCCGGGTCGTCGACGGCCTCCTCGCTCAGCACCGCGTCGTGCGGCCGGGCGGCCCGCAGCCGGTCCAGGATCAGGGCATTGGCGCGCTTGTCGCCGAGATCGCCGAGGTCGTAGGGGTCCCAGAAGCCGACTTTGGACCGCAGCGCCAGCAGCATCCGGCCGGCCTCGGCGGCCACCTCGGCGGCCAGCGCCGCGTCGGAGAGGCTCACCGGGAAAGTATCCCCGAGCGGCTCAGAACGCGGGCCACGGGATCGGGCGCGGCCGGTCCGGGGTGGGCATCACCGGGTTGTCCAGCAGCGCGGCGACCCGGTCGCGCAGCGCGGTCACCTCGCGCTCGGTGAGGTGGGCGCGCAGCCGGTCGGCGAACCCGTCGCGCAGCCGCTCGGCCAGCCGGGCCAGGTCGTGCAGGTGCTCGTCGTCGACGGGTTTGCCGGCCCAGCCCCACAGCACGGTGCGCAACTTGTCCTCGGCGTGCAGGGTCACCCCGTGGTCGACGCCGTAGACCCGGCCGTCGGTGCCGGCCAGGATGTGCCCGCCCTTGCGGTCGGCGTTGTTGATCACCACGTCGAACACCGCCAGCCGGCGCAGCCGCGGGTCGTCGGCGTGCACCAGCACCACCTCGTTGCCGGCGTAGTCGTAGGCCTGCAGCACCGCCAGGTAGCCGGCCGGCACCTGCCCGGCCGGCACCACGTCGACCAGGTCCGGCCCGGGCGGCGGGGCCTCGCCCGCGGCGTCGCCGGGCTGGTCCACCCAGCACTGCAGCATCCCCCGCCCGGCCGGGGCGTCGTCACGAATGATGGTGTAAGGCACCAGGTTCCAGCCCAGCTCGGCCGACACCAGATAGGCGCTGAACTCGCGGTCGGCCAGCGTGCCGTCCGGGAAGTCCCACAGCGGGGCCTCCCCCGCCACCGGTTTGTAGACGCAGTGCACGGTGCGGCCGTGCAGGTCGGCCTCGCACAGGAAGGTGGCGTTGCTCGCCGAGCGGATGCGCCCGACGACGGTCAGCTCGCCGTGCGCCAGCACCTCGTGCAGCGCGTCCGGGGCGGGCGGCTCACAGGTCGGCGTCATCGTCGGGCCCGGCCGGTGCGATGCGCCGATATCCGTTGAGCCGCACGCACAGATGCCCCTCCGGGTCCAGCGGCTCGTCGCACAGCGGGCACGGCGGCCGGCCCGCGGCGATCACCCGCTGCGAGCGGGCGGCGAACTGCCGTGCCGACTGCGGGGTGAGGAACACCCGCAGCGCGTCGGGCCCCTCCTCGGCGTCGTCGAGCACCACCGAGGCGTCGAACTCGGCGTCCGACATCGCCAGCAGCTCGACCACCACCGCCTGCGCCTCGGCGTCCCAGCCCAGGCCCATGGTGCCCACCCGGAACTCGGCGTCGATCGGGGTGACCAGCGGCGAGAGGTCCTCGACCTCGTCGGTCTCCGGCGGGATCGGCGTGCCGAACCGGCGGTTGATCTCGACCAGCAGCGCGGAGATCCGGTCGGCCAGCACCGCGACCTGCTGCTTCTCCAGCACCACCGACACGACCCGGTGGTCGTCCACCGCCTGCAGGTAGAACGTGCGGTTCCCCGGCTCTCCGACGGTCCCGGCGACGAAACGGTCGGGTTCGCGGAAGACGTGGATTGCGCGGGCCATGGCACCCTCCAAAATACCGGGGCGTCACCCGGTCGACCCGCCGACCACGGCGTCGCCGCCGGTCTCCGGCACGGTCACCAGGGCGGTGGTGAGCTCGGGCCCGGTGTGGTTGACGTGGATGACGAACGGCCGGTGCTCGGTGTAGCGGATCACGCTCATCGAGGCCGGGTCGGCGGTGATGCGCTGGAATGCGTCGAGGTGCACGCCGAGCGCGTCGGCCAGCACCGCCTTGATCACGTCGCCGTGGGTGCAGGCGATCCACAGCGCGTCCCCGCCGTGCTCGGCGGCCAGCCGCCGGTCGTGTTCGCGCACCGCGGCCACCGCCCGGGCCTGCACCTGCGCCAGGCCCTCCCCGCCGGGGAACACCGCCGCGCTGGGATGCTGCTGCACCACCGTCCACAGCGGCTCGGTCACCAGCTCGGCGAGCGGGCGGCCGGTCCACTCGCCGTAGTCGACCTCCGAGATGCGTTCGTCGACGACCGGTTCCAGCCCGAGCGCGGCGGCCAGCGGTTCGACGGTGCGCCGGCAGCGCAGCAGCGGCGAGCGCACGATGGCCCGGATCGGCAGCCCGGCGACCCGGTCGACCAGGGCGCGGGCCTGCTGCAGCCCGCGCTCGTCGAGGTCGACGCCGGCCGAGCGGCCGGCCAGGGTGCGGGCGGTGTTGGAGGTGGAGCGGCCGTGCCGCAGCAGGATCACCGTCATACCGCGCTCACCACCCCGGCGCCGAGCAGCGCGAGCACCACCGCGCCGAGCGCGATGCGGTAGCCGACGAACCAGTACATGCTGTGCCGCACCAGGAATCGCAGGAACCAGGCCACCGCGGCGTAGCCGACCACGAACGCGATCAGCGTCGCGACCAGCAGCTGCGGGCCGGTCGCGGCCATCCCGGTGCCGGCCGGCTCGAACGCGTCGGGCAGCGAGAACAGCCCGGAGGCGAACACCGCCGGGATGGCCAGCAGGAAGCCGAACCGGGCGGCCAGTGCGCGGTCCATGCCGAGGAACAGCCCGGCGCTGATGGTGGCGCCGGACCGGGACACCCCCGGCACCAGCGCCAGGCACTGGGCCAGCCCGACGACGACGGCGTCGCGCCAGGTCAGGTCGGCCGGTCCGCGGGTACGCCGGCCCACCCGCTCGGCGGCGGCGATGACGAACGAGAACAGCACCAGCGCCGAGGCGATCAGCCACAGGTTGCGCGCGCCGGTGCGGATCTCGTCGGTGAACAACAGCCCGAACACCCCGATCGGGATCGTCCCGATGATGACGAACCAGGCCAGCCGGTAGTCGGCGTCCCGCCGGGCGGCGTCGAAAAGCCCCACACACCAGGCTCGCACGAGCCGGACGATGTCGCGAGCGAAGTACACCAGCACCGCCACCTCGGTACCGAGCTGGGTGACCGCGGTGAACGAGGCGCCGGCGTCGCCGGCGAAGAACACCCGGGAGGCGATGGCCAGGTGCCCGCTGGAGGACACCGGCAGGAACTCGGTGAGCCCCTGCAGCACCGCCAGCACCACCACCTGCACCCACGACATGGCCGGCGCGTCAGTCACGACGACGACCGTACCGTGGGGCGGGCCCGGGGTCCGGTCAGCGGGTGGGCCGCGCCCCGGCGACCGCGTCGCGCACGGCGGCGGCCAGGCTGCGCTCGCAGTCGAGGTCGATGTGGGTGAGCCGGCGGGTGGCGGTGGCCACCACGTCGTCGTCGGTCGGCACCGGGTCGGCGTGGCCCGGCCGGTAGATCCGCACCACCAGGGTGCCGTCCCGCTCGAGATGGAACGAGAAGGTGCGGCCGTCGCCGACCTGCCCGTAGCCGCCGGCGTGCAGCCCGGTCCAGCACTCCTCGATGTGGAAGCCGTCGTCGGTACGCGGTGTGGCGACCGTCATGGCTCGACCATACCGTTTGTTATTGACATATGCGTCAGTCAACCTCGGCCGGGTGTCGCGGCCGCGTTGCCTACACTTGGCGGGCGACCGACATCCCATCCGCACGACCGAGAGCCGCCCCTTGCCGCCGTCCGTGAACCCGACCGCGCGCCGCCGCCGGTGGACCGCCGCGGTGCTCGCCGTCGCCCTGGCGACCGGGGCGTGCTCGGACCGTCCGCTCGACACCGCACCACCCACCACCGAACCGGCCACCCCGGCGGTGTCCCCGGCCGCCGACTCCCCCGCCGGCACCGTCCGGCCGCTGCCGCTGGCCGGGCAGGCCGCGGTGTTCGACGCGACGACCGCCACCCCGGTGGTGCTCGGCACCACGCCCGACGGGCGTTCCGCGCTGGCCCTGCCCGCCGGGACCCCGCGCACCGTGCCGCTGCCCACCGCCGCCACCGCGCTGGCCGTCGGCGGCGACGGGTCGGTGCTCGCCGCGGTGCGGGGCGGCTACCTGCGCTACGACATCGCCGCCGACCGGGTGGAGACGTTCGCGGTGGACGGTCACGCCGACACCGAGTTCACCGCGGTGACCCGGCGCGGCGACGGCCGCGTCGTGCTGGGCAGCGCCGACGGCGCGGTGCTCACCCTCGACGCGGCGAACCGGGTCGCGGCCCGCACCGACGGGTTCGTCCGGATCGACGCGCTGGCGGCGGTGGGCGACGTGGTCGTGGTGCTGGACCGGGCGCAGACCTCGGTCACCTCGCTCAAGCCGGACGGCTCCGGCACCGCGCTGGCGCTGCGCGCCGGCGAGGGGGCGACCACGATGACCGCCGACCCGGCGGGCCGGGTGCTGGTCGCCGACACCCGCGGCGGCGAGCTGCTGGTCTACGGCGCCGACCCGCTCATGCTGCGCCAGCGCTACCCGGTGCCGGACGCGCCGTACGGGCTGGCCGGCTCGGCGGGGCTGACCTGGGTGTCGCAGACCGCCACCAACACCGTCGTCGGCTACGACCTGTCCACCGGCATCCCGGTGCAGCGGGTGCGCCACCGCACCGTGCAGCAGCCGAATGCGCTGGCGTTCGACGCCGCGTCTGGCACCCTGTATGTGGTGTCCGGGACGGGAGCGGGAGTGCAGGTGATCTCTGACGCGGCGGTGCAACGGTGACCGCCCGCACGCTCGACGAGAACGAGCCGCTGCCCCGGGGCCGGCTGCCCGCCGGCTGGGACAAGGACCTGTCCGACGAGTACGAGTGGGTGCCGCTGCGGCTGCCGCCGGAGGTCACCCGGCTCAGCGCCTCGGTGCGGCTGTCCATCGAGGCCGAGTACCGCGGCTGGGAACTCACCCGGGTCCGGCTCTACACCGACGGGTCGCGACGGGTGTTGTTGCGGCGCAAGAAGACCCCCGCCGACCGGCTCGGTGCCGGCCGGCCCACATCGTGATCTACCGGGCGCTGCGGCGGCTGTTGTTCCTGGTGCCGCCGGAGCGCATCCACACCTGGGTGTTCGCCGTGCTGCGGCTGCTCACCCGGCCCGGGTTCGCCCGCCGGGCGCTGCGGCGGCGGCTGGCGCCGCGGGACCCGATCCTGGCCAGCACCGTGTTCGGGGTGCGGTTCCCCGGGCCGCTCGGGCTGGCCGCCGGGTTCGACAAGGACGGCCACGGCCTGCACACCTGGGGCGCACTGGGATTCGGCTACGCCGAGGTCGGCACGGTGACCGCGCAGGCCCAGCCGGGCAATCCGAAACCGCGGCTGTTCCGGCTGCCCGCCGACCGGGCGCTGCTGAACCGGATGGGCTTCAACAACGCCGGGGCCGCGCAGCTGGCCATGCGGCTGTCCCGCAGCGAGGCCGACGTGCCGATCGGGGTGAACATCGGCAAGACCAAGGTCACCCCGGCCGCCGAGGCCGTCGCCGACTACGCCGAGAGCGCCCGGCTGGTGGGCTCGTCGGCCGCCTACGTGGTGGTCAACGTCAGCTCGCCGAACACCCCGGGGCTGCGCGACCTGCAGGCCGTCGAGTCGCTGCGGCCGATCCTGGCCGCGGTGCGCGCCGAGACCGCCCGGCCGGTGCTGGTCAAGATCGCGCCGGATCTGTCCGACGAGGACATCGACGCGGTCGCCGACCTGGCCGTCGAGCTGGGGCTGGCCGGCATCGTCGCCACCAACACCACCGTCTCGCGGGCCGGCCTGGCCACCCCCGGCGTGGGCGAGCTCGGCCCGGGCGGCGTCTCCGGCGCCCCGGTGGCGGCCCGCTCGCTGGAGGTGCTGCAGCGGCTGTACCGCCGGGTCGGCGACAGGCTGGTGCTGATCAGCGTCGGCGGTATCGAGACCGCCGACGACGCCTTTGAGCGCATCGTCAACGGCGCCTCGCTGCTGCAGGGCTACACCGGCTTCGTCTACGGCGGCGGGCTGTGGCCCAAGCGCATCCACGACGGGCTGGCGCGGCGGCTGCGCGAGGCCGGGTTCGGCTCCCTGGCCGAGGCCGTCGGCTCCGCCCTGCGCTGACGCCCTCCGGCGAGCAGACGCAAAACCCCCGGCTCGGGCCGAACCGGGGGTACGCGTCTGCTCGCGGCGCGAAGGGCTAGTTCTGCTCGTAGGTGCCGTGGATGAGCGCCCGGGCGATCGCGTGCATGAACAGGTTGAAGCCCAGGTAGGCCGGGGTCGCCGTGTCGGGCAGGTCCAGCTTCTCCACCGGCAGCGCGTGCACGGCCACGAAGTAGCGGTGCGGGCCGTGCCCGGCCGGCGGGGCCGCCCCGATGTAGCGCCGCAGCCCGGCGTCGTTGGCCAGGGTGATCGCCCCGCCCGGCAGCGGGCTGCCGTCGCCGGCGCCGGCCGGCAGCTCGGTGACGTCGGCCGGCAGGTTGGCCACCGCCCAGTGCCAGAAGCCCGAGGCGGTCGGAGCGTCCGGGTCGAAGATCGTCACCGCGAAGCTGCGGGTCTCGGCCGGGAAGCCCGACCAGCTCAGCTGCGGCGAGATGTCCTTGCCGCCCGCCCCCATGATCCCGCTGACCTGGTCGTTGGCCAGCGGCTGACCGTCGGTGATCGATTCGGAGGTCAGCGAAAACGTCGGCAGCTTCGGCAGGAACTCATACGGGTTGTAGGGAAATGCCATGTACGGGCGTCCTCTCGAGTCGATCAGCAGTGCTGCAGGAAGTGTTCCAGAACCCGGGTGCCGAACTCGAGCGACTCGACGGGCACCCGCTCGTCGACGCCGTGGAACAGCGCCGAGAAGTCCAGGTCCGGCGGCAGCTGCAGCGGGATGAACCCGAAGCAGCGAATCCCAAGGCGCTGGAAGGATTTCGCGTCCGTCCCGCCGGACATCATGTACGGCACGGTGCGGGCCTGCGGGTCGACGGCCAGCAGCGCGGCGTTCATCGCGTCGACCAGGTCGCCGTCGAAGGTGGTCTCGTAGGACGGCAGGTCGCGCTCCCAGGAGCGTTCCACGTGCGGCCCGATGAGCTCGTCGACCTCGCGCTCGAAGGCGGCCTTGCGGCCGGGCAGCACCCGGCAGTCCACCACCGCCTCGGCCACCTGCGGGATGACGTTGGCCTTGTAGCCGGCCTTGAGCATGGTCGGGTTGGCGGTGTCGCGCAGGGTGGCCCGCACGATACGGGCGATGCTGCCGAGCTTGTCGATGGTGCCCTCGAGGTCCGGCGAGTCCGGGTCGAACTCGTAGCCCGTCTCCTCGGCCACCGCGGCCAGGAACTCGCGCACCGAGTCGGTGAGCACCAGCGGGAAGGTGTGCCGGCCCAGCCGGGCCACCGCCTCGGACAGGATCGTCACCGCGTTCTCGTCGTTGATCATCGAGCCGTGCCCGGCCCGGCCGCGGGCGGTCAGCCGCATCCAGGCCAGCCCCTTCTCGGCCGTCTCGATGAGGTACAGCCGCCGCTCGCCGCCGTCGCGGCGCGGCACCGTGAGCGAGAAGCCGCCCACCTCCCCGATCGCCTCGGTGACGCCCTCGAACAGATCGGGGCGGTGGTCGACGAGCCACTGGGCGCCGTAGGTGCCGCCGTGCTCCTCGTCGGAGACGAACGCGAACACCAGGTCCCGCGGCGGCACGATGCCGGCCCGTTTGAAGTGCCGGGCCACCGCCAGCATCATGCCGATCATGTTCTTCATGTCGACCGCGCCCCGGCCCCACACGTAGCCGTCGGAGACCGCGCCGGAGAACGGGTGCACGCTCCAGTCCGCGGGCTCGGCCGGCACCACGTCGAGGTGGCCGTGGATCATCAGCGCCCCGCGCCCGGGGTCGGCGCCGGGCAGCCGGGCGAACACGTTGCCCCGGCCCGGTGCCCCGGCCTCGACGTACTCGGTCCGGTAGCCGGCCTCCTCGAGCCGTTCGGCGACCCACTGGGCGCACTCGGCCTCGACCTTGGTGGTCGCCGGGTCGCCGGTGTTGGAGGTGTCGAAGCGGATGAGCCTGCTGACGAGGTCCACGACCTCGTCGACGGCCGGGCTGGATGCGGTCACAGCCCATTCGTACCATTAGTGCGACCACTGAGTTTGGGTCTGGGGGCATCTATCCGTTAACCTAAGCTGCCCACACCGACCGGGTCCGAGTGGCGGAATGGCAGACGCGCTAGCTTGAGGTGCTAGTGCCCAGTAAACGGGCGTGGGGGTTCAAGTCCCCCCTCGGACACAGCAACCAGGCCTCCCAGACGGGAGGCCTGTTCGTTTTTCCGTTGTGCTCCCGGAACCGCACCGGTGCGCCGAGCCGGACGAAATCCGGCTCGGCGCACCGGGATTCCCGATGACGCGGTCAGCTCACGACGCCGTCAGCTCACGACAACGGCCGATCCCTTGCCCGCCTGGCCGGTGGCGCCGTCGTACCCGTCGCCGCCGTCGGTGGCACCGGCCTCGAGATCCTCGGGCCAGCCGGTGTAGACGGTGATCGAGGCGTTGCCGCCGGCACCGCCGATGCCGGTGTTCCAGCCCTGCCCGCCGTTGCCGGCGGTGGCGACCGGCCGGACCGGGTTGCCGCCGGGCGCGTCGATCGCGGCGGTGCCGCCGGCGCCACCGGTACCCCGGTCGGTTCCGTCGCCGCCGTCGCCGGCCCGGGCCCGCGCGTCGTAGATCACCCCGCGGTCGGCGGTGATCGTCACCGAACCGCCGGCACCGCCGGTGCCGCCCGTGACACCGGCACCGCCGGCACCGCCGTCGGCGACGGCGCGGTTGACGACGCCCTCGTCGATGGCCTGGATCGTCACCGAACCGCCGGATCCGCCCGCGCCGCCGGTGTCGGCCGCACCACCGGACCCGCCGTGGACGGTCAGCGCCTGCGCGTAGCCGGCCGGCGTCTCGACGAACACGTGCACCGCGCCGCCGGCACCGCCGACGCCGGTATCGCTGCCGGACCCGCCGGCCCCGCCGTGCACCTCGTCGAACAGCAGATGCCCGCCGTCGGCCGCCGCGAGGTGGACATCGCCGCCGGCCCCGCCGACGCCCCCGCCGGTACCGGCCCCGCCGGCCCCGCCGTGCACCTCCAGCGCCTCCGCGGTGGCGTGCTCGACCGCGACGTCGGCCGCGCCGCCCGCGCCGCCGGTGCCACCGGCACCACCGGTGCCACCGGCACCGCCGGTGACGGTCACCTCGTTGACCGACCCCGAGTCGGTGATGACGGCCGCGTCGCCACCGGCGCCCCCGTCGCCGTCCCCGGTGCCGAGGCCACCGGCGCCGCCGATGACCGTCGCCCCGTCGACCGGCAGCACCGCGCCCGTGACCCCGAGGTGGCTGTACAACAGCGCGGCGCCACCCGCGCCGCCGCGGCCGCGGTCGGTTCCGGCACCACCGGCGCCGCCCTCGACCCAGGCCTCCCGGATCCGGAGCAGGGTGTCGTCGGCGGCGTCCCCGGCCAGCACCGCGTCACCGCCCGCGCCACCGGTGCCGCCGGTGCTGCCGTCGCCGCCGGCACCGCCGACGACGGTGGCGTACTCGACCTGGGTCGCCGGGCCGGTGACGAGCTCGGAACGCCCCCCGGCACCGCCGGCACCCGCGGTGCTGCCGGTGCCACCGGCGCCGCCCTGCACCAGCGCCTGGACGACCGCGCTGTTCGAGTCGGCCTCGAGCCGCGCCGACCCACCGGCGCCGCCGATGCCGCCCTCGGCGTCCCCGGCGCCGGCGTCGCCGCCGGCGACGTGGCTCTGCCCCACCGAGGCGCCGCCACCGGCCACCAGGGTGGCGCTGCCGCCGTCGGCGCTGTCCGAGCCGTCACCGCCGGTGGCCGAGCTGTTCACGACACCGCCGAGCAGCACCGAGACGACCGCCGCGCCGCCCGCGCCGCCGGTGCCGGCGCCGGTCCGTGAGCCGCCGTCGCCGCCGGTGGCGACGACGTTCTGGGCCACGCCCTGCACCTCGACGATTCCCTGCGCACCGGCCCCGCCGGTGCCCCCGGCGCTGCCGTCGCCACCGGCTCCACCGCGGCCGGTCACGTCGACCAGCGTCGTGCCGTTGCGGCCGTTGACGAACGCGGCACCACCGGCGCCACCGGCCCCGCCGTCGGTGCCCGTACCGCCGGCGCCGCCGTAGGCCGTCACCCGGTTGAGCGATCCGCGCACGCCCACGACGCTGGCATCACCGCCGGCGCCGCCGCCGCTGCCGGCACCACCGGCACCGCCCTCGGCCCGGACCGCGATGAGGGTGGCGTTGTCGGCGCCGACGACCGCCCCGCCCCCGGCACCGCCGGCCGCGGCCCCGCCGACGGCGTGGCTGTCGATCACGGCGGCACCACCCGTCGCGTTCACCAGCGCATTGCCGCCGGCGGCACCGGCCGAGCCGGCACCACCGGTGGCCGAACTCCGCTCGATCCGGGTGTAGAGCTGCGACGCCCGGACCGTCGCGTCACCACCGGCCCCGCCGGTGCTGCCGCCGGCGGCGTCGGCACCGGCACCGCCGACCGCGGTGGCGGCGGTCACGCCGGCCTCGATCCCGAGCACGGCGGCCAGGCCGCCGGTGCCGCCGCCGGCGCCCGCGGCGACCGTACTGCCGTCGGCGCCCCGCCCGCCGTTGCCACCGTGGGCGGTGCTGTCGTGGACCTCGCCGGCGCCGTACGCCGCGACCACGGCGCCGCCACCACCGCCACCGCCGCCGCCACCGCGGCCGGGGGCATCGGCGGTACCGATCCCGCCGGCGCCGCCCGCGCCGCCGCTGCCGGCCACCGCGCCGGTGCCGATCGCGCCGCCGTCACCGCCCCGGCCACCGGCGCCGCCGTCGCCCCAGCGGCCGTCGGGGGCCGAACCGGCGCCCCTGCCGCCCTGGCCGCCGGTGCCACCGGTGCCGCCGGTCCCACCGCTGCCGACCTCCAGCCCCTCGGCGCTGCTGCCGGCCCCGCCGTGGCCACCACGGCCGCCGTCGCCGCCCTGGCCGCCGGCCCCACCGGCGGCGGGGGCGGCGAGGAAGAACAGGGCGCGGCCCAGGCCGCCCTGCCCGCCGTCACCGCCGCGGCCACCGTCACCGCCGTCACCGCCGTCGCCCCCGTCGGCCCCGACATCGGTGCCCTCGGCACCGTCGTAACCGGCGCCACCGGTGCCGCCGCGGCCACCCACGCCGCCGACGCCGCCCAGGCCGAACAGCCAGGCCCCGTTCCCGCCGTTGCCGCCGTCACCGCCCCGACCGCCGGTCCCGGCCGGTGTGGTCAGGGTGCCGGTCGCGCCGGTCGCCCCGGTGCCGCCCACACCGCCGGCGCCGCCGCTGCCGATCAGCGCGAGCGCCCCGGCGTCACCGCCGTCGCCGCCGCGGCCGGCGACCCGGGTGGTGTCGAGCGCGTCGCCGCCGCGACCACCCGCACCGCCGTCACCGCCGAACAGGCCGCCGGTCCCGCCGTGGCCGCCGACGCCCCCGGCACCGCCCGTACCACCGTCACCGCCCCGGCCACCGGCGCCGATGAGCCGGGCACTGCCGCCCGCGCCCCCGGCGCCGCCCTCGAGGGTGCCGAGCCCGCCGGCCCCACCCGCCGCGGCCGCGACGAACCACCCGCCGACGCCGCCGGCCCCGCCGGCACCGCCGATCTCACCGGCGCCGCCCGCACCGCCGAGCCCGGCCGCGCCGAACAGCGACAGCGCACCGGCGTTCCCACCGGCACCACCGGCCCCGCCGGTGCCGCCCGGGTTGTCCGCGCCCGCACCGCCGTTGCCGGCGTTGCCCCACAACAGGCCGCCGTCGCCGCCCCGGCCGCCGGCACCGCCGTTGACGCCCACGATCCCGGCCCCGCCGTGGCCGCCGTTGCCGATCAGCCGCGCCGAGCCGCCGTCGCCGCCGTTGAAACCGTTGCCGCCGTTGCCGATCAGCCCGGCGTTGCCGCCCCGGCAGGCCTGGCCGCCGGTGCAGGTGTCGGCGGTCCAGCTGTAGCCGTTGCCGAACAGGATGCCGGCGTCGGGATGCTCGGCGGTGCCGTCGCCGATCAGCCAGAGCGTGCCGATCACGATCGGGCCGAACGGCCACAGCCCGGGCACCGCCGCGGCGGCGGCGATCTCGTCGAAGGCCTGCTCGGTGGTGATCAGCACCAGTGGCTCGGCCGACGTGGTGGTCAGGCTCGGGGCCGGCGGCGTCCCCGTCGAGGCGGCTTCGCTCTCGATCCGGCGGTAGGACGCCCACAGCAGGGCGTGCAGCGGATCAGGGCTCACCGGCGGCGCGCCGTCGGCCGCACCCTGTACCGGCCCGACGATGCCGACCAGCGCCCGGAGGCTGCGGGTGGTGCCGGTGCGGCCCCGGTCCGGCACGGCGACGAGCACCGCCTCCGCCACCGGTTGCGTGGTGCGCGGGGGGATCACCGCGACCGGCGCGGAGGCGACGGCCCGCTGCGGCGGAACCTCCGGCAGTGCCCCCGCCGGGATCCCGCCGGGAACCTCGGACGGCACCGTGACCGGTTCGGATGCCCGCTCGGCCACCCGGTCCGCGACGGCCCGCGCCGGGGTCCGGGCGCGCCCGGACCGCTGCTCGTCGGCGTCGCGGGCGCGTTTGCGGTTCGGTTTCTCCGCCTGCGGCCGCACCCCGGGCCGGCGGCCGGCCTCGGGCCCGGTCGGTGCAACGGTGCGCTCGCGCAGCACCGGCCCCGGCCGTGGCCGCGACCGCGGTCCGGCCGTCTGCTGCTGCTCGGAGGTCTGCGCCGCCGCACCGGTGTCGGTGGCGGGATCGGCCCAGGCGAGGCCGCCCGGACTCCCGATCACCGTCCCGACACCCAGCGCCACCGCGAGCGCTCCGACCCGTCCGACGTATTTCGCACAGCCCATCAGCGACTCCATCCCTCGAACACTCGAAGAGACCGCCGCAGATATTAACCAGACCGTAATTGCAGTTATCAAGAATCTAATTCCATTTGCGCGCAACGTATTTCGTCAGCGCAATACGGAGTTTCTTTGCTGTGCAGATGGTTTGGAGAACACCGGCGAACAACTCCGGGTCGCCGGCCGAACCGTGGGCGAACTTTGCCAGACCACACCGGAATTCGGAGCGCAGAATTCCGCGCCGGCGGCACCCGGTGGGAAACGCGCCGGAATTCGAATCGGCACGCGGCGCGGAACACCGCGGGAATTCGCTGCCGGGCGGTCCGGCTACCGGCCGGCCCGGCGCGCGTCCCGCCGGGTCTTGAGCAGGCTGGCGACCGTGGTGACGATCAGCACCGCCGCGATCACCGCCAGCGACACCCCGGTGGACACCACCGGGACGGCGACCGGCTCACCGCCGTTGATGAACGGCACCTCGTTCTCGTGCAGCGCGTGCAGCACCAGCTTCACACCGATGAACGCCAGGACGATCGACAGCCCGTAGGACAGGTAGACCAGCCGGTCCAGCAGGCCGCCGATGAGGAAGTACAGCTGGCGCAGGCCCATTAGCGCGAACGCATTGGCGGTGAACACGATGTAGGGCTCGCGGGTCAGACCGTAGATGGCCGGGATGGAGTCCAGGGCGAACAGGATGTCGGTGAACCCGATGGTGACCAGCGCCAACAGCATCGGGGTGGCGACCCGCTTGCCGTCGATCCGCGTGACCAGTCGGGCGCCGTGGTAGCGCCCGGTGGTGGGCACGAACCGGCGCACCACCCGCACGATCCGGTTCTCCCGCTGCTCCTCCACCTCGCGCTCGTGCCCGCCGGAGCGCAGCAACCCGATCGCGGTCCACACCAGGAACAGCCCGAACAGGTAGAACACCCAGGCGAAGGTGTTGATCGCGGCCGCCCCCAGCGCGATGAACACCGCCCGCATGCCCAGCGCCATCAGGATGCCGATCAGCAGCACCTTCTGCTGGTGCTCGCGCGGCACCGCGAACCCGCCCATGATGATCGTGAACACGAACAGGTTGTCCACCGACAGCGCCCATTCGGTCACGAAGCCGGCGTAGTACTCGCCGGCGAAGCCGGCGCCCCACTGCCACAGCACCACCAGCCCGAACCCGAACGCCAAGCCGAGGTAGAGCGCCGACCACAGCGCGGACTCGCGGAAGGTGGGCTCGTGGGCCCTGCGGACGTGGAAGACGAGGTCGAAGGCGAACAGCCCGAGGATCACCACCACGGTGACGGCCCAGACGGTGCCGGAGACGTTCATCGCGTCGCTGCCGCCCTCTCGATCGCTGTCCGCCCAACCCTACCGGTGGCGGGCGCCACCCGGCCCGCCACGCTGTGACCGGCATCGTTGCCGTATGGTTCAGCGCGTAGGTTATCGGGTCGCACGAGGGTCCGGAAGGAAGGGTGGCCGTGGCGCCCAAGGTGCTGTTCATCCACAACGAGCACGAAGCCCCGGAGGGGCTGCTCGGAGACGCGTTCGCCGCGCGCGGGTACGACATCGAGACGTTCCTGGTCGTGCCGCCGGAGCGCATCGACGACCCGGACGTGGCCGTTACCTTCCCCGATCCCACCGGCTACGACGTGATCGTGCCGCTCGGCGCCCGCTGGTCGGTCTACGACGAGAAGCTGCGCGCCGGCTGGGTGGGTGCGGAGCTGCGACTGCTGCGCGACGCGGCCGCCGCGGGGGTGGCGCTGCTCGGCGTGTGCTTCGGCGGTCAGCTGCTCGCCGACGCGTTCGGCGGGACGGTGCGCCGCGCCGAACGGGCGGAGGTGGGCTGGTACGACGTCGCCTCCGCCGACCCGGCCATCGTGCCGCCGGGCCAGTGGTTCATGTGGCATTTCGACCGGTTCGAGGTGCCGCCCGGGGCCACCGAGATCGCCCGCACTCCGGACGCCTCGCAGGCGTTCGTGCTCGGCCGCGCGCTGGCGCTGCAGTTCCATCCGGAAATCACCGCCGAGATCCTGGAATGGTGGATCGGCGCGGACCGGGAGGGCACGGAGGTGCGCCAGGTCGGCGTCACCCACGAGGAACTGCGCCGCCGGACCGCGCAGCTGCGCGACGACGCCGCCCGGCGCGTGGAACTGCTCGTCGACGGGTTCCTGAACAAGGTCGCGACGGCGCCGGTCGCCGGCTAACGCCGCTCGCCGGGCTCCTCGGCGGCGGCTTCGTCGGCCGACTCGGTCGACTCCTCAGTGGATTCCTCGGCGGATTCCGGCTCGACGGACTCCTCGGCGGGTTCCGGCTCGGCGGTCTCGACGGCCGGGATCACCTCGGTCGCACCGGCATCGGGGTACTCGGCGTCGGAATCCGCCGCCTCCGCGGCTGGGTCGTAATCCGCCGCCTCCGCGGCTGGGTCGTAATCCGCCGCCTCCGCGGCTGGGTCGTCCTCGGCCTCCCCAGTACCGGACTCATCGGGGGCCGGCTCCCCTGCCGCCCCGCGGCGGCCACGCTCGCGGACCGCGTCGACGATGAGCAGCAGCACCCCGATCGCGCTGGCGCCGATGCAGACCCAGGCGATCAACTCGTTCCCGGTGACGACCGCCGTCACCAGCGCGGCCAGGCCGATGACCGCCAGGACGAGCGCGATGATCAGCACCGCGTCACCTCCCCGGCCGCCTCAGCCCGCCGCGCGTCCGCCCCGCCGGTCAGTTGCTGCCCCGACCGAACTGGCCGAATCCGCTGTCGTTGTTGGCGCTGGAGTCCACCGGCGCCGCGGATCCGCGCTGACCGAGCTCCTCGAGCTGCGACTCGAGGTAGGTCTTGAGCCGGGTGCGGTACTCGCGCTCGAAGGTGCGCAGCTGCTCGAGCCGGCCTTCCAGCACCGTGCGCTGCTGGTTGATCGTGCCCATGATCTCGGAGTGCTTGCGCTCGGCGTCGGCCTGCAGCGCGTCGGCCTTCTCCTGGGCCTGCCGCAGCTGGGCCTCGGACCGGGCCTGCGCGTCGGACAGCATCGCGTCGGCGCGCTGGCGGGCATCGGCGATGGTGGTCTCGGCCTGCTTGCGTGCCTCGCTGATCATCGCGTCGGCCTGCGCCCGGGCATCGGCCAGCAGCTTCTCCGACTCCGCCTTGGCGGTGCTGGTCAGACGGTCGGCGGTCTCCTGCGCCAGGCTGAGCACCTTGGCGGCACGGATGTGCTGCTCCTCGGGGGTCGCCTGCGGGGCCGGCGCCGGGGCGGCCTCGGGCTCGGGCTCCGGCTGGTACAGCGGGATGGAGGTGGTCTGCTGACCACCGGCGGCGGCACGCGCGGCGGCCAGTTCCTGGTCCAGTTCGGAGACGCGCTGCCGCAGATCGGCGTTCTCCTCGATCAGCCGGCTGAGCTCAGCCTCCACCAGGTCGAGGAAGGCATCGACCTCGTCCTCGTTGTACCCGCGCTTACCGATGGGCGGCTTGCTGAACGCGACGTTGTGGACGTCGGCAGGAGTGAGCGGCATTGTCTGCCCCCTTGGAGTCTGGACCGTCAACCGAACTCAAAGTGTAGAGCGTCGGCTTCTCGTAACTGGCGTCCATCCTGTCACACCAGAACCGGCCGTCGCCGCACAGGTCGGGAACTAAGAGCGATTCTCAATCTCTTATCGACCGTTAGACCCGTCCCGGCAGACCGGCGGGGCCTCAGACCGCCGCGCCGAAGGCCAGCTGCATGCCGATGAACGCCAGCAGCAGCAGCACCATGATGGACAGGTCGAAACGGACCGCACCCACGGTGAGCTGCGGAATGATCCGGCGCAGCAGCTTCACCGGCGGATCGGTGAGGGTCATGATGATCTCGAGGACGACGACCGTGGCGCCGCGCGGATGCCAGTCCCGGCTGAACGAGCGGATGAACTCGACCACGACCCGGGCGATGAGCAGCAGCCAGAACACGAACAGCGCCAGCCCGAGGATGTTGAAGAACAGCGACAACGCAGCCGACCTCACTAGCAGCCAGAGAAAACCTGTGCACAGACACGAACACCGCGCAGGTCAGGGTCGGCCGTACCGGCCCTCACCTGCGCGATGTCGCCAGCCTACCCGGGCGCCCGGTCGGCACGCCGGGCCCGGTCACCGGGCTCAGTTGTAGAAGCCGGCCTCGGCGATCCGGCGGCGCTCCTCGGCGGTCACGGTGACGTCGGCCGGGGACAGCAGGAACACCTTGGTCGCCACCTTGTCGAAGGAGCCGCGCAGCGCGAACGCGAGCCCGGCGGCGAAGTCCACCAGCCGCTTGGCGTCGGCGTTGTCCATCGCGACGAGGTCCATGATCACCGGGTAGCCGTCGCGGAACCGCTCGCCGATGGTGCGGGCCTCGCTGTAGTCCTTCGGGCGCAGCGTGGTGATCTTGGCCAGCGGGCTGCCGGCATCGAAGATCTCGGCCACCCGGCGCGGATCCATCGCCAGCGAGCCGCGGGTCGCCGCGCCGCGCAGCGGGGCGAGCCGGGGCCGGCCGCCCAGGTCGTGCGGGCGGTCGTAGTCGCGCAGGCCGCCGCGCATCCGCGGCTCGTAGGCCGGCTCGTCGTAGCCACCCCGGTACCCGGCCGGCGGCTCGTCGTAGTCGCGCTCGTCGTAGCCACGGCCGTAGTCGTCCTCCTCGAAGCGCTCCGGACGACCCCGACGGGCGTAGCCGGCCCGCGCCGGACGCTCGTCGTCCTCGTAGTACTCGTCCTCGTAGTCATCCATTGGCGCCATGCCGAAGTAGGCCTTGACTTTGTGCAGTGTGCTCATCGCGCGACCCTTCTGGTGCTCAGGTGACTGGGGGTGTCTGTGATGAAGATGTGACATCTGTGACGACTGGTGGTGACGTTAGCGGTCGTTGCCCCAAGAGCGCGGTACCGACACGCACACAGGTCGATCCGTGTCGCACCGCGGCCTCCAGATCGCCGGACATCCCGGCCGACAGTTCCAGCCGCCGGTCGTGATCGCGCTGCACCCGCGCCAACTCGGCGGCCAGCCGCTCGAAGGCGGCGTCGGCGTCCCACTCCAGCGGCGGGATCCCCATCAGCCCGACGAACTCCAGCGCCTCGGCGGCCGCGACCCGGGCGCACAGCGCGTCGACCTCGTCGGGCCGGGCCACGTCCACCCCGCCGCGTTCCGGGTCGCCGTCGAGGCTGAGCTGGACGAACACCCGCAGCGGGGCACGCCGCCGGCCCTCGGCCAGCGCCCGGGCCGCCCCGCGGTCGAGCGCGTCGACGAGCCGGGCGTTGTCCACCGAGTGCGCGGCATAGGCCCAGCCGGCCACCGCCCGGGCCTTGTTGCGCTGGATCCGGCCGATCATGTGCCAGCGGATGGCGTCCGGGTCCGGCACCGCGGCGGCGACCTCGGCGATCTTGCGCGCGGCCTCCTGCTCCCGCGACTCGCCGAAGTCCGACAGCCCCAGCTCGTGCAGCAGGATCACGTCGGAGGCCGGGAAGAACTTGGTCACCGGCAGCAGCTTGATCTCGTCGACGGGCCGGCCGGCCGCCTCGGCGGCCCGGGCCAGCCGCTCGCGCAGCGCGGCGAGCGCGGTGGCGAGTTGCCGTTTACGTGCGTCGCTCATTCCATCCACACCAGGGAGGCCATCCGACCGGTGTGCCTGTCGCGGCGGTGGCTGAACAGCGTCCGGTCGGCCACGGTACAGCGGGGGTCGATATCGATGGCGGTGACCCCGAGCTCGGTGAGCTGGCGGGCGATGCCGGCCCGCAGGTCCAGGCCCGGGGTGCCCTTGGCGGTGTTGGTGCGGCTGCCGGGCAGCGCCCGCTCCACCTCGGCGGCCATCTGCTCGGGCACCTCGTAGTTCGCCCCGCTCACCGCGGGGCCGAGCAGCGCCGAGATGTCCTCGGGGTGCGCGCCCACCCGGCACATCGCCTCGACCGTGCGGGCCACGATGCCGAGCTGCGCGCCCACCCGCCCGGCGTGCACCGCCGCCACCACCTTGGCCCGGGCGTCGGCCAGCAGCACCGGCACGCAGTCGGCGGTGACCACGACCACCGCCAGCCGGGGCACGGTGGTGACCAGCGCGTCGGTGTCGGGCAGCGCGGCCCGCTGCGGACCGTCGACGACGGCGACCCGGTCGCCGTGCACCTGGTTCATCCACACCAGCCGGTCCGGGCCCAGGCCGACGGTGTCGGCCAGCCGGCGCCGGTTGGCGGCGACGGCCCTCGGGTCGTCGCCGACGTGGTCACCGAGGTTGAAGGTGTCGAAGGGCGGCGCCGAGACGCCGCCGGCGCGCGTGGTCGTCACGCGCCGTATGCGAACGGTCACGGTGCCAGTATCCGGCCGACTCAGCGCCGCATGAACGGCGGCACGTCGACGTCGTCGTCGTCATCGCCGCCGATGCTGACCGTCGCCCCGTTCGGGTGCACCGGCACGCTGGTGGCGTCGGCGGGCTCGAACAGCGACGAGCCGACGCTGCCGGCCCGGCCGGGCGCGATCGGGCCGGTCGCGGCCGAGGCCGGCGGGATGGTCGGCTTGGCCTTCGGGCCGGCCGGGTCGAAGCCGGCCGCGATGACGGTCACCCGCACCTCGTCGCCGAGCGAGTCGTCGATGACGGTGCCGAAGATGATGTTGGCGTCCGGGTGCGCGGACTCCTGCACCAGCGAGGCGGCCTCGTTGATCTCGAACAGGCCCAGGTCGCTGCCGCCGGCGATGGACAGCAGCACGCCCTGGGCGCCGTCCATCGAGGCCTCCAGCAGCGGCGAGTTGATGGCCGCCTCGGCGGCCTTGACCGCGCGGCCCTCGCCGCGGGCCGCGCCGATGCCCATCAGGGCGGTGCCGGCGTTGCTCATCACGCCCTTGACGTCGGCGAAGTCGACGTTGATCAGGCCCGGGGTGGTGATCAGGTCGGTGATGCCCTGCACGCCGTTGAGCAGCACCTCGTCGGCGCTGCGGAAGGCGTCCATCAGGGTGACGTGGGCGTCGCCCATCTGCAGCAGCCGGTCGTTGGGGATGACGATCAGGGTGTCGCAGCACTCGCGCAGCGCGGCGATGCCCGCCTCGGCCTGGTTGCTGCGCCGCTTGCCCTCGAAGGAGAACGGACGGGTCACCACGCCGACGGTCAGCGCGCCGAGCTTGCGGGCGATCGAGGCCACCACCGGCGCGCCGCCGGTGCCGGTGCCGCCGCCCTCACCGGCGGTGACGAACACCATGTCGGCGCCGCGCAGCAGCTCCTCGATCTCGTCCTTGGCGTCCTCGGCCGCCTTGCGGCCCACCTCCGGGTCGGCGCCGGCGCCGAGACCGCGGGTGGACTCCCGGCCCACGTCGAGCTTGACGTCGGCATCACTCATCAACAGCGCCTGCGCGTCGGTGTTGATCGCGATGAACTCGACGCCCTTGAGGCCCTGTTCGATCATCCGGTTGACGGCATTGACGCCGCCGCCGCCAATGCCGACCACCTTGATGACGGCGAGGTAGTTGTGCGGGGGGGTCATGGATCGTCTTCCCTCCTGAGTGCCCTTCGTGGCGCCGGTCTTCGGTCTCTCGCTCTCGCAAACCCTCAACCTCAACAAGAGGCTTAGAGTTATGTCAAGTTGATGCGCGTAAACCAAACGGTAGGGCCAACCCGGCGGCAAACCCCGCAGGCGCGCCGACGCCACGCCGTGGAATTTGTCGCCGATCCCGTGGGAAAGGTCACTTCACCGTCGGCAGATCCGGGCTCGACACGTCGTAGGTGTGCCCGGGCTGGGTGAGCAGCGCGGCGAGCTTGGCCGCCTTCTCCTCGGTGCGGTCGGTGGTCCCCCACACCACGACCCGACCGTCGTTGAGCGTCAACGTGATCGAGGCCACCGACGGCGCGGCGATGCGACTCACCTGGGCGGCCACCTCGGGCCGCAGCGCCAGCATCACCGCCAGCGCGGCCCGGGTGGGCGGGTCGCTGGGGCCGGGGGTGTCGGTGTCGAGGTAGGGCAGCCCGGGCGGCGGCGGAGCGGTCGCGAAGTCCACGCCGTCCCGGTCGAACAGGTGCGGACCGTCGGGATAGTCCTTGACCACCACCGGGATTCGCTCCACCAGCGTGATGCGCAGCGACGACGGGTACTCGCGCTGCACCCGCACGCTGGCCACCCGCGGAATGGAGGCCACCCGCTCGGCCACCACGTCGGTGTCGACCTGCAGCAGCGGGGTGCCCTCGGCGACCCCGGCGGTGGCGACCACCTCCTCCTCGGTCAGCTCGTGCGCGCCGACGACCAGCACGTGGCGCACCGACATGATCGGGGTGAAGTACAGCACCAGGCCGAGCGCCACCGCGCCGACCGCGGCGAGCGCGGCCCACATCAGCGCCCGGATCGCGGTGACCGCGCGCCGGTCCAGCTCGGTCGCCGGCGCGGGCGGGGCCAGCGCGCGGCGGCGGGCCTGCAGGCGGGCCTGCTCGATCGCCCGGGCGCGCTCGCGGGCGGCCCGGCGCGCCTCCCGCTCCCGGCGGGCCTGCCGGCGCGGGCCGTCGTCGGGCGGCGCGGCGGCCCCGCTGTCGGGCGGCGTGGGCTCGGTCATCGGCGGGGCGGCCCCCAGCTGCCGGGTGCGGTGCGGTTCGCCCTGGCGCGCAACGCATCCAGGATCTCCGGGCCGAGCATGGTGACGTCGCCGGCGCCCATGGTGACCACCACGTCCCCGGGCCGGACGGCCTCGGCCACCCGGGCCGGCACCGCCGACAGGTCGGGCAGGTAGGTCACCGGGACGGTGACGTGCTCGGCGATGCTCGCCCCGCTCACCCCGGCGATCGGCTGCTCGCGGGCGGCGTAGACGTCGAGCACGAACACCTCGTCGGCGGCCGACAGCGCCGCGCCGAACTCGCGGGCGAAGGTCTGCGTGCGCGAGTACAGGTGCGGTTGGAACACCACCACCGCCCGGCCGCGGCCGGCCTGGTCGACGACGTTGCGCAGCGCGGCCAGGGTGGCCCGCACCTCGGTGGGATGGTGCGCGTAGTCGTCGAAGACCTGCACGTCGGCGGCGGTACCGACGAGCTCGAACCGCCGCCGCACCCCCTCGAACCCGGCCAGCCCGTCCAGCACCGACTCCACCGGGGCGCCCGCCCGGACGGCGGCCAGCAGCGCCCCGAGGGCGTTGAGCGCCATGTGCCGGCCGGGCACCGACAACCGCATCACCCGCGGGTGCCGCTCCCCGGCGAGCTGGACGTGGGCGACCGCGCCGGTGCCCTGCTGCTCCCAGCTCAGCAGCCGGGCGGCCAGGTCGTCGCGGTCGGCCGACCCGTACCGCAGCACGGTGATGCCCAGCGCAGCGGTGCGTTCGGCGAGCGCGGCCGCGCCCGGGTCGTCGACGCAGGCCACCAGCGCCCCGCCCGGGGCGAGCCGTTCGACGAAGGCGTCGAACACCTCGGCGTAGGCCTGCTCGCTGCCGAAGAAGTCCAGGTGGTCGGCCTCGATGTTGGTCACCACCGCCACGTCCGGGGTGTACTCCAGCAGCGAGCCGTCGCTCTCGTCGGCCTCGGCGACGAAGCAGTCGCCGCTGCCGTGGTGGGCGTTGGTGCCGGCCCCCCCCAGCTCGCCGCCGACGGCGAAGCTCGGGTCGAACCCGCTCTGCTGCAGGCCCACGATGAGCATCGAGGTGGTGGTGGTCTTGCCGTGCGTGCCGGTGACCATCAGCGTGCGGTAGCCGCTCATCAGCCGCGCCAGCACCACCGGCCGCAGCAGCACCGGGATGCCCGCGCGGCGGGCCGCCACCAGCTCCGGGTTGGTCTTGGGGATGGCGGCGTGGGTGGTGACCACCGCGGTCGGGCCGCCGGGCAGCAGTTCGAGGGCGGACTCGTCGTGACCGATGCGGATCACCGCGCCGCGGGCCCGCAGCGCCCGCACCGCGCGCGACTCCTTGGCGTCCGAGCCGGACACCGCCGCGCCGCGGTCGAGCAGGATGCGCGCCACCCCGGACATGCCGGCGCCGCCGATGCCGACCATGTGCACCCGCTGCAGTTCCGGCGGCAGCGCCGCCCGGCCCGCCGGGCTCACCGCCGGGCCTCCCGGTGCGCCCGGGCCAGGTCGAGGGCGACGGCGGCGACCTTGTCGGCGGCGTCGCGGTGGCCGGCCAGCGCGGCCGCGGCGGTCATCGCCGCCAGCCGGTCCGGGTCGGTCAACAGGCCGATCACGGTGTCGGCGACGGTCCGCGGGTTCAGGTCGGCGTCGTCGACGAGCAGTCCCCCGCCGGCGGCGACCACCGGCAGCGCGTTGAGCCGCTGCTCGCCGTTGCCGATCGGCAGCGGCACGTAGACGGCCGGCAGCCCGACGGCGGTGACCTCGGCGACCGTCATCGCCCCGGACCGGCAGACGGCCAGGTCGGCGGCGGCGTAGGCGAGGTCCATCCGGTCCAGGTACGGCACCGCGACATAGGGCGGGTCGCCGGGCGCCGGGTCGGGCAGGTCCAGGGTGTTCTTCGGGCCGTGCGCGTGCAGCACCGCGATCCCGGCGGCGGCGAGCTGCCGCGCCGCGCCGGCAACGGCCTGGTTGATCGAGCGCGCGCCCTGGGAGCCGCCGAACACCAGCAGCACCCGGACGTCGTCGGCGAAGCCGAAGTGGGCGCGGGCGGCCGCGCGCAGCGCCGCCCGGTCCAGGGCGGTGATGGCCGGCCGCAGCGGCACCCCGACCACCTCCACCGGCCCCAGGCCGGGGTCGGGCACCGCGGACAGCACCCGGTCGGCGAGCCGGGCGCCGAGCCGGTTGGCCCAGCCGGCGCTGGCGTTGGCCTCGTGCACCACCACCGGCACCCGTCGACCCGGGCGGCCGCCGCGGGCGGCCAGGTAGGCCGGGGCGGCGACGTAGCCGCCGAAGCCGACCACCACGTCGGCGTCGACGGCGTCGAGCACCGCCCGGGCCTGGCGCACCGCGCGACGCACCCGCAGCGGCAGTTTGAGCAGATCGGCGCTGGGCCTGCGCGGCACCGGCACCGGTGTGATCAGCCGCAGGTCGTAGCCGCGCCGCGGCACCAGCCTGGTCTCCAGGCCGCGCTCGGTGCCCAGCGCGGTGATGCGGACCGCCGGGTCGGCCGCCCGCAGCGCGTCGGCGACGGCCATCGCGGGCTCGATGTGTCCCGCGGTGCCGCCGCCGGCCAGGACGACCGACGGCGCGCGGTCACGTCCTCCCGACTCCATCACCCGTAACGTTGACCTTCCAGTGTGCGGGGCCCGTCCGGTGTGCGGGCCCGCCGGACCGGTTCGCGCCGGCCGGAGCCGGCGCGGGTGCGCCGGCCGTCTCCATGATGCCCTGCCCGCCGGGCCCGCCCGGCCGCCGGTTCCCGGGCCGGGCGGCGCGGCCGCCGGGGTGCGGCGGGCCGTTCCGGCCGGGACCGCAGCCGGTCGCGCACCGCCTCGAGCCGGGTGGGCTGGTAGGGCTGCGGCGGGGGCAGCCGCAGCCAGCGGTCGACCCGGTCGTCGCGGCCGGCGCGCAGCGCGGCCACCGCCTCGGGTTCGTGCCGGGCGGCGTTGGCGATCACGCCGAACATGAACAGCGTGGTGGCCGTCGACGTGCCGCCGGCGGAGATGAGCGGCAGCTGCAGGCCGGTGACCGGCAGCAGGCCCACCACGTAGCCGACGTTGATGAAGACCTGCCCCATGATCCACAGCGTGGTGGTGGCGGTGAGCAGGCGCAGGAACGGGTCGACCGAGCGGCGGGCGATGCGCATGCCGGTGTAGGCGAACAGCCCGAACAGCCCGAGCAGGCCGGCCGCGCCGACGAAGCCGAGCTCCTCGCCGACGATGGCGAAGATGAAGTCGTTGTGGGCGTTGGGCAGGTAGTTCCACTTGGCCGCGCCCTGGCCCAGCCCGTCGCCGAACATGCCGCCGTTGGCCAGCGCGAAGCGGGCCTGGCGGGCCTGGTAGCCCGCGCCCTGGGCGTCGGCGTCGGGGTCCAGCCAGGACTGCACCCGGGCCGACCGGTAGCCCTCGGCCAGCGCCAGCACCACGGCCGAGGCGAAGATGGCGACCAGCGAGGACAGAAACACCCGCAGCGGCAGGCCGGCGTACCAGAGCAGGCCGAGCAGGATGATGCCCATCGAGACGGTCTGCCCCAGGTCGGGCTGGGCGACGATGAGCGCCAGCGCCACCACGCAGGCCGGCACCAGCGGCACCAGCATCTCGCGCAGGGTGGCGCGCTCCATGCGGCGGGCGGCCAGCAGGTGCGCGCCCCAGATGGCGAAGGCGATCTTGGCCAGCTCCGAGGGCTGCATGGACAGCCCGCCGATGACGAACCAGCCGCGCGAGCCGTTGGCCACCTTGCCGATGCCGGGGATGAGCACCAGCACGAGCAGCACGATGGTCAGCGCGTAGCCGGGGAAGGCCAGCCGGCGCATCAGGCTGACCGGGGTGCGCAGCGCGATGTAGAAGCCGACCAGGCCGACCATGGTCCACATCACCTGGCGGCCGAACACCACCCAGGGCGAGCCCTCCAGGTTCGACGAGTACACCCCGGACGCCGACAGCACCATGATCAACCCGAGCGTGGTGAGCAGTGCGGTGACGGCGATGATCAGGTGGAACGAGGTCAGCGGCCGGCCCAGCCAGGTGGCGAACCTGGTGTCGCGCAGCCGGGCGGCCACCGCGGTGCGCGGGGCCGCACCGCCGGCGGGGATCGGTTCGGTGGGCGGGTCGGCCGGGTCGGCGGCGGCACCGTCGGCCGCCGCGGGGGCGGACGCGTCGGCACGCCGGCGGCGCAGCCGGGCCAGGATGGCGCTCATCGCGACCGTTATCCGAGGGCGGCGCGCACCGCGGCCGCGAACGCCTCGCCACGGGCCGCGTAACCGGCGAACTGGTCGAAGGACGCCCCCGCGGGAGCCAGCAGCACGGTGTCACCCGGGCGTGCCAGCTCGCGCGCGGCGGCCACCGCGGCCGCCATCACGTCCCCCCGCCCGTCGATCACACGAGTCACAGATGTCACATCTGACTCATTTGTCGCTCGCACCCCAGCATCGTCCCCCGCCGTCACCTCGACGACGGGAACTTCCGGGGCGTGTCGTGATAACGCCTTGGCAATGATTCGGCGATCCCGGCCGATGAGCACCACCCCGCCCAGCCGGTCGGCCACAGCGCGCACCAGCTCGTCGACCGAGGCACCCTTGAGCAGGCCGCCGGCGATCCAGATCACCCGGTCGTGGCCGGCGATGGAGGCGGCCGCGGCGTGCGGGTTGGTGGCCTTGGAGTCGTCGACGTAGGTGACACCGTCGGCGACGGCGACCCGCTCGGCGCGGTGCCGGCCCACCCGGAACCGGGCCAGCGCGGTGGTGATCGCATCGGCGGACACCCCCACCGAGCGGGCCAGCGCGGCGGCGGCCAGCGCGTCGAGCACCCCGACCGGCCCGGCCACCCCGATGACCGCGGTCGGCGCCAGCGCCAGCCCGTCGGCGAACGCGCGGTCGGTGAGCATGCCGTCGTGCACGCCGAGCTCGCCGGGGCCCGGCTCGCCGAGCCGGAACCCGACCCGCACCCCGGCGGCGGCACCGGCCAGCAGCGAGGCCGCGATCGGGTCGTCCAGCCCGGCGACGGCGACCTCGCCGTCGAGCACCCGGGCCTTGTCGGCGGCGTAGGCCTGCAGCGAGCCGTGCCAGTCCAGGTGGTCCTCGGCGACGTTGAGCACCGCCCCGCCGTGCGGGCGCAGCGACGGCGCCCAGTGCAGCTGGAAGCTCGACAGCTCCACGGCGAAGTAGTCGGCCGGCTCGGCCAGCACCTCCAGCACCGGGTTGCCGATGTTGCCGCACAGCACGCTGCGCAGCCCGGCCGCGGTGAGCATGGCGTGCAGCATCGAGGTGGTGGTGGTCTTGCCGTTGGTGCCGGTCACCGCCAGCCAGCGCCGCGGCGGGCCGAACCGGCCCGCGGCGTCCAGCCGCCAGGCCAGCTCCACATCGCCCCACACCGGCACGCCGGCCGCGGCGGCGGCCCGCGGCACCGGCGCCGCGGGCGCCAGGCCCGGGCTGGTCACCACCAGGTCGAAGGCGCGGATCCGGTCGGCGGCGTCGGTCATCGTGGTGGTCGCGATCCCGTCGTCGGCGAACGGCACCAGCGCGGCCGGGTTGTCGTCGGCGACGGTGACCCGCGCGTCCAGGCCGGCCAGCGTGGCCACGGCGGCCCGGCCGGTGACTCCGGCCCCGGCCACCAGCACCGCCGCGCCGGTCAGCCCGGTGACGTCATCCACCAACGCTGGCCAGCCACTCGCCGTAGAACAGCGCCACCCCGAGCCCGCAGGCGATCGCGGTGAGCAGCCAGAACCGGATGATCACGGTCGTCTCGGCCCAGCCCACCAGCTCGAAGTGGTGGTGGAACGGGGCCATCCGGAACACCCGCCGGCCGGTGCTGCGGAACGCGATGATCTGGATCACCACCGAGGTGACCTCCGCGACGAACAGCGCGCCGAGCACCACCGCGAGGATCTCGGTGCGGCTGGTCACCGACAGGCCGGCGATCACCCCGCCGAGCGCCAGCGAGCCGGTGTCACCCATGAAGATCTTGGCCGGGGCGGCGTTCCACCACAGGAAGCCGATGCAGGCCCCGGCGGTGGCCGCGGCGACGATCGCGAGGTCCAGCGGGTCGCGCACGTTGTAGCAGCCGACGTCGGGGCTGACCGCGCACTGGTTGCGGAACTGCCAGAAGGTGATCAGCACGTAGGCCGCGCACACCATCGCCATCGCGCCGGCGGCCAGCCCGTCGAGGCCGTCGGTGAAGTTCACCGCGTTGGACCAGGCGCTGATCAGCACGATGCAGAACAGCACGAACAGCACCGGCGGCAGGGTGAGCGTGGCGATCTCGCGCACGTAACTCAGTTCCCGGGCGGCCGGGGTGACCCCGTCGCTGTTGGGGAACTGCAGCACCAGCACCCCGAACAGCACCGCGGCGACCAGGATGCCGATGGTCTTGGCGGTCTTGTTCAGCCCGAGGTTGCGGGACCGCCGGATCTTGATCAGGTCGTCGGTGAAGCCGACCACGCCCAGGGTGGTGGCCAGCATCAGCACCAGCAGCCCGGAGGCCGACGGCCCCTTGCCGTCGATGACCACCCCGACCAGGTGGGTGCCCAGGTAGCTGGCCCAGATCCCGGCCAGGATGGCCACCCCGCCCATCGACGGGGTGCCGCGCTTCTTGGCGTGCGTGGGCGGGCCGTCCTCGCGGATCTCGTGGCCGAAGCCCTGCCGGGTGAACAGCCGGATCAGCACCGGGGTGAGCAGGATCGAGACCGCCAGCGCGATGCCGACGGCGATGAGGATCTGTCTCATCCGCGCGGATCCCCGGGCTCGGCGAGCAGCGCCTCGGCCAGGGTGCCCAGGCCCGCCGCGTTCGATGCCTTCACCAACACCACGTCCCCGGGCGCCAGCTCGGCGCGCAGCAGGGCCAGGGCGGCCTCGGGGTCGGGCACCATGGTGGACTCAGAGCCCCATGATCCCTCCATGACGGCGCCGTGGTGCATGGCGCTCATAGTCCTCCCGGTTCCGACGACGACGAGTCGAGACACATCTAAGCGCACCGCGAGCCGGCCGATGCGGTCATGTTCGGCAATTGCCTCGTCGCCGAGTTCGGCCATCTCCCCCAGCACCGCCCAGCTGCGCCGCCGCTGCCCGGCCGAACGGGCCATCCAGGCCAGCGCCTTGAGCCCGGCGGCCATCGAGTCCGGGTTGGCGTTGTAGGCGTCGTTGATGACGGTCACCCCGTCGGCGCGGGTGACGACCTGCATGCGGCGCGGCGAGACCGGCCCGGCGGCGGCCAGCGCGGCGGCGATCTGCGGCAGGCTCGCCCCGCACTCGCGGGCCACCGCCGCCGCGCACAGCGCGTTGGACACCTGGTGCTCGCCGTGCACCGCCAGCGCCACCTCGACCTGCTCGTGGCCGGCGTGCAGGGTGAACCGGGCCCGGGCCAGCTCGTCGAGGGTGACCTCGCCGGCCCACAGGTCCGCCCCGGGCGATCGGGACACCCGCACCACCCGGGCGGCGGTGCGCTGCGCCATCGGCGCCACCGCGGTGTCGTCGACGTTGAGCACCGCCACCCCGTCGGCCGGGATCGCCGCGGCCAGTTCGGCCTTGGTGTCGGCGATGGCCTCGCGCGAGCCGAACTCGCCGAGGTGGGCGGTGCCGACGTTGAGCACCACCCCGATGCGCGGGCGGGCGATCTCGGCCAGCGCGGCGATGTTGCCCGGGTGGCGGGCCGACATCTCCAGCACCAGGAAGTCGGTGTCGCGGTCGGCGCGCAGCACGGTCCAGGGCAGGCCGAGCTCGTTGTTGAACGAACCGGGCGGGGCGACGACGGTACCCAGCGGGGCCAGCACCGCCGCCAGCAGGTCCTTGGTGGAGGTCTTGCCCGACGAGCCGGTCACGCCGATGACGCGCAGCCCCCCGGCGGTCAGTTCGGCGGCCACCGCGCGGGCCAGCCGGGCCAGCCCGGCCAGCACCGCCGCGCCGGAGCCGTCGGTGTCGTGCTCGAGCACGCCGGCGCGGGCGTCGCCGGCGGCCGGCGGCACCACGACGGCGGGCACCCCGACCGGCCGCGCGGCCAGCACCGCCACCGCCCCGGCGGCGACGGCGTCGGCGGCGTGGTCGTGCCCGTCGGTGCGGGCGCCGGGCAGCGCGACGAACAGGCCGCCGGGTGTCACCCGGCGCGAGTCGAATTCGACCGTGCCGGTGACCCGGGTGGCCGCCGCCTGCTCCGGGCTGACGTCGGCGAGTTCACCGCCGACGATCTCGGCGATCTCGGTGAGGGACAGTTCGATCAACGGCGGGCCTCCAGTGCCGCGGCGAGTTCGTCGCGGTCGTCGAACGGGCGGGTCTGTCCGGCGATGGTCTGGCCGGTCTCGTGGCCTTTGCCGGCGACGAGCACGATGTCGCCGGGGCGGGCCCAGGCGACCGCGTGGGCGATGGCGGCGCGCCGGTCGCCGATCTCGACGATCCGCGCGGCGGTGCCGGCCGCGGCGGCCCCGGCCACGATCGCGGCCCGGATGGCCGCGGGATCCTCGCTGCGCGGGTTGTCGTCGGTGACCACGACCAGGTCGGCCAGTTCGGCGGCGACGCGGCCCATCGGGGCGCGCTTGCCGGTGTCGCGGTCGCCACCGGCGCCGAACACCACGGCCAGCCGGCCGGATCCGGCGAGCTGTTCGCGCAGCGCCTCCAGCACCGCGCGCAGCGCGCCGGGTTTGTGGGCGTAGTCGACCACGGCGAGGAAGTCCTGGCCGCGGTCGATGCGCTGCAGCCGGCCCGGCACGCCGGCGCTGCGCAGCCCGGCGGCGGCCTGCTGCGGGGTGACGCCGACGGCGTCGAGCAGCGCGACCGCCAGCAGCGCGTTGGCCACGTTGAACCGGCCGGGCAGCGCGATCCGGATGCGGTGCCGGCCGCCGGCCGGGTCGACCGCGGTGAAGGTCTGCCCCGCCCCGGTGGTGTCGATCGCCTCCGCGCGCCAGTCCGCGTCCTGCCCGAATGCGCTGACGGTGACCAGGGTTTCGGCCGCCGCACGGTGGCGCATCCGCCGGCCGGCCGCGTCGTCGACACAGATCACCGCGCGTTCGGCGTGCGTCGGCGACGCCGGGTCGAACAGCCGGGCCTTGGCCTCGAAGTAGTCCTCCATGGTGGGGTGGAAGTCGAGGTGGTCGCGGGACAGGTTGGTGAATCCGCCCACGGCGAACCGCATTCCGTCGACGCGGCCCAGGCTCAGCGCGTGGCTGGACACCTCCATCACCGCGGTGTCCACGCCCTGTTCGAGCATGGCGGCCAGCAGCGCCTGCAGGTCCGGGGCCTCCGGAGTGGTCAGCGCGCTGGGCAGGTCGCGGCCGGCGACGCGCACCCCGACGGTGCCGATCAGCCCGGCGGTCCGGCCGGCCGCACGCAGCCCGGCCTCCACCAGGTAGGCGGTGGTGGTCTTGCCGGAGGTTCCGGTCACCCCGATCACCCGCAGCCGCTGCGCGGGATGGCCGTAGACCGTCGCGGCGAGCTCGCCGAGCACCGCGCGCGGCTCCGGGTGCACCAGCACCGGCAGCCCGGCGCCGGCGGCCTCGGCCCGCCCGGCGGGGTCGGTGAGCACCGCGACCGCGCCCCGCGCGGCGGCGTCGGCGGTGTAGCGGGCGCCGTGGGCACGGGCGCCGGGCAGCGCGGCGAACAGGTCCCCGGGCCGGGCGTCCTGGCCGCGCAGCGTCACACCGGTGACCTGCACCGCCGGGATCTCCCCCGGGACCGCGGGCACCGCCCGGACCTGCTCGGCAAGCGACCGCAGGGCTCGGCCGGCGGGGTGGCTGGGACGCAATGTCATGGCCATGACACAGTACCGGCCGACGGCTGGCCGCCCGGTCAGTCGGCCTGCAGCACCAGCCGCTCCGCCGGGGGCGACAGCGGCACGTTCTCGCGCTGCAGCAGCCAGGCCATGATGTTGTGGAACAGCGGCGCGGCCGAGGTGCCGGGCGAGCCGTCGGCGGCGCGCTTGGGCGCGTCCATCATGATGGCCACCACGTAGCGCGGGTCGTCGACCGGGGCCATGCCGGCGAAGGTGATCCAGTAGACGTCGCTGTAGTAGCAGCCGCAGGCCGGGTTGATCTGCTGGGCGGTGCCGGTCTTGCCGGCGATCTGGTAGCCCTCGACGGCGGCCTGCGGGCCGGTGCCCTGCTGCACCCCGGTGGGGTCGCGCTGCACCACCGCCCGGAACATGTCGCGCACCACCCGGGCGGTCTGCGGGCTGATCACCCGGATGCCCTCCGGGCGGGGTTCCTCGGTGCGGGTGCCGTCCGGGGCGATGGTGGCCTTGATGATGCGCGGCGGGATGCGCAGCCCGTCGTTGGCGATGGTCTGGTACATCGCCGCCATCTGCAGCAGGGTCATCGAAAGGCCCTGGCCGATGGGCAGGTTCGAGAAGGTGCTGCCGGACCACTGGTCGATGGGCGGCAGCAGGCCCGCGCTCTCGCCGGGCAGTCCGACGCCGGTGCGCTGCCCCAGGCCGAACTTGCGCAGCATCTCGTAGAACCGCTCCGGCCCGACCCGCTGCGCCAGCATCAGGGTGCCGACGTTGGAGGACTTCCCGAACACCCCGGTGGTGGTGTAGGGCACCACGCCGTGGCTCCAGGCGTCGCCGACGGTCACCCCGCCCATGTGGATGGAGCCGGGCACCTGCAGCACCTCGTCGGGGGTGGACAGGCCGAATTCGATGACGCTGGCCGCGGTGACGATCTTGTTCACCGACCCGGGCTCGAACGGCGAGGTGACCGGCAGGTTGCCGAGCTGGCGGTCCTCCTGGCGGGACAGGTCCTGGGACGGGTCGAAGGTGTTGTCGTTGGCCATCGCCAGCACCTCGGCGGTCTTGGCGTCGAGCACCACCGCCGAGACGTTCTTGGCGCCGGAGGCGTCCTTGGCCAGCTGGACCTGCTGCTGGACGTGGAACTGGATGTCGTCGTCGATGGTCAGCTGCACGTCCGAGCCGTTGACCGCCTCGTGCCGGTTGCGGTAGCTGCCGGGAATGACCACGCCGTCGGAGCCGCGGTCGTAGGTGATGGAGCCGTCGGTGCCGGCCAGCACCGCGTCCATGGCGTCCTCCAGGCCCATCAGGCCGTGGCCGTCCCAGTCGATGGCGCCGACGACGTTGGCCGCCAGCGACCCGCCCGGGTACTGCCGCAGGTCCTGCCGCTCGGCACCGACCTCGGGGTACTCCTCGGTGATGGCGCGGGCCACCGCCGGGTCGACCGCGCGGGCCAGGTAGACGAACGTCTCGTTGCTCATCAGCTTCTTGAGCACGGTCTGCCGGTCGGGCTTGCCGCCGAGCTTCTCGGAAACCCCGGCGGCGATCTCGGCGAGCCGGTCGGCGGGCTCCGGCGCGTCGGGGTCCTTCTCCTTGGCCTCGGCGAGCTGCTGGCGGATGCGCTGCGGCTGGAAGGTCAGCGCCCGGGCCTCGATGGTGAACGCCAGCTTGTCGAAGTTGCGGTCGACGATGCTGCCGCGCAACGCCTTCTGCACGTCGGTGACCTTGAGCTGGCTGGCCGCCTCGGCCCGCAGCGTGGCCGCCCGCGGCCCCTGCAGGTTGAACAGCTGCGCGGCCACCACGGCGAGCACCAGAAAGATCGCCGCGTTGCCGACCCGGTGCCGGAACACGAACGACGAGCTGGTGATCCCGGTGTCGGTGGCGGCCTTGCGGATACGCCGGCTGCGCGCCGACCGGCCCTGTCCCGCCGGGTCCCGGCGCGGGACGGGCGGCGCGGCGCCGCGCTTGCCCCGGTGCGGTCTCATCGGCCTGCGACGGGTTCGGGACCGGGTGCGGTGCCGGGTTCGGCCGGTCCGGGCGGGGACGGCAGGCCCGGGTCGGCCGCGTGCGGGGCGGGTTCGGCGAGCGCCTCGAGCAGCGCCGGGTCGACCGGCAGTAGCTGCTCGGCCGGCGGCTGCACCGGGGTCAGCACCGGGGCCGGGCCGGGCATCGTCACCGGGCCGGACACCCCGTGCGGCACTTCGAGGTTCGCCGCCGGTGGAGTCGCCCCCGGCAGGTCCGGGACGGTCCGGGTCTGGGCGGTGCCGGGCCGCTGCGGGGTGACCCGCACCGGAACCTCCAGCGGCGCGGCGCCGGGTGCGGCCGGCGGCACCCCGGCCGCCCCGGGCGCCGGCGGGACCGGCGGTGGCGGCGCGGGCGTGGTCTCCGGGATCGGGGTGTTCAACGGCGGCGGCGGCGCTCCCTCGGCGGGTTTGGGGGTGCCGACCACCACCCAGTTGCCGGCCGGATCCTGCACCAGGTGCGCGGTGTCGCGGGACGGGATCATGCCGAGCTCACGCGCCGCCTCGGCCAGGGCCGGCGCGGCCTGCGCCTCGAGCACCTCGCGCTCGAGCGCCTCCTTCTGCTGCGCCAGTTCGATGTTGGTGCGGCGGGCGGCCTCCAGCCGGTAGGACCGGTCGGCGGCGTCGGTGGACAGCCACAGCGTCACCCCCAGGCCCATGGCGAGCGCGCCGATGACCAGCACCACGAACGGCACCCGGGCCACCAGCCGGCGCGGGTTGAGGTCGACGGTGGCCAGCCGGGCCGCCAGCCGTTCCCGCAGCGGCGGTCGGACAACCTTGGGCGCCTTGGCCTTCCGCGCCTTGGCCCGGGCCTTGGCGGCACTGGCCGACTTGGGCCGGCCGCGGCCGTCGGCGGGTGCGGCGACGGGTGGCCGTGGGAAGGCACCGGTCTCCGGCGCGGGCCGCTGCCGGGCCTGCTCGCGGGGGCTGCCCGGCCGGCGAGCCGGCCGGTGGTCGGCACCGCGGCGGGCCGCGCGATCGACCCCGCGGCGGGCCGCGCGATCGACCCCGCGGCGGGCCGCGCGATCATTCCCGCGGGCACGTTCGTCCGGGTGCGGCGCGCGGCGGCGGGGATCGTCGGTCTCGCGCAGCGCGCCGGTTCGGTTGGCCCTCATGCGTGTTCCCTCCTGCCGACCTTCTCGAGGGCGCGCAGCCGCACCGGGGCGCTACGCGGGTTGCGTTGCACCTCCACCTCGGAGGCGCGTTCGGCGCCGCGGGTGAGCGCGACGAATTCCGGTTCGTGACCGGGCAGTTCGACGGGCAGTCCGGGCGGCGTGCGGGACGCGGTCGCCTCGGCGAACACCCGTTTGACGATGCGGTCCTCGAGCGACTGGTAGGCCATCACCACGATGCGGCCGCCCGGGGCGAGCGCGTCGAGCGCGGCCGGCAGCGCCGCCCGCAGCGCGTCGAGCTCGGCGTTGACCTCGATGCGCAGCGCCTGGAAGGTGCGCTTGGCCGGGTGCCCGCCGGTGCGCCGGGCCGGTGCCGGGATCGTCTCGTAGAGCAGTTCGACGAGCTCGCCGGTGGTGCGCAACGGCCGGCGGGCGCGGCGGCGCACGATCTGCGCGGCGATCCGGGCGGCGAACCGCTCCTCGCCGTAGTCGCGCAGCACCCGGGCCAGCGCCCGCTCGTCGTAGGTGTTGACGACGTCGGCGGCGGTCAGCGGGGCGTCCGGGTCCATCCGCATGTCCAGCGGGGCGTCGGCGGCGTAGGAGAAGCCGCGCTCGACGCGGTCGAGCTGCATCGACGACACCCCGAGGTCGAACAGCACCCCGGCCAACGAGCCCGGCGCGCAACCGGTTCGGGCCAGCGCGTCGGCGATGCCGTCGTAGCGGGTGCGCACCGTGGTGACGCGGTCGCCGAACCGGGCCAGCCGGGCGGTGGCGATGCGCAGCGCCTCCGGGTCGCGGTCCAGCCCGATCAGCCGCAGCCCGGGCAGCTCGGTCAGGAACCGTTCGGCGTGACCGCCGGCACCCAGGGTGGCGTCGAGCAGCACGGCGTCGTCGCGGGCCAGGGCCGGGCGCAGCAGTTCCACACAGCGCTCCAGCAGCACGGGGACGTGCCCGTACTCGTCGGCCATGACCGTTCCTCTCCGCTGCGGTACCGGGTGACGACCCGATGCCCCTGCATCGAGGTCCCTGTCCGACACGGACCTGGCGTTGGGGAAGGACGCCAGGGCCGGTTCGGGCAGAGACCACGACGCACGGGCCCCGATGACCGGGTCAGATGATGTCGCGCAAGGTCTCATCGGTGGCCGCGGAGAAGTTCTCTTCGTGTGCCTGCTGGTACTCCTGCCACGCCTGTGCGTCCCAGATCTCGAGGTAGTCGACCGCGCCGATGACCACACAGTCCTTGGTGAGGTTGGCGTACCGGCGGTGGTCGGCCGACAGCGTGATCCGCCCCTGGGCGTCGGGACGCTGCTCGTCGGTCGCGGCGGCGAGGTTGCGCAGGTAGGCCCGGGCCTGCGGGTTGCTGCGGGACGCCTGCGCGACCCGCCGCGCGAGCTTTTCGAATTCCTCCCGCGGGTACACGGCGAGGCTGTGGTCTTGGCTCTTGGTGACCATCAACCCTCCTGCCAGTGCGTCGCGGAACTTGGCCGGCAGTGTGAGCCGCCCCTTGTCGTCGAGCTTGGGCGTGTAGGTGCCGAGAAACATCCGGGCCACCTCCGACCAAGCTCAGGAGCTCCCTCCCACTCCGTTGTCCGCCACTTTACCCCACAATCCCCCACTTCGCTCCATTCCGGCACACCGAGTGTGGCGGATCTCCCCACCATCCACCACTTCACCGGGCCGGCGCCCCACCACCGGGCACATGGCACCGCCCGACGACCAGGAAAAACCGCACGTCGGCGGCGGTGGGGCGAAGTGGGGAACGATTGGGGCGCAACCGCCGCGATCGACCGGCGCCGGTGGGGCGCGCACCCTCCCTGGAGGGACACGCCGGGCCCGGAAGACCAAGGGCGGGGGACGACAAAAAGCCGGGGCGGCCCCGATGGGCCGCCCCGGCTTGCGTCTGTCGCCGCAGCGCTGCTGCGGTCAGTCCTCGAACCGCCGGCGGAACCGCTCCTCCATCCGACTGGTGAACGAGCCGCCGGCACCCTTCTGGCGCTTCGGCCGCTCCGGCTCGGCGAAGCCGTCGAACCCGCCGACCCGCGGGCCGGTGATCGCGAACACCACGCCACCGAACATCAGCACGAAGCCGACCACCGACAGGATGGGGAAGCCACCGATCATCGTCGCCTTGATGGCCACCCCGGCGACCAGGAGCGCCAGCCCGACCACGAACAACCCCGCGCCCTGCAGGCGGCGCCGGGCCGACGGAGCCCGGAACGTGCCGCCGCGAACGGTCGACGCGAACTTGGGGTCCTCGGCATAGAGCGCGCTCTCGATCTGATCGAGCATGCGCTGCTCATGATCGGAGAGTGGCATGTGTCCCTCCCTTTGACCGCCGCGGCCGGTTTGTCCACCACGTGTCCCGCTCGTGTTTGCGGGTCTTCACCTGTCATGATACGAGGTCGCACAGACCGGTACCACCAAGTTGTCCGGCCGATTCTATGACGCCGACCGCACTTCGAAGCCCCGCCGTACCGGCCGGATAATGGCGGTGTCCCGACGGGTCCCGACCGGGTCCCGACCACACGGAGCGCGGGAAGGAACACGGTGACGTGGCGGCACATCTGATCGATCTGTCGCCCGGTGACATGCAGCGCCGACTGCACGAGGCGCTCACCGTCTACGTCGACGCGATGCGGTATCCGCGCGGCACCGAGAACCAGCGCGCGTCGATGTGGCTGGAGCACACCCGCCGGCGCGGGTGGAAGGCCGTCGCCGCGGTGGAGGTGCCCGACGACCGGACCGACCTGTCCCCCGCCGCGCTGGCCGACGCCCCGATCATCGGCATCGGCTACGGCTACTGCGGTGCGCCCGACCAGTGGTGGCAGCAGCAGGTGCTGGCCGGCCTGCGCCGCACCGGGGCCGACCGGGCCCGCATCGACGAGCTGCTGTCGAGCTACTTCGAACTCACCGAGCTGCACATCCACCCCCGCGCCCAGGGCCGCGGCCTGGGCGAGGCGCTGCTGCGCCGGCTGCTGGCCGGCCGGCCGGAGCACTACGTGCTGCTGAGCACCCCGGAGATCAACGGCGAGGCCAACCGGGCCTGGCGGCTCTACCGGCGGCTGGGGTTCACCGACATCATCCGCGACTACCACTTCGCCGGGGATCCGCGGGCGTTCGCGGTGCTGGGCCGGCAGCTGCCCCTCTGACCCCCGCACCCGCTGTGGCATCTGGCACGATGACGGTCGTGCGAGCGCAGTCCCGCCCCACCCGCCTGCTGGCCCTGTTGCTGGCGCTGCTGCTGATCCCGGTGGTCAGCGGGTGTGTGCGCGTGCGCGCCTCGCTGACCGTCTCCCCCGACGACCGGGTGAGCGGCCAGGTCATCGTGGCCGCCAAGGCCAAGGGGCCCGACGACAAGGGCCCGCAGCTGGTCAACAACCTGCCGTTCGCCAGCAAGGTCGCCGTCACCGACTACGAGCGCGACGGGTTCGTCGGCTCGCAGGCGGTGTTCTCCGACCTGACTTTCGCCGAGGTGCCGCAGCTGGCCAACCTGAACCGGGAGGCCGCGGCCACCGACATCACCCTGCGCCGGGCCGGCGACCTGGTCATCCTGGAGGGCCGGGTGGACCTCACCCTGCTCGACGATCCGGACGCCGAGGTGTCGCTGACGGTGTCCTTCCCCGGCGAGGTGACCTCCACCAACGGCGACCGGATCGCCGCCGGCATCGTGGAGTGGACGCTCAAGCCGGGCGTGGTGACCACGATGAACGCCCAGGCCCGCTACACCGACCCGAGCGCCCGCTCGTTCACCGTCGCGGCGATCTGGCTGGCCGTGGCCTCGCTGCTGGTGTCCGGGGTGATCGGCGTGCTGGCCTGGGTGAGCCGGGACCGTTCGCCGAAACCCGGCGACCCCGAGGTCGTCGAGTCGTGACCCGGCGCGATCGAGTTCGTGCGATCCGGCCGCAGGTTCTACGCTGGACACCCGGATCCGGCACAGAAAGGGGCGCCCGCTGAGCGTGCATGCTGCGGCACCGTCGACCGCGGAATTGGTTCGCGCCGTCACCGAGCAGTTACGGCGGTATCTCGGCGAGCGCCGCGAGGCGTGTGCCTACATCGGCCCGGAGTACGGCGCACTGACCGCCGCCGTCGAGGAGTTCGTGCTCCGCGGCGGCAAACGGGTGCGCCCGCTGTTCGCCTACTGGGGCTGGCGCGCGGTGGTCCCGGAGGACCCCGGTGACGTCATCGACCCGGCGGTGATGCGGCTGTTCTCCGCACTGGAGCTGCTGCACGCCTGCGCCCTGGTGCACGACGACGTCATCGACGACTCGGCCACCCGCCGCGGGCTGCCCACCGTGCACCGGCACTTCGCCGAGACCCACCGCAGCCGGCAGTGGCTGGGCTCGCCCGAGCAGTTCGGCCTGTCCGCGGCCATCCTGGCCGGCGACCTGGCCCTGGTGTGGGCCGACGACATCGTCGCCACCGCCGAGCTGCCGGCCGACGCGCACCGGCGGGTGCAGCGGGTGTGGTCCGACATCCGCACCGAGGTGCTCGGCGGGCAGTTCCTCGACATCGTGCACGAGTCCTCCGGTGCCGACACCGTCGCCGCGGCGATGACGGTCAACACCTACAAGACCGCCTCCTACACGATCACCCGACCGCTGCAGCTGGGCGCGGCCGCCGCCGCGGACCGGCCCGACGTGCTGGAGATCTTCCACCGGGTCGGCAACGACCTGGGGGTGGCGTTCCAGCTGCGCGACGACGTGCTCGGCGTGTTCGGCGACCCGGCGGTGACCGGCAAGCCCTCCGGCGACGACCTGCGCTCCGGCAAGCGCACCGTGCTGCTGGCCGAGGCCGTCGAACTGGCCGAGCGGACCGACCCGGTCGCGGCCAAGCTGCTGCGCACCTCGATCGGCACCGACCTGACCGACGCGCAGGTGCGCGAGCTGTGCGAGGTGATCGAGTCGGTGGGCGCGCTGGCCGCGGTCGAGCAGCGCATCGAGTCGCTGCTGCAGGGCGCGCTCGACGAGCTCGCCGCCGCGCCCATCAACGACGCCGCCAGGATCGGCCTCACCGAGTTGGCGCGGGCGGCCGCCAACCGGACGGCCTGAGGGGCATGACCGCCGCGACTCCCATGCACTCCCCGAGAACCGAGCTGGCGCAGCAGTATTCGCGACTCTCCCGGTTCGCCGCGTCGCCGGCCGCCAAACCGGCGCTGCTGGGGTGTCTGGGGGCGGCGCTGATCACCGCCGGCGGGGTGGGCGCGGGCAGCACCCGGGTGCACGACCCGCTGCTGGAGTCGGCACACCTGTCCTGGCTGCGCTACGGCCACGGCCTGGTGGTGTCCTCGCTGCTGCTGTGGACCGGCGTCGGGCTGATGCTCATCGCCTGGCTGTGGCTGGGCCGGCGGGTGATCGAGCGCGCCGTCAGCGAGTACACGATGATCGCCACCACCGGGTTCTGGCTGGCTCCGCTGCTGCTGAGCGTGCCGGTGTTCAGCCGCGACACCTACTCCTACCTGGCGCAGGGCGCGCTGCTGCGGGACGGCTTCGACCCGTACGAGGTCGGCCCGGTGGAGAACCCGAATCCGTTGCTCGACGACGTCAGTCCGATCTGGACCACCACCACCGCGCCGTACGGGCCGGTGTTCATCCTGGTGGCCAAGTTCGTCACGATGGTGGTCGGCGAGAACGTGGTGGCCGGCACCATGCTGCTGCGGCTGTGCATGCTGCCCGGGCTGCTGCTGCTCATCTGGGCGACCGTGCGCATCGCGCGGCACCTGGGCAGCGACGGGGCGGCGGCGCTGTGGATCTGCGTGCTCAACCCGCTGGTGATCATTCATCTGATGGGCGGGGTGCACAACGAGATGCTGATGGTCGGCCTGATGGCCGCCGCGATCGCGCTCGGCTTCGCCGGCCGGGACGCCTGGGCGGTGGTGGTGGCGGCCGTCGCGGTGGCGGTGAAGGCCACCGCAGGCATCGCGCTGCCGTTCCTGGTCTGGGTGTGGATGCGGCATCTGCAGCAGCGCCGGAACCTGCCCGCGCCCAAGGCCTTCGCGCTGGCCACGGTGGCCTCGATCGGGTTGTTCGCGGCGGTGTTCGCGATCGCCACCTGGGTGGCCGGGGTCGGGCTGGGCTGGCTGACCGCGCTGGCCGGCTCGGTGAAGATCATCAACTGGCTGACCGTCCCGACCGCGGTGTCCAACCTGATCAACTCGGTCGGCGGCATCTTCTTCCCGGTGAACTTCTACGCGGTGCTGGAGGCGGCCCGGATCATCGGCATCGCGATCATCGCGGTGTCGCTGCCGGTGGTGTGGTGGCGCTGCCGCCGCACCGACCGCGACGCGCTGGCCGGGATCGCGGTGGCGATGGTGATCGTGGTGCTGTTCGTGCCCGCCGCGCTGCCCTGGTACTACACCTGGCCGCTGGCCGCCGCGGCGGCGGTGTTCCAGAGCCGGGCGGCCATCGCGGTCATCGCCGCGGTGTCGACCTGGGTGATGGTGATCTTCAAACCCGATGGCGCCCACGGCATGTACTCGTTGACCCACGTGCTGCTGGCCACCGCGTGCGCGGCGGTGGCGTGGTGGTCGCTGGCGCGGGCACCGGAGCCGGCGCGGGGCGAGTAGGCCCCGTCAGTAGGCCATCGCCTGGGCGCGGCGCACCACCTCGCGGGCCTGGTGCGAGTGCAGCGCGTCGACCGGCCGCACGTTGGACCGCCGCTCTCGGCTGCCGTCGCGGGTGATGGTCAGCGACTCGTCCGGGGTGAACAGCCAGCGCAGGATCTCGGTCTCGCGGTAGCCGCCGTCGCGCAGCAGCGTCAGCAGCCCGGGCAGGCTCTTGACCACGTTGCCGTCGGCGTCGAAGAAGATCTGCGGCACCACCGGAATCCCGTTGCGGCGCACCGCGATGAGCTGGCCGTCGCGCAGCTGCTGGTGCACCTTGGTGATCGGGATGCCGAGCAGCTCGGCGACCGTCGGCAGATCGTAGACCGCCTCGTCGGGACCGAGGACGTCTTCGGCGGCGGGAATGGTGCTCACGCGTCGAGTCTAGGGCCACCGACGCCTCCGTAACATGTTCCGGGTGCACGCCTACCCGCCCCCCGATCCGCTCGTCGGCCGGGTGCTCGACGGCCGCTACCGGATCGACACGCTGATCGCGACCGGCGGGATGTCGGCCGTCTACCGCGGCCTCGATCTGCGCCTGGACCGGCCGGTGGCGTGCAAGGTGATGGATTCCCGCTACGCGCACGACCGGCAGTTCCTCACCCGGTTCCAGCGCGAGGCCCGCGCGGTGGCCCGGCTCAAGAATCCCGGCCTGGTCGCCGTCTACGACCAGGGCATCGACGGCCGGCACCCGTTCCTGGTGATGGAGCTCGTCGAGGGCGGCACGCTGCGCGAGCTGCTGCGCGAACGCGGCCCGATGCCGCCGCACGCCGCCGCGGCGGTGCTCGCCCCGGTGCTGGGCGGGCTGGCCGCCGCGCACGCCGAGGGCCTGGTGCACCGCGACATCAAACCGGAGAACGTGCTGATCTCCGACGAGGGCGAGGTCAAGATCGCCGACTTCGGGTTGGTGCGGGCGGTGGCCGAGGCCAAGATCACCTCCACCAGCGTGATCCTGGGCACCGCCGCCTACCTGTCCCCGGAGCAGGTCGCCACCGGCGACGCCACCCCGCGCAGCGACGTGTACTCGGTCGGGGTGCTGACCTTCGAACTGCTCACCGGCACCACACCGTTCACCGGCGACAACGCGCTGGCGGTGGCCTACCGGCGGCTCGACCAGGACGTGCCCCCGCCGAGCACCGTGATCGACGGGGTGCCGGCGCAGTTCGACGAGCTGGTGGCACACGCCACCGCGCGCGACCCGCGGGACCGCTACGCCGACGCCGCCGAGATGGCCGCACACCTCGACGAGATCGTCGACGAGCTCGGGCTGCCGCCGTTCCGGGTCCCTGCGCCGCGCAACTCCGCCGCCCACCAGGCCGCCGAGCGGCACCGGACCACCGCACCGGTCGACGGGCCGACCTCGGTCATCGCCGCCCCGCCCGTCGACGGGCACACCCGCGCGCTGGTGCGCCCCGACTGGGCCGAGCCCGGGGACGGGTTGCCGCCCGAGGAGGACCTGCACGACGAGCCGGTGGTGCGGCAGTTCGCCGGCATCGGCCTCGACGAGTTCGTCTGGGCCCGGCAGCGGGCCCGGCGCACCTTCTGGTTCTGGCTGCTGACGGTGCTCACGCTCACCGCCGCGGTGGCCGCCGGCGCGTGGTGGCTGGGCACCAACCTCTACCACCTGCTGCCGGCGCTGCAGCACTGACCGCGGAGCAGCTCCGCGGGAGTCGATCGCGGAGCATCTCCGCGGTGTTCAAAGCGCGGAGCATCTCCGCGGTGTCTAATCGCGGAGCATCTCCGCGGTGTCTAATCGCGGAGCATCTCCGCGACGAGGAACGCCAGCTCGAGGCTCTGCTGGGTGTTCAGCCGCGGATCGCAGGCCGTCTCGTAGCGGCCGGCCAGATCGGAGTCGGAGATGTCCTGCGCACCGCCGAGGCACTCGGTGACGTTCTCGCCGGTGATCTCGACATGGATACCGCCGGGGTGGCTGCCCAGGGCCCGGTGCACCTCGAAGAAGCCCTGCACCTCGTCGACGATGCGGTCGAAGTGGCGGGTCTTGTACCCGGTCGAGGACTCGTGGGTGTTGCCGTGCATCGGGTCGCACTGCCAGATGACCTGGTGGCCGGTGGCCCGCACCTTCTCGATGATCGGCGGCAGCAGGTCGCGCACCTTGTGGTTGCCCATCCGGCTGACCAGGGTGAGCCGGCCCGGCTCGTTGTTCGGGTCGAGCCGCTCGACGTACTCGGCGGCCACCTCCGGGGTGGTGGTGGGGCCGATCTTCACGCCGATCGGGTTGGCGATCACCTCGGCGAACGCGATGTGCGCGCCGTCGAGCTGGCGGGTGCGCTCCCCGATCCACAGGAAGTGGGCGGACAGGTCGTAGAGCTTCGGGGTGCCGCCGTGCTCGTCGGACAGCCGCAGCATGGCGCGCTCGTAGTCGAGCACCAGCGCCTCGTGGCTGGCGTAGATCTCGGCGGTCTCCAGGTTGCGGTCGTTGACCCCGCAGGCGCTCATGAAGCTCAGGCCGCGGTCGATCTCGGCGGCCAGCGCCTCGTAGCGGGCACCGGCCGGCGAGGTGCGCACGAACTCGCGGTTCCACTCGTGCACCTGGTGCAGCGAGGCCAGCCCGGACCCGGTCAGCGCCCGCACCAGGTTCATCGCCGCGCTGGCGTTGGCGTAGGCCCGGACCAGCCGGGACGGGTCGTGCACCCGGGCGGCGGGATCGGGCGCGAAGCCGTTGACCATGTCGCCGCGGTAGCTCGGCAGCCCCAGCGCGTCGGTGTCCGACGACCGCGGTTTGGCGTACTGCCCGGCGATGCGGGCCACCTTGACCACCGGCATGCTCGCGCCGTAGGTGAGCACCACCGCCATCTGCAGCAGGGTGCGGATGTTGGCGCGGATGTGCGGTTCGGTGTTGTCGACGAACGTCTCGGCGCAGTCACCGCCCTGCAGCAGGAACGCCTTGCCGCGCGCCACGTCGGCGAGCAGCCCCTTGAGCCGCTCCACCTCGGCGGGCACGGTCACCGGCGGGACGCTCTCCAGCACGGTGCGCATCGCCCTGGCCTGGTCGGCGTCCCAGCTCGGCTGCTGCACCGCGGGTTTGGCCAGCGCCTCGTCCAGCCGCCGGCGCAGGTCCGCCGGCAGCGGCGGCAGCTGCGGCAGCTGGTCGATGGGTACGTCGACGGTCCAGTTCACCCGTTCATGGTAACCGGGCGGGATCCGGCCCCGACCAGGTCGGTTCAGCCCGCACCGCGCCGGGATCCGGCCCCGGTGATCAGCCGGAACCGGTGCAGATTGTGCCGGGCGTCGACCAGGGCGTCGTGGGCGTCGTCCGGGCGCGGGGGCATCTGCGGCGAGCCGTAGTCCTCCCACAGCTGGCGCAGCTCCCGGGTGAACCGCGGGATGGCCGGCGGCAGCTCGGTCATCGGCCCCCACAGCTGGCAGAGCACCACGTGGTCGTAGGCGCCCAGCCAGGCCCACAGTTCGATGGGCTCGTCCCCGTCGACGCCGAAGAACTCCTCCAGCTCGGTGCGGATCTGCCGGCGTGACCGCCACAGCGGCGACGCCGGCGACGGCAGCTTGGGCAGCACGTTGCGGCGCACCCAGCTGCCCGCCCGCTCCGGGTCGAACTCCGTCGAGACCGCGTAGTACTCGCGACCGTCCTCGGCCGCCACCCCGATCGAGATGAGCTCGATGGTGCGTCCGTCGTCGATGAACTCGGTGTCGTAGAAATACCGCACGCCGCCTCCTACGCCGCGGACCGTCTGCTCGGGGCGGGCGCCGCGCGGATCTCCCGGTCCAGTTGCGCGTCGACCGCGGCGTCGTCCGGGAATCGCGGGAACCCGGCGATGGCGTCCTGCACCCAGATCTTGGCCTGTACCACCGGCCGGCGCAGCCGGCGCTCCCGCACCAGCGCCCGGTGCATCTTGCCGGGCCGGTCGGTGTAGCGCCAACGGGCCCAGGGCGCATGCGGCCGGGACAGTCGGATGGCGCCGACGAACAGCAGCGGCGTGATGAACATCCCGATCAGTCCCGTCCAGACCTTTCCCTTGAGCAGCACGACCACCGCCAGTGCCAACGTCAACAGTGCCATCACCACGACGCTGATGCGCACCGCCGGCGAGTCGTCGTTCTTCCAGGCTCCCACGTCGAAGAACGACAGCGGATTGAACCCCAGGATGAGCAGCCCGGCCACCGCCACCGCGGCGAACACCGCGTCCACCGAGGTCCGGCCGTCCTCGGCCCAGTACACGTCCTGCAGGTGCAGGATCAGCGCGAACTCGTCGAGCACCAGCGCCGCGCCGACCCCGAACACGGTCGAGGCGGCGGTCACGGCGGCGACCCCGCCGGACGGCGCCAGGGTGACCAGCGCCACCCCGGAGGCCAGTACCAGCACCACCCCGAACACCACGTGATGGATGTGCAGATCGCCGGTGGCGATGTTGCGCGGCTGCCACCACCGCCGCGGCCGGTCGCTGTCGGCGTGCCGGCGGATGTAGCGCACCACCATCCGGGTCACGAAGAAGGTCAGGATGAAGGCGACCAGGCAGAACAGCAGCGGCAGCCGGTCGTGGGTGATGAAGTCCAACCGGTCGCTGTCGGGCACGCAGAAAACTTACGCCGGGACCGGACGCGCCGGGCGCGGGATACCGTCCGACGTGCGGCGCGGCCCGGATAGGCTGGTCGGCGACATGAGTATTCGGCGGTCGCCCGGCCGGGCGGGGGTGGGCGCACGGGCTGCCGGGCGGTGGCCGGTCCTGGCCTGGCGGACGATGCAGCTGGCGACGGTGGCCGGGCTGGCCGGCGTCGTCTGGTGGGTGCTGATCCGGGCGCCCTACCGGATCGACATCGACGTGTACCGGATGGGCGGGCGGGCCTGGCTCGACGGCGCGCCGCTCTACGCCGACGGGGTGCTGTTCGCCACCCGCGCCGGGCTGGATCTGCCGTTCACCTATCCCCCGCTGGCGGCGGTGGCGTTCGCGCCGTTCGCGCTGCTGTCGCTGGAGGCGGCCGGCGCCGCGATCACCGCGACCACCCTGGTGCTTTTGTTCGTCTCGGTGCTGATCGTGCTCACCCGGCTGGAGGTGTGGCCGCACACCACGGTCAGCGCTGAACCGGCCTGGCTGCGCCGCTGCTGGCTGGCCGCCGCGATCGTGGCCGCCGCGCTGTTGCTCGAACCGATCCGGTCGAACTTCAACTTCGGCCAGATCAACGTGGTGCTGATGACGCTGGTGATCGCCGACTGCGTGCCCCGGCGCACCCCGTGGCCGCGCGGGCTGCTGCTCGGGCTGGCGATCGCGCTCAAGCTCACCCCGGCGGTGTTCTGCCTGTATCTGCTGCTGCGCCGGGACGTCCGGGCGCTGGCGGTGTCGCTCGCCGCGGCGGTCGCGGCCACCCTGGCCGGGTTCGCGCTGGCCTGGCGCGACTCCTGGCAGTACTGGACCGAGACCGTGCACAACACCGACCGGATCGGCACCGCCACGCTGAACACCAACCAGAACATCGCCGGTGCGCTGGCCCGGCTCGGGCTCGGCGAGGACACCCGCTTCGTGCTGTGGGTGCTGGCGTCGTTCGCGGTGCTGGCACTGACGGTGTGGGCCGCGCACCGGGCGCTGCGCGGTCCGGCCGCCGAACCGCTGGCGGCGCTGCTGTGCGTGGCGCTGTTCGGGCTGGTCGTCTCGCCGGTGTCGTGGTCGCACCACTGGGTGTGGGTGCTGCCGACGCTGGTGGTGACCGGCGTGCTGGCCTGGCGGCGGCGGGAGCCGCTGCTGGCGGCGGTGATGCTGGCCGGCCTGCTGCTCACGCTGTGCCCGACCATCCGGCTGATGCCCGAGCACCGGGAGGCGGCCGCGGCGCTGTGGCGCCAGCTCGTCGGGGGCGGCTACCTGTGGTGGGCGCTGGCGACGATCACGGTGCTCGGCGTGGTGTGCGGCCGCGGCCGCCCGCGGCCGGACGAGCAGACCCCCGGCGCGGGCCGCGACCGGGGGAACGCGCGGCTGGCGGCCTAGCCCGCGCGGCGCTCCGGGATGCGCGCCGCCGGTTTGTGTCCGGCGGGCTG
>ERZ777010.291-NODE-291-length-59456-cov-10.526153_pt1 | contig 59456 bp, 56 predicted proteins | sample MGYA00374963_ERZ777010 | MGnify/ENA primary metagenome ERZ777010 (study PRJEB29309, sample SAMN06268256) | bioreactor metagenome | isolation source: Joint BioEnergy Institute, California, USA | place: USA:Joint BioEnergy Institute, California, USA | collected...
ATCGGTGCGCCAGGAACCCCGTGGTCGCGCGCGGTCATCGTGGATCGGTGTGCAGGCTTGCGCGGTCGGCGACTTCCCCGCTCACCGCGGCCCGTCGACCTCATAGGCCCCATCCTCACTGCGGATGAGCACCTGCACCTGCCGTTCGGCTCCGTCGATGTCGACCTGGCAGGTGAATTCGGTGCCCGGCACCACCGGCGGGTTCACGCCGCCGTTGCAGCTGACCGTCTCGACCTCGTTCGCCCCGTACCCGTAGGCGGGATCGCCGAGGATGAGCGCCACGCCCTCCTGGACCTGCTGCACGTCGAGCACGGGCACGGGTGGCGGCTGCTCGGCGGTGCGGGTCAGATACCGATCGAGGTAGCCGAACCGCCACAGTGCCACGCCGCCTGCGGCGCCGGCGAGTACGACTACCGCGAGCGCGGCGGCGATCCACCGTCCACGCCGGCGGCGGGGCTTCGCCGGCTCGGGCACGGGTGCTCGGCCGCCCCAGGATGGTGGGGGCCAGGCCACGGTCGGGTCGCCGGGGGCGGCAGGCCGGGCCGGCGGTCCGCTCGGATGGGCGACACCGGAAGCCCAGGGCGGCCTACCGGGCTGGTACGGAGAGCCGGGGTGCGGTGGTGTGTTCATGGGGCTCACTCGAATCGTTCGAAGCAGTCGTCGATGTCGCTGGACAATCCGAGCCGGTAGGCCAGGATGCGGCTGAACCCGGCCGGCGCCGGTACGCCGTCGAGGTCGCTGGCGACCAGCCCGTTGGTGAGCAGCCCGGCCACCGCCTCGTCGGCGTCGCCGGCCGACAGGATGAACTCGGCGCCCTCGTCGTCGGTCATCCGGCCCTGTGCCACCCCGGTCAGGCACGCGGTGCGCAACGCGGCGACCGGGTTGTCCAGCGCTGCGCCCCGTTCGTGCTGTACGGCCTGTGCATAGCGCGAGGTGACGACCGACAGCGCGGTGTTGTCGCCCTGGACCAACACCTTGTCCCGGAGTTCGTTGCGCGGCTCACCGAGCTGGCGCAGCCGGCCCATGTCGGCGTGAATGGTGTTGGTGGACGGGCAGTACGACACCGGCGCGGTGGTGTTGGTGTCCGGGCACGACACCGCCGCGGCCGTGCTCAGGACGGGCGGCTGGTGGGGCTGGTAGATCCCGGTCAGCACGTCCATCAGCTGCTGCAGGGTCTGCTCGTCGATGGGGCTGTCGAGCACCGGTTCGGTACCGGCGGCTTCCCAGCCGAGTTGCTGGGGCAGATCGCCCTGCCGCGCGGTGATCTCGTCCATGTCGATGGCGCGGCACCGGTCGGGCCCACCCGCGAATCCGAGCTGCACCGCGCTGACCCGGTCCAGCGCCGAGCCGTGCCCGTCCTCCGGATCGAGCTCGGGGGTGAGCGGGTCGCGGGAGAAAATGACCCCGCCCAGCACGTGGTTGAGTCCGTCGCCGGTGCTCAGGGTGAACCGCGGCGACTCCCCGGAGGCCACCCAGCGCAGGTACACCCCGGCCAGGCAGTCGGCCTGCTGCTCGACGACCAGGATCGGCGTGTCCTCATCGGCCAGATCGGACATTCTCTGCAGCGCGTGACCGTACTCGTGGGCCAGCACGCCGACCGCACCCATCGCACCGAAGTGCTTGATGCCGACCGGCATCAGCAACCCGCGGTCCCAGGCGATGATCCGTTCGTCGAAGCAGTAGATGGCGTTGACGAACCCGTAGGCGTCGATGCCGCAGACCTGCGGACCGTCCGGATCGGTCGAGTCGTAGGACACCGTCGCCCGCACCGGCCGGAACCGGCCCGGCAGGTAGCTGTCGTAGTGCTGTTCCCAGAACTCCTCGATGTCGTCGACGGCCAGCGCCGCCAGCCGGTCGACCTCACCGCCGTCGGTGTTCTGCGGAACGGTCACCGGGTCCGGCGCATCGGGCCGGATCCCGCTCGGCCCCTCGGTGACCGGGAGGCCACCGACCCGCTCCGGATCGAACAGCATCGAGGCCGGTTTCCCCTCGAGCACCGCCGGTTCGGACTGTTCGGCCGGAGTCGGCCCGCACGCGGCGGCCAGCAGCACCGCCCCGGTGGCCGCCACCAGAGTGCGCAGCACCGGGATCCCCCTTCTCCGGTTTCGCCGCATCATTCCCCCCGAAATTCCAAAGTGCCGATCGAGTGTTCGGCCGGGTGCGCTCCGCGCCCCGGCAGGCCTGCTCCCCACCCACGGCGCGGGTGGGGAGCAGGGTTGGGGAGCGCTGGGTCAGCGGATCCTGGTGTTGCAGGCCCACTCCACGATGTAGCCGGGCGTGCCGAGCCTGGCGAGGGCGTCCTGCTGGGCCGCCAGCAGGGTCGGGCCCGAACCGCCCTGGTACTTCACATCGTTCTCGGCCACCGCACCGCATTCGGTGAAGCTGGTCAGCACCTTGCAGTTGCTGTAGCCGCAGTAGTCCAGGGCCAGTTGTTCGGCCTGGGCGCGGGTCGGGTAGTTCCACGACGATGCCCAGGCCCCGTTCGGGGCGAAGGCGATGGCGCCGTAGTACAGCGCGGCGTCGGCGGACGGGGCATCGGCGGTGCCGAAGCTGGTGGCCGCGGCGAACACCCCGAGGGCGACCGCAACGCCGGCACGACGAGTTGAACGAGACATGGCTGCAAAAGTCCTTTCTGACAACGGATCTCGAGTCGGGATGAACGTCACGGGTTGGTGTTCTCGGGCTTGGTGACCTCGACGGGCTTGTCGAACTCGCTCAACGTGAGCGTCACCGTCGCGTCGGGGATCGGCTCCAGTTCCGCCTTGACCAGGTGGTGCGGGGTCTCGTCGGCGATCCACACGGTCACCGGCACGTCGCGGGACTTCTCCGGGGCCAGCTTGGAGCCGGCCAGCACGGCCACGTCGTCGGTCGAGGAGATCGCGGAGATCCTGGTGGTGGCCACCCCGTCGACGGTCTCGCTGCCCTCGGCCTTGGGATCGCGCAGATTGGCCAGGGCGTTGGCCAGGCCGTTCTGCGCGTCGAGGATGACCGACAGGTTGTAGATCGAGGTACCGGGGCCGTAGTCGGTGAACACGCCGGGCTCGGCGATGTCGGAGTACAGGTGTCCGTCGATGTAGACCACCTCGGCGGTGGTGGGGCCGGAGCCGACATCGATGGTCACCTCCCCCTCGCCGACGTCGGCCGGCTTGCTGGCCACGTCGGCCTCGAGCCGGGAGACCTTGAGGTTGGGCACCCGGCCGTCGGTGGTGATGACGACATGTGCGCTGGTGACGTCGCGCATCGCCTGGGCGGACTGCTCGACCAGCGCGGCGGCGTCCTGGCCGGAGTCCGAGGCCGTGTCGCCGTCGCCCGGGGAGCAGGCGGCCAGCGCCAGTGCGGCGGCGGCCACCGTGGCCGCGCTGCGGGTGCCGAGGCGGAACTTCATGGGTGTTCTCCTTCGTGTTTTCCGTCGGATGGCCGATCAGCAGGTCGGGCCGCCGAACTGTCTAGAACTGTAGCATAAAACGTAGCACTGCAACATGTAACGCTACATTGGTGCCGAACGGTGCTGCACCTCCGATCCGTCAGGCGATCTTGTCGGTGATCCGGGTGGCGATGTCCTGGCCGGAACGGCCCGGTTCAGGGGCGCAGGCCAGCACGTCGACGACGATGTTGGCGTCGGTGGTCAGCACCCGCTGGCAGGCGCCGTCGCCGTCGGTGAGGGTGGTGCGCAGCACGCCGGCACTGGGATCGACCTCGCCGACGGTGCGGGTGCGCGGCGGTTGCTGCTCGATGGTCACCGACTGTTCGGCGCAGTCCCGCCAGCCGTTGATCTGCTGATCGAAATAGCGTGCCGCGTCGGCACTTTCGGCAAATCCGATGGCGAACTGGGTGACCGTGTGAGGGCCGTCGGCGACGGTACGCCCGGCCACCCCGGTGGGGCGCAGCCCCCGGTAGGCCGGCTCGGCGCCCGCGGCCACCACCGCCAGGCACTGCGGCGGGGCGGCGGTCACCGCCGCGAGCGCGGCGGTGTCGGACGGCGGTGTGCCCCCCAGGCCGGGTGCGTCCATGACCTCGGCCAGCTCGTCGGCGGTGAGCAACAGCCCGGCCAGCTCCCCGGCGGGCACCGGCTCCTGTTCCGGCGCCGGCCCCTGGGCGGGCAGTTCCGGGATCGCCCCCGGCGGCCGGACCTGGCGGGGGCCGCCGTCGCGGGTCAGATAGGTCAGCGCGCCCAGGTAGCCGACGAGCAGCACCGCCAGGGCCGCCACCACCAGCCAGCGCCGGCCCGGTGCCGGCTCGGCGTCGGGCGAACGCAGCCGGATCCGGGCCAGCGCGACGGCGACCGCCACCGCGCCCCAGGCCAGCAAGATGCCCATATCCAGCAGCCACCAGCCGGCGCTGTGCCGCCACAGCGGGTCGTCGACGCTCAGCAGCGGGGCGGCCTGCAGCAGATCCACCGTCGCGGCCGAGGCGGCGAAACCCCAGCGGGCGGGCAGGAACCAGGAGAGTTGTTCGAGCACGGCCCGGCCGGTGATCGGGATCATCCCGCCGGCGAACACGATCGACAGGAACACCACCGCGACGAGCATGGGCAGGATCTGCTCGCCGGTGCGGGCCAGCGACGACAGCGCCAACCCCACCATCGCCGAGACGACCGTGGTGGCGGCCACCGCGACGTACAACTCGACGTCGGGGTTGCCCAGCAGGACCGCGGACTGCGGCCCGCCCTTGCCGGCGACCACGATGGCGGTGAACACCGCGGCCTGCACCGCCGCGATGAGCGCGTAGACGACCACCTTCGCAGCCAGATAGGCGCCCGCGGAAAGCCCCACCGACTGTTCCCGCCGGAAGATGTTGCGCTCCCCGACCAGATCGCGAATGGTCAGTGCGGTGCCCATGAACACCGCGGCGATGTTGCACAGCACCAGCAGCTGGTTGGGCTCACCGGGGGCGTCCCCGTCGGCCGCGGCCATGCCCAGCCCGACGTCGCCGGGCACCACCAGCGCGAGCACACCGAGCAGGAACGGCAGCACCGCCAGGAAGGCGAAGTAGCCGCGGTCGGCGACCAGCAACCGGAACTGGCGGCGCGCCACGGTGACCATCTGGCGCGCGGTGCTGGTGCGCGCCGGCGCCCCGGCCTCGGCGCCGCCGGCCGGCGCGACCGGTGGCGGCGGGGGCAGCGGCTGGGCGCGGGCGACGTGGGCGCGGTGCGCGCCGTCGGGATCCGACGACACCCAGGAGAAGACGTCGGCCCAGTCGTCGGTGCCCATCGCCGTCGAAACCTGTTTGGGCGGGCCGGCATACGCGGTCCGGCCGCCCGGCGCCAGGAGCAGCACCTGGTCGCACATGCCCAGGTAGGTCAGCGAGTGGGTGACGACGATGACCACCCGGCCGGCATCGGCGAGCTGGCGCAGCATGGTCATCACCTGCCGGTCCAGCGCCGGGTCGAGTCCGGAGGTGGGCTCGTCGAGGATGAGCACCGACGGGCCGGTCAGCAGCTCCATCGCCACCGATGCACGCTTGCGCTGCCCACCGGAGAGCTGGTCCACCCGCTTCCTGCGGTGCTCGGTCAGTCCGAGTTCGGCCAGTACCCGGTCGATGAGCGCCTCACGGTCGGCGCGGGTGGTGTCCGGGGGCAGCCGCAATTCGGCGGCGTAGCGCAGGGCCTGTTCGACGGTCAGCTGGCGGTGCACCACATCGTCCTGCGGCACCACCCCGATGCGGGATCGCAGTGCGGCGAACTCGGCGTGCAGGTTGTGCCCGTCGAACGACACCGCCCCGGCAGTCGGGGTGTACTGGCCACTGATCAGCTTGATCAGCGTCGACTTGCCCGCGCCGGACGGCCCGATCACCGCGGTCAGGGTGCCGGGCCGGGCGGTGACCGACACGTCGGCGAGCAGTTGGTGCCCGTCGACGGCGAACGCCGCGTTGTGCACGGTGATGCCGCGGTAGTCCCGCTCGGTGACCCGCCGGAGGACCTGTCGGCCGTCGAACATCAGGTCCACGTTGCCGACCGCGATGGTGTCCCCGGCGCGCAGCGGTTCGGTCCCCGAGACCCGCACGCCGTTGACGAACGTCCCGTTGCGGCTACCGTTGTCGCGGATCCGCCAGCCGTCGCCCGGTGCCGGGGAGACGACCGCGTGCACCCGCGACACCAGCGGGTCGTTGACCACCACCGTGCAGGTGTCGGCCCGCCCGATCGTGATGTCGCCCGCAGCGACGGGAGCGGTCGTGCGGGCCGGCACCATCTTCTTCACCACGCCGGTCAGCCGGCTCAGCACGTCTTCGCCGCCCGCGGCACCGGCGGGCGGGCGGGCAGCGGCCGGCCGCCGCGGTGGCGGCGGGGGCTGGGGCGGGCGCCGCTCGGGCCCCGGGCCCGGGCGAAGCGGCGGTGTCGGGGGATACGGCCGGGGTGGTTGCTGGTGCACGGTCGGGCCGGGTTGCTGCGGGGCGCGCGGGCGCGGCGGGGGCACGGACGGTACGGCGCCGTCGGGGTTCGCCGGGCGGGGCGGTGCGGACCGGGCCGGGGCGGCCGCGGCGTGTGCGGCCGGCACGCCCTGGGTGGTGGTCCGGAAGACCAGCCGAGGTCCCTCCGGGGCGCCGAGGGCGATCACCGTGTCGTCGGTGAGCTCGACGCGAGTCTTTTTGACACCGTTGACAAAAATGCCGTTGCGGCTCCGGTCGTGCGCGACCCAGCCGCCGGGCTCCGCCCGCAGAACGATGTGCACCCGGGAGATCGCCTGGCGGTGGGCCGTGGCGTCGACGCGGATATCGGCGTCGTCACCGCGGCCCACCGTGGCCTCTTTGCCGACCGGAAAGGTGAACATCGCGCCGTCGGCGCCCCCGAGCCACACCGTCAATGGCGAGGCGTTCGCAGTCGACATCCCGTCGGACCCCCCTTTGCTTTGCCGGAACGCCGGAGATGGCGCCGAACATACCGCAGATGCTTCGGTAATGTGGAGAAAAAAGCGAATCGGCGCTACGGTAACACGAGAGAAAGGGGGGTGGACGCTACGGTTTTGGTGAGGAGTGGACGTGAACCTGTGGTGCGGAGGTAGCGCGCGATGATCGACACCGTGCTGCCCGAGGCCGCTGTACTGCCGAAGCTGATCATCCGTTACGCCGATGCCGAGTACGAGGTCCTTCCCGAGGACGCCCCGATCACCATCGGCCGCCAACTGCCACCGGCCCAGATCGTCGTCGACGACCCGCGGATCTCACGGGTGCACGCCCGGATCGAGATCCACGACGACCAGTGGCACATCCACGACCGCAGCACCAACGGTGTCTACGTCGACGGCGTGCGCCGTGACGACATCCCCGTCACCGGGGAGTTGACGGTGCGTCTCGGTCACCCCGAAGGGATTCCCGTGTCTTTCATCCTGTCCGATCCGGCCGGCGACACCGGCGCCACCGCGGTCACCACCGTGGCGGCATCCGCCGCCGGCGACCCCGACCCCGCCGATGTGACGATGACCGTCGCGGTCGGCGAGGAGGACGAGGGGATCAAGCGCGCCGGTGCCGCGGTCGCCCGTCGGCGTCAGCGACTCGGCATCTCGCAGCGCCGGCTGGCCGCCGAGAAGATCGTCAACGCCGGTGCGCTGATCGCCTTCGAGAAGGGGCGCAGCTGGCCCCGGCGTTCCACCCGGGAGAAGCTCGAGGAGATCCTGCAGTGGCCCCGGGGCACCATCGAACGGATCCGCCAGGGCGGTCCCGTTCCCGACGACGACACCCCGCCGGCCGACGACCGTACCGAGGCGGTGACCACCAACATCGTGCAGGCCCCGCTGATGGCCCAGGCGATCGAGATCGCGCTGCGCGGGCTGGCCGCGCGGATCGAGACCGTCGAAACCCTGCCGGAGGCGGGGCGCCGCGAGGCGATCCGCCAGATGCTCGACGAGATCCGGCATCTGGAGGATCTCGCGACCGACGCGGCCCGGTCGGCCACCCGCGCGCCCGATGTCGCCCTGGCGCTCAGCGATGTGCGCCGGACCTACCACGGACTGATGATGCGGGCCGCGCAGATGCCCGACGCGACCCGCGGCCAGAAGCTGTACGCGGCGCGCCAGGAGGCGCAGTTGACCCCGGAGGAGGCGGCCAACGTCGCCGGGATCGACGCCCGGACCCTGCTCGACGCCGAGGCGGACAGACCCCTGTCGCCGTTCGCCGAGCAGGCCATCGACACCCTGCTGAAATGGTTGGCACGACGATGAGAAATGTGATTCGGCGGACCGTCGGCACCGCGGCCGTGTGCGCCGCCGGGGTGGCGCTCCCGCTGGCCGGATGTGGCGAGAAGACCGGTGGCGGTGCGCAATCCGCCACGGCCACCAGCGAAGCCCCGTCCACCACGACCACCCCGGCCGGTCCGTCGACCGTCACCACCGGTCAGCTGCCCGGACTGCTGCTGAAACGCAGCGAACTGGCGGCCGTCCTCGGCGCGGACGACCTCGAACAGCTGGAGACGTTCGATCAGACGCGCGTTGTCGGCGGAATCCGGGTGGAGCCGTTTTCCTGCACCGGCGCTGTTGTTCCCGGTGGCATTCCCATGGTGATGAAGGATTCGGCCGCCGTGCGCGGCAACGTCCACAGCGCGGCCAACGGCCAGGCGGTGACCCAGATGGTCGCGCTGCAGCAGAGCCCGGTCGACGCCAACACCCTGCTCGCCAAGGTGGCCAAGACGTTGCCGATCGGCTGCGAGGTCGACACGGCCGTCACCATGACCCTCGGCGCCGGCACGCGCGACGAACAGCAGCAGGAATGGATGATGGGGCCGATCGTCGGCGGCGTGAACCCCAGCCGCGTCGAGATCAGCTACAGCCGTGCCTCCGGCGAGTTGCGCTCCTGCCGGCGCATCCTACAGGCGCACGGCAACGTCGTCGTCGAGGCCGACGTGTGCGGTGCCGGCGACAACGCCGGCCAGGCCGAGGCCGTCGTCGAGGGCATCATCGACAACATAGACGGCCGGTAGGCGTCCAGGCGATCAGCCCGGTGTCTGGGTGCACATGGTCGCCCGCGCGGCGCCGACCAGTCGCGCGGCCTGGTCGCGGGTGGCGCCGTACTGCGCGGCGGTCGCATCGACCGTGGCCCGGGTGCCCTGTCCGGTGTAGAGCAGGCGGCAGGCCTGCTTACCGGCGAGCAGGAGCCGGTCGTCGTCGCCGGGGAAGGTGCCGCGGACGGCGTCGAGGAACTCGATCTCCGGCTGGGTCAGCGGGGTCGGCCAGGCACCGGCGCTGCCCGCCGGTGTCGCGATGACCGATGCAGCGACGAACAGCGCTGCAATCCAACCGATTCCGCGCTTCCTCGACAGACGGTGGTTCGGCATCGGGGTCTCCGCTCAGGCGCCCAGGGTTGAGCTCGACAGCTGCAGGTGGATGCAGAACACCACCACCAGCGCGGTCATCACGGCGCCGATGACGATCGCGGCCAGGGCCAGTCCGCGCCCACGCTCACCGCTGGCGCGGATCTGGCGCCGGGCCGTCCAGCCCAGCTCGATGGCCGCGATCGGGAACACCAGCGCCACCGCGGGGGCCAGCAGCGCCAGCCGATTCATCCGTCCGCGCCGGTCGGTCACCGGCACCGGCGGTGCGGCAACGGGTTCGGCGGACCGCGCGGTGGCCAGCACGACGCCCACGACGGTGGCCACTACGAGTTGAAGGAACAGAAAGGCCAGCAGCGGCAACAACACGACGGCATACATCGGGCGCGCTCCTAGTACATGCTCACGTTGATGACGGTGTACTTCGCCGCGAGCAGCGCCTTGTACTCCTGCCCGGAGGCGTGGAGGGTCTCGGTCTGCCGGACGGTCTGGTTCGGGGCCACGTCGGGCGCGCTCACCAGCACGGTGTCGAGGCGTTCACCGGATTCGGTGGTGGCCTCGATGGTCACCAGAAAACTCGCGCGCCGGTCACCCTTGTTGTGCAGCGCGACGGGCAGCTCGACGGACCGGAGAGTGCCTGGTCCCGGGATCGGCCGTGGCCGGCCGATCTCGACGTCGAGCGACTCGTTCAGGATCTCCTCGGTGGCCTCGTCGCTCATGGCGCCGAACTCGTCCATCGCCTTCGACAGCAATACCACCGGTGCGACGTAGACCAGCATGGTGCACATGATCGCGATCGCGCCGATCGTGCCGACCACCCACAGCAGGATCCGGTTGGAGCGCTGCGATGCCGGCGGGAGCGGAAACGAACCCGGCGCGGCTGCGTACGGTCCCCCGGTATACGGCCCTGTATACGCCGTCCCTGCATACGGCGCGGGGGCATAGGGCGGCGCGGCCGGTCCGGGGGCGGTTCCGGGGTAGCCCCCGTCGGTGGGGTGGTGGAAGGTCATGGGGCCTCATCTCTCCCTGTGCTTCGGGAGGTGCCACACCTCCCATTGAACCGTTGCGAAAACCGTAGCACTACGGTTGGCGCAACGCAATGCATTGATCGGTGCGGCGGTCGCTACGGTGATGAGGGCGCGGAAGGCCGGGCGCCCGGAGGGCGCGGTCGGTCCGGGTACAGCGCTACTTGACGGCGGCGCCGAGCTTCGGCACGAGCTCGGCCGCGAGGTACCGGTCGGCCAGGTAACCACCGGGGTCGGCGAGTGCCGCGAGGGTGTCGGGGTCGTCGACGACGATGCCGATGCCCTGGTAGGCGAGGAGTTGCCGGGGCAACCCGCCGAAACCGCCCTGACCGGCGAGACGGTCGCTGCGCAGGATCAGCAGCACGTCGGTCTCGATCCGGAACAGGTCCATGTCCGACAGCGGTCGGGTGGTGCCGCCGTCGGTGGGGGCGACGGTCAGATCCGAGTTGTACTGGAACCCGAGTGCGGTCAGGTAGTCGGCGGTGTGCGACGGGGTCAGCACCGCGGCCGATCCGTCGTTGGAGTAGGTGACGGCCTGGATCGTCTTGCCGGTGAACGCCGGATTCTGGTTCTTCAGGTCCTGCAGCTGGGACCGGCTCTGCGCGACGAGTTCGGCGGCCTTGCCCTCCTCGCCGAGGATCTGCCCGATCCAGGTCAGCTGGTCCTGCCAGCTCCAGTACGTGTCGGCCTTGCCGGCGGGCCGGGTGATGGTGGGGGCGACCGCGTTGAGCTTGTCGTAGGTGGCCTGGTCGATGTCACCGGTGGCGATGATGACGTCGGGGCCGGCGGCGGCCACCGCGGCGGTGTCGGTGAACCCGGTGAGCACGGTCGGCTCGGTGGTCAGGGCCTGCTGCTCCCAGTTCGGCAGCGTCGAGCCGGGCGCGCCGATCACCACCGGTTGCACGCCCAGCGACAACACCGCGTCCCCGTCGCCCGGTCCGATCGCGGCGACCTTCTGCGGGCGTTCGGTCAGCGTGGTGGTGCCGTAGACGTGTTCGAAGGTGTGGGCCTGGTAGCCGGCGCGGTCGGGGAGGAACACCAGCGCGAGCGCGGCCACGAGCACGATCACCGCCGCGACGGCACCGGCGATGGCCAGCCGGCGTCGCGGCGACCGCTTCGGTTCCGTCGCGCCGGCCGCCGGCGGTGCGGGATACCCCGCCGGCTGCGACATGGTCGGGTAGGTCAGTGCGGCGTTCGGGTCGGTGCGGCCGGTCCGGGGACCGGTGACCGCCCCCGGGGCGTGCCCCGGCCAGTGCGGCTGCCCCGGATACGGCGCACCGGGGTGGGTGGCGGTCCAGGCCGGCGGTGCGGGCGGGGGCGTCGGCGTGGTGGCCCAGCGGACCGTGGTCTCGTCGAGCGCGGCGGCGGCCGCCGCGGCGAACTCGCCGGCCGACTGATAGCGCTGGTCCGGGTGCTTCGCCAGCACCTTGGCGATCACCGCGTCGATCGCCGGCGGCAGCTCGGGCACCAGCGCGGTGGCCCGCGGCGGCGGTTCGGTCAGGTGGGCCGCCGCGGTGGCGGCCATCCCGCCCTCGGGCTTGGCGAACGGGGTTCGGCCGGTCAGCATCCGGTACAGCGAGCAACCCAGCGAGTAGATGTCGGCGCGGTGGTCGGGATGCTGGCCGCTGAGGGTCTCGGGTGCGGCGTAGGCGACGCTGGCCATCACCGTGCCGGTCTGGGTCAGCCCGACGGCTTCGTCGAGGGCGCGGGCGATGCCGAAGTCCGCCAGGAACACCCGCTTGTCGTCCTGGGTGAGCAGAAAGTTCGCGGGCTTGACGTCGCGGTGCAGCAGGTGGCGTTCGTGTGCGTAGTCCAGTGCCTTGGCGACCTCGGTGATGATCCGGACCGCCCGCTGCGGGGTCATCCGCCCTTCGCGGACCTCCACGTCGGCGTCGCTGCCGGCCACGTACTGCATGGCGATCCACAGCTGCCCGTCCTCGGTCTCGCCGCGGTTGTAGACCGTGACGATGTTCGGGTGGTCCAGCGTGGCGGCCAGATCGGCCTCCCGCTGGAAACGCAGCCGGAAGGTGTCGTCCCGGGACAACTCCGCCGACAGCACCTTGAGCGCGTCGCTGCGGGGCAGGCTGGGATGGGCCGCCCGGTACACGGTGCCCATGCCGCCGGCGCCCAGCACCGCCTCGATGGTGTACCCGGCGATAACCGTGCCGACGCTCAGGGGCATGACCGATCCCGTTCCGTCCGGCGGTGCGCCGGTCCGCTGCCGAGGACGGCGCAGCGAGCGGTGCACAGCACGACCGGCACCGTGGTGGCCGCCGCCCCCCGGCCCACTCGGCGATCACTTTTCATTCGGACCCTCGGACTGTTTGCTGACGCTGCGCCATCGTCGCACACCCGGGCTCGTCCCCGCAGCAGGCGACCCGGGCCGGGCGGTCACGGTGCGGTGAGCATCAGATACTGCGCCGCGGTGCGCTGGTGGACGTCGGCCAGCTGCGGTGAGACCGCCTCGATGAGATATTGGTCGGCGGTCGCGAAGCAGGTGAAACCGGTCCAGGACAGCTGTTTGACGGTGTAGCAGTGGCTGCCGGGCAGGTGCGGCACCGGATCGGCCGGGCGGAACTCGCCGCTGCGGTCGGCCACTTCCAGCTCGTAGTCCAGCAGCTCGGCCGCGGCGTCGGCGTCCCGAGTGCGGGTGACGGCGACCGCCCCCTCGGCGCGGACGTCGACCCCGACCTTCTCCCACACCCGGCCGGTCTCCACCGGGTAGCGCTGCCACAGCAGGCCGGTGGTGCCCGGGTAGGTCGCGTTGGACAGTCCGGGCCCCCCGGTGTTGGTGGAATCCAGTTCGGCCGGAAGGGTTCTCGCGAGCAGGCCGGTCGGGTCGGCCGGCAGGTCCGGCAGCTGGTCGACCGGGGTGGGCTCGAAGCCGGCGAGTTTGTCGGTCTGCTTGCGCAGCGCGGCAACGGCGGCGTCGACGGCGGCCTGCCGGTCGCCGGTGACCTTGGCGTAGGCGTAGAGCACCAGCGCGCCCTGCGGTTCGAAGGCGTTGACGGTCTCGTCCAGGATCGCGTCGCCCTGCAGCGACCGGATGCCCTTGGCCGAGACCAGCGCCCGGGGGCGGTCCGGGACCGCGACCGGGTCCCCGGGCGGCAGGAGGTCGTCGGCCGGATGCAACTGCAGGTGGTGGAAGGCTTCGGCGGCGGCCGCCGCGGCCGCCTCGTCGGGGTACCGGAACGCCGCGACGAGCAGGCTGCCCGAACCGTCCGTCGTCGACCGGCTCGAGCCGAACCCGGTGACGTAGCCGTGGTCGGCGGCGATCCGGCCCCCCTCGCCGAGGAACAGCATGCGCAGTGACCCCGCGGAGGGGTAGATCGCGGCCTGGCCCGGCCCGCTGTAGGCCGGGTCGACCTCCCAGGGGCCGAGTACCACCTCGGCCATCCGGGCACCCTCCAGGTAGGTGCCGCGCTCGGGGGAGCCGGCCGCGCCCAGCGGCTTGGCCGGCGTCGTCGGATAGTTTCCTGGTGACAGTCTCAGCACATCCACCGAGCCCGCGGGGAGCTCGCCGGCCCCCTTCGTCGCCGACCCGCTGACCACATTCGTGCAGGCAGCGAGCATCGCGCAGGCCGCGGCGGCCGCCAGGATCTGGGATGGTCGGCGGACGCGGATCATGCTCGGCTCCTCTGCGCGGATTTGCTGCTGTACGGGAATCGTGCCACACCCGCGCCCGGCTCAGGCGGTCCGGCGCGGGTCGGTGCCGGTGTTGCGCATCATCTCGCGCGCCACGTCGAGGGCCTGACCGCGCGGATCGTCGTCCTTGTGGCAGACCATCACGTCGAGCACGAGATACCCGCGGGCGCCGGCCACCGCGCGTTCGCAGGCCACCCCGCTGGAGGTCTCCGTGGCAATCGTCAGCACCGTGTTGTCGTCGTGCATCCGGGGCCGGCCGACCTCCTCCTGGTACCGGTCGCCCCGGCGGGTGGTGATCTGCAGGGTGGTGCCGGCGCACGCCTCGAACGCGTCGAGGGTGTCGTTCAGATAGGCCTTGATGTCCTGTGCGGAGGCCGTTTTCACCGCCGCCTGCACCACGAACCCGGTCTCCGAACCGGGCTCGCCGTCGGCGAGCGTCTGGACCGTGGCCGATGTCCACTCCACGCCCTCGTAGGTGGCCTCCTGGACCGGGGCGTGGACGCTCAGGCAGCGGCCGGGGCTGACCTGGTTGCTGGTGCGGTGCAGGCGCTGTTCGGTGCCGGCCACGGCCATGTCCTTGCCGGTGATCTCGGCGACCACCTCCGCGTCGACGAGGGCCAGGGCCACGGCGTTGCCGCCGCGCGGTCCGGCCGTGGGGTGCGGGGCGGCGTGGGCAGTGCCCGTCGCGAGCGGGCCCACGAGGGTGCCGGCCGCGATCACGGCGGCGGCTGCGGCGGCGGAGCGCCCGGTTTGACGGGTCATGGTGGTCTCCTTTGTCTCGGACGGGACGTCGCCACCCCCCGGGCGACCACAAAACCGTAGCACAAAACGTAGCGCACGCAACAGTTCAATTTCTCGATCGGTTTGCGGAGATCCGGCAGGTATTCGTGCGCGATCTCGAAACCACCGCTGTGAACGGCACTGATATGGGGCTGAGCGGATCGGTGAATGTTGCTCGACGTCATGGAGTGGCATATGGATCCCGGCAAAACTGTTGCGAGAACCGCATCGGTTTGACGTATGGTGGGGTCTGTTCGGTTGCGGTGGCGCATGAGAGGGGGCCGGATGGTGCTCCGTGCTCGACATTGCGTGGCGGCCCGACAGTCCGATCCCGCGAATCCGGAAAGGTGACCATCGGTGACCCCCGACGATCCCGACGAAACCGTCAACTGGCCAGGCAGCACCCCGGACCACGGCGACGACGCCGAGCGCACGGTGGCCTTCGGTCACACCCCGCCGGCGTCGACGCCCCCGCCGGTGCCGCCCGCGCCCCAAGGGCCGCCCGCGCCGGCGGTCCCGCCGCAACCACCGGTCCCGCCACCGGGGCCGGCGATGGCGCCGCCTCCGTTCCCGCCCGCCGCACCGCCGTTCCCGCCGGGCGGCGGTTGGCCACCGGCCGGCGGCCCGGCCCCCGGTTACCAGCCGCCGCAGCCACCGGGCCGGCGGAATCCGCAGTGGTGGCTGCTCGGCGCGGCCGCGGGAATCATCGTGGTGCTGGTCGTGGTGCTCGCCGTGGTGCTGACCCGCGACGGCGGCTCCAACCAGCCGGCACAGGCCGGCCCCGCCGCGACCTCCACCCCGAGTGCGGCCGAAACGTCAAGCGCCGCACCGCCGTCCACCACCCCACGGGCCGACGACAACGCCCGCAACGTCGCGCCGGAGAACCTGGAACGCTATCTGCTGACCCCGGCCGAGGCCGGTGAACGGTTCGCCGGACGCAAGCCGGAGATGAAGGCCAGCAAGGTCGAGACCGAACTGGTCGCCAGCGGCAACGTCGATCCGCAACGCTGCGCGAGCGCGTACGGCCCGGTGCTGGAGGGCCCATACCGCGACAGCGGCTACACCGGCATCGCCGCCAACGTCCTCTCCGAGACGCCCGACCCGGACCGTCAGGTCATCCAGGCGGTGGTGAGCTTCCCCGACAAGGCCGCCGCCAAGGCGTTCTTCGACGAGCAGATGGAGGCGTGGCAGGACTGCAAACTGACCAAGATCACCTACGGCCCCGACTCGCCGGGCATCATGGCGGGCCACACCGACATCACCGACGGCGTCGCCGGTCTGCTGCTGATTCCCGACGCGGTGCCCGGAAAGCCGAACAAGACCTGTCAGCGCGGCATGGCGGTCCGGGAGAACGTGGTGGTCGACGTGCGCGCCTGCAGCCAGGGGGAGACCAACGTCGCGAACTCCGGCTGGTCCATCGCCAACGCCATTGCCAAGAAAATCGGCTGACCCGCTTGTTGGGGCGGTCCTACGGTGCCGCGGGCGGATCCGCCAGTTCGTCGGTGATCTCGGCGACCAGTGCGTCGATCCGCTCGCGGTCGGCCTCGATGGCCGCCGTGGCCGCCGACATCGCCTGCTGCAGCGCCTCGTTCAGCCGCTGCTGCACCACCCGGGTGCCGAGCCGCAGTAGGCCGTCGGCGATCCGGATGTCGGTCACCTCGTGGTGACCGTTGAGGGTCACCGAGACGGTGTGCTGCACGTCGGTGCCGGTGAACGTCGCGTTGTCCATCTTGTGCAGCTGGGCGTCCATGATCGACTGCAGCCGCTGCGCCTGCCGCAGGACGGCGGCCACCTGGGGGTGCATGGCATCGGTCACGTCGATTCCCTGCTCTCCTACGTTCCGTCCCGCTCCGAGCCGCCCTTCGGTACGGTGCGCCGCCGGTTGCCGATCACGGGCTCGGTCCACGGCCGGTCCTCGATGTAGAGATCCGTGTCGGGAACGACGTTCGGGTCCCGGCGCCTGTCCTTGGCCTGATTCTGCCCCAAACCGGGCGCCATCGGCGCAAACCCGCCGCCCACCGGGCCACCGGCGCTGCCTGGTCCGGCCCCGACCGGCGCCGGTCCGCGCCCGGCGGTGCGCGGGGCCGGGGCCACGGTCTCCGCGGTGACCGGCGGCTGCGGTGGTGCCGCGGCGCCCCCGGCCGGGCCGCCCGTACCCAGGCCGGGGGCGCCCGCACCGGTGCCGGCCGGCCGCAGTCGTGGGCCCGTCGAACGCATCCGGGCCGGTTCGGGTCGTGCCGACGGTACCGGGGTGCCCCCACCGGAGGTGCCCCCGCCGGGCGTGCCCGCACCGGAGGTGCCCCCGCCCGGTGCCCCGCCGGCCGGGCCCCCGCCACCGGCCGCCGCGGCCGGTGCCTCCTCGCCCGGCCGCCGGACCGCGGCCGCAGCGGTGGCCGGGCGCGGGGCGGCGATCCCCGCCGGCGGGCCGGCCGGCGCCGCCCCGTCCGTCCCGGCCGCCCCGTCGGAGCGCCCGGGCGCCCCGACGCCACCGGCCGTCGGACCGCCGGAGCGCCGTTCCGGAAGGTCCTGGACGGCAACCGGCATCGCCGTGTACTCGCCGGTCGGCGGGGTCCCCGGTCGCAGTGCCGGCCGGTCGGCCTTGTCCGCGTAATCCGCCTGGACCCGTTCGGACTCCTGCTGGTTGGTGAAATAGGCCGCGACGGCGTCCATGCCGGAGCGGCGGTTCACGTCGGCGATGTCGGCGTCGTCGGGATGGTTGTCCCGCTCGTAGTGGTGCAGGGCCGCCAGTTCGTGCGCCTGCTTGGCCAGCTCTCTTGCTGCCGAGGCGATGTCGTACATCCACGACTCGAATTCGCGCACCTTGTGCTCCGCCGCGCGGGCGGCGGCGCCCTCCCAGTGGGTGTCCCACAGCGAGAAAACCCTTGCCAGATCCGTGATCTCATCGGAGAACCGGTACAGTGCGGCGGCGAAGGTCTGCAGCGATGCGCCCTGGTCGCCGTCGTTGAGTTGCCGCCAGGTCAGCTGCCAGTCGATCCCGGGTGCGGCTGGTGCGGGTGGGTGTGCCACCTCGGGCAGCGGCCCGAGCGGCGGGAAGTCCGGGAACGCCGGGACCACCGCGGCCACCCGGCCGTGCCCGTCGCCGGCGATCCACCCGCCGGCCGCCTCGTCCAGTGCGCGGTAGGCGGCAGCCGTGGCCGCCAGGCACTCGGCGAGACGTTCGGCGGCCAGCCGGCCCCGCTCCAGTACCGCCGCCAGCCGGTCGCGCGACGCGCTGAGCTGGTCGCTCGCGGCGACCGAGACCGCGAACGCCGACGGACGATCCGGTGCGGGCGGTACCGCCGGCCACGGCTGCAGCAGCTGCTCCCGCTTGCGGAGCAGCGTCTCGGGGTCGACCTTCAGGCTGGGTTGTCCCGACGTCACCGGCCCGCTCCTCTACCGTCCCAACGCCATCTGGTAGCGGCTCTCCTCGCGCGGATTGATCAGCCGGATCGGCAGCTGGCGGTGCCGTGGCGTGCCGATGAAGTTGTGCCGCAGAATGACTCGTCCCAGGCCGGGATGCGGTCCGAGATAGGTGGTGGCGGTGGGCCAGGCCACTTTGCCGACCGGCCCGACCTGGGCGTTGATCAGGGCCGCGAACTCGCCGAACTGCGGGGGCAGCGTGACCGTCGCGCCGGCCGCCGCGCACCGCACCACGAACTGGGTGAACAGTCGGGCGTCACCGAGATTGATGCTGACATCGACGTCGTCGAACGGGAGGTAGACCGGATTGCGGTCGCCGGTCTCGCCGATCAGCACCCCGGCGGAGCCGATCGGCAGCTCGTGGTGCCGGTCGGTGACCGGGCAGCCGCCCTGCAGCGCCGCGCGCTGGCCGCCGTACAGGCAGGAGAAGCCGCGCGGGGTGGTCGGGCTGCCGAGCGTGGTGAGCAGCACGATCGCGGTCGGTGCCGCACCGGGGCGGATCCGCATCCGGGTGATGGTGTGGTCGGCCCGGGCCGACCACCACGCGTCCGGACCGCCGGGAGCGGTATAGGCGGTGGTGAACGTGCTGCGACCCTCGACCGTGGACCACCGCTCCCGCTCGAAGCTCACCTCGGTGGCCCGGTCCAGATCGTCGAAGCTGCGGGCACAGCGGGCGTCGATGCCGTGCCCGGCGAGTTGGTCGGCGATCCGCGTGGTCGCGGCCACCAGGTAGCGCGCCAGGCCGCCCACGCCGGTGTCGCGCCGGCGGGCCGAGTCCTGGGTGCGCTCCGGGTCGGCCCGCAACACCACCCAGGTGCGGCGGCTCGCCGGTGCCGGGTACGGCCCCACGATCTGCTCGTAGAGCGCGACCAGGCTCGACGGCGCGGTCCGGGCCACCCGGAAGCCGGCCGAGATCACGTCGGCCTCCAGATCCGGGCAGTGCGCGGCCAGCAGTCGCTCGACGAGTTCGGTGTGGATCGCGTCGTCGGTGAACGCCCTGCCGTTGACGACAACCGTCGGCGTGAACGGTCGCGGCACAAGTTCGATCGCCGACACCAGGTGGCCGCCCTGCCAGCGGACCGCGACGTGGTCGCCGGGCAGCACCGTGGCCCCGACCGCCGGTTGCGACGGCGCCGGCGGCGGGGTGCGGTGCCGGCGCCGCCAGGCGAACAGGGCCGCCACCCACCCGGTCGGCCGCCGCCCGCGGACGGTGACGAAGGCGAACACCGCCGGCACCGACGCCGCCGCGACGCCCGGCCACCACCGGTGCCCGACGGCGCCGACCAGCAGGCAGGCCGGGACGAGCACCGCCGCCCACACGGTGTGCCCGGTGCTGAACCGGAGCCCGAACAGACTGCGCAGCCCGGTCATCGCCGTCGCAGCGCCCGTCGTGTCAGCGCCACGATGCCAAGCACCGCGGCGACCCCCAGCCCGGTCAGCACCACCAGCGTGATCGGCCCGCGGTCCGGCGGCGGGATCTGCACCGGCGGCGGAACCTCCTTGACCCGGTAGGGCGCCTGTGCCGGGCCGTCGGGGACATCCCAGGTCAGGGCGGCGACCGGGTCGATCACCCCGGCCCCGACGAAGTTGTCGGCGCCGCCGCCGGGGTGGCGGGCGGTGGCGGTGATCCGGTTGACGATCTGCGCCGCGGTGAGGTCGGGAAAGCGCTGGCGCAGCAGCGCGGCCAACCCGGAGACGAACGCCGCCGCGAACGAGGTGCCGGCCAGCGGCACCAGTCCGTCCTGACCGTGCAGCGCGTCGACCGGATTGCCGTCGTAGCCCAGGGCGGTGATGTGCTCGCCCGGGGCGGCGGCGCCGACCCACGGCCCCGACATCGACAAGGTGCTCGGTTGCCCGTTGCGGGCGATGCTGCCCACGGTCAGCACCAGCGGCGAGTACCAGGCCGGTGACACCACCGTCTGCACCTGTTGCCAGCCGCGCGGGTCGGCCGGGGTGGCCGGGTCCGGCGGCGGGTTCTGGGCGCAGTCCTGCCCGGTGTTGCCGGCGGCGGCCACGACGACCGCGTTCTTGACCTGCACCGCGTAGTGGACGGCGGCGCCCAGGCTCGCCTCGTCGATCGGGCGGGTGATCTTGTAGCAGGCCGCCTCGCTGATGTTGATCACCTGCGCGCCCAGATTGGCCGCGTGCACCACCGCGCGGGCCAGGCTGCGCAGCGAGCCCGCGGTCTGGGTGGTGTTCGGGTCGTTCGGGTCGGGGCGCAGCCCCACCGGCCGGAACGCGTCCGAGGTCTGGCGCAGCGACAGGATGCGGGCCTCCGGCGCCACCCCGACGAACCCGTCGGCGGGTGCGGGCCGGCCCGCGATGAGCGACGCGGTGAGCGTGCCGTGCGCGTCGCAGTCCGAGAGCCCGTCGCCGGTGGCGCCGACGAAGTCCCCGCCCGGCTCGGCCGGCACCCGCGCCGAGGCGTTGACCCCGGTGTCGATGACCGCGACCGTCACCCCCGCGCCGGTGGCGAACCGGTGCGCCTCGGTGAGCCGCAGGTAGTCGGCGGCCCAGGGCCGGTCGGCGAAGTTGGCGTCGGGGAACACCGCGGGCACGGCGCACACCCCCCGATGTTGCTCGGTGGGCTGGTCCGGGCCGGTCCGGTCCGGCGGCACCGCCGCCGGATCGATCGCCGGTGGGTCCAGGGCCATGGCCGGCGCCGCGGACGCCACGGCCAGCAGCAGCGTTGCCAGCAGCACACCGAACCGGTGCACGTCCGATCACCCCCCTCGACGGTCGGCGCTTTGCCTCCATCGGACCGGTGTTTCCCCCAGCAAACGCATCTGTCCCACGCGTGGGAGAGCTGACCCGATTCCGGCAACGGGTGCGCCGCACTCCGAAAGCATACGGCTTGGCGAATGCGGCACCCGACGCCTTTTCGCTGGCGTCAGTGCGAAACGGGGTTCGCTACGGATTTCGAAGCCGGAACGGCAAACGAAAGAGGCTTCCGGCGCGGTTCACTCCGACTCGGGGACGGTAGCGAAGTTCCCGCTCTCCAACGAGTCGATCACCTGGTCGGCCAGCCAGCGCAGGGCCTGGGGGTCGCGGGGCAGCGTCGACTGCTCGAACCCGATCAGCATGTACATCGCGCAGGAGGCGAAGACCTGCGCCTGGCGCTCGTTCCCGAGCAACTCCAGGGCCGAGGAATACATGAGTTCGTAGCGGTCGCGGTCCACCGCGGCCTGGATGCGGTGCACCTCCGGGTCGAGCGAGCTCCACACCCGGATCGCCGCCTCGGCGCCGTGCGGCAGTTCCAGTGCCTGTTCCAGCAGATTGCGGATCCGCACGCGCGGATCGGGCTCGGGCCACAGCGACTTGGCCGTCGCGGTGGTGCGCGCCTCCATCCAGTACTCGAGCAGCGCTTTTGTATACGCCGGCCAGCCCGCGAAGTAGTGGTAGAACGACCCCGTCGTCACCCCGAGCCGGTTGCACACCTCGGCCAGCTTGAGCCCCCCGTACCCCCGGTCGGCGAGTACCGCGAGACCTGTTTCGAAATAGGACTCCCTAGATATCCCTCCCGCCATGGCGGTGAGACTAGCGCCCGAGACCGACGCGCACCGCCTCACGGGGGGTTTCGCTAACTGTGACGGCGGCAACGACAGGAGAATCGCGGTTCCGCGGGCAAATTTTGGCCCCTCGCAGGGAGGGGATTCTGTGGCACAATGCGAAATGTGCCACCTACCGCGACCCGGGGACCGGGGCGTCCCCCTGCAGCAAAGGCCGAGGAAACCCGCGCCAGGATCGTTCGCGCGGCACGCGAGGTCTTCAGCGAACTCGGATACGAGGCCGCGACGTTCCAGGCGATCGCCGTCCGCGCCGATCTGACCCGGCCGGCGATCAACCATTACTTCGCCAACAAGCGGTTGCTCTATCAGGAAGTCGTCCGGCAGACCAATGACGCCGTGGTCGCCGCGGGGGCGGCCCGGGCGGCGGAGGAGAAGTCGTTGCTGGGGCGGCTGTCGGCTTTCCTGGCGGTCGCCATGCAGGTCGACGAGACGGACCGCTCGGCCGCGGCGTTCCTGGTCACCTCCGTGATGGAGCAGCACCGGCACCCCGGCATCACCCCCGACGGCCATGACGCGCTGGCCAACTCACGACTGTTCGTCGCGTGGGCGCTCGAGGACGCGATCAAGTCCGGCGAGATCGAGCTCAGCGGCGACTTCGACGCCGCGGTCGAGACGCTGGTGGCGATGCTGTGGGGGATGGGGTTCTACGCCGGGTTCATCGGCGGCCACGCGGACCTGGAACTGGTGGTCAAGCAGTTCGAATCGCTGCTGGCCAGTCAGCTCTGGAAGGTGAAGCGCTGATCGGGCGGGCCGTGAGCTTGCCCACAGACCACATAGCTTAACTAAGTTCTTCTGTAGCATCGAGCTACATGACGGAGGTGAGCGCAGCGCGGTCCGCGCGGACCGCCGGGGACAGCTGGGGCATCACCGAGAGCGTGGGTGCGACGGCCCTGGGAACCGCCGCGGCCCGCGCCGCCGAGACCGCCCAGCCCGATCCGCTCATCCGGGACGATTTCGCCTATCTGCTGGTGGCTGCCGCCGGCCCCGTCTGGGCGCAGATGGCCAGCACCGATCCGATCTACCTCGCCGACGGCGACGAGTACGGCCGGCGCATGCACCGGCTCAGCCGCGACTACCAGGCGGTGCGCACCCATTACTTCGACGAGTACTTCAACGCCGCCGCCCACGCCGGGATCCGCCAGATCGTGCTGCTGGCCGCCGGGCTCGACTCCCGCGCCTACCGGCTGACCTGGCCCGCCGGCACCGTCGTCTACGAACTCGACCAGCCCAAGGTCCTCGAATACAAGGGCAACACCCTCGACGCCCACGGGGCGGTGCCCACGGCGACCCGCCGCGCCGTCCCGGTCGACCTGCGCGAGGACTGGCCGGCCGCCCTGCGGCAGGCCGGGTTCGACCCGCAGCAGCCCACCGCCTGGCTGGCCGAGGGCCTGCTGTGCTACCTGCCCGCGGCCGCCCAGGACCTGCTGCTGGAACGCATCACCGCGCTGAGCGCCCCCGGCAGCCGGCTGGCCGTCGAAGCCTTCAACTACGAGACCAATCCGGCCGACGCGCGGCGTCGGGAACGCTGGCAGGAGGGCTCCGCGCAGCTGCGGGAGCACGGCATCGACATCGACTTCGACGCCCTGGCCTACCACGACCCCGACCGTGCCGACGTGCCGGACTGGCTGAGCGGTCGGGGTTGGTCGGTGTCGGCCATCCGCGGCATCGAGCAGATGGCCCGGATGGGCCGCCCGGTGCCGGCCGACCTCGTCGACGACGCCGTGCCCAGCACCCTGGTGCGGGCCTATCTGGAGGAGCCCGCGGTATGAGCAGCTTGCGCACCGACGACGACACCTGGGACATCGCCACCGGCGTCGGCACCACCGCCGTCATGGTCGCCGCCGCCCGCGCGGCCGAGACCGAGCGGGCGGATGCGCTGATCAGCGACCCCTACGCCCGGCTGCTCGTCACCGGCGCGGGTACCGGCATGTGGGAGACCATGCTGGACCCGGGCTTCGCCGACAAGCTCGCCGAGGCCGAGCCCGAGGTCGTCGCGGCGTTCGAGAACATGGGCGCCTACCAGGCGGTGCGCACCCTGTTCTTCGACACCTTCTTCACCGAGGCGACCGCCGCCGGCATCCGGCAGGCGGTCATCCTGGCATCCGGGCTGGACTCGCGCGCCTACCGGCTGGACTGGCCGGCCGGCACCACCGTGTTCGAGCTCGACCAGCCCAAGGTGCTCGAGTACAAGACCACCACCCTGGCCGCACACGGCGTAGCACCCGCCGCCCGGCACGTGACGGTGGCCGTCGACCTGCGTCAGGACTGGCCGACCGCGCTGCGGGCACACGGATTCGACGTCTCGCAGCCCACCGCGTGGTTGGCCGAGGGCCTGCTGATGTACCTGCCGGCCGCCGCCCAGGACCTGCTGTTCGAGCGGGTCACCGCGCTCAGCCCGGCCGGCAGCCGCATCGCGGTGGAGACCGCGCCGATGCGCAGCGAGGAACGCCGCCGCGAGATGCGGGAACGCTTCCACCGAATCGCCGCCCGGTTCGGGCTGGAGCGCCGCGTCGACGTCGACCAGCTGATGTACCACGATCCCGACCGGGCCGACGTCACCGAGTGGCTGAACACCCACGGCTGGCGCGCCACGGCGGTGCGCTCGGTCGACGAGATGCGCCGGCACGGCCGCTACCACGAGGTGCCCGGCCAGCCGCCGGTCGACGAGGAGATGTCCCGGTTCGTGACCGCGGAGCGACTCCCGTGAGGCACACCCACCACGCCCGTGGCATCGCGGCCCTCGTCGCCCCGGCCACCGTGCACGACGCCGCCAACCGGGCCGCCGAGACCCTGCGCGAGCACCCGCTCGTCGACGATCCGTTGGCCGCCGTGCTGGTGAGCACGCCGGAGATCGCCGAGGTCGTCGAGCAGAGCCGGGCGCTCACCGACCTGGTGCCCGACCTGGCCGCCGCCCAGCGGCGGTCGGCCGACTTCCAGGCCGGCCGCACCCACTTCGTCGACGCGTTCTGCACCGAGATCGCCGAGGACGGGGTCCGGCAGGTCGTCATCCTCGGCGCCGGCCTCGACACCCGCGCCTTCCGGCTGGGCTGGCCGGCCGACACCGTGATCTTCGAGATCGACCGCCCGCCGGTGCTGCTGTACAAGGCGGCCACCCTGGCCGGCCACGGGGCCCAGACCCGGGTCGACTGGCGTCCGGTCGGGGTCGAGCGCGGCACCACCTGGGCCAGGGCGCTGTGGTCGGCCGGGTTCAACCACAACGTGCCGACGGCGTGGCTGGCCGAGGGGCTCTTCCCGCTGCCCGCGCGGCCGCAGGACGGCATCATCACCGAGCTCGACGGACTGAGCGCGCCCGGCAGTCGCCTCGTGTTCGACCATCCGACCGACCGGATCCCCGGGGAGTGCCACCCCGCCGACTGGCTGACCTCCCGCGGCTGGTGGACCGACACCCTGCCCGCCGCCGAGTACCTGGAGGCGCTGCACCGGCCGGTCGACGACGACCCGGACGGCCTGTTCCCGCTGCGGGGCACCTTCACCGTCGCCGAGAAGATCGCCTGACCCGTTCGCCGCGGTGCTCGGCGAGGGCTCCCGCGGCGGCCAACTGGTTGGTTAGGATGGGGCTTCCTCGGGTCAGGAAGGACGCATATGACCACCGAATCCGTCGCACCGTCCGTCAACGCCCCCGACATCGCCGGCACCGTCGCCCGGCTGCGCCGCACGTTCGCCAGCGGCCGCACCCGTGACATCGAATGGCGCCGCCGGCAGTTGCGCGGCATCGAACGGCTGGTCGTCGAGAACGAGACCGCCATCGCCGCCGCGCTGGAACAGGACCTGGGCCGCAAACCCTTCGAGGCCTGGCTGGCCGACGTCGTCAGCCTGATCAACGAGGCCCGCGACGCCGCCAAGCACGTCGGCAAGTGGGCCAAGCGCCGCTACCGGCTGCTGGAGCGGTCCCAGCTGCCCGGCCGCGGCTGGGTGGAGTACGAGCCCTACGGGGTGGTGCTGGTCATCGGGGCCTGGAACTTCCCGTTCGTGCTCACCCTCGGCCCGGCCGTCGGCGCCCTCGCCGCCGGCAACGCGGTGGTGCTCAAGCCCTCCGAGGTGGCGCCGGCCTCCTCGGCACTGATGGCCGAGCTCGTGCCCCGCTACCTCGACACCGACGCGGTCGCGGTCATCGAGGGCGACGGCGCGGTCAGCCAGCAGCTCATCGAGCAGGGCTTCGACAAGGTGTGCTTCACCGGCGGCACCGAGATCGGCCGCAAGGTCTACCAGGCCGCCGCCCCGCACCTGACCCCGGTGCTGCTCGAGCTGGGCGGCAAGAGCCCGGTGATCGTCGCCGAGGACGCCGACATCGAGGTCGCCGCCAAGCGCATCGCCTGGACCAAGCTGATCAACTCCGGGCAGATCTGTATCGCCCCCGACTACCTGCTGGTGCACCACCGGGTGCGCGACCGGTTCCTCGACCGGCTCCGCGACACGATCGGCACCTTCACCGCCGACGAGCCCAACGGCAAGCCGATCGTCAACGAGCGGCACTTCAACCGGCTCAGCAACGCGCTGTCGGCCACCAAGGGCAGCATCGCCGTGGGCGGCGGCACCGACCCGTCGGCGCTGCGCATCCAGCCGACCGTCGTGGTCGACCCCGACCCCGCCGAGCCGTTGATGACCGACGAGATCTTTGGGCCCATCCTGCCCGTGCTCACCGTCGGATCCCTGGACGAGGCAATCGAATTCATCAACGCGCGGCCGAAGCCGCTGGCCTGCTACCTGTTCACCCGCAGCAAGGCCACCCGGGAGCGGGTGATCCGCGAGGTGTCCGCCGGCGGCATGCTGGTCAACCACCTGCTGTTCCACTTCGCGACCTCGAAGCTGCCCTTCGGCGGGGTGGGGCCGTCCGGCATGGGCGCCTACCACGGGCGTTGGGGCTTCGAGGAATTCAGCCACCGCAAGACCGTGCTGACCAAGCCGACCCGGCCGGACTTCACCGCCCTGGTCTACCCGCCGTACACCGAGAAAGCCTGGAAGCTGGCGCGCAAGTTCTTCTGATGCGCGCCTGACCTGTTGAGGAGAGGAACCTTTATGCCAGGAGTGCAGGATCGCGTCATCGCCGTCACCGGGGCCGGTGGTGGTCTCGGCCGCGCGTACGCGCTCAAGCTCGCCAGCGAGGGCGCGGCCGTCGTGGTCAACGACCTCGGTGGGGCACGCGACGGTACCGGCTCGGGTTCGGCCATGGCCGACCAGGTCGTCGCCGAGATCAAGGAAGCCGGCGGCCGCGCCGTGGCCAACTACGACTCGGTCGCCGAGCCGGAGGGCGCGGCCAACATCATCAAGACCGCCATCGACGCCTTCGGCAAGATCGACGGCGTGGTGAGCAACGCCGGCATCCTGCGGGACGGCACCTTCCACAAGATGACGTTCGAGAACTGGGACGCGGTGCAGAAGGTGCACCTCTACGGCGGCTACAACGTGATCCGCGCCGCCTGGCCGCACTTCCGCGAGCAGGGCTTCGGCCGCGTCGTGGTGGCCACCTCCACCAGCGGCCTGTTCGGCAACTTCGGCCAGGCCAACTACAGCGCCGCCAAGCTCGGCCTGGTCGGCCTGATCAACACGCTGGCCCAGGAAGGCGCCAAGTACGACATCAAGTGCAACGCGGTCGCCCCACTCGCGGCCACCCGGATGACCGAGGACATCCTGCCGCCGGAGGTGCTGGCCCGGCTCACCCCGGACTACGTCGCCCCGGTGGTGGCCAAGCTGATGACCGAGGAGATCGAGGAGACCGCGTCGGTGTTCATCGTCGGCGGCGGCAAGGTGCAGCGCACCGCGCTGTTCCAGAACGAGGGTGTCACCTTCGACCACGTGCCCTCGCTCGACGAGATCAACGCCAAATGGGGTGAGATCACCGATCTGTCGCAGGCCGAGCTCGCCAGCTTCTCCCTCGGCTGATCAGTGAAAGCGATTGTCGCGACCGAGCTTTCGGGCCCGGCCGGCCTGGTGTATACCGATGTCGACGACCCCGTGCCCGGTGGCGCGGTGGTCATCGACGTCGGTGCCGCCGGGGTGAGCTTCCCGGACCTGCTGCTGGTGCGCGGCGAGTACCAGCTGCGGCTGGACCCGCCCTTCGTGCCGGGCACCGAGATCGCCGGCACCGTGCGGTCGGCCCCGGAGGAGTCCGGGTTCGAGGTCGGCCAGCGGGTCGCCGGGCTGACCCTGCTCGGCGGCTGGGCCGAACAGGTCGCCGTCGCACCGGAATCGGTCAGCCCCATCCCCGAGGGGCTCTCCGACGCCGAGGCCGTCGCGCTGCTGGGCAACTACCAGACCGCCTACTTCGCGTTGGCCCGGCGCGGTGCGCTGCGGCCCGGCGAGACGGTGCTGGTGCTGGGCTCGGCCGGCGGGGTCGGCACCGCGGCGATCCAGGTCGCGAAGGCGTTGGGCGCCAAGGTGATCGCAATGGTGCACCGCACCAATGCGATCGACTACGTCGAGTCGCTGGGGGCGGATCTGGTGCTGCCGCTGGCCGACGGCTGGCTGGAGGCGGTGCGCGAGGCCACCGGCGGTCGCGGGGTGGACCTGGTGGTGGACCCGATCGGCGGGCCGGCGTTCGACGACGCCGTGCGTGCGCTGGCGGTGGAGGGCCGGCTGCTGGTGCTCGGCTTCGCCTCCGGCGGCGGCATCCCGACGGTCAAGGTCAACCGGCTGTTGCTGCGCAACGTGGCGGTCGTCGGCGTCGGCTACGGCGAGTTCGTGCGCGCCCGGCCGGAATCGGCGTCGCTGTTCGAGTTCGGCGTGGGCGAGCTGGTCAAGGCCGGGCTGCGGCCGCCGCCGCCGATGCGGTTCCCGCTCGCGCAGGCCCGGGCGGCGGTGGAGACCCTGGCCTCCGGCGGGGTGTTCGGCAAGCTGGTGCTGGAACCCTAGTCCCGTCCCGCGCGCGTAACGCCGTGGCGGTAAACCGGCGCCGGAACCGCCGTGGCGTTTCGCGCAGCGGCGGGTCCAGGCCTGTTCGAGCCGGCGGATGATGCCGCCCGGCGTGTCCTCGGCCGTCACGCGCAGCACGACCCAGCCGCGCTCCTGCAGCGCCTCCATCCGGCGGATGTCCCGGGCGAACACCCGGGCGTCGAGGCGGTGGTGGGCGCCCTCGTACTCCATCGCGATCCGCAGCTCCTCCCAGCCCAGATCGACGATGCCGATGAGGCAACCGAACTCGTCGTACACCGGCAGTTGGGTGCGCGGCCGCGGGAAGCCGGCGCGGACCACCAGCAGCCGCAGCCAGGTCTCCCGCGGGGACTCGGCGCCGGCGTCGACCAACTCCAGTACCGTGCGGACCCGGGGCAGACCGCGGCGGCCGCGGTAGCGCTCGGCCAGCCGTGCCACGTCGGCGAGCGCGAGTCCGGTGGCCCGGGCCAGTGCGTCGATCGCGATGACCGCGGTGTCGGTGGGGTAGCGGCGGGCCAGGTCGAGCGCGGTGCGCTCCGGGGTGGTCACCCGCATCCCGTCCACCACGCAGATTTCGTCCGGATCGATCCGGTTGGCCCACACCGTGATTCCGGGATCCGGCCGCCGGTTCTCGTCGATGACGGTGGCGGGCCGGCGGGCGTCGATCCAGCGTGCTCCGTGCAGCGCCGCGGCCGAGAACCCGGCGAGGATGCCGTGGCCACGGGACCGCAGGCACGCGGCTCTGGCCCGCAGCACGGGGGTGAGCTCGGTGCCGGCGCCGATGTAGACGTCCCGATGCACCGCGCGGTAGCGGGTGCGCAGGGTGTGGCGGGTGAGCAGCCCGGCGGCCACCGCGGCGCTGCCCAGGAACGGCTCGTCCATGACCGGAGTCTGCCGACCGGCACCGACAATCCCGCGCGCGTAACGCCGTGGCGGTAAACCGGTGCCGCAACCGCCGTGGCGTTACGCGCAGCGGCGGGTTACAGCAGCACCTTGCGCAGCCGCCGCACGGTCTCCTCGGCCACCCCGGCGGCGTCGAGGAAACGCGGCAACGACCCGAACTCGGTGTCGATGGTGCGCCACGCGGCCTCGAGGTAGTCCTCCCGCACCCCGAGCACCTCGTCGGTCAGCCGCGCCTCAGCGAAGGTCACCACCTCCGGGGTCTCGGCGGTGCGCTCCCGCAGCGCGGACAGGATCCGCTCCCGCAACTGCGGCACCGCCTCGTTGCTGCGCAGGAAGTCGGCGATCACCGCGTCCCGCGGCACCCCGGCCGCCAGCAGCACGGTGGCCACCGTGAAGCCGGTGCGGTCCTTGCCCGCGAAGCAGTGGGTGATCACCGGCCGCTCGTCGGCCAACAGCGTGATCACCGTGCGTACCGCGCGCCGCGCCCCGCCGAGGGTCGGAAACCGCTGGTACTCCTCGGTCATGAACCGGCGGGCGGCCACCGCGACGTCCTCGTCGTCGGGCTTCTCGCTCATCATCTTCTGGAACGACGCCTCGTGCGGGGCCTCCCCGTCGACGGCGGTGACGTCCGGGAACGGCAGCAGGTGCACCGAAACCCCCTCGGGCACCCGGCCCGGGCCGCGCCGCTCCACCTCGCGCAGGGAGCGCAGGTCGGTCACGTCGGTGATGCCGAGTTCGACCAGCCGGCGACGACCGTCCTCGCTGAGTGTGCTGAGCTCACTGGACCGGTAGAACCGGCCCGGCCGGGTGCCGGTCTCCTCGGCGACGTCGCGGACGTTCCACGCCCCGGGCAGCTCGAGCGGCATCAGGCCGTCACCGCCGCGGCCAGGGCGGACGGCTCCGCCGCGAGCTCGGCCCGGGCGATGGTGCGCATGTGCACCTCGTCGGGGCCGTCGAAGATCCGCATCGCCCGGTGCCAGGCGTACAGCCGGGCCAGCGGGGTGTCGTCGGACACGCCCGCACCGCCGTGCACCTGGATGGCGCGGTCGATGACGTTGCAGGCCACCTGCGGCGCCACCGCCTTGATCTGCGACACCAGCACGTGCGCGGCCTTGTTGCCGTGCTGGTCGATGGTCCAGGCCGCCTTGTGGCACAGCAGCCGGGCCTGGTCGATCTCGTTGCGGGACTTGGCGATCGCCTCGCGCACCACACCCTGCTCGGCCAGCGGCCGGCCGAACGCGACGCGCTTTCGGGCCCGGTCGACCATGAGCGCCAGTGCCCGTTCGGCCGCGCCGAGCGCCCGCATGCAGTGGTGGATGCGGCCCGGGCCCAGCCGCGCCTGGGCGATGGCGAACCCGTCGCCCTCCTGGCCGAGCAGGTTGCTCCGGGGCACTCGCACGTTGTCGTAGACGATCTCGCAGTGGCCGTGCTGGTCCTGCCAGCCGAACACCGGGGTGGAGCGCAGGATCCGCACACCGGGGGTGTCGACCGGGACCAGGATCATCGACTGCTGCCGGTGCGGCGGGGCGTCCGGGTCCGTCCGGCCCATCACGATGAGGATCCTGCAGCGCGGATCGGCGGCCCCGGTGGTCCACCACTTGCGGCCGTTGATGACGTACTCGTCGCCGTCGGCGACGATCGAGGTCTCGATGTTGCGGGCGTCGCTGGAGGCCACGGCCGGTTCGGTCATCGAGAAGCCGGAGCGGATCTCGCCGGCCAGCAGCGGCTCCAGCCACTGCTTGCGCTGTTCCTCGGTGGCGAACAGGTGCAGCGTCTCCATGTTGCCGGTGTCGGGCGCGGCGCAGTTGAGCGCCTCCGGCGCCAGGTGCAGGCTCCAGCCGGTGATCTCGGCCAGCGGCGCGTAGTCCAGGTTGCTCAGGCCCGACACCGGGGGCAGGAACAGGTTCCACAGCCCGCGTCTGCGGGCCTCGGCCTTGAGGTCCTCGACCACCGGCGGGACGGTGTGGTCCCCGGGGCCCTTCTCCTCGCGGTACCGCTTGTACTCGGCCTCGGCGGGGAACACGTGCTCGACCATGAACTCGGTCAGACGCTGCACGTAGTCCTGCGCCGTTGCCGACAAGGCGAAGTCCATGTCGTCACGATAGGGCACCCGCCCGACGACCAACCAGGCGGTCGGGCAGACGGCCGGACGCTCGATGACCCGGTTCCGGGGCGCGGGCCGCCCCGGGCCACCTACCCTTGTGGGCATGCGCGCGTACCGGGGTGCGGCGGCCGTCGCGGCCGCGATGGGACTGATGCTGGGACCGGCCGCCGGGGTGGGGCAGGCCGAGGACGGCGGGGGGAGCCGGCTGGCCCTCGCGACGGTCCTGCGCAACTGCGCCCACCAGGACCTCGGCAGCCACGCCCCGTCCGGAAACGGCTGGGCCCTGGCCACGGTGCGCTCGGACGGCCGCACCGTCACCGCCGACGTCGAGCTCGCCGTCGGGCAGCGCAACACCACCTACCAGGTGCGGCTCATCCAGCTGCCGCGCCCGGCATCGGCGCCGTGCGAGCCGGGCGATCCCGGGGTGACCGGCGGGGTGCTGGTCACCGACTTCGCCGGCACCGGGCGCACCACCGTGACCGGTGCGCTGATGCCGGGGGCCACCGGGGCGTGGGTGAAGATCGAACTGCCCTCGCCGTACTCGCAGGTGCCCAGCGAGTACTACACCTCCGACGGCGTCGCCCCGGTGTAGCCGCGCGCGGCGTCAGCGGGTCAGGCCGCGGGCGATCACCAACCGCTGAATCTGGTTGGTGCCCTCGAAGATCTGCATGATCTTGGCCTCGCGCATGTAGCGCTCCACCCGGTAGTCGCGGGTGTAGCCCACCCCGCCGAACACCTGCACCGCGTCGGTGGTCACCTTCATCGCGGCGTCGGTGGCGACCAGCTTGGCGATGCTGGCCTGCGCGGAGTACGGCAGCCCCGCGTCGCGGCGCCGGGCGGCATCCAGGTAGGTGGCCCGCGCCGAGGCCACCGCCGCGGCCATGTCGGCGAGCAGGAACCCCAGGCCCTGGTGGTCGATGATCCTGCGGCCGAACGCGGTTCGCTCATTGGCGTAGGCGACCGCCTCGTCCAGCGCGGCCTGGGCCAGCCCGGTGGCCACCGCGGCGATGCCGAGCCGGCCGGAATCCAGTGCGCTGAACGCGATCTGCAGCCCCTGCCCCTCCGCTCCGATCAGCCGGTCGGCGTCGATTCGGGCGTTGTCGTAGAACGCCGCGGTGGTCGGCACCGCGTGCAGGCCCATCTTCTCCTCGGGCTTGCCGAAGCTCAGCCCGGGCAGGTCGCCGGGCACCAGGAAGCACGAGACCCCTTTGGAGCCTTCGCCGGTGCGGGCGAACAGGGTGTAGAAATCGGCTTTGCCGCCGTGGGTGATCCACGCCTTGGACCCGTTCAGCAGGTAGCCCTCCTCGACGCGGGTCGCCCGGCACTGCAGCGCCGCCGCGTCCGAACCGGCCTGCGGCTCGCTCAGGCTGTAGGCGCCGATCTGCTCGCCGGAGAGCATGCCCGGCAACCAGCGCCGCTTCTGCTCGTCGGTGCCGAACGCCAGCAGCGGGTGGGTGGACAGGCTGTGCACGCTGACCGCCACCGCCACCGCCGCCCAGCGCGCGGCGAGCTCCTCGAGCACCTGCAGGTACACCTCGTAGGGTTGGCCGCCGCCGCCCCACTCCTGCGGCTGCGGCAGGCTCAACAGCCCGGCGGCGCCGAGCTGGGCGAACACCCCGTCGGGGTAGGTCTCGGTGCGTTCGTGCTCGTCGACGACGGGGGCCAGGACGCGGTCGGCGACCTCGCGGGTCAGGGCGATGAGCTCGTGGGCTTCCTCGGACGGCAACAGGCGTTCAACCGGCATGCCTGCACTCTAGGTCCCCGCCGACCCCGCCGAAGAGCGGTCCGGGCCGTGACCCCGCAGGGGATCACGGCCCGGACCGGACGGTCGTCGGCGCTACAGCGCGGCGAGGATGTCGTTGACGCGCTCGCGGGCGTCACCGAACAGCATGTGGGTGTTCTCGCGGAAGAACAGCGGATTCTGCACACCGGCGTACCCGCTGGCCATCGAGCGCTTGAACACGATGACGTTCTCGGCGTGCCACACGGTCAGCACCGGCATGCCGGCGATGGGGGAGCCGGGCTCCTCGGAGGCGGCCGGGTTGACGGTGTCGTTGGCGCCGATGACGAGGACGACGTCGGTCCCGGCGAAGTCGTCGTTGATCTCGTCCATCTCCAGCACGATGTCGTAGGGCACCTTGGCCTCGGCGAGCAGCACGTTCATGTGCCCGGGCAGGCGGCCGGCCACCGGGTGGATGCCGAAGCGCACCTCGACCCCGCGCTCGCGCAGCTTGCGGGTCAGGTCGGCCACCCCGTACTGGGCCTGGGCGACGGCCATGCCGTAGCCGGGGGTGATGATCACCGACTTGGCGTTGCGCAGCAGCTCGGCCACGCCGTCGGCGGTGATCTCCTTGTGCTCGCCGTAGTCCTTGGTGTCGGTGCTCGGCGCCTCCAGGCCGAAGCCGCCGGCGATGACCGACAGGAACGAGCGGTTCATCGCCTTGCACATGATGTAGGACAGGTAGGCACCGGAGGAGCCGACCAGCGCGCCGGTGATGATCAGCAGGTCGTTGCCCAGCAGGAAGCCGGAAGCCGCTGCGGCCCAACCGGAGTAGCTGTTGAGCATGGACACCACGACGGGCATGTCGCCGCCGCCGATGGAGGCCACCAGGTGCCAGCCCAGCGCCAGCGCGACGACGGTGACCACCGCCAGCAGCCACAGCTGCGGATCGATGACGAACCACACGGTCAGGGCGGCGAAGACGAGCAGCGCGCCGATGTTGAGGGCGTTCTTGCCGGGCAGCATCAGCGGGGCGGACTTGATCCGCGCCGACAGCTTCAGATACGCGACGATCGAACCGGTGAAGGTCACCGCGCCGATGAACACCCCGATGAACACCTCGGCCGAGTGGATGCCGAGCATGCCCTGGGCGGCCAGCGCGGCCGCATCGGGACCGTCCGGCGCGGCTTCGATGTGCAGGTAGCCGTTCCAGCCCACCAGCACCGCGGCCAGGCCGACGAACGAGTGCAGCAGGGCGATGAGTTCGGGCATGCCGGTCATCTCGACGACCCGGGCGCGCCAGAGCCCGATCGCCGCGCCGACGGCCATGGCCGCCACCAGCAGCCCCAGCCCCAGCGGGCTGATGTGGTTGCCCACCGCCAGCGCGATGGTGGCGGCCAGCGCGATCGCCATGCCGGCGATGCCGAAGGTGTTGCCCACCTTGGACGTTTCGTGCTTGCTCAGGCCCGCGAGCGCCAGGATGAACAGCAGCGCCGCGACAACGTAGGCCGAAGTGGCAACGGTCTCAACCGAGAACATCAGACAGATTCCTAAACGAAGTCCGGGACAGGGGGTCAGGCCGTTGGGTCAGCTGCGGGTGAACATCGACAGCATGCGCCGGGTGACGGCGAACCCGCCGAACACGTTGATGCTGGCCACCAGGATGGCCACCGTTGCCAGCGCGGTGACGATGGGGTCGTCGTGGCCGATCTGCAGCAGCGCGCCGACCACGATGATGCCGGAGATCGCGTTCGTCACCGACATCAGCGGAGTGTGCAGCGCGTGCGCCACGTTGCCGATCACGTAGTAGCCGATCACGATCGCCAGCGCGAACACCGTCAGGTGCACCTGCAGTGCGGCCGGCGAGAGCGCGATCAGCAGGAACACCAGGGCGGCCGCGGCGAACGTCAGCCCCAGCCGGCGGCCCGGCGACATCGGCCGCTTCTCCTCGGCGGCCGCCGCCTCGGCCTTGGGCTGGGCCTGTTGCGGGGCGGCCGAGACCGCCACCGGCGGCGGCGGCCAGGTGATGTCGCCGTCGCGCACCACGGTCACCGCGCGCTGCACCACGTCGCCGAAGTCGATCACGAGCTGCCCGTCCTTGTTCGGGGTCAGCAGCTTGAGCAGGTTGACCAGGTTGGTGGCGTACAGCTGCGACGCCTGCGCCGGCAGCCGCGCCGGCAGGTCGGTGTAGCCGATGATCGTCACGCCGTTGTCGGTGACGACCACCTCGTCGGTGACCGTGCCCTCGACGTTGCCGCCGTTGGCCGCGGCCAGGTCGACGATCACGCTGCCCGGCTTCATCGACGCCACCATGTCGGCGGTGATGATCCGCGGCGCGGGTTTGCCCGGGATCAGCGCGGTGGTGATGATGATGTCGACGTCCTTGCACTGCTCGGCGTACAGGGCGCGCTCGCGGGACTTGTAGTCGTCGCTCATCTCCTTGGCGTAGCCGGTGGCCGACACCTCGGCCTCCGGCGACTCGATCGCCAGGTACTCACCGCCGAGCGAACGCACCTGGTCGGCCACCTCCGGGCGCGGGTCGGTGGCCCGCACCACCGCGCCCAGCGAGCCCGCCGCGCCGATGGCGGCCAGCCCGGCCACCCCGGCGCCCACCACGAGCACCTTGGCCGGGGGCACCTTGCCGGCCGCGGTGACCTGGCCGGTGAAGAACCGACCGAACCGGTGCGCGGCCTCCACCACCGCCCGGTAGCCGGCGATGTTGGCCATCGACGACAGCACGTCCATCGACTGCGCCCGGGAGATGCGCGGCACCGCCTCCATCGCCAGCGCGGTCACCTTGCGGGCCGCGAGCGCCTCGAGCAGCTCCGGACGCAGCGCGGGCTGCAGCAGCCCGATCAGCGTCGCGCCCTCGCGCAGCCGGCCGATCTCCTCGTCCGACGGGGCGTTGACCTTGAGCACCACATCGGCCGACCACACCTGCTCGGCCGAGCCGATCTCGGCCCCGGCCGCCACGTACGCCGCATCGGAGAAGTCCGCCGCCGCGCCGGCGCCGGATTCGACGACCACCGAGTACCCGAGCTTGATCAGCTGCCCGACCGACTGCGGGGTGGCCGCCACCCGCGTCTCACCGGCGAGTGACTCACGAGGAATCGCGATGATCATCGGCACAGTGTGCCAAATAGCCTTCACCGCGCCTGCAGCCACCCTGTGGCTCAGGCGGTCCGGAGAAAGTCTGCCCTCCCAGCGTAGATGATGCTCGGCGCGTACGCGCTCCGAACGGCACCGACGATGGCCTGGGTGAACTCCGAGATCTCCTGCGGGTGGCATCCGTCGGCCATCTCCGCCGAGACGACGGTGAGTGCGATGCCCGCCCGGGCGAGGGTGGCGCGCATCGTGTACAGCGCGGTCTCGCCGGCGCGCTGACCGGCCGCGATCGCGGCGCAGCCCTTGGGCACCGCCTTGTGCGGGAAGAAGTGGGCCTGGTGGCTGGTGGCGAACACGATCCGCCCGCCCGGCGGCATCACCGGCACCGCCCGCTGCGCGAGTCGGCGCTGGACCTCCCGGTTCGCGCGCATCGCGTCGTGCGCGTCGAACCCGACGGTATCGGCGCGGGCGGTGGTGAGCACCATCGCGTCGAGCCGGCCGAACCGGTCGTGCACGGCGGTCATCATCGCGTCCACCCCGGCGTCGTCGGACAGGTCGGCGACCAGGGTGGAGGCCCGCCCGCCGGCGGCCCGGACGGCCTCGGCGACCGCATCGGCGCGGCCGGTCGCGCGGCGGCAGTGGACGACGACGTGCGTGTCGGGGTGCGCCAGGCCCCGGGCAACCTCCGCGCCCAGGCCCGACGAGGCGCCCGTCACCAGGACGATTCGCTCGGCTTCGTCACGCATGTCCGGATCCTTTCGCCGGAGGTGAACGAATGTGATGTCAGCAACCGTACACCTCGATTAAGAAAGATAAGGGAAATTTAAGATAACAGTAAGGCGACCGCCCGGAGCTGCTCCGGTGGCGGGACCGTTGCGGCCGCAATAAGTTCACGGCGAGCACAACTCTTCCCGTCGCCCGGTGCGAACGCTTCCAATGTGCCGGTGATTCGCGCGGAGTTCCTCGACTGCTGTCAGCGCTGACGCGCCCGTCCTGTCCGCATCGGCCAACAGAAAGTCAGTCATCCGTGTCGGTCTTCGTCGATATCGCCCCCGAGCAGACCTCCGTCGAACCCAGCCCGGCCGCGCCGCAGCGCCGTTGGCGCCACCGCCTGCGCCGCGCGGTGCTGCCGCTGCTGTCGGTCCTGGTGTTCGGGGTGCTCTGGCAGCTCGCGGCGGCCAGCGGGCTGTGGAACCAGACCTTCGTGCCGTACCCGTCCACCGTCTGGCGGGCCTTCATCGACGTCTCCACCACCCACGACGGGGTGCGCGGCTACGCCGGCTACCTGCTCGTCGAGCACCTCTACATGACGCTGCGCAGGGTGTTCGCCGGCGTGCTGATCGGGGTGGGCGTCGGGGTGCTGCTCGGTCTGCTGATGGGTTCGGTGCCCTGGGTGCGCAGCGTGCTGGAGCCGTGGCTGACCTTCCTGCGGGCACTGCCCCCGCTGGCGTATTTCTTCCTGCTCATCATCTGGCTGGGCATCGACGAGGCCCCGAAGATCACCCTGCTGGCGCTGGCCGCGCTGCCGCCGGCCGCCGTCGCCACCACCGCCGCGGTGCTGGCCACCCCGGTGTCGCTGGTGGAGGCGGCGCGGGCCCTGGGCGCCTCGCGTGCGGCGGTGATCCGCGACGTCGTCATCCCGTCGGCGCTGCCGGAGACGTTCACCGGCATCCGGCTCGCCGTCGGCATGGCCTACTCGGCGGTGGTGGCCGCCGAGCTGTTCAACGGCCTGCCCGGCGTGGGCGGGCTGGTCAAGGACGCGAGCAACTACAACAACACCCCGGTCGTCGTCGTCGGGATCTTCTGCATCGGGGTGTCCGGTCTGATCATCGACGGCCTGCTGCGCTTCGTGGAGCGACGCAGCGTCCCGTGGAGAGGAAAGGTATGAAACTCAAGGCACTACTCGCAGCTGTCGCGGCGGCGTCGCTCGCCCTGGCGGGTTGCTCGGTCGACCGTCAGGAACAGTCCGGCGACAAGCCGACCATCCGCATCGGCTACCAGAGCTTCCCGAGCGGCGACCTCATCATCAAGCACAACGGCTGGCTGGAGGAGGCGCTGCCGGACTACAACATCAAGTGGACCAAGTTCGACTCCGGTGCCGACGTCAACACCGCCTTCGTCGCCAAGGAGCTCGACTTCGGCGGCCTGGGCTCCAGCCCGGTGGCCCGCGGCCTGTCCGAGCCGTTGAACATTCCGTACAAGGTCGCCTTCATCCTCGACGTCTCCGGTGACAACGAGGCGCTGGTGGCCCGCAACGGCAGCGGCATCGAGACCGTCGCCGACCTCAAGGGCAAGCGGGTGGGCACCCCGTTCGCCTCCACCGCGCACTACAGCCTGCTGGCCGCCCTGGACCAGGCCGGTCTGACCCCGAACGACGTGCAGCTGATCGACCTGCAGCCGCAGGCCGCGCTGGCCGCGTTCGAGCGCGGTGACGTCGACGCCGTCTACATCTGGCTGCCCACCCTCGACGAGGCCCGCAAGAACGGCCACGACATCATCACCAGCCGCGAGCTCGCCGAGGCCGGCAAGCCCACCCTGGACCTGGCGGTGGTGTCCGAGGAGTTCGCCGAGGCCCACCCGGACGTGGTGGACGTGTGGCGCCAGCAGCAGGCCCGCGCCCTGGACCTGATCCACGACGATCCGCAGGCCGCTGCCGAGGCGATCGCCGCCGAGAACGGGCTGACCGCCGAGGAGGTCGCCGGCCAGCTCGAGCAGATGGTGTTCCTGACCCCGGACGAGGTCGCCTCGGAGAAGTGGCTGGGCGCCGACGGCAAGCCGGGCAACCTGGCCGCCAACCTGCAGAGCGCCTCGCAGTTCCTGGCCGACCAGAACCAGATCCCGGCCGCCGCGCCGCTGGAGGTGTTCGAGGAGGCGCTGTACGTGAAGGGGTTGCCGGGTGCCCTCAGCCGGTGAACCGGCGATCGGGCCCTCAGCCGGTGATCCGGCGATCAGGCTGGGCGCGGTGACGCACCGCTACGGCGACGTCACCGCGCTCGGCCCGATCGACCTCACCGTCGAGCCCGGCACCTTCCTGGTGCTCGTCGGCGCGTCCGGCTGCGGCAAGAGCACGCTGCTGCGGCTGCTGGCCGGGTTCGAGACGCCGACGTCGGGGACGGTGCGGATCTCGGGCGAGGCGCCCACCCCCGGGGTGACGTCGCGGGTGGTGTTCCAGCAGCCCCGGCTGTTCCCGTGGCGCACCGTCGGCGGCAACGTCGACGTGGCGCTGAAGTACGCCGGGGTGCCGCGCGAGCAGCGGCCGGCGCGCCGCGACGAGCTGCTGGCCCGGGTCGGCCTGGAGGGCATGGCCGCGCGGCGGATCTGGGAGATCAGCGGCGGCCAGCAGCAGCGGGTGGCGATCGCCCGGGCGCTGGCCGCCGAGTCCCCGCTGTTCCTGCTCGACGAGCCGTTCGCCGCACTCGACGCGCTGACCCGGGAACGGCTGCAGGAGGATCTGCGCCAGGTGAGTGCGGAGACCAACCGCACCACGGTGTTCGTCACCCACAGCGCCGACGAGGCGGCGTTCCTCGGGTCGCGGATCGTGGTGCTGACCCGCCGGCCCGGGCGGGTGGCCCTGGACATCCCGGTGGACCTGCCGCGCAGCGGGGTGGACCCCGTCGAACTGCGCCGCTCGGCGGAGTATGCGACGTTGCGGGCGGAGGTGGCCCGGGCCGTCAAGGCCGCCGCGGCCTGAGCGGACAGCGCAGCCGCCGCGGCCTGAGCGGACAGCGCAGTCGCCGCGGCCTGAGCGGACAGCGCAGTCGCCGCGGCCTGAGCGGACCACCTCCGCCGAGCAGACGCGAACACCCCCTCCAGCGGACCTGGCAGGGGGTGTTCGCGTCTGCTCGCGGGGAGAAGGGGGCTACACGGGCGGGTAGGCCGGCGGCGGATACCCGCCACCCGGACCGGCGATGCCGCGCAGACCCCAGGCGAACCAACCCATGAAGTACTCGATCTCGTCGCTGACGTCGTAGTCGGGATTCGGATCCATCCGAAACACCTCCGAGGGTGGGGCGCGGCCTTTTCTGGCAGTCTAGACGGCTGCCGACCGGTGTCGGCGGGAATCCTTGCCTAGACTGTCCAACCAGTTGATTGGTTTCCCCGTGCGGGGATCGGACGGAGTGAGCGATGACTTCCGATGAGGTGCTTGAGCGCCGCACCGCCGGCAACGGCAACGGCCAGTCGCGGCGTGAGGAGCTGCTGGCGGTCGCCACCAAGCTGTTCGCCCGGCGCGGCTACCACGGCACCCGGATGGACGACATCGCCGACGCGGTGGGCCTGAACAAGGCCACCGTCTACCACTACTACGCGAGCAAGTCGCTCATCCTCTACGACATCTACAAGAACGCGGCCGACTTCACCGTGCGGGCGCTGCACGACGACCCGACCGCCTCGGCGCGGGAGACCATCTACCGCTTCACCCACCGGCTGCTCGAGGGCATCGCCCACGACATCGAGCGCGCGGCGGTGTACTTCCAGGAGGGCCCCTACATCGGCGAGTGGTTCACCGAGGAGCAGGTGGCCTACATCCGGGAGCGCGAGGCCCAGGTCTACGAGCACGTCCGGGACGTAATCGACCGCGGCATCGCCAGCGGCGAGTTCTTCGAGTGCGACTCGCACGTGCTCGCGCTGGGCTACATCGGGATGGTGATGGGCTCCTACCGGTGGCTGCGGCCGGACGGCCGGCGCACCGCCCAGGAGATCGCCGCGGAGTTCAGCTCGGCGCTGCTGCGCGGCCTGATCCGCGACGAGACGATCCGCGTGGCGAATCCGCTCGGCTGACGCCGAAAGGCACATTCGGGCGCGCAAAGCGGGGGTTTTCGCGCCGAGAGGCACGTTTCGGCGCGTTTTGGGGGCGCCGCGGCGGGGTGGATATGCTCGGCGGGTGCCGACCGTGAGCAAGACCGTCGAGGTTGCGGCCCCTGCCGAGGCGATCATGTCGATCGTCTCGGACTTCGAGGCGTACCCGCAGTGGAATCCCGAGATCAAGGGCTGCTGGGTGCTGGCCCGCTACGACGACGGGCGGCCCAGCCAGCTGCGCCTGGACGTGGAGGTGCAGGGGCAATCCGGGGTGTTCATCACCGCGGTCTACTACCCGGCGCCCAACCAGATCTTCACGATGCTGCAGCAGGGCGACCACTTCACCAAGCAGGAGCAGACCTTCTCCGTGGTGCCGATGGGGGCCACCTCGCTGCTGACCGTCGACCTCGACGTCGAGACGAAGATGCCGGTGCCCAAGACGATGGTCAAGAAGCTGGCCGACGACACGCTGGAGTACCTGGCCAACAACCTCAAGGCCCGCGCCGAGCAGCTGGCCGCCGGCTCCTAGTCGCGTCAGCCCCGCCCCCAGACCCCGACCTCGTCTAGGCGGGCGGTCAGCCGGCGCTTGCCGTCGGCGAACTCCTTGCCGACCGCCACCACCACCGCGTCGGCGTCGCGGCGGCGCAGTGCCTCGATCAGTCGGCGGTGCTCGGCGACGGTCTGCCCGCCCCACTGCGGGTCCTTGACGTATACCTGGGGCGGCAGGTTGCGCGCCGCGTGCAGCAGGAACCGGGCCAGCTTCATCCGCCCCGCGGCGCGGTTGAGCACGCGGTGGAAGGCGAACTCGGCCTCCTCCACCTCATCGGGGTCGCCGCCCTGCACCGCCAGCGCGAACTGCTCGTTGAGTACCTCCAGTTCGGCGATCTCGGCGTCGGAGATGCGCTCGGCGGCGGACCGGGCCAGCTCGGTGGCGATCGTGGTCTGCAGCCAGAAGATGTCCTCGATGTCGGACCGGGTGAACGCCGACACGGTGTGCCCGCGGTGCGGCTCGAACTCGACCATGCCCTCGCCGCGCAGCGTGCGCAGCGCCTCGCGCACCGGGGTGATGCTCACCCCGAGCCGGCCGGCGGTCTCGTCGAGCCGGATGAACGTCCCAGGCCGCAGGAACCCGGACATGATCTCTGCGCGCAGCCGGGCCGCCACCTCGTCGGAGAGTTGCTCGCGACGGACGCCACGAGGCCGCCCCGGGGTCACTCTCGTCGGTGCGTTCACGTTCTCTCCAGGACGGGAAGCTGGCGGGCCGGGCGGGCAGGCCGTCACAGCGTATGACGGGGCCTTGTCAGGTCGGCGCCGAGGCCATAATGTGACCGGGGCAACATAATGTTTGATCAAATATCAACAGCGCGCAACCACGGACACCCGGATCAGGGGGAGTGAACGCAGTGACGGAGCCAGTCGCGGTCCCGACGCCATCGCCGACCGACCAGCCGTACCTGTCGCGCCGGCTGAACTGGGTCACCCAGTTGGCCCGGCACGCGATGATGCAACCGGACGCGACCGCGCTGCGCTTCCTCGGCCAGACCACCACCTGGGCCCAGCTGCACGACCGGGTCGAGCGGCTCGCCGGCGCGCTGTACCGGCGCGGCGTGCGGTTCGGCGACCGGGTGCTGATCCTGATGCTCAACCGCACCGAGTTCGTCGAGGCCATGCTGGCCGCCAACCGGCTCGGCGCCATCGCGGTCCCGGTGAACTTCCGGATGACCCCGCCCGAGATCGCCTACCTGGTCGGCGACTGCCAGGCCCGGGTGATCGTCACCGAACCGGTGCTGGCCGGCGTGGCCACCGCGGTGCGCGAGCTCGACGCCACGCTGGCCACCGTCATCGTCGCGGGCGCCGCCACCGAGGAGCAGCCGGGCGGGACCGTGCTGGGCTACGAGGAGCTCGTCGCCGAGGCCGGCGAGCCGGCCCCGCCGGCCGACGTCCCGGGCGACTCGCCGGCGCTGATCATGTACACCTCCGGCACCACCGGCCGGCCCAAGGGCGCGGTGCTCACCCACACCAACCTGGCCGCGCAGGCGATGACGAACATCTACACCAACGGGGTCGACCTCAACAGCGACGTCGGGTTCATCGGGGTGCCGCTGTTCCACATCGCCGGGGTGGCCTCCAGCGTGCTCACCGGCCTGATGCTGGGCCTGCCCACGGTGCTGTACCCGCTCGGCGCCTTCGACCCGGACGCGCTGCTCGACGTCCTGGAGGCCGAGCAGGTCACCGCGATCTTCCTGGTGCCCGCGCAGTGGCAGGCGGTGTGCGCGGCCCAGCGTGCCCGGCCCCGCAACCTGAAGCTGCGGGTGCTGTCCTGGGGCGCCGCGCCGGCGTCGGACACCCTGCTGCGGGAGATGGCGGAGGTGTTCACCGGTTGCAAGATCCTGGCGGCCTTCGGGCAGACCGAGATGTCGCCGGTGACCTGCATGCTGCTCGGCGACGACGCGGTGCGCAAGCTCGGCTCGGTGGGTCGGGTCATCCCGACCGTCTCGGCCCGCATCGTCGACGACGAGATGAACGACGTCCCGATCGGCGAGGTGGGCGAGATCGTCTACCGCGGCCCGAGCCTGATGTCGGGGTACTGGAACAACCCGCAGGCCACTGCGGAGGCGTTCGCCGGCGGCTGGTTCCACTCCGGCGATCTGGTGCGCCGCGACGAGGAGGGCTACATCTGGGTCGTCGACCGCAAGAAGGACATGATCATCTCCGGCGGGGAGAACATCTACTGCGCCGAGGTGGAGAACGTGCTGGCGAGCCATCCCTCGATCGCGGAGGTGGCGGTGATCGGCCGGCCCGACGAGAAGTGGGGCGAGGTGCCGGTCGCGGTGGTGGCGCTGGCCGCCGGGGACACCCTCACCGTCGAGGAGGTCCAGGAGTTCCTCAACGACAAGCTGGCCCGCTACAAGCACCCCAAGGCGATCGAGATCGTCGAGGCGTTGCCGCGCAACCCGGCCGGCAAGGTCCTCAAGACCGAACTGCGCGAGCGTTTCGGCGGCAGGAAGTTCGCTGGGTTGCCCGAAGGTGCTGGGGCGCAACCGGTTTCAGCGGCAACGACGGAGGGATGAACAACAGGGCGGTGTTTGCTAACGTTCGGGCTCAATCCACCGGATGCCGTGTGGGGGCGTCGGTGGATCGGGTACAGTCCTGACGTCCCGGTCACTACCGGTGAGTAAGGAGACCATGGTCACCTGGACAGGGGTCAACCCGACCGGAACTCGGCAAGGAGGGGGCGTGCGACAGGATCTGCCGTTGCGCCGACACGATCGGGCTGGCGATCTCGGCACCGGCGTTAGGCGTCGCCGGTGACGGCCCCGACCGGTCTGGCCGGCTACGTGGTGGAGCAGGCCCGCCCTGCCCTCGAGGCGGTCGGCGGGTTCGTCCGGATGTGCGTGCTGACCGGCAAGGCCCTGTTCAAGCCGCCGTTCCAGTGGCGGGAGTTCATCCTGCAGGCCTGGTTCCTGTTCCGGGTGTCGTTCCTGCCCACCGTCGCGGTGGCGATCCCGCTGACGGTGCTGATCATCTTCACGCTCAACATCCTGTTGGCGGAGTTCGGCGCGGCCGACGTGTCCGGGGCCGGTGCGGCCCTGGGCGCGGTGACCCAGCTCGGCCCGCTGGTGACCGTGCTCGTGGTGGCCGGCGCCGGGTCCACCGCGATCTGCGCCGACCTGGGTGCCCGCGTCATCCGCGAGGAGATCGACGCGCTGGAGGTGCTCGGCATCGACCCGATCCACCGTCTGGTGGTGCCCCGCGTGGTGGCGTCGACGTTCGTCGCGCTGCTGCTCAACGGCGCGGTGATCACCATCGGCCTGGTCGGTGGCTTCGTCTTCGGCGTGTACATCCAGAACGTCTCCGCCGGTGCCTACGTGTCGACGTTGACCCTGGTGACCGGGCTGCCCGAGGTGATCATCTCGATCGTCAAGGCGACCACGTTCGGCCTGATCGCCGGGCTGGTCGGCTGCTACCGCGGCCTGACCGTGTCCGGCGGCGCCAAGGGCGTCGGCACCGCCGTCAACGAGACGCTGGTGCTCTGCGTCGTGGCGCTGTTCGCGGTGAACGTGGTGCTCACCACCATCGGTGTCCGATTCGGAACGGGGCGTTGACATGACCTCCACCCCAACCGCTGGTACCACGACCGTTCTCCGGCAGCGCTTCCCGCGCGCCTACGCCACCGGCGAGCGCTGGCTCGGTGCTCCCGGGCGCGGGCTGGCCAGCGCCGGCCACGTCGCCTGGTTCGTCGTCAACGCGATCGGGGCGATCGGGCACGCGCTGCGCCACTACCGCCGCGAGACGCTGCGGCTGATCGCCGAGATCGGCATGGGCACCGGCGCGATGGCCGTGATCGGCGGCACCGTCGCGATCGTCGGCTTCGTCACCCTGTCCGGCGGCTCGCTGATCGCCATCCAGGGTTTCTCCTCGCTGGGCAACATCGGTGTGGAGGCGTTCACCGGCTTCCTGGCCGCCATGGTCAACGTGCGCATCGCCGCCCCGGTGGTCAGCGGCCAGGCCCTGGCCGCCACCGTCGGGGCCGGCGCCACCGCCGAGCTGGGCGCGATGCGCATCGCCGAGGAGATCGACGCGCTGGAGGTGATGGGCATCAAGTCCATCTCCTACCTGGTCAGCACCCGCATCCTGGCCGGCTTCGTGGTGATCATCCCGCTCTACGCGATGGCGATCATCATGAGCTTCCTGTCCGCGCAGGTCACCACCACGTTCTTCTACGGCCAGTCGGTGGGTACCTACGAGCACTACTTCCGGACGTTCCTGCGCCCGGACGACGTGATGTGGTCGTTCGTGCAGGCGATCATCATCTCCGTCATCGTGATGCTCAATCACTGCTACTACGGCTACTTCGCCAGCGGCGGCCCGGTCGGCGTGGGCGAGGCCGTGGGGCGGTCGATGCGGGCCTCGCTCATCGCGATCGTGCTGGTGGTGCTGTTGGCGTCGCTGGCGCTGTACGGCACCGACCCGAACTTCAACCTCACGGTGTAGCGCCATGACCACGCAGCCGAACCCGACGCCGCTGAACAAGCCCAGGACCCCGCCGTACCGGCTGGCGGGGCTGATCCTCGTGCTTGTCGCCGCCGTGGCGGTGGCGCTGGTGTGGGCGCAGTTCCGCGGCGAGTTCAGCCCGCGCGCGCAGCTCTACCTGGTGGCGCCCCGGGCCGGTCTGGTCATGGACCCGGGCTCGAAGGTGACGCTCAACGGGGTCGAGATCGGCCGGGTCTCGGCCATCGAGGCGGTCACCGTCGACGGCGAGCCGCGCGCGCGGATCACCCTCGACGTCGATCCGCGCTACCTGGACCGCATCCCGCTCAACGTGGCCGCCGAGATCAAGGCCACCACGGTGTTCGGCAACAAGTACGTGTCGCTGTCGTCGCCGGCGAAGCCGGCGCCGGAGACCGCGGGCCCCGGCTCGGTGCTGTACGCCGACGCGGTCACCACCGAGTTCAACTCGCTGTTCGAGACCGTGGTCGAGATCGCCGAGCAGGTCGACCCGGTCAAGCTGAACCAGACGCTGGCCGCCACCGCACAGGCGCTGCAGGGCCTCGGCGACCGGTTCGGCGAGGCGATCGTCGACGGCAACGCGATCCTGGCCGACCTGAACCCGCGGATGCCGCAGATCCGCTACGACACCCGGCGGCTGGCCGATCTGGCCGAGGTGTACAGCGCCGCCGCGCCGGATCTGTTCGACGCGCTCGGCGACGGGGCGACGACGGCGGCCACCTTCAACGCCGAGCGGCGCAACCTGGACCAGGCGCTGATGGCGGCGGCCGGGTTCGGCAACAACGCCGGCGAGATCTTCGAGCGGAGCGGGCCGTACCTGGTGCGCGGCGCCGAGGACCTCGTCGTCACCACCGAGCTGCTCGACCGGCACAGCCCGGCGCTGTTCTGCACGGTGCGCAACTGGCACGACGTCGCGCCGAAGATCGCCGCATCGCTCGGCGGCAACGGCTACTCGCTGCGGGCGCACGCCCAGCTGCTCGGCGCGGCCAACCCGTACATCTATCCGGACAACCTGCCGCGGACCAACGCCCGCGGCGGCCCGGAGGGCCGGCCGGGCTGCTGGCAGCCGATCACCCGTGATCTGTGGCCGGCGCCGTATCTGGTGATGGACACCGGGGCGTCCATCGCGCCGTACAACCACATCGAGCTCGGGCAACCGCTCGCGACCGAATACGTCTGGGGCCGCCAGATCGGGGAGTACACGATCAACCCATGAAAATCACCGGGACTGCGATCAAGCTCGGCGCCTTCTCGCTGGTGCTGCTGATGTTCACCGCCATCATCGTGGTGGTGTTCGGGCAGGTGCGCTTCGACCGCACCACCGGGTACTCGGCGATCTTCTCCAGCGCCAGCGGCCTGCGCCCGGGCCAGTTCGTCCGCGCCTCCGGCGTGGAGGTCGGCAAGGTCGCCAAGGTCGAGCTCATCGACGGTGGGCAGCAGGTCCGCGTCGACTTCCGGGTCGACCGCGAGCTGCCGCTGTTCGAGGGCACCACCGCCTCGATCCGCTACCTGAACCTGATCGGGGACCGCTACCTGGAGCTCAAGCGCGGCGACTCGGACCGCCCGCTGCCCCCGGGCGGCACCATCCCGATCGACCGCACCGAACCCGCACTCGACCTCGACGCGCTCATCGGCGGCTTCCGGCCGGTGTTCCGCGCGCTCGACCCGGAGAAGGTCAACACCATCGCCGAGTCGATCATCACGGTGTTCCAGGGCCAGGGCGGCACCATCAACGACATCCTCGACCAGACCGCGGCCCTGACCGCCACCCTGGCCGAGCGGGACCAGGCCATCGGCGAGGTGATCCGCAACCTCAACACGGTGCTGGACACCACGGTGCGCCACCAGAAGGAGTTCGACCAGACGGTGCAGAACTTCGAGGCGCTGATCACCGGCCTGAAGAACCGCGCCGACCCGATCGCCGAGGCGACCGCCGACATCTCCGACGCCGCCGGCACGCTGGCCGACCTGCTCGCCGAGAACCGGCCGCAGCTGAAGAACACCATCGGCCACCTCGAGACCATCGAGCAGCCGCTGGTCGAGCAGCGCGACCAGCTCAACGACCTGCTGGTCCGGCTGCCCACCGCGCTGAAGATCATCGGCCGGGCCGGCGGGATCTACGGCGACTTCTACAACTTCTACGTCTGCGACATCTCGTTGAAGCTCAACGGGGCGCAGCCGGGCGGCCCGGTCCGCACTGTCCGTATCACCTCGCAGCCGACAGGTAGGTGCACGCCGCAATGAGACCGTTGGAGGGAGGCAGCAAGGTCCGCAACGGGCTGATGGGCATCATCATCCTGGTGCTCGTCGTCGGCGTGGGGCAGAGCTTCGCCAGCGTGCCCATGCTGTTCGCCCAGCCCACCTACTACGCGCACTTCCGCGACACCGGCGGCATCCGCCCCGGGGACAAGGTGCGCATCGCCGGCGTCAACGTCGGGCAGGTCCGCTCGACCGAGATCGACGGCGACAAGGTCAAGGTCGGGTTCACCCTGAACGGAACCCAGATCGGCACCGAGAGCCGGGCGGCCATCCGCACCGACACCATCCTGGGCCGCAAGAACATCGAGATCGAGCCGCGCGGCAGCCAGCCGCTGCAGGCCGACGGGGTGCTGCCGATCGGGCAGACCACCACGCCGTACCAGATCTACGACGCGTTCTTCGACGTCACCGAGGCCGCCTCGGGCTGGGACACCCGCACCGTGCGGGAGTCGCTGAACGTGCTGTCGGAGACCATCGACCAGACCTACCCGCACCTGAGCGCCGCGCTGGACGGGGTGGCGGAGTTCTCCGAGACGATCGGCAAGCGCGACCAGGAGATCAAGCAGCTGCTGGCCAACGCCAACAAGATCGCCGAGGTGCTCGGCAACCGCAGCGGTCAGATCAACCAGCTGCTGGTCAACGCCCAGACCCTGCTGGCCGCGCTGAACCAGCGCAACCAGGCCATCAGCTACCTGCTGGAGCGGGTGTCGGCGGTCTCCGAGCAGGTGCGCGGGGTGATCGACGAGAACCCGAACCTGAACAAGGTGCTCGTGCAGCTCGGCGAGATCAGCGACATCCTCGTCGAGCGCAAGTACGACCTGATCGACACGCTCATCGTGCTGAGCAAGTTCACCGCGTCGGTGGCCGAGGGCATCGCCTCGGGCCCGTTCTTCAAGGTGATGCTGGTCAACCTGGTGCCCTACCAGATCCTGCAGCCGTTCGTCGACGCCGCGTTCAAGGAGCGCGGACTCGACCCGGAGGAGTTCTGGCGCAGCACCGGCCTGCCGGAGTTCCAGTTCCCCGACCCGAACGGTGTGCGGCACGGCAACGGCGCCCCGCCGGCCGCGCCCACCCCGCTCGAGGGCACCCCGGAGCATCCCGGTCCGGCGGTGCCGCCCGGCTCGCCGTGCTCCTACACCCCGGCGGCCGGTTCGCTGCCCACCCCCGACAACCCGCTGCCGTGCGCCGGCCGCAGCGTCGGCCCGTTCGGCGACAACCCGTACGGCCCGAACTACGCGCCGCCGAACGTCGTCGGCGCCCCGCACAACCCGGACGCCGTGCATCAGGCCCCGGGCGTGCCCGCCGCGGCGGTGCCCGGTCAGCCGTCGCCGGGCGTGCCCGGCGCCCCGGTGCCGCTGCCGCCCGCCCCGCCGGGCGCCCGCACCGTCGGCGAGCAGCCCGCCCCCGGCGAGTTCACCCCGGCCATCGCGCCGCCGGTGCCGCCGGACGCCGGCCCGCCGCCGCCCGGCCCGGGCATGCAGCTGCCCCCGGTGGACAAACCGCCGCTGCCCGGTAATCCGCCCTTCCTTCCGCCCGGTTCGCAAGAGGGGACGGCGTTCTGATGTCGACCATCTTCAACATTCGCAGCCTGAAGCTGCCGCCGCTGTCGCGGGCCACCGTGATCGTCGGTGCGCTGGTGGTGGTGCTGGGCCTGGTGGCGGTCGCGGTGGGCTGGAACGTCTACAAGCGGCTGACCACCAACACCGTCGTCGCCTACTTCACCGAGACGCTGGCGCTGTACCCCGGCGACAAGGTGCAGATCATGGGCGTGCAGGTGGGCAAGATCGACAAGATCGAGCCGGCCGGCGACAAGATGAAGGTCACCTTCCACTACAACAGCCGGTACAAGGTGCCCAAGGACGTCACCGCCACCATCCTCAACCCGAGCCTGGTGGCGTCCCGCGTCATCCAGCTCGACCCGCCCTACACCGGCGGGGAGGTGCTCCCGGACGGCGCGGTGCTCGACGTGGACCAGACCGCGGTGCCGGTCGAGTACGACGAGCTGCGCGACTCGATCGACCGCATCCTGACCGACCTGGGGCCCACCCCGGAGCAGCCCAAGGGGCCGTTCGGCGACATCATCGAGTCCTACGCCGACGGGCTGGCCGGCAAGGGTGACCAGATCAACCGCACCCTCAACAACCTCTCCGAGGCGCTGACCGCGCTCAACGAGGGCCGCGAGGACTTCTTCGGGGTGGTCCGCAGCCTGGCGCTGTTCGTCAACGCGCTGCACGAGAACGACCGGCAGTTCGTCGCGCTGAACAACAACCTGGCCCAGTTCACCAACGCGTTCACCAACACCGACCGGGAACTGGCCGACGCGCTGCGCGACATCGAGGCGGTGCTGGCCACCACCCGCAAGTTCCTCGACGAGAACGGCGACGTGCTGGTGCACGACATCGACAACCTCGCCGAGGTGACCGACGCGATCCTGCAGCCGGACGCCTTCGACGGCCTGGAGACCGGCCTGCACGTGTTCCCGAACATGGTGGCCAACGTCACCAACATCACCTCGCCGGTCAACGGCGGCATCGTCAGCGTGCCGTCGATCATCAACTTCGCCAACCCGATGCAGTTCATCTGCTCGGCCATCCAGGCCGGCAGCCGGCTGGGCTACCAGGAGTCGGCGGAGTTGTGCGCCGAGTACCTCGGGCCGGTGCTGGACGCGATGAAGTTCAACTTCCCGCCGTTCGGCATCAACCAGGTCAGCACCGCGATGACGCTGCCCAAGCTGATCTCCTACTCGGAGGAGCGGCTGCGGCCGCCGCCGGGCTACAAGGACACCACGGTGCCGGGCATCTTCGCCCGCGACACCCTGTTCAGCCACGGCAACCACGAGCCGGGCTGGATCGTCGCCCCCGGCATGCAGGGGGTGCAGGTGCAGCCGGCGACCGCGCAGATGCTCACCCCGGACTCGCTGGCCGCGCTGCTGGGCGGGCCCGACCCGGTCAACCCGCCGGCCCCGCCGGCGTTCGGCACCACCCGCGACGGCAACCTGCCCGGGCCGCCGAACGCATTCGACGAGCGCAACCCGCTGCCGCCGCCGTGGTATCCGCAGCCGGGCCCGCCGCCCGCGCCGGCTCCCGGTGTCATTCCGGGTGACCCGCTGGGGGCGCTGGCCGGCAACGCCGCCCCGGCGCCCGCGCCCGCCGCGGCGCCGGCCGGTCCGCCGCTGCCCGCCGAAGCTGGAGCGCCGTGATGAAGCCTGCAAGGAACGCTGGAAGGACCGCGATGCGCAGCCTGGGCCGGATCGGCCGTCGCGCGCTGGCCCTCGGGCTGGCGGCACTGGTGCTGACCTCGTGCGGTTCCTGGCGCGGCATCGCCAACGTGCCGCTGCCGGGCGGGCCGGGCACGGGTCGTGACCACATGACGATCTACGTGCAGATGCCCGACACCCTGGCGCTCAACGTGAACAGCCGGGTGCGGGTGGCCGACGTGTTCGTCGGCACGGTGCGCAGGATCGAGCTGAAGAACTGGGTCGCCACGCTCACCCTGGACCTGGAGCCGGGGCTGGAGCTGCCGGCCAACGTGGAGGCCAAGATCGGCCAGACCAGCCTGCTCGGGTCGCAGCACGTGCAGCTCGACGTGCCGGCCGATCCGTCGCCGGAGCCGCTGCGCGACGGTGACACCATCCCGCTGCAGCGGTCCTCGGCGTTCCCGACCACCGAGCGGGTGCTGGCCGCGGTGTCGACCATCCTCACCGGCGGCGGCATCGCCAACCTCGAGACGATCCAGACTGAGGTGGCCAACCTGCTGTCCGGCCGGGCCGACCAGATCCGCGAGTTCCTCAACCGGCTCGCGGTGTTCACCGCCGAGCTCAACGCGCAGCGCGACGACATCACCCGCGCCATCGACCGGACCAACGAGCTGCTGGCGATCGTCGCCGACCGCAACGCGACCATCGACCGGGTGCTCACCGAGTTCCCGCCGCTGATCGAGCACTTCAACGAGACGCAGGACCTGTTCGTCGACGCGGTGCTCGCGCTGGGCCGGGTCTCCGACGCCACCCACACCTACCTCGGGCAGGCGTCCGACCCGCTGTCGACGAACCTGCGCAACCTGCACCGGCCGCTGCGCGAGCTGGGCCGCGCGTCGCCGTACCTGCTCGGCGCGCTCAAGCTGATGCTCACCGCGCCGTTCAACATCGAGAACGTGCCGAAGGCGGTGCGCGGCGACTACATCAACGTGTCGCTGATCCTGGACCTGACGCTGTCGGCGCTGGACAACGGCTTCCTGACCGGCACCGGGGTGTCGGGCATGCTGCGGGCGCTCGAGCAGGCCTGGGGCCGTGACCCGGCGACGATGATCCCGGACATCCGGTTCACGCCGAACCCGCACGACGCGCCGGGCGGACCGCTGGTGGAAAGGGCGGAATGATGCTGACCCGATTCATCAAGATCCAGCTGGTCATCTTCACCGTGCTGACCGTGCTCGCGCTGGTCGTGCTGGGTTGGTACTACCTGCGGCTGCCGTCGCTGATGGGCATCGGCCAGTACACGCTGCACGCCGAGCTGCCCCGCTCGGGCGGGCTGTACGCCACCGCCAACGTCACCTACCGCGGCACCACCATCGGCAAGGTGACCGCGGTGGAGCCGACCGAGCGCGGTGCGCTGGCCACGCTGAGCATCGACGACCGGTACAAGATCCCGATCGACGCCTCGGCCAACGTGCACTCGGTGTCGGCGATCGGCGAGCAGTACCTGGACCTGGTGTCCGAGGGCGGTGTCGGCGAGTACTTCCGCGACGGTGACACCATCACCAAGAGCTCGGTGCCCAGCGAGGTGGGTCCGGCGCTGGACGCCGCCAACCGCGGGCTGGCGGTGCTGCCGAAGGAGAAGATCGACACCCTGCTCACCGAGACGTCGAAGGCGGTCGGCGGGCTGGGGCCGGCGCTGCAGCGGCTGGTGGAGTCGACCACCGAGATCGCGCAGGGCTACCGGGACAACCTGGACCCGATCAACGACATCATCGCCAACTCCGCGCCGATCCTGGACAGCCAGGTGGAGTCCGGTGACGCCATCGAACGCTGGTCGCGCAACCTGAACATCCTGGCCGGGCAGGCCGCCGAACAGGACGCCGCGCTGCGCAGCGGGCTGCGGCAGGCCGCGCCCACCGCCGACCAGCTCAACGCGGTGTTCTCCGACGTGCGCGAGTCGCTGCCGAAGACGCTGGCCAACCTCGCCGTCGTCAACGACCTGCTCAAGCGGTACAACAAGGGTGTCGAGCAGACGCTGGTCGTGCTGCCGCAGGGCGCGGCGATCGCGCAGGCCAACACCGCCGTCTACCCGGGCGAGGGCCTGCTGCACATCGGCCTGACGATCAACCAGCCGCCGCCGTGCCTGACCGGCTTCCTGCCGGCCTCGGAGTGGCGGTCGCCCGCAGACACCTCGCTCAAGGAGCTGCCGTCGGGCACCTACTGCAAGATTCCGAAGGACTACCAGCACAACGTGGTGCGCGGTGCGCGCAACTATCCGTGCGTGGACGTGCCGGGCAAGCGGGCGGCCACCCCGAAGGAGTGCCGCAGCGACGAGCCGTACCAGCCGCTGGGCACCAACCCCTGGTACGGCGACCCGAACCAGATCCTCAACTGTCCGGCCCCCGGTGCGCGCTGCGACCAGCCGGTGGATCCGGGCCGGGTGATCCCCGCCCCGTCGGTCAACAACGGGCTCAACCCGCTGCCGGCCGACCAGCTGCCGCAGCCGATGGCGCCGGTCAGCGACCCGCTGACCCCGCCCGGCCGCGGCACCGTGACCTGCAGTGGACAGCAGCCCAATCCGTGCATCTACACTCCGGCAGGGGGAACGTCGGCCATCTACAACCCCGCGGCCGGTGAGGTGGTCGGACCGGACGGTGTCAGGTACTCCGTCAGCAACTCGAGCAACCCAGGAGATGACGGATGGAAGGAGATGCTGGCACCAGCCAGCTGAACCCCAGTCCCGATGCTGATGACCGGCCCGACGAGTCGCTCACCGTATCCCCGGCCGACCCCACCGACCAGACCGACCCCGCCCACCCAGCCGTAGCGTCCCGACCGTCCCGGCTGGGCCGGGGCTGGCTGGTCGGGATCTGCGCCGGCCTGGTGCTGGCGACCGCGGCGGTGGTCGTCGGCGGTGTCCTGGCCTGGCGTGCCCACCAGCACGCCGAGCAGCTCGCCCGTGACGAGGCCGCCGCACTGGCCGCAGCGCAGGATTGCGTGTCGGCCACCCAGGCGCCGGACGTGGATGCCATGACCGCCGCGCAGGCCAAGATCATCGATTGCGCCACCGGCGATTTCGCCGCCCAGGCGGCGCTGTACAGCAGCATGCTGGTGGACGCCTACCGGGTCGCCAACGTCAAGGTCGCGGTCTCGGACATGCGGGCCGCGGTGGAGCACCACCACGACGACGGCGCGATCGACGTGCTGGTGGCGCTGCGGGTCAAGGTCACCAACACCGAGGCCGCCGACCAGGAGCAGGGCTACCGGTTGCGGGTGCGGATGGCGCCGGATGCCGGTACCTGGAAGATCGCCCGGCTGGATCAGGTCACCTCGTGACGGACACCCTGGAACCGGCCCGCACCACCGACACCCTGGCGCCGTGGTCGGCCCGTGCCGGGGCGTTCGCGGTCGACGTGCTGCCCGCGCTCGGGGTGCTGGCCACCGCCGGGTTGGTGGCGTGGTCCGCCGAGGCCTTCGGCGCGCTGTGGTCGGTGTGCATCGTGGTCGCGGTGGCCGCCGGTGCGGGCCTGTTGGTCAACCGCTGGTTGCTGCCGGAGTTGACCGGGTGGAGCGTGGGCCGCGCGGTGTGGCGGATCCGGGTGGTGCGGCGTGACGGCCGGAAGGCGGGGCTGGGCCGGCTGATGCTCCGCGACGTCGCGCACCTGCTGGACACCGCCGGCATGCTGGTCGGCTGGCTGTGGCCGCTGTGGGACCGACGGCACCGCACCTTCGCCGACATGCTGGCGGACACCGAGGTGCACCGGGTGCCGGACCGGCCGGCCCGTGACGCCCGCCGCGACGCCGGGGTGCTGCTCGCGACGGCCACGGCGCTGGCGGTGGCGGTGGCGGGGCTGGGCTACCTCGCGGTGTACCGGCCCGCGCACGCGGTGTTCGAGACCCGCCGCGAGATCGGCGAGCAGGGGCCGCGGATCGTCGAGCAGATGCTGTCCTACCGGGCCGATTCGGTCGACGAGGATTTCGCCCGGGCCCGGGACCTGGTCGCCGACGGCTACCGGGAACAGTTCGCCGCCCAGCAGGAGGTGGTGCGGGCCCAGGGCGACCTGGTCACCAACGAGTACTGGGCGGTCAACAGCGCGGTGCTGCAGGCGAGCGCGGACCGGGCCGAAATGCTCATCGCCCTGCAGGGGCAGCGCGGGAACGACCCGCAGGCGGCGAAGTTCATCACCGCCACCGTGCGGGCCGGTTTCGAGCGCGGCGACGACGGCCGGTGGCGGGTGTCGAACCTGACCGTCCTCAAACAACCGAACCTCAACCGGGCGGGGCAATGAGTCCACGACGCAGGATCACCGCCGGGCACCCCGACTTCTTCGCCGTGCGGCCACGGCCGCCGCGGTGGGGGCTGACGCTGCTCGGCGCACTGGCCGGGGTGCTCATCCCGCTGGCGGTGGCGGCGGCGACGTTCGTGCTCGTCGAGCATGAGAGCGACCGGCGCACCGCGACGCGTGACGTCGCCGTGCTGGACTATGTGACCGAGTTCATGACCGAGTACACCTCGCTGGATCCGTTCAACGCCAACGACTACGCCGACGGCATCCTGGAGGAGGCCACCGGCGAGTTCGCGAAGATGTTCGAGGAGAAGAAGAACGCGATCCTGGTCCAGGTGGCCCGCGCCGAACCCACCACCGGCGAGGTGCTGGCGGCCGGCATCGAGCGCTGGCACGACGACGGCAGCGCCGATGTGCTGGTGGCCGTCAAGACCACCACGAAGACCCCGGATGGGAAGCGCACGATCGAAAGCGGCAGCCGTTGGTTGGCGACGGCGGTCAAGAAGGGACAGCAGTGGAAGATCAGCAACCTGATCCAGGTGATCTGACCACCGGTGCCGACGCCGCCGAACCCCGGCGGCGGTGGAAGTGGTTGCGCCGCAGGCGCGGTGACGTCACCACCGACGCGTCCGGCAGCGAGGAAACCGGGGCCGGGGAGGCCGAACCGGGCGATGCGCAGCCGGCACCGGTCGGCAAGGCCGGCCGCGTACGGCGCGCGGTAGTGGTGACCGAAACCGAAACCGAGCCCGCCACTGAATCCGCCACCGAATCCGCCCCCGGGAACGCCGCGGACGCGTCCGACGAGCCGGCGTCCGACGAGACCGAGGGGAGCGAGTCCGAAGCGGCCGGGACCGACACCGAACCGGTGCTCGCCGCCCACCGGCCCGCCGGCCGGCGGCTGCTCGTCGCCGCCGCAGTGGTGAGCGGGTTGTTCGTCGCCGCTGGGGCATTCGCCGGAGCCGCGGCCCAGCCGTACCTCGCCGACCGGGCGATGGTGCACACCAAGCTCGAGATCGCCCGCACCGCCACCGAGGCCATCACCACACTGTGGACCTACACCCCGCAGGACATGGACACCCTGCCCGACCGCGCGCAGCGCTACCTGACCGGGGACTTCGCCGCCGAGTACCGCCGCTACATCGACGCCATCGTGCCCACCAACAAACAGGCCGAGGTCACCAACAACACCCAGGTCATGGGGGCGGCGGTGGAGTCGGTCACCGACAACGAGGCGACCGTGCTCGTCTACACCAACTCGGTGGCGACCAGCCCGCGCACCAAGAACATCCCGTCGCTGCGCTACCTGTCCTACCGGCTCACCCTGCAACGCGACGGTGCCGACTGGCGGGTGAGCCGGATGACCGCGGTCACCAAACTGGATCTGACCCCGCAGTTGTGAGACCCGTGCGATGACCCCGGCGTCACCGGTCGGCGAACGGTCCACGGTCCTCGCGCTGTTGCTGCTGACGTTCGCGACCGGGATGGTCGACGCGGTGAGCGTGCTGGTGCTCGGCCACGTCTTCGTGGCCAACATGACCGGCAACGTGATCTTCCTGGGGTTCTGGTTCGTGCCCGACTCCGGCATCGACATGACCGCCGCGGTGGTGGCCTTTGCCGGCTTCCTGGCCGGCACCGTGGTCGGCGGCCGGATGGTGCGCCACATTCCCGACGACCGGCGCCGGCTGACGATCGCACTCGGATCGGAAGTCGTTGCGCTGTTGATTCTTTCGCTGCTCGCGGGAGCCGGGGTGTTGGACTACCGGGACGACCGCAAGTTGGTGCTGATCGCCGGGATGGCCGTGGTGTTCGGCGCCCAGAACGTCACCGCCCGCCAGTTCGGCATCCCCGAGCTCACCACGACGGTGCTCACCTCGACGATCGTCGGGATCGGCTACGACAGCCGACTCGCCGGCGGCGACGGCCGGCGCGAGAAGTTGCGCTACGGAGTGGTGCTGACGATGTGCGGTGGTGCGGTGCTCGGCGCCACGGTGACCCGGGTGACGGTGGCCCCGGTGATTGCCGCAGCGGCGGTGGTGATCGCCGCTGCCGCAATGGTGTTCCGCTACGGTCCGCGGCCGACCACGCAATGACGGTGCCGCACTTCGTCAAACGGAATCCGGCCGCACCACCCGGGTGCTTCGCCGCCGAGGCTGCCGGCCTGTGCTGGCTGACGGTGCCGGGCGGGGTGCGCACCGTACCGGTGCTCGCCGTCGACGAGCACTCGCTGACCCTGCAACGGCTGCACACGGTGGCGCCCACCCCGGCGGCCGCCCGCGATTTCGGTGCCCGGCTTGCGATCACCCATGACGCGGGCGCGGACGCGTTCGGCTGCCCGCCGGCGGGCTGGACCGGCCCCGGGTTCTTCGGCCCGCTCTCGGCACCGATGCCGATGTCGCTGACCGGGCACGACCGGTGGGGAAGCTTCTACGCCCATGAGCGGCTCGCGCCGATGCTGGACCGGTGCGCACACCGCCTGCCGGCGGCGGTGTGCCGGGTGGTGGAGCAGGTGATCGATCGGTGCGCGGACGGGTGGTTCGACGACGACGACCACCCGGTGCGGCTGCACGGCGACCTGTGGAGCGGCAACGTGCTGTGGACGCCGGACGGGGTGGTGCTCATCGACCCGGCCGCCCATGGCGGGCACCGGGAGACCGATCTGGCGATGCTGGCGCTGTTCGGGTGCCCTCACCTGGACGACATCCTCGATGCCTACCAGCAGGTCCGGCCGCTGCGGCCGGGCTGGCGCGACCGGATCCCGCTGCACCAGCTCTACCCGCTGCTGGCCCATGTTGCGCTGTTCGGTGCGAGTTACGTGGGCCCGACAACGCTTGCAGCAGCAAGCGCACGGCGCCTGTTCAGCTAACTCGGTATTCCGCTGTTCTGCATTGCCGAAACGGGTGGTGCGGCGTGGAGAAATCGGCGCTTACGGCGTATTTAGACCGTCTTTCTGATCCGAGTGTTGTGCCGTGTTTGGTTCAGCGATTTTGCCACAGAATATTGACTGCTGTGTCAGCAAATGCAGGTGGTGTTACAGTGCCCGTCATCGTTCGGTTGACCTCGAAAAGGGGGCGGCATGGCGCGGCACCGGTCGACGAGGGGATCGCGACGCATCGTCACCGCCGGCGCGGCGACCGCGACGGCGACCGCACTGACCGTCGGCATGGTGGCGCCGGCGGAGGCGGCGACCGCCCGATCGGCGGTCGCCGACGTGGACCTGACCGCCGGGGTGCACCTGTTCCCGCCGCCCGGGCAGCTGCCCGACCTCACCGGCGGTCTCGGATCGAACGTCTACGACCTGCAGCAGGCGTTCGCCGAGCAGCTCGTCCGCGGCTTCGTCGAAACGGTCAACCTGGCCGCGGTCGCACAGGCGCTCGGCTTGGACCCGCAGAGCGTGTTGACCAACGCACTGGGACAACTCGGCCTCTCTCAGCTCCTCGGCGGGGTGCTGGACGGGGTGCTCGGTGCGCTGGGCGGCGAGTCCGCCGGGCTCAGC